>Ga0080006_1149379_pt1 | contig 159501 bp, 141 predicted proteins | sample RS3BMetagenome_FD_69209 | JGI IMG/M metagenome (GOLD analysis project Ga0080006, IMG submission 69209) | Ferric oxide microbial mat and aquatic microbial communities from Rainbow Spring, Yellowstone National Park, USA - RS3B (SPADES... ...
CCGCGCGTGATCAAACGCAAAATGCCGAAATGGCACGTCAAACGAGCACATCACGCCCACTGGCCCCAACCAGAACATCCACCCCACCCCAAAATATGCCCGCACTAACTGAACGGTATTGGGTTTAACCCCGCTGCAATCGGGTCATCGATATGGAGGGCGTGAACTGGCTGCCGAGTAGGGGAACGGAACTTAGCGATGGCGCAGCTGACGACCGGGAATGGTCTTCGCAATGTAGTGGTCACCGGTGCGGCGATGACGACCGCGCTTGCCACCGATGTCGACGGCACGTGGAAGCGGCTGCTGGACGGCCATAGCGGCATCGGCAGGCTCGACGACGATTTCGTCGAGCAGTTCGCGATGCCAGTGCGCATCGGTGGGCATCTGCTGGAGGATTTCGACCAGTACCTGACGCGGGCGGAACTACGCAGGTTTCTGTTTCTGCAGAAGATCGCGACGCAGCTCGGGCGGCGACTTTGGGAGAGCGCCGACTCGCCCGAGGTGGACGTCGACCGGTTGATGGTGTCGATCGGTATCGGCCTGGGCTCGACCCAAGAGTTCGTCGACTTCAACGACGAGATCCGCGAACGAGGAATGCGGGCGATCTCCCCGCTCGGTGTGCAGAAGGCGATGCCCAACGCCGCGGCCGCCGCCGTCGCACTCGAACGCGGCGCCAGGGCCGGGATTCTCACGCCGGTATCAGCATGTGCATCCGGCGCCGAAGCGATCGCGCTGGCGTGGCGGAACATCGTCCTGGGCGAAGCCGACATCGCGATCTGCGGCGGCGTCGAAACCAAGATCGAGCCGGTGCCCATCGCCGCGTTTTACAACCAGGGTCTGCTGTCGACGAACAACGACGACCCGGCCGGTGCCTGCCGCCCGTTCGACCGGTGCCGCGACGGTTTCGTGTTCGGTGAGGCCGGCGCGCTGATGGTGATAGAGACCGAAGAACACGCAAAGGCGCGCGGCGCCAACATCTTTGCGCGATTGATGGGCGCCGCGATCACCTCGGACAGCTACCACACCGTGCTGGCGGATCCGTCGGGCGAACGAGCTGCGCACGCGATGACGCGGGCGATACAACTCGCCGGGCTCACGCCAGGCGACATCGACCACGTCAACGCTCACGCCACCGGCACCGTCGCCGGCGACCTCGCCGAAGCCACGGCCATCAGGCGGGCGCTGGGAACGCATGCGCCTGCGGTCTACGCGCCCAAGGCGGCACTGGGTAACTCGATCGGCGCGGCCGGGGCGGTGGAAGCGATCCTGACCGTGTTTGCCCTGCGCGACGGTGTCATCCCGCCAACCCTGAATCTGCGGGACCTCGACCCGGCGATCGATCTGGACGTGGTGACCGGCGAGGCGCGTGCAGGCCACTACCGGTATGCGCTGAACAACTCGTTCGCCTTCGGTGGTTTCAACGTCGCACTGGCCTTCGGGAGGTGTTGATGCGGCATTAGACTTGTGCCAGCGGCTAGGATTACGTCCCAAGGTTGAGGCATAGCCTCGGCCCAGGTGTCGCCGTCGCGGCGCCGTCCCCGTCGAAATTCATTCCGAACGTTCAGGACAAACGGTGTCAGATATCTCAAGCGCAACGCCCAGTGCCCAGTCCAAGTGGTTGTCGAAGTCTGCCTCGCAGACCCGCGGCTCGGACAAAGAGGAAGTCCAGTTCCACTACGACATCTCCAACGACTTCTTCGCGCTGTGGCAGGACCCGTCCCAGACGTACAGCTGCGCGTATTTCGAGAAGGACGATTACACACTCGAGCAGGCGCAGCTGGCAAAGGTCGACCTGTCGCTGGGCAAGCTGGGGCTCAAACCCGGCATGACTCTGCTGGACATCGGCTGCGGCTGGGGCTCCACCATCCAGCGCGCGGTCGAAAAGTACGACGTCAACGTCATCGGTCTGACGCTCTCGGAGAACCAGAAGCAGCACATCGAGCAGAACCGGTTCCCGAATATCCGCACCAACCGCAGCATGGAAGTCCGGTTGCAGCCCTGGGAGGACTTCGACGAGCCGATCGATCGCGTGGTATCCATTGGTGCTTTCGAGCATTTCGGCTTCAACAAGTACGACGACTACTTCAAAAAGACGTTCAATTTGATGCCCGACGACGGCGTCATGCTGCTGCACACCATCATCATCCCGAGTGACGAAGAGATCAAAGAGCGCAAGCTGCCGCTGACGATGTCGCGGGTGCGATTCATCAAATTCATCATGGACGAGATCTACCCCGGTGGTCGGCTGCCGCTGGCCGCGCAGGTCGAAGATGCCGCGGTCGAGGCGGGTTACACGGTGTCGCTGAAACAGCGTCTGCGCCCGCACTATGCGCGCACCCTGGACACCTGGGCCAGCAACCTGGAGTCGAAGAAGGACGAAGCGATCGCGATCACGTCCGAACAAATCTACGAACGCTTTCTGAAGTACTTGACCGGCTGCGCCGACTTGTTCCGCGAGGGATACACCGACGTCTGCCAATTCACCTGCGAAAAATCGCCCGCGTAGCCGAATCGGACAAAGTGCGTTACAACAGATCGTTCGCGACAGCAGAACCTAACGACCTGAACGAGATCTCTGCGAAAGGCCCATCTCAGATGACGGACAGCGGGTCGGAGGGGTCGTCGAATTTGCGGCCGGCCTACGAGGACGTCCAAGCCCATTACGACACCTCCAACGAGTTCTTCGGCCTGTTCCAGGACCCGACGCGGACCTACAGCTGCGCCTACTACGAGCGCGACGACATGACGCTGGAAGAGGCTCAGATCGCCAAGATCGACCTCGCGCTGGGCAAGCTGGGCCTGCAGCCCGGCATGACGCTGCTCGATGTCGGCTGCGGCTGGGCCTCGGTGATGAAACGCGCCGTCGAGAAGTACGACGTGAACGTCGTCGGGCTCACCCTGAGCAAAAACCAGCACGCGTTGGGTCAGCAGATCCTCGATCAGGTCGACAGCGATCGTTCGCGGCGGGTGCTGCTGCGCGGCTGGGAAGAGTTCGACGAGCCCGTGGACCGCATCGTCAGTATCGAGGCCTTCGAAGCGTTCCCAAAGTCGCGCTACAAGGCGTTCTTCGACCTGTGCTACCGCCTCATGCCGGGCGACGGCCGGATGGTGCTGCAGACGATCATGGGCCACCCGCTCAAGCGCTGGCCGGAGATGGGTATCCCGATCACGATAAGCGACCTGCGGTTCATGCGGTTCATCGCGGCGGAGATCTTCCCCGGCGGCGCGGTTCCCTGCGACGAGGACGTCGTCGAATACTCCGCCAACGCCGGCTTTTCGGTCGAGCGTCTGCAGAAGATGACCCCGCACTACGTCCGGACGCTCGACACCTGGACGACCAGGCTGGAGGCGGCCCGCGAGGAAGCCATCGCGGCGACCTCCGTCGAGGTCTACGACCGCTACCTGCGGTACCTGATCGGATGCTCGGACTTCTTCCAGCGCAACGTCTCCGAGGTCGGTCAATTCACTCTGGTGAAGAGCTAACCGGCCGGGAGTCCGGGTACGAACGCGCCGATCGCCAAGCCCGCCACCAGTAACGCGCCCGCTTGCCGCACGTGCACCCAGGCCAGCGCCGCGTACCACAGCGGCCATACCGGGAAGTTCGCCGGCGGCTCGTCGGGCGGCGGTCGGCGGAAGTACGGCCACACCTTGACCAGCCGCGGTAACGCCAGCACGACAAGCAGCGCCGGCCACGGCATCGCCCTCACCGCTACGGCGCCGGCCACCAGCAGGTAGAACCCGACCATCATCGCGAGTGTGATTGCGCGGGCCCGTCTCTCACCGAAGAGCACCGGCAGCGTGTGGATGCCCAGCGGCTCGTCGTAGGGAATCTTGTCGGTGTGTTTGCCCATCAGAACCGTCGTGCAGAGCAGGCCGTAGGGCAGCGACGCCAGCAGCACCGACCAGCCGACGTGACCGACCGCGGAGTAGTAGGTGCCGCAGATCATCAGCGGGCCCCAGACCACCAGCACGTCCGGCTCGCCGAGGCCGCGCTTCTTCAGCCGCAGTGGCGGGGCGGTGTAGGCGAAGCTCAGCACGAACCCCGACAGTGCAAACGCCGCCACCGGCCAGCCCCGCGCCCAGATCAACACGATCAGGATCGCCAGGTCGGCAAGGTTCACCAGGCCGATCGCGACGAGCAGGGTGCGACGGCTGACCAATCCGGAGAGCACCGGGTGCGGGGCATACAGCGCCCGCGGATAGGTCGCGCTGTCCAGGCCGGTCTGGGTGTCGTAGAGATCGTTCATCAGATTGTTGGCGGTGTGCGCCAACAGGATTCCGACGATCGCCAGAGTCAGCCAGCGCCAGTCCACTCCGGGCTGACGCACAGCGAGCAGTGCGGCGACGAGTCCGGCGAACAGCGTCATCGGCAGCACCGCCGCGCGGGTGACGACGAGCCATCGGGTGACCGCGTCGACGGGCCTGTCCGGCGGGGGATTGGTGGTGCGCAGGGCGTAGGCCCAGGAGCTGAGGCGAGACCGCGTCGTTGCGTTGCTCATCTTCGGAACCTAGTCCCGAGGGTCGGTCAGCGGCGGCACAATCGGCATGGGATGCGGCTGGCCGCGGAACTTCTCCAGCGAGCCGGCGACCTCGGCTATCCCGCACAGCGCGCTCCAGCTCAACATGGTCAGGTAGTCGATCAGCTCGTCGGCGGTCATTCTGGGGTCCAGCAACCAGGAGTGCGTGGCCAGTTGGACACCGCCGACGATCATGTATGCCCAAGGCTCCACACCGCCGAGATCCATTCCCTCGGGGCGCATGCGGCGGCGCAGCATCACCGCCAGCATGCGGGCGATGATCCGCTCGGAGTCGGCGACCACCTTGTTCTTGCCGGCCGAGTTGTTGGCCATCACAAACCGGTAAGGCTCCGGTTCGTTGGCGACGGTCTCGACGTAGACCCTGATGACTTCCCGGGTCAGCTCGAAGCCGTCCAGGTTCGACGACAGCGCGGAGGCCATGTTGGGGATCAGCGTGGCCTGCGCGAAGCGCATCATCACCGCGGTGGTCAGGTCGTTCTTGTCGACGAAGTAGCGGTAGAGCACGGTCTTGGAGACGCCGATCTCGCCGGCGATTTCGTCCATGCTGACGTACTGACCGCAACGCCGGATCGCGTCGATCGTCCCGTCGATCAGTTCGTTGCGGCGCTCCACCTTGTGCTGGTGCCAACGCCGCTTGCGACCATCGGTTTTTACCGTCGCGGCCGGGGCCTGCTTCGCCACTATGCCGGTCCTATCTCCTCGACCCTTTCCATGGTAGCCCTTATCTGGAGGTGTTTCTTGTCTGGACCTCAGTCAACGGCGCGCTATTGCTAGATCGGTAACAGTTACCAGGCAAAATAGCCGACTCGCCCCGAAGGCGTCGTCACCGAGTAGCAGCGTCGATAGCGGATGATGGTGCAGTGCCAGTAGGACCCAACGGGAGACCCGCTTCGGGGCCCAAACACCGAGCCGATCCGCAGCGCCCCCAGCCGGTGCCCGCGGACCCGGCACTGCCGTTGGGCGACCCGAGCAGGTCGGCGTCCTTCGCCGAAACGTTCGCCGGAGCCAACCCGCAAGCCGACGCCGAGCGGCAGCGCGCACTCAACCGGATGAAGATCGTGGCGCTGAGTTTCCTGGTCGGTGCCACCGCGGTGTTCCTCGGGTGCCGGTGGGCGCAGGCTCACGCTGTGGGCGGCATAGCGCCCTCCTGGATCGGCTATCTGGGAGCGGCCGGTGAGGCCGGCATGGTCGGCGCGCTGGCGGACTGGTTCGCGGTGACCGCGTTGTTCAAGCATCCGCTGGGCATCCCGATCCCGCATACCGCGATCATCAAGCGTAAGAAGGACCAACTCGGCGAAGGACTGGGCAACTTCGTGCGGGAGAACTTCCTGTCGCCGGAGGTCGTCGGTACCAAGATCCGTGACGCGCAGATCCCGGGCCGGCTGGGCAAATGGCTCTCGGAGCAGTCGCACGCCGAGCGGGTCGCCGCCGAATCGGCAACCGTCCTGCGGTTTTTGGTGGAACTGCTGCGCGACGAGGACGTCCAGCAGGTGATCGACCGGCTGATCGTGCGGCGCGTCGCCGAACCGCAGTGGGGACCGCCGGTGGGGCGGGTGCTATCCACGCTGCTGGCCGAAAATCGGCAGGAAGCCTTGATCCAACTGCTGGCCGACCGGGCATTCCAATGGTCGCTGAACGCCGGCGAGGTGATCCAGCGGGTGATCGAGCGTGATTCACCGACGTGGTCGCCCCGATTCGTCGACCACCTTGTCGGTGATCGCATTCACCGCGAGCTGATGGACTTCACCGACAAGGTTCGCCGCAATCCCGGGCATGAGCTTCGCCGTTCGGCGACCAGATTCTTGTTCGAGTTCGCCGACGACCTGCAGAACGACGACGCCACGATTGCCCGGGCCGAGGCGGTCAAAGAGCAATTGATGTCGCGCGAAGAGGTCGCAGGCGCCGCCGCCACGGCGTGGAAAACGCTCAAGCGATTGGTACTCGAGGGGCCAGGAGGGTTAGCCGACCCGTCCAGTATCGTCCGTACCCGCATTGCTGACGCGGTGGTTCGGATCGGGGAATCGCTACGCGATGACGCGGAATTGCGCGACAAAGTCGATAACTGGATCGTGCGTGGCGCCGAACATGTGGTTGCCCAATACGGGGTCGAGATCACAGCGATCATCACCGACACCATCGAACGTTGGGACGCCGATGAGGCGAGTCGCCGCATCGAACTGCATGTGGGCCGTGACCTGCAGTTCATCCGGATCAACGGGACGGTCGTGGGGTCGTTGGCCGGGGTGGTCATCTACGCGATCGCGCAGCTTCTCTTCTGAGAGTGCTTGCAAAAGTTATTCGGCATGCTAACGGTGCTTGCAAAAGCTAGCACCTGTTAGCTACGGTGAGCGCGTGCGTACCGACCAGCCGAGGCGAGGGGTGACTGTGCCGCAGGATGAAAAACTTGCTGCAGTGGTGACGACAGCTGCATCGGACATCGGCAGCTTCATCAAAGCGCAGCGTGAAGCGGCACAGGTCTCGGTGCGACAGTTGGCGGAAAAAGCCGGTGTCAGCAATCCCTATCTCAGCCAGATCGAGCGTGGATTGCGCAAGCCTTCGGCCGGCGTCCTCAATCAACTCGCCAAGGCATTGCGAGTTTCCGCCGAGGTGCTCTACGTCCAAGCCGGAATGCTCGAGCCCGGCCCGAAGAGCGAAGTCCGCGACGCCATAGTTGCCGACGCGACGATCACCGAAGGGCAGAAGCAGGTCCTGCTGGACAGCTATGCGTCCTTCGTTCGACAAAACGAGGCTGCCCGGGAGGAGAACACCTCTGCATAAACCCGGACATCCATTCCGAAACCACTGACGTACAACGAGAACGACGAAAGGAATCACCATGGCGGAGAACAACCCGTCGATCGACGACCTGAAGGCCCCGCTGCTTGCCGCGCTGGGTGCCGCCGACCTGGCCCTGGCCACGGTCAACGACCTGCTGGCCGAGCTGCGGGACCGCGCCGAGGGAACCCGCACCGACACCCGCAGCCGGGTCGAGGAGAGCCGCGCTCGCCTGACCAAGCTGCAGGAGGAACTGCCCGAGCAGCTGCGTGACCTGCGCGAGCGCTTCACCGCCGAGGAGCTGCGCAGCGCTGCCGAGGGCTACGTCGAGGCTGCGACCTCGCGCTACAACGAGCTGGTCGAGCGCGGCGAGGCCGCTCTGGAGCGGCTGCGCAGCCAGTCCGGCCTGGACGACGCTTCGGCTCGCGCCGAGGGCTACGTCGACCAAGCGGTCGAGCTGACCCAGGAGGCTCTGGGCACCGTTGCCTCGCAGACCCGTGCGGTCGGCGAGCGCGCCGCCAAGCTGGTCGGTATCGAGCTGCCCAAGAAGGCCGACGCTGCCGCCAAGAAGGCTCAGAAGGCTGTGGGAAACGCGGCCAAGAAGGCCCCGGCCAAGAAGGTGCCCGCCAAGAAGGCTCCGGCCAAGAAGGCGCCCGCCAAGAAGGTCACCCAGAAGTAGTTTGATCGACCACTCGACTCCGAGTCGCCCGCAAGGGGGACTCGGAGTCGACGTTTCCGGCGGCACCCGCTTACGCTGAGTGGGTGGACCTGGTGAATATCGTCCTTTTTTACCTGCGAGTTGGCGTACTGCTGATGACGCTCTACGCGTTTGTGCACGCGGCGTTGCAGCGACCCGACGCCTACACCGCCGCCGACAAGCTGACCAAGCCGGTGTGGCTGGTGATTTTGGGCCTGGCTGTCCCGCTCGGTTGGATCCTGCAGGTGATGGGGGCGGTCGCCGCCGCCTGTGCCGCCGGTGTCTACTGGGTGGACGTTCGGCCCAAACTCCTTGAGGTTCAGGGGAAGTCGCGATAGCGACATGCGACTCTTCAGTGTCGTGGTGGCATTGATCAGCGCGTTGTGCGCAGGCGCCCCGGCGTTTGCCGACCCGGGCCCGGTGAGCGTCCGCTCCTATTCGCCGCCATTCGTCGATCACGTTCAGTGGGCGCATTGGAGCCAGCTGTCCAGTCTGCGGGTGTACCCGACGGCGTCGGGCCGCGCAGCCGCCCGAGAACTCGGATCGTTGAGTTCGGAGGCCGACGAGGCCTGGGCCGAGGTGCTCAGGCTGGCGCCGGAGGCCGCCGGGCCCGGCATGCGCGAGCAGTTCCGCTGCCACTGGGATTTCGCTGAGAGTGTGCAGCCCGGCAAGACCAGCTGGAACCTCGAGCCGTGGAGACCGGTCGTCGACGATGCGACGATGGTCACCACCGGCTGCAATCCCGGCGACGCGCAGGAGCTGTTCTGATGTCGTGGACCCGCGAACAAGTCGCCGCCCTGGTCGATCACACCCTGCTCAAGCCGGAGGCCACCACCGCCGAGGTTGTCGCGCTCGCGGAGGAGGCTGCGGCACTGGGTGCTTACGCGGTCTGCGTCTCGCCGTCGATGGTGCCGCACGCCGCCCACGCCGGACTTCCAGTGGCCACGGTGGTCGGATTTCCGTCGGGCAAGCACCTGCCCGAGATCAAAGCGGGGGAGGCGACGCTGGCCGTGACGTTCGGCGCCAGCGAAGTCGACATGGTGATCGACATCGGCGCCGCGATCGCCGGCGATATCGACGCGGTGCGGTCGGAGATCGCCGCGGTGCGCGCTGCCGTGCCCACCGCGGTGCTCAAAGTCATCGTCGAGTCGGCCGCGCTGTTGACGCTCGCCGACGAACACACACTCGTCGCGGTCTGCCGCGCCGCGGAGGACGCGGGCGCGGACTTCGTCAAGACCTCGACCGGTTTCCACCCTGCCGGCGGCGCATCGTCGGCCGCTGTCACGCTGATGGCCGAGACCGTCGGCGGACGGCTGGGAGTCAAGGCCAGCGGCGGCATTCGCACGGCCGAGTCTGCTTTGGCGATGCTCGACGCGGGCGCCACCCGGCTGGGGCTGTCCGGCACCCGCGCCGTGCTCGACGCGCTCGGCTGAATTGCCCGGGCTCCTGCGCTATGCGCTCCGGATCGGCACCTGTACCGGCTAGAGGTTGGACAGGCAGGGGTCTTGGCTACCGCCACTGCTGGCCGGGATGGTGGCATTGCTGCTGGAGAAGGTGGCTTCCACGCCGCTGTCGGTGACTTTCACACTGTCGGCGTGGATGCCCAGCGGATAGTTCTGGGTCGCTTTCGACGTCAGGCTGTCCAGATCTTTCTGCACTGTCGCCGTCGAGATGTCCGATCCCAGCGCGCTCAGGCTCACCACGTGCAGCGACAGCCCGTTGTCGGCGATTTGCGGCTGGACGGTGGCGCTGTCGAATATGCCCTTCAGCGAGACGGTGCCGCTGCCGGGGTCGGTGGTGACGTTGCCCGTCACGAACTTGCCCAGCACCGGGATGGCGTCTTGAATCGATTGCTTGATGCCCTCCGCTGACCAGGTGATCGTCCCGTTGATCGACCCGATCGTGCCCTGTGAATTGTTGCTGGTGCTCAACTTGATGTTGCGGATGTCCAGGGCGACCCGCATGCCCTTGGCACTGCGGATCTGCTTACCGCTTGTCCGTACTGAAATGTCGGGATAGTCCTTGGTCAGGTACTGCCAGAGGACGGGCGGGAACCCGGCAAACGACACCTTGGCGCTGTCCTGCACCTCGCACTGCACCGCGTTCGCCACCTTGGTACTGGCGACGTGACGTGCGTAGAGCTCACCGCCGATCGGCACCGCCATGGCTACCAACCCCACGATCAACAGGATCAACAGGAGCGACGTCCGATTGGCGAAGAAGCGGTGTCCGTCCGCTTCCTTGGTCTGACCCGTTGGCGGGGGAGGCGTCGGTGTCGACATCCAGGTGTCCTGATTCTCGTGAGCCGGCCGCGGCGGGCCCGGCTGCTGCGGCCGCGGGTTGGGTGGCAGCCCGGGTTGCCGCGCCGGAACCTGCTGTTGCGCCGGGCCCTGCTGTTGCGGCGCGTTCGGCTGTCGCGGTGGGCGATTCGGCGGGGGTGCCGGCTGTTGTGGCGGACGCCCCGGTGGGCGCCCGGGTTGCTGCGGACGCGGCACGTCGCGAGCGGACGGCTGTGGTGGGCGGCCCGGCGCGGGGATGTGCCTGGTCGGAGATTCCGACGGCGGCGGTGGAATGCGGCGCGGCGGGAAGCCGCGGTTGGGCGGCCCGGCCGGACGGGGCGGGCGGTCGCGCTGCGGCTCGTCGCTCGGCGGACCCGGTGGGTTAGACATGCGCGAAACAGGGGTTGCTCTGGGCCGCCGGTATCGACGCATTGCGGGTCGAGAAGTGCGCTGAGACACCGTCGTTGGTGACTTGCACACTGTCCGCCTTGATGCCCAGCGGGTACTGCTTGAGCAGTGCCGCGGTGAAGGCGTTCAGTGCGGTTTGCGCGGTTTCGTGCGGGATGAGGACGCCGAGCGCGTTGACCTTGGAGACCTGCAGCGTGAGCTGCCCGTCGGCGACCTGCGGCTTGACGGTGACGCCGCCGAGGCCCATCGCCCCGGTGAGCTCGATAGTGCCTGCGCCGGGATCGGTTTCGACGCTGTTGACCAGCCCGCCGATGAAGGGCAGGGAGTCTTGAACGGTCTGCCGGATGCCGTCCGACGTCCAGGTGATGTCGGCGTCCAGCTTGCCGATGGTGCCCTTGGAGTCCCCGCTACCGTGCAGGTCGACGTCGTCGATGTTGATCACGGCCGCCATGCCCACGGCGTTGCGGATGCGGTCACCGCCGGTCTGTATCGAGATGTCCTGATAGTGGCCAGTCAGGTGTTGCCACAGAAAGGGGACAGGACCGAATGACACCTTCTTGGTGCTGTCCTGCGTCACACACGATGTCGCCGCGGCCACCACGCTGTCGGCCCGGTGACGGGCATACAGTTCGCCGCCGACCAGACCGGCAGCACTCAGCGCCGTGACGATCACCAGAACCAGGACGATCGACACCGGGTCGGCGCGGAAGCGGAAGCGACGCCTGGGTTGCAGGGGTTCGGTGGGGCCATCCGCCGGCGGCTGATCGAACGCCGCTGCCGTCGGGTATTCCTGGACCGGCGGCGGAAACGGTGACTCTGCCTGCGGCCCCGGCTGGGCGGGCGAATTCTGCTCGCCCGGACGGGCCCATGGCGAGGACGTGTCCTGGTGTGGGGGCCCCTGAGGATTCGTCACCTGCGCGATTCTGCCTTATCACCATGAGCAAACGCCACGTAGTTGCGCAGCACCGCGATTGTCTCGCGGGCCTCGGTCACCTGCTCCAGGTCTAAGTCGGTGACCAGCAGTTCCGGCTCGGAGCCCGCCGAGGCCAGCACTGTACCGAACGGCGATACCACCACGCTGCCGCCGACCCCGGTCGGCGCGCTGGAGGCCAGTGGCTCGCCGGGATCGGCCTGGCCAGCCGCAACGACGTAGCTGGTGGAGTCCAGGGCGCGGGCGCGGGCCAGCAAAGTCCACTGCTCGAGTTTCCCCGGTCCGGCCGCCCACGACGCGCTGACCACGATCAGCTGGGCGCCCGCGCCGGCCAGCGCGGTGAACAGCTCGGGGAAGCGCAGGTCGTAGCAGGTGGTCAGGCCCACGCCCACACCGTCGACGGTGGTCGCGACGGGATCGCGTCCGGGGGCGACGGTGGTCGACTCGGTGAACCCGAACGCGTCGTAAAGGTGGATCTTGTCGTAGTGGGCTTCGGTGTCTGCACCGGTTGCCAGCAGCGTATTGAAGACCCGTCCGTCGTCGGCGGGGGTGAACATGCCCGCCACCACGGTGATACCGGCCTCGGCGGCGATGGCGCGCACCCCGTCGGCCCACGGCCCGTCGACCGGCTCCGCGATTGGGGCCAGCGGGACCCCGAACCGGCACATCGTCGCCTCCGGGAAGACCACCAGCGACGCGCCAGCTCCGGCGGCCCGTTGGGTGTAGTCCCGCACGGTCTGCAGATTGTCGTCCGGGTTGGTGCCGCTGAGAATCTGGGCCACCGCGATCCGCATACCGGCCAGCCTAGGGCGATTCTCGTGGGAGACGAATCCGGTCCGATGTCTTGGTCAAGAAGCGCGCCGGACGATACCCTGCTCTACACGTATATAATACGACCTTCCCTCGAACCCGGGCGGTGTTCGAGGAGGCCCTGGGAGAGCCCGCATGAGTAAGCACCGCGCCGCGCGTCGAACCCCCCGATACGGCAACGTTGCTGGTTGCGCGGGCGCGACCCTTGCCACCGCCGCAGTGATCGGGATCGGCGTGACCCACGTCGATGACTCCACCCCCGCACAGCAGATGGAGGCGGGCGCGCGCCTGCTGTCCGGTCCGAGCGCCACCGGCGCCGACGCCTTCACCCTCGGCCCTTACACCTTCGATCCCTACACCGCCCCGCTCCTGATCCCCGAAGAGGGCTGGGCCACGTTCCCCGCCCCGGTATTCCCGGGCCCGCCGGTGTTCAACATTTCCGGCGGGAATCTGGACGGGCTTGGCCTCGCCCCCCAGAACTTCGAGGTGTTCAACGCCAGCGGCCAGGAAGTCGGGACCATCGGGACCGCCGGAACCATCGTGCAAGTCCTGGGGATGGACAGCTACGAATTCACCGTCACCAGCTCGACGCCGGTATTGCTGGGCAGCACCGCGAACCTGCCGGCAGTGGGAACGGTGTACGACATCTTCAACGGTTACTTCGCCGGGATACCCGGCGGGCTTTTCAAATTCGACAACGTCTACCAGGCCACTCCCGGCGGTACGGTTTCGGACTACGTGGTGCTGCCGTCCGGCCAGTACAGCCTGGCCAACGACATTCCGGTGCCGCAAGACTTCGCCACACTCAACTTTGCGGGGCTGTTGACCCAGAACTTCACCGGTGACCTGCAGCCGGGCAACGCTTTCAGCAATCTGGCGACTGCGGCCGACGCTGGCATCGGTCACAACGCTTTCACGATCAACGTGCCTGGCTTCGACTACACCCTTGATCCCGTCAGCACTCTCCTCGCCCCGGACACATACAACGCGATCACCCCCCTCGCCGGCTTTCCGCCGCTGTTCGCCGCCGGCGGTGCCGACTTCGTTGGCATTTCTGTCGACACCCAAGGCTTCAACGTCTACAACCCCGGCGGCACCGAGGTCGGGAGCATCAACGCCGACGAGTTTGTAGTCAACTTTTTGGGCCTGACCTCCACCGAGGAAGTCGTCACCAGCGCAACTCCCGTATTTCTGGGCAGTACCGCGAACCTGCCGGCAGTGGGAACTGTGTTCAGCGTCACCAACACGGCTCCGTGGAACACGGGAACTCAAAACGAGATCTACCTCGCCACCCCAACGGGATCCGCCACTGATACCTCGATTACCAGCCTTGGCACCTTCACCACCGCTGCCCCGTTCAATCTCGACTCGGCCGGCAACGCGCAGATCAACCCGGCCGGCATCTTCGCCAATCTGGTAGCCGAGCAGGCGTCCCAAAACGCCAGCATTCCGCCCCCGCCGTTGGGCGCCCCAGCCACCGACGCTTTCACGATCAACGGAATCACGTTCTACCCCGAATCGTCGTTACTTGCCGAGGGCTACAACAACATGGCTCAAACATTGGGGGCAGCACCGCTGATCGCCGCCTTCGGCGGCTCGGCGGAGGGCATCAGCCTCGCGCCGCAGAACTTCTTCTACTACACCGGCACGGGCGCTGGCGCCCAACTCCAAGGCGAGCTGTCCACCAGCATGACGGCCTTGGACATCTTGTCGTTCAGCAACGCTTCCTTCACCGTCACCGGTTGTGCGGACGTGTTGTGTACTGATGCGCCGGCGAACGGGACGGTTTTCGATGTGTTCAACCTGGGCGGCGGCATCGAAAACGTCTACGAGGGCACCCCTGGCGGCACCGTCACTGACACCCTGTGGACGGCGCACGGGCCGCTGTTTCAATTCGAAATCCCGTCGCTCGACGCCGCGATCAACATGACCCCGGCCGACATCGTCCCGGTAGGTCTTGACATCCCCGGACTGTGAGCCCCGAATCGACACCGCCGCTGATCGCGCGTTTGCCCGGATGCCAGAATCATCGCCATGATCGAATTCACTCTCAAGCGGACCACATCAGCGCCGATCGAGGCAGTGTTCGACTCGCTCACCGACCACCGCGGCATCGCTGACTACGTGAAGGCTGCCCGACGCAGCACGCTGGACCGCGAAGGGACTCCCGCCCCCAACGGCGTGGGTGCGGTGCGGCGCATCGAGGCGGTCGGGCCCGCGTTCGTCGAAGAGATCATCGACTACGAGCGGCCCACGCGCTACGCGTACAAGATGGTGTCCGGCGCACCCGTCCGCGATCACGTCGGCACGGTCACCCTGCGCCCGTCGGGCAGTGGAACCGAAGTCAGCTGGCACCTGCGGTCGCAACCCAAGATCCCTGGCCTGGACTGGCTGTTCACGCCGGTGATGAAGCGGGTGATCAGCGAGTTGCTGAACGGTGCCGTCGACCGCGCCGAAGGGCACGCTTAGGCGGTTTCGCCGATCCACAGCGTGGTGAAGCGTTGTTCGCGGATCAGCAGCTCGACCAGCTGGCTGCCGATGAAGTTCTCCAGCTTGCCGCCGACCAGCGGGATTCTCACCTCGACGGTGGCCCGGAATTGCAGCCTGGCACCACCGTCGCCCAGCGGCTCCAGTACGGCCGTCCCGCTCAACGATGCCGGCGCGCCCACGATCGAGCCACTCACCGTCGCTGTCGCCGACCCGTCGACGGTCGGTTCCCAGCGCTCCTCGCGCCGGATGCGTAGATCTCCGCGGTGGAACTGGGTGACCACCGCGGGCATCCGATCCGCCCGCAGCACCTGGGTGGTGATCACGTCGACGGTGCCGTTGATGTCGACGTCCATACAATCCAGCGTCGCGTCGTCGGCACCCGAATCGGCCAGCCGGGCAAGCCAGTATTGCTCGTCGCCGAAAGCCCGCAGAACCGTTTCGACGGATTCCGCGTAGTCAGTGGACATGTCGAACGAACGCGGCATAGCAGGTCAGGCTACCGTCAAGAACCAGGTAACCGGGTTCGAAGGGGGCACCGTGGGAACGGTTTTCGCCGGTGCGCGCGTCGAAGAGAACGTGCCGCTGGCGCTGCTGACCACGCTGCGGCTCGGCCCGGTCGCGGCGCGGGTCATCACCTGCGCGAGCACCGATCAGGTGGTCGCGTCGCTGCGGCATCTCGACGGCCAGGGGTCGGGGCCGCTGCTGGTGCTGGCCGGCGGCTCGAACGTGGTGATCTCCGAAGCGCTGACCGATCTGACCGTAGTTCGATTGGCCAACAACGACATTCGCGTCGACGGCAATCTGGTGCGGGTCGAGGCGGGCGCGGTCTGGGACGACGTGGTGGTCGCGGCGATCGATGCCGGTCTCGGCGGGCTGGAGTGCCTGTCCGGGATCCCGGGGTCGGCGGGTGCCACCCCGGTGCAAAACGTCGGCGCCTACGGGGTCGAGGTGGCCGACACCATCACCCGGGTCCGACTCCTCGACCGCCGCACCGGCCAGGTGCGCTGGACGACTGCCGAGGAACTCGGATTCGGCTATCGGACCAGTGTGCTCAAACAGTCCGACGCCGCCATCGTCTTGGAGCTGGAGTTCGCACTGGACGCCGCCGGCCGCAGCGTGCCGCTGCGGTACGGCGAACTGGTGGCCAGACTCGGCGCCAACCCCGGCGATCAGACGGACCCGGCCGCTGTGCGCGCGGCGGTGCTGGCCCTGCGGGCCGGCAAGGGTATGGTGCTCGACGCGGCCGACCACGACACCTGGAGCGTCGGGTCGTTCTTCACCAACCCCGTTGTCACACAGCAGTTTTACCGAGAGCTGGCCGACCGGACCGATCGTCCGGTGCCGCACTACCCGGCCGCGGAAGGCGTCAAGCTGGCGGCGGGCTGGCTGGTCGAGCAGGCGGGCTTCGGCAAGGGCTATCCAGACTCCGGTGACGCGCCCTGCCGGCTGTCCACCAAGCACGCGCTGGCGTTGACCAATCGCGGCAAGGCCGGCACCGCCGACGTACTCGCGCTGGCTCGCACCGTGCGCGACGGAGTGCGCGATGTGTTTGGTGTCACATTGGTGCCCGAGCCGGTGCTGGTCGGCTGCTCCCTGTAGATCCCACGCGGCGGGGAGGGTCGTTTTCGCCGGTATCTTGATGTCGTGGACACAGCGCGCGGCGTCTCGCCGGTCACTCGGCGCCGGGCACTGACGGCCCTGGCGGTCGGGGTCTTCGCGCCTAGTGTGCTGGCGGCCTGCGCCGGTGGTTCGTCCAGGGCAGGCGATAAGGTCAAGCCCCCGCCAGAGGCCTCGCTGACATTTCGCCCGGCCGACAAGGCCACCAAGGTGCTGCCGACCGCGCCGATCAGCGTCGAGGTCCGCGACGGCTGGTTTCAGCACGTCGCGCTGACCAACGCCGGCGGCAAGGCAGTAGCCGGCGCCCTCAACACCGACCGGACGATTTACACCATCACCGAACCGTTGGGTTACGACGGGACCTACACCTGGAGCGGGTCGGCGGTGGGTCGCAACGGCAAAGCAGTCCCGGTGACGGGCGAGATCACCACGATCGCGCCCACCAAGGTGATCGACGGCGGATTCCAACTGGCCGACGGCCAGACCGTCGGCGTTGCCGCGCCGATCATCATCCAGTTCGACGCGCCGATCACCGACAAGGCCGCCGTCGAGCGGGCGCTGAAGGTGACCACCGAGCCACCCGTCGAAGGCAGCTGGGCGTGGCTGCCCGACGAGGCTCAGGGCGCCCGCGTGCACTGGCGCACCCGCGAGTATTACCCGGCCGGCACCAAGGTCAACGTCGACGCCAAGCTCTACGGCTTGGCTTTCGGCGACGGCGCCTACGGCAAGCAGGACATGAGCCTGAAATTCGACATCGGCCGCCGCCAGGTGGTGAAGGCCGAAGTCTCGTCGCACCGCATCCAGGTGATCCGCGACAGCGGCGTCATCATGGATTTCCCCTGCAGCTACGGAGAAGCCGACAAGCCGCGCAACGTGACCCGCAACGGCATCCACGTGGTCAGCGAGAAATACTCCGACTTCTACATGTCCAATCCGGCCGCCGGCTACAACCACATCCACGAGCGCTGGGCGGTGCGGATCTCCAACAACGGCGAGTTCATCCACGCCAACCCGAACAGTGCCGGTGCGCAGGGCAACACCAACGTCACCAACGGCTGTATCAACCTGTCGACAGCCAATGCCGAGCAGTACTTCGCCAGCGCGATCTACGGCGACCCGGTCGAGGTCACCGGCAGTACGATCGAGCTGTCCTACGCCGACGGCGACATCTGGGACTGGGCCGTGCCCTGGGACACCTGGGTGGGCATGTCGGCGTTGCCGTCGCCGAGCGGCGCCAGGCCGTCGCCGGTGTCGATTCCGCGCAGCGCGCCGGCCACCCCGCGCGATGCGCCGACGCTGTCGGGCACCCCGACGACGACTAGTCCTGCGGGGCCCGGCGGTTGAACCTGCTGCCGGGCGCCTGATCGCGCGGCCGGATGACGATCTGGTCGAGGTCGACGTGCGACGGCCGCGACGCCACGAACCCGATCACCTCGGCGACGTCACCCGCGGTCAACGGTGTGATGCCGGCATACACGGCGTCGGCGCGCTTGCGGTCACCGTCGAAGCGCACCAGCGAAAACTCTGTCTCCACCGCCCCGGGTGCAATCTCGGTGAGCCGCACCGGCTTTCCGAGTAGCTCGCCGCGCAGGGTGCGGTGCAGCGCGCCCTGCGCGTGCTTGGCCGAGGTGTAACCCGAGCCGTTGTCGTAGGTCTCCAATGCCGCGATCGAGGTGACGGTGACAATCAGACCGTCGCCGGAGTCGATCAGCTTGGGCAGCAGCGCACGGGTGACCCGCAGGGTGCCCAGCACGTTGGTCTCCCACATCCAGCGCCAGTGCTCGAGATCGGCGTCGGCCACCGGCGCCAGGCCCTTGGCGCCGCCGGCGTTGTTGATCAGCACGTCGACCCGATCCAGCCCGGCGGCCAGCCTGTCCACCGCCGCGTCGTCGGTGACGTCGGCCACAACTGCGGTGCCGCCGATCTCGGCGGCCAGCGCGTTGATCCGGTCGGCCCGCCGCGCCACCGCGACAACGTGGAAGCCTTGGGCCGCCAGGGTTCTCGCGGTCGCCTCGCCGATACCTGCGCTGGCGCCCGTGACGACCGCGACAGGTTTCTCGCCGGGGCGAGGATCAGCTGTGGTCGCATGCGGATCAGGGGAATTCATCTGAACGACTCTAGTGACCGTGCTAAATTGCCGGGGTGTTCTCGAGTTCCATGTTCGGCTGTCTGCCCGCGTGTTGCTGCGCGGGCTGCGCGTGTTGTCGCTGCGCAACCAGCCGCTCCTGAGCTGAAGCGCCAAAGCGCTCGCGACGGTGTGCGGCACAGACCGCTATCGGACCTCGGACAAGGAATCGCAAGTGCGTTCAACAACTCTCACTTCTCATCAGCACAACTCGCTCGCGGCTGCCCGCCGTCGAGGAGTTGGACGCCACCGCGTCGTGGCGCCCTCTTTGCAACTCTCCGACGCCGCCGCGGCATCGGTATTCCGGGCCGTGCGGTTGCGCGGGCCGATCGGCCGCGACGTCATCGCCGCGGCCACGTCGCTGTCGATTGCGACGGTAAACCGCCAGGTCATCGCCCTTCTCGAGGCCGGTGTCCTACGTGAGCGCGCCGACTTGGCCGTCTCCGGCGCGATCGGGCGGCCCCGGGTGCCCGTCGAGGTCAACCATGAGCCGTTTTTAACACTGGGCGTCCATGTCGGGGCCCGGACCACCAGCATCGTGGCCACCGACCTGCTCGGCCGCACCCTGGACGCCGTCGAAACGCCGACCCCGCGCACCGGCCAGCGTCCAGCGCTGGCCGCGCTGGCCGACGGCGCCCAGCGTTACCTGCGGCGTTGGCACCGGCGGCGGGCGTTGTGGGTCGGCGTCGCGATCGGTGGCACGGTCGATGCTGCCAGCGGCCATGTCGACCACGCCCGGCTGGGCTGGCGCGACGCGCCGGTCGGCCCCGTACTGGCCGAGGCTTTGGAGTTGCCGGTTTCGGTCGCTTCGCACGTCGACGCGATGGCCGCCGCCGAACTCTTGCTCGGTGTGCGCCGGTCCGGGCCGAACTCCTCGACCAGTCTCTACGTCTACGCCCGCGAGACCGTCGGCTACGCGCTGGTGATCGACGGTCGGGTGCACCGCCCCACCAGCGGCCCGGGCACTATCACCAACCTGCCCGCGCATTCCGAATTGCTTGGCGGCTCAGGGTTGTTGGAATCCACCGTCAGCGACGAGGCCGTGGTGGCCGCCGCGCGCCGGCTGCGGATCTTGCCGTCTCACCACGGCCAGGCGGGCAGCACGGTAACCGAGGTGCTCAAAGCAGCCCGCGGTGGGAACCAGCAGGCCCAGGAATTGCTCAACGAACGGGCCCGCGTGCTCGGCGAGTCGGTCGCGCTGTTGCGCGACCTGCTCAACCCCGACGACCTGGTGGTCGGGGGGCAGGCGTTCACCGAATATCCCGAAGGCATGCAGGGGGTGGAGGAGGCGTACCGGGCCCGTCTGGTGTTGCCGGCGCGCGACATTCGGATGACCGCCTTCGGTAACCGGGTGCAGGAAGCCGGCGCCGGGATCGTGTCGCTGGCCGGGTTGTACGCCGATCCGCTGGGTGCCATGCGCCGTGCCGCTGCGCCGGTGCCGGTCTACCAGATTGACGTCGAGACCCCCGCCTGACCTGGGACTCTGGGCGGTCCTGCAAAGATGGCGGGGTGGCCTCTTCTGATCTGACCAATCCGCGCCGGGTGGCGGTGTTGGCGGTGCACACCTCGCCGCTGGCGCAGCCCGGCGTCGGGGATGCCGGCGGGATGAACGTCTACGTGCTGCAAAGCGCGTTGCACCTGGCCCGCCGTGGTGTCGAGGTGGAGATCTTCACCCGGGCGACCGCGTCCACCGATCCGCCCGTCGCGCGGGTGGCGCCGGGTGTGCGGGTGCGCAACGTCGTGGCCGGCCCGTTCGAAGGGTTGGACAAATACGACCTGCCCACGCAGTTGTGTGCGTTCGCGGCCGGGGTGCTGCGGGCCGAGGCCGCCCACGAGCCCGGCTACTACGACATCGTGCACTCGCACTACTGGCTGTCAGGTCAGGTCGGCTGGCTGGCCCGCGACCGCTGGTCGGTGCCGCTGGTGCACACCGCGCACACCCTGGCCGCGGTCAAAAACGCCGCGCTGGCCGAGGGTGACACGCCCGAACCGCCGCTCCGAACGGTCGGCGAGCAGCAGGTGGTCGACGAGGCCGACCGGTTGATCGCCAACACCGATGATGAAGCGGCGCAACTGGTTTCGCTACACCACGCTGACCCGGCCCGCATCGACATCGCGCATCCGGGTGTCGACCTGGAGGTGTTCCGTCCCGGTGACCGACGGGCCGCGCGGGCTCAGCTTGGCCTACCCGCCGACCAGGACGTGGTGGCGTTCGTCGGGCGCATCCAGCCGCTGAAGGGGCCCGACGTGTTGTTGCGCGCGGCGGCCGAACTGCCGCGCGTGCACGTGCTGGTGGCCGGCGGACCCTCGGGCAGCGGGCTGGCCGTTCCCGACGGTCTGGTTCGGCTCGCAGCCGAATTGGGTATCTCCGACCGGGTGACGTTCTTGCCGCCGCAGTCTCGGGAAGACCTCGCCACTGTCTTCCGGGCCGTTGACCTGGTGGCCGTGCCGAGCTACTCGGAGTCGTTCGGCCTGGTGGCCTTGGAAGCCCAGGCCTGCGGCACGCCGGTCGTCGCGGCTGCGGTCGGCGGGTTGCCGGTGGCGGTGCGCGACGGCGTGACCGGCACGTTGGTGGCGGGCCACGACGCCGCGAAGTGGGCGCACGCCATCGACGACACGCTGCGACTCGGTCCGCAGACGCTGGGCCGTGCGGCCGTCGAGCACGCGGCCGCGTTCTCCTGGGATAACACCGTCGAGTCGCTACTGGCCAGCTACCGCCGGGCGATCGGCGACTTCACCGCCCGCCGGGCTGTTCGTGGGCTCCCGTCGACGCGGCGGGCCGCGCCGGCCGGGCGCCTTCCGTCGCGACGAAAGGCGTGGGCATGACGACCAACGGCGACAGCGGCACACCGATCACCCACATTCAGCGGGTGATCGAAGACACGCTGGAGACCAACGGGCTGGAGTACACCCGCCACCAGGGCGCCCACGGTGGGTTGCCGGGTCTGGTCGTCGCCTTACCCGGCGAGCGTCGGCTCAAGACCAACACGATCCTGAGCATCGGCGAGCACTCGGTGCGTGTCGAGGCGTTCGTGTGCCGCAAGCCCGACGAAAACCACGAGGGTGTCTACAAGTTCTTGCTCAAGCGCAACCGTCGGCTGTACGGCGTCGCCTACACCCTCGACAATGTCGGCGATATCTATCTGGTCGGCCGGATGGCGTTGGCATCGGTGGACGCCGCCGAACTCGACCGCGTGCTCGGCCAGGTCCTCGAAGCGGTCGACAACGACTTCAACACCTTGCTGGAGTTGGGTTTTCGCACGTCGATCCAGAAGGAATGGGAGTGGCGGGTCTCCCGCGGTGAGTCGCTGAAGAACCTCGAAGCGTTCGCCCATCTGATCGAAGACGACGATGCATAGCGCGAAGCGCTATGAGAAGGAGTCGAGTAACGGACTCGAAGACGACGAGTAGTTCCGCCGCAGCCTGGCGAGCGTAACGCCGCTGCGAGAACTCCACCCCGATCGCGCAGCGGCGTTACGCTCGGCGACGGTCTGGCGGGCGCGTGAAATACTTGTCGGCATGGGAGACGCTGCCGCGACGCTGGTCCTGCTCCGACACGGTGAAAGCGAGTGGAACGCCAGCAACCAGTTCACCGGTTGGGTGGACGTCAACCTGACCGACAAGGGCCGCCGCGAGGCGGTCCGCGGCGGTGAGCTGCTGGCCGAACACAACCTGCTGCCCGACGTGCTCTATACGTCGCTGCTGCGCCGCGCGATCACCAGCGCGCACATGGCGCTGGACACCCTCGACCGGCTCTGGATTCCGGTGCGCCGCACCTGGCGGCTCAACGAGCGGCATTACGGCGCGCTGCAGGGCCTGGACAAGGCCGAAGTCAAGGAGCGCTACGGCGACGAGCAGTTCATGACCTGGCGGCGCAGCTATGACACACCACCGCCGCCCATTGCCAGGGGCAGCCAGTACAGCCAGGATGCCGACCCCCGCTACGTCGACATCGGCGGAGGCCCGCTGACCGAATGCCTGGCTGACGTGGTGGCTCGGTTTCTGCCGTACTTCACCGACGTCATCGTGCCGGACCTGCGGGTTGGCAAGACGGTGCTGATCGTGGCGCACGGCAATTCGCTGCGCGCGCTGGTGAAATACCTCGACCGGATGTCCGAAGACGACGTCACCGGCTTGAACATCCCGACCGGAATTCCTTTGCGCTACGACTTGGATGCCGGTATGCGCCCGTTGGTGGCGGGCGGCAGCTACCTCGACCCGGACGCGGCGGCGGCCGGTGCGGCTGCAGTGGCCAGCCAAGGCGCAAAATAGGCGGCTCTTCACAGCAACTTGGCAAACGTCGGGTGAACGGCCACCTAACACCTGGCTGGCGGCGTGTGACATGGCCGATTTTAGCCTCGTGCTGCTGGGTTGGCGTTCACCAAATTTGTAAGCTTTTCATGTGACTGTGTTCTCGGCCCTGTCACTGGCCGGGGTTTTGTTTTTCGCGGCCTTGGCCGTCGGAATCACCGTCGGCGCGCGTTGGGCGCCGCGGGCGATCGAGCGACGCCAACGCGTCGCGGTCGAAGCGGCCGGAATCACCGTCGCGCAGATGCTGGAACGCATCGTGGCGCTGATGCCGTTGGGGGCCGCGGTCGTCGACCGGCATCGCGACGTGGTCTATCACAATGGCCGGGCCAAAGAGTTGGGTCTGGTCCGCGAGCGGCAACTCGACGACGAAGCCTGGAATGCGGCCCGTAGGACGCTGGCCGACGGCGCCGACGTCGAATTCGATCTGCTACCGGGCAAGCGACAGGCGCCGGGACGGCCCGGTTTGTCGGTGCACGGTCAGGCGCGACTGCTCAGCGAGGAAGATCGCCGGTTCGCTGTGGTCTTCGTCTACGACCATTCCGAATACGCCCGCATGGAGGCCACCCGGCGCGACTTCGTGGCCAACGTCAGTCACGAACTCAAAACGCCGGTCGGTGCGATGTCTGTGCTCGCCGAGGCGCTGCTGTCCTCTGCCGACGACCCCGAGACCGTGCGCCGGTTCGGCGAGAAGGTGCTCTTGGAAGCCACCCGGTTGGGCAACATGGTCAGCGAGTTGATCGAGCTGTCTCGGCTGCAGGGTGCCGAGCGGTTGCCGGACATGGGCGCCGTCGACGTTGATTCCGTTGTCTCCGAGGCGATTTCGCGCCACAAAGTGCCCGCCGAGAATGCCGACATCATCGTGCGCACCGACGATGCCAGTGGCCTGCGGATGCACGGCGAACAGGCGCTGCTGGTCACCGCGCTGGCCAACCTGGTCTCCAACGCTATCGCGTACTCACCCCGCGGTTCGCTGGTCTCGATCAGCCGGCGCCGCCGCGGGGACAACATCGAAATCGCCGTCACCGATCGCGGCATCGGCATCGACCGCAAAGACCAGGAGCGCGTCTTCGAGCGGTTTTTCCGCGCCGACAAGGCGCGCTCGCGAGCCACCGGCGGCACCGGCCTCGGCCTGGCCATCGTCAAGCACGTCGCCGCCAACCACGGCGGCAGCATCGGCCTGTGGAGCCAGCTGGGCACCGGGTCGACGTTCACCTTGTCGATCCCGGCCTTCGCCGGCGAATCCGAGCCGGTCGACCCGTCGACCGAGCGCGAGTCGCTCCCCATGAAGCCCCAACGGACGCCCCAGCGGGTGCCCCAACGAGAGGAAGAACTACACCGATGACGAGTGTGCTGATCGTGGAGGACGAGGAATCGCTGGCTGATCCGCTGGCGTTTCTGCTCCGCAAAGAGGGCTTCGAGGCCACCGTGGTTGCCGACGGCCAGGCCGCGTTGGCCGAATTCGACCGGGCCGGCGCCGACATCGTGCTGCTCGACCTGATGCTGCCGGGCATGTCGGGCACCGACGTGTGCAAGCAACTGCGGTCACGTTCCAGCGTGCCGGTAATCATGGTGACGGCTCGCGACAGCGAGATCGACAAGGTCGTCGGGCTCGAGTTGGGTGCGGATGACTATGTCACCAAGCCGTATTCGGCGCGCGAGCTGATCGCGCGGATCCGGGCGGTGTTGCGCCGCGGCGGTGACGACGATTCCGAGGTCTCCGACGGCGTGCTGGAATCCGGCCCGGTGCGGATGGACGTCGAACGCCACGTCGTCTCGGTCAACGGTGAGCTAATTACGCTGCCGCTCAAAGAATTCGACCTGCTCGAGTATCTGATGCGCAACAGCGGCCGGGTGCTGACCCGTGGACAGTTGATCGACCGGGTGTGGGGTGCCGACTACGTCGGCGACACCAAGACGCTCGATGTTCACGTCAAGCGACTGCGGTCCAAGATCGAGTCCGACCCGGCCAACCCGATTCATCTGGTCACGGTGCGGGGGTTGGGTTACAAGCTGGAGGGTTAGCGTCCGATGTTGCCAGCGTCGGCATCATTGTCAGCATTGCGTTGACTTAGATCTGTTCGGCGCCGGCGGGAAGTCTTCCGTTCGCACCGAGGCCTGCCTGGGTTACGTGATGGATTCGGTGATTTACCCTGAAGCTCGCCGTATTCCGCAGCGCGACTGGACTCGCAGAAAGTGTTACCGACCCACGTATAAATACACCTAAGCAGGTGACTGATAGTGTTGTAGCGCAGCGCTATTCGGCGGCCAGCGTCGCCGGATGCACCGCGATGAGCCCTAACCCGCTGCGCCGCTTGCACATTGCGGCGAGCTCGGCGTAAGCCTTCTCGCCCAGTAGTTCGGTGAGTTCGGGGCCCATGCTCACCCACACTTGCTCGGCGCCGACGTGGGCGGCCGGGTCGCCGGTGCAGTACCAGTGCAGGTCGGCGCCACCGGCACCCCAGCCGCGGCGGTCGTATTCGGTGACCGTAGTTTTCAGGATCTCGGTGCCGTCCGGTCGGGTCACCCATTCCTGACTGCGGCGAATCGGCAACTGCCAGCAGACATCTGGCTTCATGGTCAGCGGCTGCACGCCGAGTTTCATCGCCTTGGTGTGCAGCGCACAGCCAACTCCCCCCGGAAAATCCGGCCGGTTCAAGAAGATGCACGCGCCCTTGTATTTGCGCGTGCGGAACTGCTCTTCGCCCTCGTGCTCGTCGAGTTCGAGATAACCCTTACGGCCCAAGCCCTTGTCGCGGAACTGCCAGTCGGCGTCGGTGAGCTTGGACACCGCGTCGTCCAGGCGGGCCCGATCTTCGTCGTCGGACAGGAACGCGCCGTGCGAGCAGCAGCCGTCGTCGGGCCGCTCTTCGACTGTGCCCTGACACGCTGGTGTGCCGAACACGCACGTCCACCGGGACAGCAGCCAGGTCAGGTCGGCGGCAATCAGATGTTCGGGGTTGTCCGGGTCGTAGAACTCCACCCACTCGCGGGCGAAGTCCAATTCGACTTCACCGGGATGATCGGGGTGCGCACTCTCCACGGTTTTAACGGTAGTCCAATCAGTCGTCGGGCTGCTGACGCGGCGCACCTCGATTCGTCGTGCCGCGGCGCGGCACGCATCGTCGTCGGACTGATGCTGTTTTGTCCGACTTCTCCTCGTGCCGCGGCGCGGCACGCATCGTCGTCGGACTGATGCTGTTTTGTCCGACTTCTCCTCGTGCCGCGGCGCGGCACGCATCGTCGTCGGACTAAGTTGTGTCTCGTGCGGTTAGGTGTGCTCGACGTCGGCAGCAACACGGTCAACCTGCTCGTGGTGGACGCCCGCCGCGGCGGGCATCCGACGCCGATGAGTTCGACCAAGGCCACGCTGCGGCTGGCCGAATCGATCGACAACTCGGGCAAGATCACCCGCAAGGGCGCCGACAAGCTGATCGAGACGATCGAGGAGTTCGAGAAGATCGCGGACAGCTCGGGCTGCTCGGAGCTGATGGCGTTCGCCACCTCGGCGGTCCGCGACGCCAAGAACTCCGACGACCTGCTGTCCCGGGTTCGCAAGGAGACCGGCGTGCAGCTGCAGGTGCTGCGCGGTGTCGACGAGTCGCGGTTGACGTTCCTCGCGGTTCGCCGCTGGTACGGCTGGAGTGCGGGACGCATCATCAACCTCGACATCGGCGGCGGCTCGCTGGAGCTCTCCAACGGTGTCGACGAAGAGCCCGAGGTCGCGATGTCGCTGCCGCTGGGTGCTGGACGGCTGACCCGCGAATGGCTCAGCGACGACCCGCCCGGACGGCGGCGTGTCGGGATGCTGCGCGACTGGCTGGAGGCCGAACTGGCCGACGCCGCCGAGAAAATGCTGGATGCCGGCCGCCCTGACCTCGCGGTCGCAACATCGAAGACTTTCCGGTCGCTGGCCCGGCTCACGGGTGCGGCGCCGTCGGCCGCGGGGCCTCGGGTTAAGCGCACTTTAACGGCGAATGGCCTCAGACAACTCATATCTTTCATCTCTAGGATGACGACCGCTGACCGTGCAGAACTGGAAGGGGTGAGCGCCGAGCGAGCGCCGCAAATTGTGGCGGGAGCTCTGGTCGCAGAAGCGAGTATGCGAGCGCTGTCGATAGATACGGTGGACATTTGCCCGTGGGCGCTGCGTGAAGGTCTCATTTTGCGCAAACTCGACAGCGAAGCTGACGGAACGGCCCTCGTAGAGACGTCCGTGCGGGATGCTTTAAGCCAGCGAGCTCATCGGAATGGCGGCAAGAAATGACCGGACCCAACGACACCACCCGACCGATCTCGGTTGCCGAGCTGCTGGCCAAAAACGGTACGCACGGGGCCCCGGTCCCGACCCGCCGTCGCCGTCGGCGTGGCAACTCCGACGCGGTGACTGTCGCCGAGTTGACCGGCGAAATTCCGATCATCACCGACGAGACCGATCCCCGCGAACACCCGGCCCCCGAGTTGCACGCGCATCGCGCCAACGGCAGGGCCCGGGTCGAGGAAGAGGTGGCCGCGGCGTCCGCCGAGGAGCCGCCGGCCGAGAAGTTCTGGTCCGAGCCCGGGCCCCGCTGGCCGGCGTCTGATCCGCCCCGTCCGCGTGAGGAGGCGGCCGCCGCGCGGGAGCAGCGGCCGCGGCGCAGCGCCTACCCGCGCCCGGTGCGCGACAACGTCAGCCTGCAGGCCGACCGCCCCGACTCGCGCGAGGACAAGTCGGCTGACCGGTCCGGCGCCGAAGGCATGATTCCTGATCCGCTCGAGGACTACGCGGGCATGTCGGTGGACGTGATGGACACCGACGTACGAGACGCCGAGCCGGCTATCGAAGACTCCGCCTATGTGCGCTCGTATCTACGGTCGTCTACCGACAAGGACGATGGCGAATCGCCTTCCGGCGCTGGCTATCACGGTATCGACGAAGTCGCAGACCAGGAGGACTACCCCCGCGACGGCAATTCCGACGAGCTGCACACCTGGTCGCGCTCGGACAACCTGCGGTTCGGTGCGGTGGTCGTGCTGCAGTCGCTGCTGGCCGTCGGGTTCGGCGCCGGCCTGTTCATCGCTTTCGACCAGCTTTGGCGCTGGAACAACATTGTCGCGCTGGTCCTCTCGGTGCTCGTCATCCTCGGCTTGGTCATCGGTGTGCGAGTGGTGCGCAAGACCGAGGACATCGGCAGCACGCTGATCGCGGTGGCGGTGGGGGCGCTGGTCACGCTGGGGCCGCTGGCGTTGTTGCAATCCGGCTGAGCTGCAACAGAATCCACGTGCGCCCCGCAATCAAGGTCGGTCTCTCGACGGCCTCGGTCTATCCGATGAAGACCGAGGCCGCTTTCGAGTTCGCGGCTGACCTCGGCTACGACGGCGTCGAGCTGATGGTGTGGGGCGAGCCGGTCAGCCAAGACATCGACGCGGTGGCGAAACTCTCGCGACAGTACCGGATTCCGGTACTGTCGGTGCATGCGCCGTGCCTGCTGATCTCGCAGCGGGTCTGGGGCGCCAACCCGATCGCGAAGTTGGACCGTAGCGTGCGGGCCGCCGAGAAGCTCGGCGCCCAGACCGTCGTCGTGCATCCGCCGTTCCGTTGGCAGCGTCGCTACGTCGAAGGTTTCACCGAGCAGGTCGCGGAGTTGGAGTCGTCCAGCGAGGTGCTGGTGGCGGTGGAAAACATGTTCCCGTTTCGCACCGACCGGTTCTTCCCGGGCCAGACCAAGGAGCGGATGCGTCGCCGTGGTGGGGGGCCCGGGCCCGGGATTTCGGCGTTCGCGCCGTCCTACGATCCGCTAGACGGAAATCACGCGCACTACACGCTGGACCTGTCTCACTCGGCGACGGCGGGCACCGACGCCATTGACATGGCCGAGCGGATGGCTGAGGGTCTGGTGCACCTGCACCTGTGCGACGGCACCGGACTGCCCGCCGACGAGCACCTGATCCCGGGTCGCGGCACCCAACCGGTGGTCGAGGTATGCCAGATACTGGCCACCGGCGACTTCGCCGGCCACGTCGTGTTGGAGGTGTCCACGTCTTCGGCTCGGTCTGTGCATGAGCGTGAAGCCATGCTGGCCGAGTCGTTGCAGTTCGCTCGAACACACCTGCTGCGTTGACATACATAGGAATTACGACACGTTGATCGCGCCGGCGCGCGATCGTGCGCCGCATGAGCGGCGCCAGTGAGGAGGAGCGGCACCATTGACCGCGCTATTCACCGAGGCGATGGAGCTTCGCAAGATCGAGACCGACGGCGTCCACGGTAGCTACGAGGGCGAGCTGAGCAAGGTCTGGACGATCGGACCCAAGGTGCACGGCGGGGCAATGGTTGCGTTGTGCGCCAACGCGGCTCGCACCGCCCACGGCGGACCCGTTGAGCCGGTTGCGGTTTCGGCCAGTTTCTTGTCGGCGCCCGACCCCGGCTTGATGCGGCTGGTCACCTCCATACGCAAGCGCGGCCGCCGGATCAGTGTGGTCGACGTCGAGCTGATCCAGGGTGACCGCGCCGCCGTGCACGCCGTCGTCACGCTGGGGGAGCCGGAGCACACGGCGCCGCCGCTGCTGTCGGCCAATCCGGCGGTGAGCTTGATGGATCCCGAACCGCCCGACGATGTGCCACCGATCGTTCCCGGACATCAGCTGTCCGGGTTGGTGAACCTGGCCGAGGGCTGCGAGGTCCGGACCTTGATCTCAACGCTGGGCGTCTCGGCCGACGGCGGGCCGCCGGTGATCCAGAATTGGGTGCGCCCGCGTGACGTGGCACCCGACGTGCTGTTCGCGTTGATGTGCGGCGACATCTCGGCGCCGGTGAGTTTCGCCGTCAACCGGACCGGCTGGGCCCCCACCGTCCAGCTGACGGCCTATCTGCGGGGTCTGCCGGCCGACGGTTGGCTGCGCGTGGTGTGCACCTGCGTGCAAATCGGCCAGGACTGGTTCGACGAAGACCACACCGTCGTGGACTCGACCGGCCGCATCATCGTGCAGAGCCGCCAGCTGGCGATGGTGCCCGCGCCCTAGCCCTCCGGAGCGCGACCCGCTGCGCCCGGCTGCGCCGCGCTTGCGATCGCCCTGGCGAAAAAGTCGCACAGTTCTGCCATGCTGAGCGACATGGCCAGAATTGCGCTCGTCGGTGGGGGAAGCATGGGCGAGGCCCTGTTGTCGGGCTTGCTGCGGTCCGGACGGCAGGTCAAGGACCTGGTGGTGGCTGAGCGGATGCCCGATCGCGCGCGCTACCTGGCCGACACCTACGGCGTGCTGGTGACCTCGCTGCCCGATGCGGTGGAGAACGCGACGTTCGTCATCATCGCCGTCAAGCCCTCTGACGTGGCCTCGGTGATCGGCGAGATCGGCAAGGTCACCGCGGACGCTGCGCATGACAGCCCCGACCAGGTGTTCATCACCGTGGCGGCCGGGGTGACGACGGCCTATCTGGAGTCCAAGCTGCTGGCCGGCACGCCGGTGGTGCGGGTGATGCCCAATGCGCCGGCGCTGGTCGGCGCCGGGATCAGCGCCATGGCTGCGGGCCGCTTTGCGACCCCTGTGCAGCTCAAGGAGGTTGCAGCGCTGTTCGACTCGGTAGGAGCGGTGCTGACGGTCTCCGAGGAGCACATGGACGCCGTCACCGCGGTCTCCGGCTCGGGTCCGGCGTACTTCTTCTTGTTGATCGAGGCATTGGTGGATGCCGGTGTCGGGGCGGGGCTGAGTCGGGCCGTCGCGACCGAACTGGTTGCCCAGACGTTTGCCGGATCTGCGGCACTGTTGCTGGACCGGATGGAGCAGGATCGCGGAACGGGTCCCGACTCGCGGCGTGACCTGGCGCTGGACACCACCGCGGCGCGGCTGCGTGCCATTGTCACCTCACCCGGCGGCACGACCGCTGCTGCGCTGCGGGAATTGGAAAAGGGCGGTATGCGAGCGGCCGTGGACGAGGCGGTGCGGGCTGCGAAAACACGCTCTGAGCAGCTCAGAATTACACATGAGTAATTTATAGAATTTTATTTATTTGCCACCACCCGTCGCAATAACCACATGAGTCCCGCTATTCTCCTTGTTGATAGCACCTGTGGGTGCCAGCGGAGGGGAAGCCGCTGGGACTGCAGGAGCCTGACTGATTGGGTTGCGATGACGTCTATGAACGGGCCATCAGCTGGCGGGAAATCGGGACGAGACATGGGTCCCGCTGACGGCCAGCAGCCCCGGACGCAATTCCTGACTGTTGCGGAGGTGGCAGCACTGATGCGGGTCAGCAAGATGACGGTCTACCGGTTGGTTCACAACGGTGAACTACCCGCGGTCCGAGTCGGCCGGTCTTTCCGCGTACACGCCAAGGCCGTGCACGACATGTTGGAGTCCTCGTACTTCGACGCCGGCTAGACAGTTGGGCCGTGACAGGTAAACCACTGCGAGGACACGCCGCAAGGCGCCGCAGTGGCTTAAGTCTCGCGGCCATTCGATCGCACCGGTGCGGCGTCCGGGTCCACCGGTGCGCTTTGGTGTTCGACCTGCCCGGCCGGGTAGAGTGATCGGGTTATTGCACATGCCCGGCCTCGGCGGACTCGGGCCGCCACACAGATAGCGGAGTTATGGGTTCAGTAATCAAGAAGCGGCGTAAGCGGATGTCGAAGAAGAAGCACCGTAAGCTGCTTCGCCGCACGCGGGTGCAGCGCAGAAAACTCGGTAAGTAATCGCTCGCTGCCGCCGCTAGGCTGGCGACGTGGATTCGTCGGGCGGTCAATCAGGTTCTGGTGCCGATACCGGGCACGCTCCGAAGGTTGTGCTGGTCACCGGTGCATGCCGATTTCTGGGCGGCTATCTGACGGCGCGATTGGCGCAGAATCCGACGATCGACCGGGTCATCGCGGTCGACGCCGTCGCACCGAGCAAAAACATGCTGCGCCGGATGGGCCGCGCCGAGTTTGTCCGCGCCGACATCCGCAATCCGTTTGTCGCCAAGGTGATTCGAAACGGCGACGTCGACACGGTCGTGCATGCGGCCGCGGCGTCGTTCGCGCCGCGACCCGGCGGCGGAGCGGCGCTCAAGGAAATCAACGTGCTCGGCGCTATGCAGCTGTTCGCCGCCTGCCAGAAAGCGCCGTCGGTGCGTCGCGTCGTGCTCAAGTCGACGTCGGAGGTCTACGGGTCCAGCGCGCACGACCCGGTGATGTTCACCGAAGACAGCAGCAGTCGCCGTCCGTTCCGGGAAGGCTTTCCCAAGGACAGCCTCGACATCGAGGGCTACACCCGTGGGCTCGGCCGGCGTCGGCCCGACATCGCGGTGACCATTCTGCGACTGGCGAACATGATCGGCCCGGCAATGGAGACCACGTTGTCGCGCTACCTGGCCGGACCGCTGGTCCCGACGGTGCTCGGCCGCGACGCGCGCTTGCAACTGTTGCACGAGCAGGACGCGCTGGGGGCCTTGGAGCGCGCGGTGGTGGCCGGCAAGCCCGGCACGTTCAACATCGGCGGTAGCGGGATCATCATGTTGTCCCAAGCGATAAGGCGTGCGGGCCGAGTTGCGCTGCCGATACCGGGATTTGGGCTCGCGGCGCTGGATTCGCTGCGTCGCGCCAACCGCTACGTGGAGATCAACCGCGAGCAACTCGACTATTTGAGATACGGCCGAGTGATGGACACCACGCGGATGGAACAGGAACTCGGATACCACCCCAAGTGGTCCACTGCGGAGGCTTTCGACGATTATGTTCGCGGCCGAGCTTTGACTCCCATTATCGATCCCGAGTGGGTACGCTCCATGGAAGGTCGGGCCGTGGCAGCAGTGCAGCGCTTTGGTCCCCGAGTCAAAATCAATTGACGCGAGGGTAGTTTATTGCTATGGCGGGCGATTCCAAAGCGAAAGTCATTCAGCTGCACGGTAATTCGAACCGCGCGGCGGCGCAACGGCGTGCTGGACGCCGCGCCCAGGCCGCTCGCCAGCACCCCTCCCTGCTCACCGAGCCCGATTCCCGGGCGTCTGCCGACGAGATCGCCGCTGTCGTACGCGACATCGACCAGCACCGTCGGGGTGCGGCCGTCGAGCAGCCCGCCAATGAGATCGCGCAGAAGGTCAGCGCCGTCGCTGATTTCCTGCGGCTGCGATTGTCCGGCGATTACCGCGTCGACGAGTTCGGCTTCGACCCGCACTTCAACGAGGCGATCGTCCGGCCGCTGCTCCGGTTCTTCTTCAAGTCGTGGTTTCGCGTCGAGGTCAGCGGCATCGAGCACCTGCCCGACACCGGCGCGGGATTGGTGGTGGCCAACCACGCGGGCGTGCTCCCGTTCGACGGGCTGATGGCCTCGGTCGCCGTCCATGACGAGCACCCGGCGCACCGCGACCTCCGGCTGCTGGCCGCCGACATCGTGTTCGACCTGCCGGTGGTGAGCACGGCAGCCCGCAAGGCCGGCCACACCATGGCGTGCACCGCCGACGCGCATCGACTGCTGGCCGCGGGCGAACTGACCGCGGTGTTCCCCGAGGGCTACAAGGGCCTGGGTAAGCGCTTCAAAGACCGTTACAAGCTGCAGCGATTTGGTCGCGGTGGCTTCGTTGCGGCCGCGCTGCGCGCCAAGGCGCCGATCATTCCGTGCTCGATAGTCGGCTCGGAGGAGATCTATCCGATGCTGACCGACGTGCGGCTGCTGGCGCGGCTGTTCGGGCTGCCGTACTTCCCGATCACGCCGCTGTTCCCGCTGGCCGGTCCCGCCGGGCTGGTGCCGTTGCCGTCGAAGTGGCACATCGCTTTCGGCGAGCCGATCGACACCGCGCACTACGAGAGCGCGGACGCCGAGGACCCGATGGTCACCTTCGAACTGACCGACCAGGTCCGCGAAACCATTCAGCAGACCCTGTACCGGCTGCTGGCGGGCCGTCGCAATATGTTCTTCGGGTGATTACTCGGCCGGTTTGACCAGGGTGAACTGCGCGACGTCGCAGGCGCCTTCGCGGAACAGGTTGGCGCAGCCGGTCAGGTACTTCATGTAGCGCTCGTAGACCTCTTCGGACTGGATCTTGATGGCCTCGTCCTTGCGGCTTTCCAGCGCCTCCGCCCAGAAGTCCAGGGTCCGCGCGTAGTGCTGGCGAAGTGGCTGGACGAGGGTGACCTCGAAGCCGGCCCTTTTCGCGTGATCTTCGACGATAGCGACCGTCGGCAGCCGGCCGCCGGGGAAGATCTCTTGCATCATGAACAGGGCGAACCGCGCCCTGGCCATGGTGATCTTGATGCCGCGGTCTTCCAATTCTTGATCGCTGGGGACCACGATGGTGTGCAGCATCATCGTTCCCCCGGCCGGCAGCGCATCCCACGCCATCTTGAAGAAGTCGTCATAGCGTTCGAAGCCAAAGTGCTCGAAGGCGCCGATCGAGACGATCCGGTCGACCGGCTCGTGGAACTGCTCCCAGCCGTTCAGCAGCACCTGCCGAGAGCGTGGGGTGTCCAACGCGTCGAACGATTTCTGCACGTGTTCGGCCTGATTCTTGCTCAGCGTCAGGCCGATCACGTTGACGTCGTACTTCTCGATCGCACGGCGCAGCGTGGCCCCCCAGCCGCAGCCCACGTCGAGCAGGGTCATACCGGGCTCCAGCCCGAGTTTGCCCAGCGACAGGTCGACCTTTGCCCGCTGCGCTTCCTCGAGCGTCATGTCGTCGCGCTCGAAGTAGGCGCAGCTGTAGGTCTGGCTCGGGTCGAGGAAAAGCTGGTAGAACTCGTCGGACAAGTCGTAATGCGACTGGACGTCCTCGAAATTCGGCGTGAGATCGGTGCTCATTGGCTGGGACTCCCCCTAGAAGATTCGGTTTGACATTAGGCTCCGGCGCGGATTGAAGCAATTGCGGCGATTGTCGCCTCGGCGTTTGCGTCAGGGTCGGACGACTCGCCGAGCATGGTGACGATGCTGGTGATGATCGGTGTGCCGTCGGCATCTGTGACCTCGCTGCGGATTTCCGCGATCACCGTGCCGTGCGACTCGATGACCGAGTCCAGGTAGGTGTCGAAGTACAGTCGGTCGCCGGCCTTGATCGGCCGGTGAAACAAGAATTTCTGGTCGCGGTGCAGTGTCCGGGCCATGTTGATCGGAATGTCGAACTTGGTGAAGACGCTCTCCTGGACGCGGCGCCCGGCGACCGCGAGAAACGTCAGTGGCGCCACCGTGGCGTCGTAGCCGTGTTCGGCCGCGGCTTCCTCGGAGTGGTGTGCGGGGTGATCGTTGCTGATCGAGGCGGCGAACTCGCGAATCTTTTCGCGACCGACCTCGAAGTGGTCGGGGTATCGATAGTGCGTGCCGATCAGGCCTTCGGTGCCTGCGGGCAATGACATGCGCTGCTCTCCGCTCTTACGGGTGCTCAGCGGCGCAGTGTATCAGCGGGATTGTCGCCGGGACGCCACCGCAGCCAGTGCGCCCCCCGCCGCGCCCAGGGCCAAAGCTGACGGTACGCCGATGCGGGCGGCCTTGCGGGCGGTCCGGAAGTCGCGGATTTCCCAGCCACGTTTGCGGGCGTAATCCCGCAATGCAGCGTCCGGATTGATCGCGACGGCGGTGCCGACCAATGACAGCAGCGGCACGTCGTTGTAGCTGTCGGAGTAGGCGGTGCAGCGCTTGAGGTTGAGGCCTTCCCGGATGGCCAGTGAGCGGACGGCGTGCGCTTTGCCGGGGCCGTGCAGGATGTCGCCGACCAGACGGCCGGTGAAGATCCCGTTTTCAGCCTCGGCGACGGTGCCCAGAGCGCCGGTCAGGCCGAGTCGGCGGGCGATGGTGATCGCGAGCACGTAAGGGGTGGCGGTGACGAGCCAGACCTGCTGGCCGGCGTCGAGGTGCATCTGGGCGAGGTCGCGGGTGCCTTCCCAGATCTTGTCGGCGATGACCTCGTCGAAGACCTCTTCGCCCAATTGCATCAGCTCGGCGGTGGATCGGCCTTCGATAAAGGCCAGCGCTTTGCGACGACCGGCGGCGACGTCGCCGCTGTTCTCTTTGCCGAGGATCTGAAACTTGGCCTGCGCATAGACGAATCCGAGCACGTCGCGGTAGGTGAAATAGTTGCGCGCAGCCAAGCCGCGGCCGAAGTGAACCAGCGACGATCCCTGTACCAAGGTGTTGTCGACATCGAAGAACGCCGCCGCAGTGAGGTCGACGGGCGGTTGCTCGCGGCCTGGCTCGTCGGTCTGTAGGTCTTCCAGCGCCCGCTCGACGCTGGCGTTGGCGGCCAACGGTTCTAATCGCTGCTCAACGGGGTTGGGTTCTGCGTTTGGGCCGGGTTCGACACTGCCCGGGCCGCCGGGAGCGGTCACGGTTTCACACTATCGGTCCGCGAGGCGTTGGGTTGGTCGACTGCGGCGGTGTGGTGATCGGCTGTGTTACGAGCGGCTGGCGCCGGTTCCGCCCTCGTCGTCGTTGCGCTTGCCTTCCGGCATCAGCAGACGCCGGGTGGCCACCGGTTTTCCGGCCACACGTTTCACCACCTCGGGCGCCGCCGCAGGCCGGTTGATACGACCTTGCACGGGCGCGCCGTTCTTCACCGTCGGGGGAACGACGCGCTTGGTCTCGGCCTTGCGGTCGCCTTCGCCCGCGGCGCCGTGCGCGGCACCCGGGGGCATCATCGGCATGCCGCCACCCACCGTCCCGCGTGCCCCTGCGGCGGTTTCCGGCGCGCTTGGTGGTGTGACGGGCATCTGCGACGAGGCGGGGACCGTTGCGGCCGACGGAGTCGGCGGTGGCCCAAGGGTTCCCGCCGGCATGGTGTCACCATCCGGCGCTGCTCCCGACCCGGCTCCGCCGGCGGCCAGTCCCGCGCCGTCCGCGCCCAGTGCGTCATCGAGCGCGTCGGCCGGCAGCGAGGCATCCAGGCCAGTCCGTTGGCCTGCCGCACCGAGGCTGCTGGTCAGCTGTGAGCTGATCTGCGAGGCCTGCTGCACAGCTTGGTTGAGTGGTTGGGACAGCCCGCTGAACAGGCCGCCGACGGTTTGCATGACCTGCTGCGGCACCTGTTGGACCGTGCCCATCAGCGACTCGAGCTGCCTACTCGAATCCTCTTCGTTTTCAGGAAATTTCATCATTGCGTCACCGGTCTGCCGGCCACGCTTCGCATGCTGCGCGGCCGAATCGGCGGCATCGGCCGGGTCGCCGGAGTTTCCGGCGAGGCCCAGCGTCGCCAGCAGCTGACTCATCAGCGAGCTTCCCGACGCGATCTCGTCGGGCGTCAACGGTGGCGGCAGCGGCATGTCATACGCATGTGCGAGCTGACCGACAACGATCTGCAACTGCTGTGCATCCATCGAATCTTCTTCCTAAGAACCGCGATTCAACGCCTGAAACCAGGCGAAGTGGTAGTTGGCGCCGATCAGATCCCTCGCGGCCAATGCGTCGATTGCAGCCAGCAGTTGCCAATTCCACACAGCAGCGGCGTCCACGTCGTCGGGGTAGGAGCCGAGCACGTCCTCGCGCAGTTTGGCGAGATGGGCATCGAGGAGCTGGATTTCGACGTCAAGCAGACCGGTGTCGGCGAACGCTGCTCTGGCAATGGTGTGCGCCATCCTCGGCAACCCGTCACGATGTTTGGTGGCCCGGCTGAGCTTCCAGCCGAGATCGTCGACGGCGGGAACGTGGCGGGGCCGCAACGATGTTGGCATGGGTTCGGCGTGGTTGTCGGGCTCCGGAAGGTAGTGCAAGGGGGTGTAGCCGGCTGGGGTCTCGACCCGACCCGGCAGTGCTTCGACGTCGCCACGACGGTAACCCGGTTCGAGCAGCGTAGCGACGGATGGAATCAGGATGCGCGGCGGAATCCAGCCGCTCGCGAGGTCGGTCGTCAGCACTGTCGTTCCGTCCGCGCGGTCTCCGACGATCCATCGGAGCCGGGGTTCTTGGCGCGCGACGAAATCGACTATCCGCTGCAGACGGGCTCTGGTGGTGGTTTGGGCAGCGGCGGCGCCACTGGCAGCCCCGCCGGCGGTCGCCGCGACGGACTGCTCGCTGATGCTCGCCGGTGCCGGGTGCCCGGCCGGCTGACGGATGACCGCGGGCTGCGACAGCCCGCTCGTTGCGGTCGACGGGCCGGAAGGCTTAGTGACAGGACTGGAAGGCATCGTCGGCGTTGACCCGAGGGGCGTGGCCGGTCGAATGTCGGAGCCATAGCTCGGGAGAGGCCCAGCGGGCGGCGCAGCGGATGCCTGGATTGCGGCGGGCCCAGCCAAATGCGCTGCGCCGGAGGCTATTACCGGGCTGGTGGTGCTACTGAGCGGCGGGGCGGGCGGCGGTGGAGCATCGACCGCGGGCGCATGCGCCGCTGCCTGGATGGTCGACGCCGGGAGATCTGACATCGCCTGAGTCGGTGACCGGGGCGCTACCGGACTCGTCACCGGCGGCACCGTGTCGAGCGCGCCAGACGCGGGTGAGCCCTGGCTCAGGGCCGGGTTCAACCCTGGCATGAGGACGTTGGCCTGCGGGACCGATCCCATGGCGGATGGGCTCAAGGCGTTGGTGGGCAGACTATTTGACGAGCCGATCATGGGCATCGCCGGACCACGAAGACCAGTCCCAGTGGCCGCGGGGGGCGTCATGTGCTGTCCGAAATCACCGACATGATGTGGCTTGGCCGGCGGCCCCAGCCCTGCGGGGCCCGGGTGAGCAGAGTGGACGGCACTGCCGGCCAGTTTGCCGTACCGGTGTGGGTCGTCAGTTGTCCTGTCCAGCGTCGGAATTGGTGAGCAATTATCCGTGGCGCCACCCAGGTGATGAGGTGGATCTTTCGGTGCCGGAGCCGCCGCGGCACCCACGTCGCCGAGGAGTCCTCTCACCTGCTCGGTGATGGTCTCCTTGGTTGGCGAAGCCAGCATCCGGGCGGTGTCGATCCCGTGTTGCTGAGCGAACTGGCGAGCATTTGTCTGCAGTCCGCGCTGGTCGAGGATATTCTGCACAGCCTCGAAGACATTCTGAGTGCATGGCGCCGCAGCGGAATTTGCGTCCTGCCGGCATTGCATCACCACGTCCACGATCTTGCCGAGCTTCACCGGGGGTAGGTCTTTGGATTGCTGAATATGGTCTATTTCGGCCTTGCCCTGGTCGGCGATTGTTTCCAAGCGGGAGTTCAAATCACTGACGCATTGGTGCGCGGAGGAATGTGATGCGCTGATCACGTCGTTCGTCTTTGCGACGTCGCGAGCCTGTTCGGCGCCCCAATGGAAGGTGTCTCGAAGGTTGTCGGCAGTGCTGCCCCGCTGCGTATCGGGACTGAGCGAACTCGTCAATTGCTGGCGTAACAGGTCGGAGAAGTTCTGCCAGGAAGTCGATGTCGCTTGGCGTTTGGCGGCCGCGGCACTCAAAATGCTCAGATCGATTCCCGGTGTCCACCACTGGCCCACCATGAGTTGGAACCAGGGACTGTCGTTGTCGGCTGTCATTATCGGCACGACTCGTGGAGCTGTGTGAATGCCGCGTCACTCTCTTTGAGAAGAGCTTCTTGCGCGGCATCCTTGATGCCGGCGAGATAATTCTGTGCGAGGTCAGTCAGCACAGTTGCGTAATTGCGGATCGCCGTCGCCGTCGCCGTCAGGCCGCGCGACGGTCCGCCGGGCGGTGTGGCTTCCCAAGCCGGCGACCCCCCCGGAAAGCCCGCCGGTGAAGACGCAAACCCGCTGGTTGCGTGCCCATACGAAGGCCCGCTTGACGGATTTTCCGACATGGTCCGATGTTATCGCTGATGAATGATTCCGGTATTCGGCTCGTGGTTGCCGAACCTGGTCGGCGGATTCGCTTTCCGGCGTTTCCGGCGCGCTACCCGCCCCTGCCACACTGAGGCGATGAGCCGCCGCCACGTCCGCCTCCTCACCCGCGCCGGCTGTACGGTCTGCGACCGCGTCCACGCGCAACTCAAGGAACTCGCCGCGGAACTCGACTTCGAACTCGAAGCCACCGACGTCGACGCCCAAGCCCAACAAGGCGACACCGCCCTGCGAGCCGAGTTCGGTGACCGATTGCCCGTCGTGTTGCTCGACAGCCGTGAACACAGCTACTGGGAGCTCGACGAGCCGCGACTGCGCCGGGATCTGGCAAACCGCTCAAGAGCGTAATTTGGCGGCCTATCAGGTAACCGTCTACGGTGGAATCAGTCAATTCACCGGTGTTAGCAAGGGAGCAGGCCAGGTGATTCAGCCGTGAGTGTCCTGCTCTTCGGTGTCTCGCACCGCAGCGCGCCGGTTTCCGTCTTGGAGCAACTCAGCACCGACGAGTCCGAGCAAATCAAGCTCGTTGACCGAATCATGCAGTCGCCGCTGGTAACCGAGGCCATGGTGCTCTCTACCTGCAACCGGGTCGAGGTCTACGCGGTCGTCGAAGCCTTCCACGGCGGCCTGTCGGCCATCGGCCAGGTGCTCGCCGAGCATGCCGGCCTGACGATGCCCGACCTCACCAAGCACGCCTACGTCCGCTACAGCGAGGCCGCCGTCGAGCATCTGTTCGCCGTGGCCAGCGGCCTGGACTCGGCTGTCGTCGGCGAGCAGCAGGTGCTCGGTCAGGTCCGCCGCGCCTACGCCGCCGCCGAGTCCAACCGCACCGTCGGCCGCGTCCTGCACGAACTGGCCCAGCGCGCACTGGCGGTCGGCAAGCGGGTTCATGCCGAAACCGGTATCGACGCCGCGGGCGCATCCGTGGTCTCCGTCGCGCTCGGCATGGCCGCTAGAAAACTGGGTGAAGCTGGCCTGCAGGGCAAGACGGCCGTCGTCGTCGGCGCCGGAGCGATGGGCGCGCTGTCGGCCGCCCACCTGACCCGGGCCGGCATCGGCCACATCTACGTGGTCAACCGCTCGCTGCCCCGCGCCCAGCGGCTGGCCCGCAAGATCCGCGAGTCCGGAACCGCCGCTGAGGCGTTGAGCCTGGAGCGGCTGTCCGTGGCATTGGCCGACGCCCACGTCGTGGTCAGCTGCACCGGCGCGGTTCGCCCGGTGGTGTCGCTGGCCGACGTGCACAACGCGCTGGCCGCCAGCCGCCGCGACGACCGGCCACTGGTGATCTGCGACCTCGGCATGCCCCGCGACGTCGACCCGGCGGTGTCTGGGCTGCCCGGCGTGTGGGTGGTCGACATGGACCGCATCCAGCGCGAGCCGTCGGCCAAGGCCGCCGCGGCCGACGCTGACGCCGCCCGCCACATGGTTGCCGCCGAGGTCGCCGCTTACCTGGCCGGCCAGCGGATGGCCGAGGTCACCCCGACCGTCACCGCGCTGCGCCAGCGCGCCTCCGACGTCGTGGAGGCCGAACTGTTGCGCCTGGACAACCGGCTGCCTGGCCTGGAGGCCGCGCAGAAAGCCGAGGTCGCCCGCACGGTGCGCCGCGTCGTCGACAAGCTGCTGCACTCGCCGACAGTCCGGATCAAGCAATTGGCCAGCGCGCCCGGCGGCGACAGTTACGCCGAGGCGCTACGCGAGCTGTTCGAGCTCGACCAGAACGCCGTCGACGCCGTCGCCACCGCGGGCGAATTACCCTCTCTGCCAACGGATTCAGTTGAGTAGCCGTTGACCGACGTGATCCGGATCGGTACCCGTGGCAGCTTGCTGGCCACCACCCAGGCCGGCGGCATCCGCGATGCCTTGCTGGCCAACGGCCAGCAGGCCGAGTTGGTGATCGTCAGCACCGCGGGCGACCAGTCGCACGAGCCGATCGCCGACATCGGGGTCGGCGTTTTCACCGCCGCGCTCAGGGAAGCCATCGCCGCCGGCGAGGTCGACATGGCTGTGCACTCGTACAAGGACTTGCCGACCGCGCACGACGAAAGGTTTGTGATCGCCGCCATCCCGCGGCGCGAAGACGCCCGGGACGCGCTGGTGGCCCGCGACGGCTTGGTGCTGGGAGAGCTGCCCAACGGCGCAATCGTGGGCACCTCGTCCCCGCGACGAGCCGCGCAGCTTAGAGCACTGGGTCTCGGTTTGGAAATTCGCCCCCTACGAGGCAACCTAGACACCAGGTTGAACAGGGTAAGCAATGGCGATTTGGACGCGATCGTGGTTGCCCGGGCGGGTCTGACCCGGCTGGGACGTCTTGACGCGATCACCGAGACGCTGGAGCCGGTGCAGATGTTGCCGGCGCCGGCTCAAGGGGCTCTCGCCGTCGAGTGCCGCTCCGGGGATTCCCGGCTCGCGACACTGCTGGCAGAGCTGGACGACGCGGACTCCCGCGCGGCCGTCACCGCCGAGCGTGCCCTGCTCGCCGAACTGGAGGCGGGTTGTTCCGCGCCGGTGGGGGCGATCGCGGAAGTGGTCGAGTCCATCGACGAGGACGGCCACATCTTCGAGGAGCTGTCGCTACGCAGCTGTGTAGCGGCGCTGGACGGATCCGATGTGATCCGCGCGTCCGGGATCGGCAGTCCGGATCGGGCACGGGAGCTCGGGCTCTCGGTGGCCGGCGAGCTGTTCGACCTGGGCGCACGGGAAGTCATGTCGAGCGCGCGATAAGGCAAGCGCGCCAACGAGGCAGGTAGGAGCGACAATGACGACGCGAGGGCGCAAGCCGAGGCCCGGCCGCATCATGTTCGTGGGTTCGGGTCCAGGTGACCCAGCCTTACTGACGACGCGGGCCGCAGCGGTGCTGGCCAATGCCCCCCTGGTGTTCATTGACCCCGACGTGCCCGAGCCAGTGCAGGCGTTGATCGGCAAGGACTTGCCGCCGGTCTCCGGGCCCGCGCCGGCCGGGCCGGCCGGCCCGTCGGACGACGACACCGCCGAGGGAACCGAACAACCCACCGTCGTGGTGGCGCTCGGACCTGATATCCGGCCCGCTTTGGGAGATCCGGCCGAGGTGGCGAAGACGCTGGTCGCCGAGGCCCGCGCGGGAGCCGACGTGGTGCGATTGGTGGCCGGTGACCCGTTGTCGGTGGATTCGGTGATCACCGAGGTGAATTCGGTGGCCCGCAGCCACCTGCACTTCGAGATCGTGCCGGGGCTGTCGGCCAGCGACGCGGTGCCGACCTACGCGGGTCTGCCACTGGGCTCCTCGCACACCGTTGCCGACGTCCGCGACCCCAATGTGGATTGGGGCGCTTTGGCTGCCGGTCCGGGTCCGCTGATCCTGCAGGCCACCATCTCGCATGTCGCCGACGCCGCCCGCACGCTGATCGAGTACGGCCTGGCCGACGCCACGCCTTGCGTGGTCACCTCGTCGGGGACCACCTGCGCGCAGCGCTCGGTGGAGTCGACGTTGGGCGGACTGACCGATTCGAACCTGTTGCTCAACGCCGACGGCGCGGCACCGTCGCCGGTGATCGTCACCATCGGTAAGACGGTCGCCAACCGGGCCAAGCTGAACTGGTGGGAAAGCCGCGCGCTCTATGGCTGGACCGTGCTGGTGCCGCGCACCAAGGACCAGGCCGGCGAGATGAGCGATCGGCTGACCGCGCATGGCGCGCTGCCGATCGAGGTGCCGACCATCGCCGTCGAGCCGCCGCGCAGCCCCGCGCAGATGGAGCGTGCGGTCAAGGGCCTGGTCGACGGCCGCTACCAGTGGGTGGTGTTCACCTCCACCAACGCAGTGCGTGCGGTGTGGGAGAAGTTCGGCGAGTTCGGCCTGGACGCCCGCGCGTTCTCCGGGGTGAAGATCGCCTGCGTCGGCGAATCGACCGCCGACCGGGTCCGCGCGTTCGGGATCAGCCCCGAGCTGGTGCCCTCCGGCGAGCAGTCGTCGTTGGGCCTGTTGGACGAATTCCCGGACTACGACAGCATTTTCGACCCGGTCAACCGGGTGCTGCTGCCGCGCGCCGACATCGCCACCGAGACGCTGGCCGAGGGTCTGCGCGACCGCGGCTGGGAGATCGAGGACGTCACCGCCTACCGGACCGTGCGGGCGGCCCCGCCGCCGGCGGCCACCCGCGAGATGATCAAGACCGGTGGTTTCGATGCGGTGTGCTTCACGTCGAGCTCGACGGTGCGCAACCTGGTCGGCATCGCGGGCAAGCCGCACGCGCGAACGATCGTGGCGTGCATCGGGCCCAAGACCGCTGAGACCGCAGCCGAATTCGGTTTGCGCGTCGACGTGCAGCCGGAGACCGCCGCGGTCGGGCCGCTGATCGAGGCGCTGGCCGAGCACGCCGCCCGGTTGCGCGCCGAGGGTGCGCTGCCGCCACCGCGTAAGAAGAGCCGCAGGCGCTAGGCGGTAACGGTGTACCCCCGGCAGCGTCCGCGTCGGCTTCGGTCGACCCCGGCATTGCGCCGGCTGGTCGCGCAGACATCGCTGGAGCCCAGGCATTTGGTGCTGCCGATGTTCGTCGCCGACGGGATAACGGGCGCTCGCCCCATCTCTTCTATGCCGGGCGTCTACCAACACACCCGACACTCACTGCGTAGAGCCGCCGCCGACGCGGTGGCGGCCGGGGTGGGCGGGTTGATGCTGTTCGGTGTGCCCCGCGCCGAGGACAAAGACGCAACCGGTTCGGCGGGAACAGATCCCGACGGCATCCTCAACGTCGCGCTGCGTGACCTGGCCGCGGATCTCGGCGACTCGACCGTGCTGATGGCCGACACCTGCCTGGACGAATTCACCGATCACGGTCACTGCGGCGTGCTCGACGACCGCGGCCGGGTCGACAATGACACGACCCTGAAGCGGTATGTGGAACTGGCTGTCGCGCAGGCCGATTCGGGCGCACACGTGGTCGGTCCGAGCGGCATGATGGACGGTCAGGTGGCGGCCATCCGGGACGGCTTGGACGCCGCCGGTCACGCCGACGTCGTCATCCTGGCCTATGCCGCCAAATTCGCGTCGGCGTTCTACGGCCCCTTCCGGGACGCGGTGAGCTCCAGCCTGATCGGCGACCGGTGTAGCTATCAGCAGGACCCGGGCAACGCCCGCGAGGCGTCGCGCGAAGTGCAGCTCGACATCGAGGAGGGCGCCGATATCGTGATGGTGAAGCCCGCGATGAGCTACCTGGACGTGGTCAAGGCCGCCGCGGAGATCTCACCGGTGCCGGTCGCCGCCTATCAGGTCTCGGGGGAGTACGCGATGATCGCCGCGGCCGCCGCCAACGGCTGGATTGACGACCGCGCGGCTGCGCTCGAGTCGTTGACCAGCATTCGGCGCGCCGGCGCCGACATCGTGCTCACCTACTTCGCCGCGGCGGCGGCGAACTGGTTGTCGTGACGGGTCCCGTCCCGCCCCAGCCGCCGAACCGGCCGGTCGACGTCGACACCGGCTTCTGGCTGTGGCTGGTGGCGCTCCCGCTGATGGTGATCGGCTATGCCGCCGATGTCGTCGGCTCGCCGAACGGCCACCGCGCCACGCCGCTGCTGCTGGCGTCCGTGCTTTTCACCGCGGTGCTGTGCGCGATTGTCGTGACGTTCCTGATCCTGATGCGGGCCGGCTATCGCTGGGCCCGAACGACGTTGACGGGCGGGGCGATGGCCACCGTCGTCTATGTCGGCATCCGGCTCTTCACGGCGACCTGGCCGCCGGTGTACGCCTTCGCGTGCGGCGCGGCCGGTATCACCGGATCGGTGCTGATCGCCGGGGGCATGTTCCTGCTGCACCGCAGCGACGCGCACGACTACTTCACCAGGTGAGCCTCGGAAAAGGTGACGTGGCAGGCCATCCGATGGGCGCCCCGCACCTGGCACCTGGCACCGGGCACCGGGCGCGCAGCACTTCTCCGAACAGGTCGCCCACCACCGGACCGCGCTGGTGAAAACGGCGTTCGAGAGCGGAGCGGGCTCGGTCGCGGCGGTATCCACCCCAGGTGGTTTGGCCGCTGGTCGCGCAGGGGATGATGGTTGGCGTGAATGCCGGCACGGACACCGATGCAGTGCCGATCTTTCGCGAGGTCGGCGCCAGCTGGTACTGGCTGCTGGCCGGCCCGATTTCGGCGGCGATCATGCTGTGGATCGAGAAGTCCAACGGCAACGGCTGGCAGATCCCGGTACCGGCGTTCTTCTTGGTGATCTTGACGAGCTTCATTGCGCTGCAAGTGAAAGCCGCACGCATCCACACGTCGGTCGTGCTGACGTCGCGCACTCTGCGCCAAGGCACCGAGACAATCAAGCTGTCCGAGATCCTCACGGTATATCCCGAACCCGACAACCGTTTGGCGGGGAGCAAAGACGTCGAACGCTGGCAGTCCGCCCGCGCGCTCGGCGAACTGGTCGGGGTGCCCAAGGGCCGCACCGGCATCGGACTGAGGCTGACCGGGGGCCGGACCGCCCAGGCGTGGGCGCGTCGACACCGGCACCTGCGCAATCTGCTCACCCCGCTGATCGAGGAGCGGGTCGGGTCCGACGAGCCACCGGCCGACGACGTCGAGAGTTCACGATGGTGATGGCCCGTTTCCGCGCTGTCGTCGAGTTGCTGCTGGCCGGCGTCGCAGCGGTGGGCTGCGCGGCCAGTTGGTCGGCAGTTCGCACCACCGTGGCCGTTGCGCCCGCCCTCAAGGGCCAGCCGGCGACCGCCTCGGTGGTCTATGACCCGCCGATGCTGCTGGTGACGCTGCTGCTGGCGGCGGTCGCCGGGATGCTGGCAGTGGTCGGTGTCGCCCGGCTGCGGCGGGCCGGCCGCGCCACGGCGCCATGACCGCCACCGATCTCGACCTGCGCGGCATGAGCTGCGCGTCCTGCGCCGTCCGTGTCGAGAGCGCTCTGAACCAGCTCGACGGCGTGCGAGCCGTGGTGAACTTCGCGCTCGAACGGGCCCACGTGCAGCACGAGGACGCGGTGTCGGCCGGTGACTTGATTCGCGCGGTGGAGTCGACGGGCTACCAGGCCTCGGTGGTGGTCGATCCGTTCGGGCCATCCGACGACGCACCGCACGATGAACTGCGCCCGCGGCTCATCGTGTCGACGCTGCTGGCGATCCCGGTTGTCGCGGTCTCGATGGTGACGGGCTGGCAGTTCGCCGGCTGGCAGTGGCTGGCGCTGGCGCTGACCACACCCGTGGTGGTGTGGGGCGGTTACCCGTTCCATCGCGCGGCGCTGCTCGGCCTCCGGCATCGCGCGTCGACGATGGACACCCTGGTCTCGCTGGGCACGCTGGCCGCCTACCTGTGGTCGACGGCCGCGGTGCTGCGGGGAGCGGGCCCAATGTATTTCGAAGTCAGCGCTGCGGTCACGGTGTTCCAGCTGGCCGGCCGCTACGCTGAGGCGCGCGCCAAGCGCGCGTCCGGGGCCGCGCTGCGCTCGCTGTTGAACCTGGGCGCCAAAGACGCCGTGCTGTTGCGCGACGGCGACGAGGTGCGCGTGCCGGTGTCGCAGCTGCAAGTCGGCGACGTGGTCGTGGTCAGGCCGGGGGAGCGGGTCGCCGTCGATGGTGTCATCGTGCACGGCGCAACGGCTTTGGACACTTCGGCGATGACCGGTGAGCCGGTGCCGGTCGATGTCACGGTCGGCGACAGGGTAGTCGGCGGCTCGCTGAACACCTACGGCCGGCTGCTGGTGCACGCCGCGAAGGTCGGTGCCGACACCCAGTTGGCGCGAATGGCCGACCTGGTCAGCGACGCCCAGAACGGCAAAGCCCCGATCCAGCGGATGGCCGACCGGGTCGCCGCGATCTTCGTTCCGGCGGTGCTGCTGATCGCCGCGGCGACGATGGCCGGCTGGCTGCTGACCGGCCAGCCCGCGGCGTCGGCGTTCACCGCGGCCGTCGCAGTGCTGATCATCGCCTGTCCCTGCGCGCTCGGGCTGGCCACCCCGACCGCGATCCTGGTCGGCACCGGGCGCGGCGCACAGTTGGGCATCCTGATCAAGGACCCGAAACTGCTGGAGACCATCGAGCGCGTCGACACCGTCGTGTTCGACAAAACGGGAACCCTGACCACCGGCGCGATGACCGTCCACGACGTCGCGCCCCGGCCCGGCGAAGACGCCGACCTCGTGCTGGCTCGCGCGGCCGCGGTCGAGTCGGCGTCCGAGCACCCGGTGGCGGCGGCGATCGTGGCGGCCGCCCGAGGCCGCGGTCTGGAATTCGGCAGTGGCCCCGACCAATTCGTCAACGATCCCGGCACCGGAGTCGTCGGAGTGGTCGACGGGCTCGAGGTGGCGGTGTCGCGGGCCGGGTCACTGGCCGGCGTCGACCTGCTGGCGCCGGCCCGGCAATCGGCGGTCCAGGTGTCCTGGGACGGCCGGGTCCGCGGCGTGATCACGCTGGCCGATCAGGTCAAGCCCGACAGCGCCGCCGCGATCGCCGAACTGCACGCGATGGGCATCACCGCGATGCTGCTCACCGGCGACAGCGCGGCGGTCGCCCGGCACGTCGCCGAACAAGTGGGCATCGCGCCCGACAATGTGATCGCCGGCGTGCTGCCCACCGAAAAAGCGCACGCCATCGAGGATCTGCAGAACCAGGGCAGAATCGTGGCGATGGTCGGCGACGGCGTCAACGACTCGGTCGCCCTTGCCGTCGCCGATATCGGCATGGCGATGGGCGGCGGTGCCGACGCGGCGATCGACGCGGGCGACCTCACACTGATGCGCGCCGAGGTGCGAACCGTGCCGACCGCGCTGCGGCTGTCGGCGCGCACACTGCGGACGATCCGGGTGAACCTGTTCTGGGCCTTCGCCTACAACGCCGCGGCCATCCCGCTGGCGGCGCTCGGGTGGCTCAACCCGATGATCTCCGGGGCGGCGATGGCCTGCTCGTCGCTGTTAGTGGTGACAAACAGCCTGCGGCTCAGGAACTTCAAGGAACGGCCCAGTCAGGACGCCAGCCAGGCCAGCTCGCCGGGCAGCTGCTGACGCCAGTACGCCTCGTCGTGCCCACCGGGGGTGAATCCGCCCGCGGGCGGCGTGCGCAGCTGGCCGATGAATTGGCGTGTGGCCGGCGCGAAACGGTCGTCGTTGCCGCAGTCGATCCGCAGCGGAATCGACGCCAGGGCAGGTAATCCGAACACGGTGTTGCGTGTCCAGTCGTCATAGCTGTCGAACGCCCCGAGCGTGCTGGCGGTATAGGACTGATACAGCGCCGGGCTGATCGCGCAGATCCCGGCGGTACGCGCCGGACCCAGCCGCGCGCCCAGCAGCAGCGCGCCGTAGCCGCCCATCGACCAGCCGATGAAACCGACCCGGGCGATGTCCAGGCTCATCGTCGACAGCATCGGGATCAGCTCGTGGAGCACCATCGAACCGGCGTCCTCGCCGCCGGCCCGTCGATGCCAGTAGGTGTCGCCGCCGTCGACGGCGACCACCGCGAACGGTGGCCGGCCCGCTTTGACCAGTTCGGCGAGGGCCTGTTCGATACCGAAGCTCATCACCTGCTTGGCGTTGCCGCGCACACCGTGCAGCGCGATCACCGGCCGCAGCGGCCCAGTGATACCGGGCGGCCGGGCAATGATGTAGTTGGTCACCACGCCTCCGCGGGCCTCCGAGATGAATGATCCGGACACCCTGGTCGGCAGTGGGACGGGAGCGGCGACGGGCGGTGGTGGGGGCACCGGCGCGGCCGGCTCGAACGGGCTCGGGTCAGCAGGCACAAGCGTCGGGTCGACCAGCGCGCCGAACGCCCAGATGCCTGCCGCCCCCGCGAAAGCCCCAGCCCCGAAGCGCAGCGCAGCACGGCGTGACAGGTCAGGCACGAGCCACATATTGCCGTCCTGAGCAGCGGCGTCCACTGAGCCACGCCGCTTTCCAAAGCAACATGGCGGTCACAGTTTGCCAACGCCACGCTTGCGTTTGATACAAAGGTCAAAATCTGTAACACTGTTCCAGGTGAACGAGTGGCGCGAATCTTCGGACGGTCATGCGATCGTCGAGGCCCTGCCGTTGGGGCCGCAGTCGTTGGTGTGGCGGTATTTCGGCGACAACAGGATGTTCCTGATCGGCCCGCGGCCCGCTGTGCTGCAGAACATGCTCGCCGAGCTCGGCCAGGGCGTGCTGGACCATTCGGTGTTCTTCAGCGACACCGCGGCGCGGGTCAAGCGCTCGCTGCCGCCGATCTTCACAACCGTCTACGGGGCCGACGACGACACCACCGGCCTGCAGGTCCGTGACTTCCACCACCAGATCAAAGGGCGCATGCCCCCCGGGCCAGGACGAGCTGAGCGCTATCACGCGCTGGATCCCGACACCTACTTCTGGGCGCACGCCACCTTCGTCGAGCAGGTGCTCTACTTCGCCGACACCTTCGTCAAGCGCCTGACCGACGACGAGAAGAGGCAGATCTATCTGGAGTCCAAGACCTGGTATCGCCGCTACGGCGTCAGCGAACGACCGATGCCCGCCGACTACGACGAGTTCAAGCGGTACTGGGATCACATGTTGGAGCACGTGGTGGTCGCGCATCCGACCGCGAAATACGGTGTGGGATATGTGACTAAAGGGTTTCCGCGGCCCAAGGGTATGTCGCCGCTGGCGTGGCGCCTGGTGTCGCCGGTGTTCAACCCGGTCGCGGCGTTTCTCACCACCGGTGGAATGCCGCCGCGGGGCCGTGAACTTCTCGAGCTGCCTTGGAGTGACCGCCAAGAACGGCGGTACCAACGGTTCGCCGCGGTGTGGCGGTCGCGGCCGGTGAACTGGCTATGGGACCATCTGCCGATGCGGCTGCGCTACAACGGTTTCGCCAGAGCCGGCTATGCCCGGGCCTGATGCGGCCACCAATGCGATCCTCGACGCCGCCGTCGTCGAGTTCGGCCGGCATGGCTTCCAGCGGGTCGCTCTCGACGACGTCGCGCGCCGCGCCGGGGTCAGCCGCACCACCATCTACCGGCGCTTCGCCGGACGCGACGAGTTGGTTGCCGCCGTCATCGACCGTGAGAACGCGGTCTTGTTTGCCGACATCGCCGTTGAACTGAAAACCCGCAGGCCGCAATCGAATTACTACGTCGAGGCGTTCACGCTGTCGATGGTGCGGTTCCGGCAGCACCGGGTGCTGACCCAGATGCTCGCTGACGAGCCCGGCCTGATGATCGAATTGGCGCACCAACACTGGGGCGCCGCCGTCGAACGGATGGCGGCTGCGCTTCGGGTCATCTTCCCCAACGGGTTCGCCGCGCAAATCGGCGCGGACGCCGTCGACGAGTTGGCCGACACCATCCTGCGCTACGCCGCCATGCTGTTGTTGTTGCCGGCCCGTTGGCCGATCGTCGGCGAAGACGACATTCGCGCTTTCGCCACCGCGCATTTCCTGCCCAGCCTGCCCGCCGCGCTGCGCGCCGCGCCGGTCTGAATCGAGCGCGGCACCGCGGGTGGGTGTTAGCGTCCCGTAATGCCGGCGACCCACCCGACCCCGTTGCGCCGGGGGCTCTCCCAGCGGCAGCTCAACATGATCGCGCTCGGCGGCGTCATCGGCGCCGGCCTGTTCGTCGGGTCCGGCGTCATCATCGGCGAGACGGGGCCCGGCGCCTTCATCACCTACGCGGTCTGCGGCGTCCTGGTCGTGCTGGTGATGCGGATGCTCGGTGAGATGGCCACCGCCAACCCCTCTACCGGCTCGTTCGCCGACTACGCCCGGCAAGCCCTGGGCAGCTGGGCGGGATTCTCGGTGGGTTGGCTGTACTGGTATTTCTGGGTCGTGGTGGTCGGGTTCGAGGCCATCGCCGGCGGCTCGGTGCTGTCGTATTGGATCGACGCGCCACTGTGGCTGCTGTCCGGAATCCTGATGATCGCGATGACGGCGACCAACCTGTTCTCGGTGGCGGCCTTTGGTGAGTTCGAATTCTGGTTCGCCGGCATCAAAGTCGCGGCGATCGTGGCGTTTCTGGCACTCGGCGCGATGTTCGCGCTGGGTTTCTGGCCACACCACGGCATCGACTTCAGCAACCTCACCTCGCACGGCGGTTTCTTTCCCAACGGCATCGGCACGCTCTTCGATGCGATCCCGGTCGTCATCTCGGCGATGGTCGGCGCCGAAGTGGCCACCATCGCGGCCGCCGAGACCTCGAATCCCCAACTGGCGGTGGCCAAAGCGACCAGATCGGTGGTCGTCCGGATCATCATCTTCTACCTGGGTTCGGTGTTCCTGCTCGCGGTGATCGTGCCGTGGGATGCCGAGCGCCCGGGCGTCTCGCCCTACGTCGCGGCAATGGGTGCGATGGGAATTCCCGCCGCGGGACACATCATGAACGCGGTGGTGCTGACGGCGGTGCTGTCGTGCCTGAACTCGGGTCTCTACACGGCGTCGCGGATGCTGTTCGTGCTGGCCGCACGCGGTGAGGCGCCGATGAAAATGGTCAAGGTCGGCCGCCGCGGGGTGCCCTACACCGCGATCCTGGTGTCGTCGGTGGTGGGCTTCATCTGTGTGCTGATGGCCTGGGTGGCGCCTGGGGCGGTGTTCAACATCCTGCTGAAATCATCTGGTTCGCTTGTTCTTTCGGTGTATTTGATGATTGCGGTGTCGCAGATCCTGCTGCGTCGCCGAACACCGCCCGAGCGGCTGCGGGTGAAGATGTGGTTGTTCCCCGGTCTGTCGGTGCTCACGGTGGTCGCGCTGGTCGGGGTGCTGGTGCTGATGGCCTTCGACGCAAGTGCCCGGATGGAGTTGTGCTTGGGGATGCTGTCCTGGGCGGTGGTGTTGGCGCTGTACTTCGTGCCGCGCTGGCGCCGTGGACCGGGCAAGGTCGAGCCGGCCGCCGGGTCTTCGTCGGCGCTGGGCGCGGCGAACCGGGTGCTGGTGTTGGCCAATAAAAACGTCTCCACGAGTGAGCTTCTCGACGTGCTGCGGCGCGTCGACTCCCAACGGCGCGCCGACTACTTCATCTGCGTCCCGGTCAACCCGGTGGACACCGGGCAGGCCGAACGCACCGGCCCGGTGTTCGTCCTGGACGCCACGGTGACCGCCGCCCACCAGCGACTCGACGCGCTGCTGTCGGTGCTGCGCGACGCCGGCCTCAACGCCGACGGCGAGCTCGGTGACTACCGGCCGCTGCGGGCCCTCGATGCCGCCGTACGTCGCTTCCGGCCCGACCAACTGGTGATCGCCGAGGCGCGCTCGTCCTGGCTGCGGCTCGGCATCATCGACAAGGTGCGCGCGGCGTATCCGATCCCGGTCATCCACGTGGTGCCCGGCCGGTCGGCGCTGACCTCGGTCTGACCTATCCATGAGCGCCACACCGCAACTGAGCCAAGGCTTGTCGCAACCTCAGCTGACGATGATCGCCATCGGCGGAATCATCGGCGCCGGCTTTTTCGTCGGGTCGGGTGTCGTCATCAGTACGGCCGGACCTGCCGCGTTCCTGACCTATGCGCTGTGCGGCGTGCTGATCATTCTGGTGATGCGCATGCTCGGGGAGATGGCGGCGGCGAATCCTTCGACGGGGTCGTTCGCTGACTACGCCCGAGAAGCGTTGGGCGGCTGGGCCGGATTCTCGGTGGGCTGGCTGTATTGGTACTACTGGGTGATCGTCGTCGGTTTCGAGGCGGTTGCCGGGGCCAAGGTGATCACTTACTGGTTCCATGCGCCGCTGTGGCTGCTGTCGCTCGGACTGATGTCGTTGATGACGGCAACCAACCTGTTCTCGGTGTCGTCGTACGGCGCATTCGAATTCTGGTTCGCCGGAATCAAAGTGGCGGCGATCGTGATCTTTTTGTCGCTCGCCACGTTGTACGCGTTCGGACTGTGGCCGCACCGGCAGGCGGACTTCGCCAACTTGTACTCCTACGGCGGCTTCCTTCCCAACGGGTTGCACGGTGCCCTCGGCGCTAGCGTGGTGGTGATCTTCTCGATGGTCGGCGCGGAAGTCGCCACCATCGCCGCCGCGGAAACCCCGGATCCCGAGCGCGCCGTCCAGCGGGCGACCAACGCGGTGGCCGCCCGTATCGCGATCTTCTTCGTCGGCTCGGTCTTCTTGCTGACGGTCGTGATGCCCTGGAGTTCCGTACAATCCGGATCCTCGCCGTTCGTGGGGGCGCTGAAGCAGATGGGGCTCCCCGGGGCCGACCATGTGATGAACGCGGTGGTGCTCACCGCGGTGCTGTCCTGCCTGAACTCCGGCCTCTACACCGCGTCCCGGGTGCTGTTCGTGCTCGCCGGTCAACACGAGGCGCCGGCCCGGATGCGCGAAGTCAGTACGCGCGGAGTGCCCTACCTCGCGATCGTGGCCTCGTCAGTGGTGGGGTTCCTGTGCGTCATCATGGCCGGAGTCGCGCCGGACACGGTGTTCCAATTTCTGCTCAACTCGTCGGGCGCCATCGTGCTCCTTGTTTATCTGCTGATCGCGTTGTCGCAGATCGTTTTACGACGCAGAACGCCACCGGAGAAGCTGCGAGTCAAGATGTGGCTGTTCCCCGCGCTGTCGGTGCTGACCGTTGCCGGGATCGCCGCGATGTTGGTGCAGATGGCGTTCGAAACAGGTACCCGCGTGCAGTTCTGGCTGAGCCTGCTGTCCTGGGCCGTCACGGTCGCGTTGTATTTCGTCACCAAACGCGTTGCGGCCCGCGCTGGTTAACCGTCCTTGGTCAGCAGCACCGCCTGCTCGAACGGCAACCTGGCGAAGACGCGGCGTGCCGCGCCCTCGACGTAAGCCGCCGCCTCCTGCTTGCTGACGGTTTGCGGATGGCTGACGCTGAACGTCTTGCCGCGGCGCTGCATCTTCCCCCCGCCGGCCGCGTTGAGGTTCTTCAGCCAGTCGCGGTCGGGGCCGTAGGTGAGCAGGATCGCCACCCCGGGCTTGCCGTCGACCTCGGCGTTGAACACCGTCAACGGCGTGCGATAGGCCTTGCCGGACTTGCGGCCGACGTGTTCGAGAATGCCGAACGAGGGGGCCCAGCCGGCCCACATACGCTGAATCGGGTTGGTGACGTGCCGGTTGAACCGGGCGAGTCGCTGTGGTAATTGCATACCGTCATCCAACACGAGGCGCGCGGCCTGACGCTAGGTACGGGGCTCAACCTCGCAGGGCGGGCGGGCCGGCGGCGCCACGCCAGCGCAGCGCCTCCAACGCCACAGCGACATGCACGCTGGAATCTCTCAGCGGTTGTGGCAGCAGCTCATCCGCGCGACCGAGCCTGCGTAACAGCGTGTTTCGATGCGTGAACAACCGCGCGGCCGCTCGTGAGGCGTTGCACTGCTCGCGGACGAAGGTGAGGACAGTCTGGTGTAGTTCGGAGTCTGCCGATTCGAAATCGCCGAGGGTGTGTTTGATGAACCGGTCGGCTCGTTCCGGATCCGCGGTGATCAATGCGATGAGCTCGACGTCGGTGAAGCTGACGACCCGCTCGCTCGAACCCAGCCGCAGCACCATGCGCTGTGTGGTGATCGCATCGAAATGGCTCCGCCGAAAGCCCTCGATTCCGGCTGCGGTGGGCCCGAGGGCAATTCGCACTCCCGCCAGTTGACTCACCGCGACGGCGACTCCGGACAGATCCGGAGGTTCGGCACCGGGCAACCACACCCATCGGGTGGCGGCACCGGCCAGCACCGACAACGGCCGGCGCCCGTCGGCAGTGCGCGCGATCGCCTCGACAGCACGGTCGAGGTCGGAGAGGCTGGTGCGTGATTCGTCGCCCCAGATGACGGCCGCGGTGTGGTGTTGTCCGAGGCGGTAAGCGAGTCGGTTCTCGGCATGCTGTCGAGTGATCGGCGCCCCGTCCAAAATGAGAGCGATGATCTCGCGGTGTTTGGCGTATGTGCCGCTGGTGAGTGCGTCGCGCTCGATCTGGAGCTGGCGGTAGATCCCGGCGACCGTCGCGTCGATGAACGCCGCAATCGAACGCGCCGAAACGTCAAGCAGTTCTTGCAGTTCGGCTCGGTCGGATGTCAGCGCAAACGCGATCTGCATCCACGCCCGCCACGCCACGTTTTGTCCGATCCGGTATGCGTCGACGGCCGTCGACTCGTCGAGTCCGCGGCGAATCAGGTAGCGGGCGATGGTCAGCGACTCAGGCCCGAGATTGGGCTGCACTGGCTCACCGGGCTGACTGACGTTGGCGGCCGCCCAGTGCAGTCGATTCGACCGGTTGCTGCGGCGTACCGCCTCGGCGAGCACCGGGTCATCAGCGACGGCCCGCATGTATTCCGGGTTCAGCGTGGCCTTGTTCAGCTGATCGAGCGGCGGATCCTCGGGCGCCTCGAGGACCAGCCGCGCGCCCTGCTGCAGAAGGTCGCAGACCCGCTCCGACGGCCGTTCCCAGTCCACCTGCCCAGCCTAGGTTTCTGGTGCATGTTGCACTCCAGAATGTCAACTTTGGTGCTAAATGCCCTTGTCCTGCCGCGCTTGGCCGAACAACATTAAGCCCGGTGTAACCAAAAATTTGGTTGATTTTTAGGTGGATGCGTCGTGCGACTCCGGTCTTGCTCCAACATCACAGCAGGTTTCGCACTCGTCGGCGCCGGCATCATCGCCGTCACGCCGACGCCGGCGGCTCCGCCCACCCGCTACGTGCCGACCATCCAGCTCACCTCCGGCGGGGACCCGGACGTCGTGATCGACGTCATCCGGCACGGACAGATGATTTCGCCGTTCGAAGACGAGCTCACCGGCTCTCCGTCGTATCCGGGGGCTCCATTGAGTGAGCTCGGTCAGCAGCAGGCGCAGGACGTTGCAAACCAGCTGTTCAACGAGCTGGGCCAACACGTCGCCGGGATCTTTTCCGGGCAGGGCACCAGGGAGATGGAGACCGCGGCACCATTCGCCGCGCTCGAGAACGCCAGCGGCAACGTGCAGATACTGCCCGGGCTCGACGAGATCGACAGCGGCATCTACGCCTTCGACCCGATTGACAGCCCCGGCGGCCAGCTTGCCTTCCTGACCGCGGGTGCCTGGTCGCTGGGATCGCCGTTCGGATTGGCGCTGGTGCAGGCCCCAGGCTCTTCCGATGTCAACGGGGTGGTGTTCGACGCGAAGTTCACCGATGCCATCGACACGATGTACGGCGACGCCGTCGCCAACCCGGTCGTCAGCGCGGACGGCCAGATCACCGACGTCGCGTTCAACAGCGAAGCGTCGATCTTCGTCTGGACGTTGGATAACGTGAAGAACCCCGACCTGCCCTTCTTCATCAACCGCATCATCGAGGCTCACACCGTCCCCAACGGGCTATCGACTGTGCTGCTGCCCAATACCGGTGTCGTCCAAATCGAGGGCAATCCCACCGACGGCTGGACGCTGATCAGCTGGGATGGGCAGGCCATTCCGCAGAATCCGGATCTGCTGTCGAGCCTGTTCGTGGACCTGCGCGACGTCGCCCTGCCCGAACAGACGGCGGAGTGGAACATCTGGGAGGCCGTTCTCGGGGGCGACCCGACGACGATCATGAACGCGGTGCAGACCGGTTTCGACAACGTCGACTCGGCGCTGGCCCAGTTCCCCGAATCGATCGTCAACTCCATCCAGGACGCCGTGACGAATCTCGCCGCGACAGAGGCCGGCGCACAAGCGGGCATGTCGCTCAGCGATCTTGTCGCGGCGTTGTTCTGAGCCATGAATCGCCGCTTCGTTACCGCCGGCGTCGCGCTCATCGGCGCCGGCGCTGTTGTCGTCACCCCGACCGCTCCGGCCGTGCCCACGGTCCACGAGGCACGCGTCACGCTGACCTCCGGCGAGGCGCAAGACATCGTCATCGACATCGTGCGGCACGGTCAGCGACTGCCTCCTTTCAACGAAGTGGTCACCCCGTCGCCGGATTATCCGGGACCTCCGATCAGTGAACTCGGTCAACAGCAGGCGCAGGACGTGGGAAACCAACTGTTCAACGAGTTGGGACAACACGTGGCCGGGATCTTCTCGGGGCAAGCCGTGCGGGACTTAGAGACGGCGGCACCGTTCGCCACGCTCGAGCACATGAGCGATGCGGTGCAGGTACTGCCCGGGCTCAACGAGATCGACAGCGGAATTTACGCGGGCGACCCGCTCGACAGCCTCGGCGGATACCTCTACCAAGAGACCCCGCTGCTGTGGACATTGTTCGGATTGGTGTTGGCGCCGATCCCGGGGTCCAGCGACGTCAACGGGATCGTCGCCGACAACAACTTCACCGACGCCGTCGACGCGATGTACAACGCCGCCATGGCCAATCCGGTCGTCAGTGCGGACGGCCAGATCACCGACGTCGCCTTCAACAACGAGGCCGATCTGGCCGCCTGGGTGGCGCTGAACGTCAAAAACCCCGACATCTCCATCCTGTTGAACGGAACCATTCAACAACTCCTGCACCCCGAAGAGGATGGAAATGCGTTGCTGCCCGGCGGCGGCGTCGTCGAAATCGAGGGCAACCCCACCGACGGCTGGACGCTGATCAGCTGGGACGGCCAACCCGTCCCGGCGGACCCGGGATTGCTGACGCAGTTGCTGATGGACGTGCGGGGCCTGATCATCGCGCCGCAGATGGCGGCCTGGAACATCTACGAAGCCGCCCTGGGCGGCGATCCGACAACGCTCGAGAATGCGCTCGACGCCGGCATGCACAGCGTCGGCGCGGCGCTTCTTCAGTTTCCCGAATCGGTGGCCAACGACATCATCGACGCGTCGCAGAACCTCGTCAGCGCGGCCAGCGCACAGGCAGCGGGCGACGCGGGCGCGAGCCTCAGCGAGGCTCTCGCGACGTTGTTCTGACCCGGCACACCCCGTCGTCGACGGCGCCGGCAGCGCAGCCCGCCCGCGGAAAACGCTCGCGGTATCGGTGCGGCGGGTGTGACGGCCGGCACAACAACTACACCCTGTAGTCGACACACTCCGTGCGGCTGGGACACTGGAGGACGTGCATACGGAGGTCTCGGCGAAGCTGTTCGACGCTGCCAGTGCCGTCATTCCGGGCGGGGTGAATTCGCCGGTCCGGGCGTTCAAGGCGGTCGGTGGCACCCCCCGCTTCATCACCGAAGCAAGCGGCTACTGGCTCACCGACGCCGACGGCAACCGCTATGTCGACCTGGTCTGCTCGTGGGGACCGATGATCCTCGGCCACGCGCACCCGTCGGTGGTGGAGGCCGTCACCAAGGCCGCCCGCTCCGGGCTGTCGTTCGGGGCGCCGACCCCCGCCGAGAGCGAACTGGCCGCCGAACTCATCGACCGGGTGGCTCCGGTGGATCTGGTCCGACTGGTCAACTCCGGCACCGAGGCCACCATGAGCGCGGTCCGCCTGGCCCGCGGCTTCACCGGCCGGGCCAAAATCGTCAAGTTCTCCGGCTGCTACCACGGCCACGTCGACGCGCTGCTGGCCGACGCCGGCTCCGGGGTTGCCACGCTGGGCCTGCCGTCCTCACCGGGGGTCACCGGCGCGACCGCCGCCGACACGATTGTGCTGCCCTACAACGACATTGACGCGGTGCGTGACACTTTCGCGAAGTTTGGCGACCAGATCGCCGCTGTGATCACCGAGGCGAGCCCCGGCAACATGGGCGTCGTCCCACCCGCGGCGGGCTACAACGCCGGGTTGAAGGAGATCACCGCCAGGCACGGCGCCCTGCTGATCGTCGACGAGGTGATGACCGGGTTCCGGATCAGCCGAAGTGGTTGGTACGGCGTCGATCCCGTCGATGCCGACCTGTTCACCTTCGGCAAGGTGATGAGCGGCGGACTACCGGCCGCCGCCTTCGGCGGTCGCGCCGAGGTGATGCAACGCCTTGCCCCGCTCGGACCGGTGTATCAGGCCGGCACGCTGTCCGGTAACCCGGTGGCCGTCGCCGCCGGATTGGCCACCCTGCGGGCCGCCGATGACACCGTGTACGCCGCGCTGGACGCCAACGCCGACCGGCTGGCCGAGCTGTTGTCGTCGGCCTTGACCGAAGCCGGTGTGCCACACCAGATTCCGCGGGCCGGCAATATGCTCAGCGTGTTCTTCGGCGACAAGCCGATCACCGACTTCGCCGCTGCGCGCGACAGCGAGACATGGCGGTTCGCGCCGTTCTTCCACGCGTTGCTCGACGGCGGCGTGTATCCACCCTGCAGCGCCTTCGAGGCCTGGTTCGTCTCGGCGGCGCTCGACGACACTGCGTTCACCCGAATCGCTGAAGCCCTGCCCGCCGCGGCGCGCAGGGCGGCACAGGCCACTGCCGAGGAGGCCAAGCCCTGATGGTCGAACAGACCCGCGTTCACCTGCTCCGGCACGGCGAGGTGCACAACCCCGACCGCGTGTTGTACGGCCGGCTGCCCGGATTCCGGTTGTCCGACAAGGGAAACCGACAGGCGCAAGCCGCGGCGGATGCGCTGGCCGGCCGTGACATCGTCGCCGTCATCGCCTCGCCGCTGCAGCGCGCCCAGGAGACTGCCGCGCCGATCGCCGCCCGGCACAATCTCACGGTCGACACCGACCCCGACCTGATCGAGTCGGCCAACTTCTTCGAGGGCAAGCGGGTCGGCCCCGGCGACGGAGCGTGGCGCGACCCGCGGTTCTGGTGGCAGCTGCGCGACCCGTTCACCCCGTCGTGGGGCGAGCCCTACAAGCAGATCGCGGCCCGCATGACGACCGCGATCGACAAGGCCCGCGCGCAGGCCACCGGCCACGAGGTGGTCTGCGTCAGCCACCAGCTTCCGGTGTGGACGGGCCGGCTGGCGCTCACCGGTAGACGGCTCTGGCACGACCCGCGCCGCCGCGAGTGCGCCGTGGGTTCGGTGACGTCGCTGATCTACCACGGCGATCGACTGGTCGACGTCCAATACAGCGAGCCGGAACTCAGTTGACAAAGCTGGTGTTCGTCGCTGTCGCAGTGGCCGCTCTGTTGGTCGGCTGCTCCACCGGCGACGACGCCGTCGCGCAGGGCGGAACGTTCGAATTCGTCTCTCCCGGCGGCAGAACCGAAATCTTCTACGATCCACCCAGTCAACGTGGCAAGCCCGGCCGGATCGCCGGCCCGGACTTGATGGACCCGGCGCGCACCGTCTCGGTCGACGAATTCACCGGCCGGGTCGTCGTGATCAACGTCTGGGGTCAGTGGTGTGGGCCGTGCCGCGCGGAAGCCGCTGCGCTGCAACAGGTGTACACAGCCACCCGCGCCGACGGGGTGGCCATGCTGGGTGTCGACGTCCGCGACAACAATCGGCAAGCCGCCCAGGATTTCGTCAAAGACCACCAACTGACATACCCGTCGATCTACGACCCGGCGATGCGCACCATGATCGCGTTCGGAGGCAAGTACCCGACCTCGGTCATCCCGTCCACGCTGGTGCTGGACCGCAGCCACCGGGTGGCTGCGGTGTTCCTGCGCGAACTGCTCGCCGACGATCTGCAGCCGGTGGTGCAACGGATCGCGGCTGAGAAATGAGTTTCACCGAAACCGCCACCGCCGGGCCACTTTTGCTGGCGTTGGCGGTGTCGGTGCTGGCCGGGCTGGTGTCGTTCGCGTCGCCCTGTGTGGTGCCGCTGGTGCCGGGCTACCTGTCGTATCTGGCCGCGGTGGTCGGTGTCGACGAATCGGAGAACGCTGCGGCCCGGCAAAGGTGGCGGGTGGCCGGGTCGGCGGCGTTGTTCGTGGCCGGATTCACCGCGGTGTTCCTGCTCGGCACCGTCGCCGTTCTCGGCATGACCACCACGCTCATCACCAATCAGGTTGTGCTGCAACGAGTCGGCGGCATCATCACGATAGTGATGGGCCTGGTTTTCGTGGGCTACGTCCCGGCGTTACAGCGCCAATTTCGGTTCGCGCCACGGCAGTTGTCCACGCTGGCCGGTGCGCCACTGCTGGGTGCGGTGTTCGCGCTGGGCTGGACGCCGTGCCTGGGCCCGACGTTGGCCGGTGTGGTCACCGTCGCGTCGGCGACCGACGGCGCCAGCGTGGCCCGTGGCATCGTGCTGGTGATCGCCTACTGCCTGGGCCTGGGAATCCCGTTCGTGCTGTTGGCTTTTGGATCGGCCTCGGCCGTCGCGGGTCTCGGCTGGCTGCGCCGTCATACCCGGGCGTTGCAGATCTTCGGCGGCGTGCTGCTGATCGCGGTGGGCGTGGCCCTGGTCAGCGGCGCGTGGGGCGACTTCGTATCCTGGCTGCGCGACGGGCTGGTCTCCGATGTGAGGTTGCCGATTTGAGCCGGATAGTCGCTTATGCCCGCAACACCTGGCGGACGTTGACCTCGATGGGCACCGCGCTGGTGCTGCTCTTCCTGCTGGCGTTGGGCGCCATGCCCGGCGCACTGCTGCCGCAGCGCAGCCTCAACGCCGGCAAGGTCGACGATTACCTGGCCGCCCACCCTGAGCTCGGGCCGCTGCTGGACAAACTGCAGGCGTTCAACGTGTTTGGCAGCTTCTGGTTCACCGCGATCTACACGCTGCTGTTCATCTCGCTGCTGGGCTGCCTGACCCCGCGGATGGTCGAGCACGCCCGCGCTATGCGTGCGACGCCGGTGCCGGCACCCCGCAACCTGACCCGGCTGCCCAAGCATGCGGTCGCCGCCATCACCGGGGAACCCGACGAACTGGTCAACACCTTCACCCAACGGTTGCGCGGCTGGCGCACGATCGTGCGCCGCGGCGACACCATCGAGATCTCCGCCGAGAAAGGCTATCTGCGCGAATTCGGCAACCTGGTGTTCCATTTCTCGCTGCTGGGTCTGCTGGTCGCCGTCGCCGTCGGCAAGCTGTTCGGCTACGAGGGCAACGTGGTCGTGATCGCTGACGGCGGACCCGGGTTCTGCTCGGCATCACCCGCCGCGTTCGACTCGTTCCGTGCCGGCAACACCGTCGACGGAACTTCCCTGCATCCGATCTGCCTGCGCGTCAACGACTTCACGGCGAAGTATCTGCCGTCGGGACAGGCGACGTCGTTCGCCGCCGACATCGACTACCAGGCCGGGGGCGACCTCGCCGGCGGCAGTTGGCGGCCCTACCGGCTGCAGGTCAACCACCCGCTGCGGGTCGGCGGCGACCGGGTGTACTTGCAGGGCCACGGCTATGCGCCGACGTTCAGCGTCGTCTTCCCGGACGGACAGGTCCGCACCTCGACCGTGCAGTGGCGGCCCGACAACGCGCGGACGCTGCTGTCCTCCGGTGTCGCGCGCATCGACCCGCCCGCCGGCACCTATCCCGACGCAGGTGAGCGACGCAAGCATCAGATCGCCATCACCGGGTTGCTGGCCCCGACCGAGCAACTCGAGGGCAGCCTGCTGTCGTCGAGCTTTCCGGCGCTGATCGCCCCGGCGGTCGCCGTCGACATCTATTCCGGTGACGCCGGCCTGGACAGCGGCCGGCCGCAGTCGCTCTACAACCTGGATCCGCGCCTCATCGACCAGCACCGGATCACCCGGGTCAAGCGGGTCAACCTGCGGGTCGGCCAGCAGGTGCGCATCGACCAGGGGCCTGCCGCGGGCACCATCGTGCGCTTCGACGGCGCCGTACCGTTTGTGAACCTGCAGGTCTCCCACGACCCCGGGCAGATCTGGGTGCTGGTGTCGGCGATGGCGATGATGGCCGGGCTGGTGGTGTCGCTGCTGATACGTCGACGACGGATCTGGGTTCGGCTGGAGACCGCGACGCCGGGTACGGTGAATGTGCAGGTAGGCGGTTTGGCGCGGACTGACAACGCCGGCTGGGGCGACGAATTCGAGCGGCTCGTCGAGCGTCTTGCGCAGGGACTGACGACGTCGGCCGCTGAGCCGGTCGGAACCGGGAGGAGCCTGGAATGAACACCACCCACATCCATGTCGGCCTGGCGCGCAACTCCGATTGGGCGTTCACGTCCGCGGTGGTGATCATGGTGGTCGCGCTGCTGCTGCTGGCCGTCGAGCTCGCCTACACGCGCAGCCGCAACACCGACCGTGAGCTGGTCGGGGTGGGGGCGGCCAGCACGACTCCCGGCGTAGTGACCGCCGCCCCGCGGCGGCCGGTCGAGGAACGCGCCGGCCGAGCCGGCCTGCTGCTGGTCTACGCCGGCATCGGGCTGCTGTTGCTGTGCATCGTGCTGCGCGGGTTGGCCACCCAGCGGGTGCCGTGGGGCAACATGTACGAGTTCATCAACCTGACCTGTTTCTGCGGGCTGGTCGCCGGCGCAATTGTTTTGCGCCGTCCGCAATACCGTCCGCTGTGGGTCTTCCTGCTGCTGCCGGTGCTGATTTTGCTGACGGTCTCCGGTCGCTGGCTTTACACCAACGCCGCCCCGGTGATGCCCGCGCTACAGTCGTACTGGCTGCCCATCCACGTCTCGGTGGTCAGCTTGGGTTCGGGGGTGTTCATGGTGGCCGGGGTGGCCAGCATCCTGTTCTTGCTGCGCACCTCGCGGCTCGGTGAGCCGGGCACCCCGGGTAAATTGGCCCAGCTGGTGCAGCGGCTACCCGACGCCCAGACGCTCGATCGGATCGCCTACCGGACCACGATCTTCGGATTTCCGGTCTTCGGCTTCGGGGTGATCTTCGGCGCGATCTGGGCCGAGGAGGCCTGGGGCCGGTATTGGGGTTGGGACCCCAAGGAGACGGTGGCGTTCATCGCCTGGGTGGTCTACGCGGCGTATCTGCACGCCCGGTCGACGGCCGGGTGGCGGGACCGCAAGGCGGCCTGGATCAACGTGGCCGGCTTCGTGGCGATGGTGTTCAACCTGTTCTTCGTCAACCTGGTCACCGTCGGCCTGCACTCCTACGCGGGAGTTGGATAAGCGCAGTTCAGCGGCCTCTAAGGGCACTGCGATATGTTCGAGGTATAGCACTGTCCGACAGCTAGCGGCCCGAGTGCTGCAACGAGGGGATAATAGATCACGTGTCTGACCATCCGACGCACGACGCGAACGCGGGCCGCCGCCCAGACCAGCCGGCATCCGAGCCGCCGCCACCGGCCGCTGAGCCGGCGACCCGGGCGTTCACCGGATTCCGCACCGAGCGCCGGTTCGTTGCAGACGCGACCCCGGCAGACGCGACCCAGAAGGCACCGCTCCCGGAAACCCGAGTCGAACCCCGCGCGTGGGCGGAGACGCCGTACCAGGGTCTGCCCCGCGTCGTGGAATCCCCGGATGCCCCGCGCCGCGTCTACGGCAACTACGGCGGACCGCCCGTCGGCCCCTCGGCCGATGCCAGAGCTTCACAGCCGAACCTTTCGCCGTACCGGTACCCGGAGCTGTCCACCAGCACCCTGCTGCGTCAGGTCAAGCCCGCGCCGACGGAGGGCTGGCGACGATTGCTGTATCGCTTGTCGGGTCAGTTGATCAACGTCGGCGAGAGCCCGCGGACGATCCGCTACAACGAACTCACCGTCCAGGTGAATCGACCGCTGCGGGGGTGCTACCGGATCGCGATGCTGTCGCTGAAGGGCGGCGTCGGCAAAACCACCATCACCGCCTCGCTGGGCGCCACGTTCGCCTCGATTCGCGGCGACCGGGTGGTGGCCGTGGATGCCAACCCCGACCGCGGCACGCTGAGTCAGAAGGTGCCGCTGGAAACCCCGGCCACCGTGCGGCATCTACTGCGTGACGCCGAGGGCATCGAGCGCTACAGCGACGTTCGCGGCTACACCTCGCAGGGTCGCAGCAGGCTAGAAGTGCTTGCGTCAGACAGCGATCCGGCCATGTCGGAGGCGTTCAGCGCCGACGACTACGCCAAGACGCTGGAAATTCTCGAGCGGTTCTACGGTCTGGTGCTCACCGATTGCGGCACCGGTCTTTTGCATTCCGCGATGACGTCGGTGCTGGAGAAGGCCGACGCACTGGTCGTGGTCAGCTCGGGTTCGATCGACGGTGCCCGCAGCGCCTCGGCAACCCTGGACTGGCTCGATGCTCATGGCCACGAAGACCTGGTCAGCAATTCGATCGCGGTGATCAACGCGGTGCGGCCCCGGTCGGGCAAGGTCGACATGCAGAAAGTGGTGGACCACTTCTCCAGGCGTTGTCGCGCAGTGCGGTTGGTGCCGTTCGACCCGCACCTCGAAGAAGGCGCCGAAATCGACCTCGACATGCTGAAGCGGGAGACCCGCGAAGCGCTCATCGAACTGGCAGCCGTGGTCGCCGACGGCTTTCCCGGCGATCAGCGTCGGTCCAACGAGCACTTCATCTAGCCCTGCGACGATTCGGGCCGAACCGGCCCGGGGAGGAGCGGGGCAATCAGACTACGAGCGCGGGTTGTCGTCACCGTGGTTCAACCGCCACAAGAATTCCGGATCGTCGTCGGGTCCGATGACTCGGGTCTTCGGGCGGCTGTGCTGAGCACGAGCCAGGCGCACACCCATGTACACCAACGATCCGAGAATGACGACGAGAAGCAGGTACAGCACTCAACACCTCCTTGGTGGCGAATATACGCGGCGACTTAGGCTCGCAGTGTGTCAAACCCAAAGAGCTCGGCCGGCCGCGCGGTCGCCGGGGTGTTGCTGTACGTCGTCGCGAGGTTGGCGTTGGTGGCTGCACTCACCGCGGTGATCTACGGGATCGGTCGCGCGCTCGGGGTGCGCGAGTTTCCGATCGTCGTCGCGCTGCTGTTCGCGTTGGTCATCGCCATGCCGCTGGGTATGTGGCTGTTCGCCCCGCTGCGTCGGCGGGCCACTGCCGGCCTCGAAGAAGCCACTGCGCGCCGCCGTCACGACCGCGAACAGTTGCGGGCCCGGTTGCGGGGCGAGGGGCCGCCCGGCGACGGATCCGACACATCCGGCTGAATCCACGCCGACGCGGCACACTCGAAGCCCTGCGCGCACAGTCGACGGCACGGCAGCCCGCCCAACGTCAGCCCGTCAGCGTCAACGCGGCAGCCACCGCGACCGACCAGACCAGCATCGTCAGGCCGGTGTCGCGCAGCACCGGGACCAACGCGGGTCCGATCTGCCCGGTGCGAACCGGCTTGGCGGCCCGCATCGCCAACGGGGTGGCCAGCAGGCCCAGCGCGCACCACGGCGTGGCCGCGGTCAGCGCCAGGGTCAGCACTGCGGCCACGGCCAGCAGGACCTGGTAGAAGATGCGTGTGCCCCGGTCGCCCAACCGAACTGCCAGCGTGATCTTGCCCGACTCGGTGTCGGTCGGAATGTCTCGCAAGTTGTTGGCCACCAAGACCGCCGTCGACAGCGCGCCCGTCGCCACGGCCAGCACCACGCCGACCCAGTCGACCCGCAACGCCTGGGTGTACTGGGTGCCGAGCACCGCGACCAGGCCGAAGAACACAAACACGGCGACTTCGCCGAAGCCCGCGTAGCCGTACGGCCTGGAGCCGCCGGTGTACAGCCAGGCCCCGGCGATGCACAACGCGCCCACCGCAATCAGCCACGGCGCACTGGTCAGCGCGAGCGCCAGGCCGGCCACCGCGCCGACCGCCAAGCTGGCCAGCGCCACGCCGAGCACCGACCGCGGTGCGGCCAGTCGCGAGCCGACCAGTCGTAGCGGGCCGACCCGGTTGTCGTCGGTGCCGCGGACGCCGTCGGAGTAGTCGTTGGCGAAGTTGACCCCGATGATCAGGGCCACCGCGACGGTCAACGCCAGCAGTGCCTTCCACCAGACCGCGGCGTGCAACCAAGCGGCGGCGCCGGTACCGGCCAGCGCCGGGGCGACAGCGTTGGGGAGGGTTCGTGGTCGCGCACCGGCGATCCACTGCGCAAGACTGGCCACCCCCCAATCGTTCCATGCGCGTGCACAACAATGATCACCGTGCCCGCCAACGACGATGCGGAGCGGAGCGATGAGGAGGAGTGGCGTAGATGCTTGGAGTTATCGGCGGCAGCGGCTTCTACAGCTTTTTCGACTCGGCGGCCCGCAGCGTCAGCCTGGACACGCCGTTCGGTGCGCCCAGCGCTCCCGTCACCGTCGGCTCGATCGGGGACCACGAGGTGGCCTTCCTGCCCCGCCACGGCGTCGACCACCGCTATCCTGCGCACAAGGTGCCGTATCGCGCGAACATGTGGGCGCTGCGCGCGTTGGGTGTCCGGCAGATCTTCGCGCCGTGCGCGGTCGGCAGCCTGACCACCGACCACGGTCCGGGCGCGGTCGTGGTGCCCGATCAACTGGTCGACCGCACCCGTCGGCGTGCCGACACCTACTTCGACTCCGGCGCCGGCCACGTGGCCTTCGCCGACCCGTACTGCCCGACGTTGCGCGCAGCGGTCACCGGGCTGCCGGCGGTCGTCGACGGCGGCACCATGGTCGTCATCGAGGGGCCACGGTTTTCCACCCGTGCGGAGAGCCGGTGGTTCGCCGCCGCGGGCTTCGCCCTGGTCAACATGACCGGCTATCCAGAGGCCGTGCTGGCCCGCGAACTCGAAATGTGTTATGCAGCAATAGCTTTGGTGACTGATCTGGACGCCGGGATCGAGACGGGCCAGGGCGTGAAACTTGACGACGTGATCGGCGAATTCGCCAAGAACGTCGAGCCGTTCAAGACGCTGGTCCGCGAAGCGGTCGGCCGAGTCGGCGCCGAGCACACCTGCACCGCGTGTCTGTCGCACACCGGAATGCCGCTGCCATTCGACCGGACGTGAGCGCTCAGCCGGCTTTGGTTGTCGGCTTGCGGCTCTCGTCGGTGCCGGGCGAGCGCGGCGGCCGGCCCCGTCGCAGCGTGTCGATCAACTCGCGATAGGGGCCGACCAGATATGCGGTGTCGTCGGCGTGTAACCGCGCGTCGCGGCGCGGGTGCAGCTTGAGCAGCCCGTTGGACGTCACGATCGCGATGACCCGGGTCTTGGTGGACAGCTCTAGCATCCGCAGCCCGTCCAGCTCGCTGCCGGCGGCTACCTGCATTCCGCCGACCACGAACGAACTCTGGCCCACCGAGAACGTGCCCAGCACCTGCAGGCCGATCGCGGCGCCGATGAAATACGGCACCGCCAGTTCGACGGTGGAGCGGACGTTTTCGAAACCGAACCGCTGCGCCACCGCTAAACCCAGTGTTCGGTCGTAGACCCGCAGCACCAGCGGAATGTCGGTCCAGTTCTCTCGGGTCGCCGTCTTTTTGCCGAGCATCTCGGACAGCACGATGCCGGTTTCGATGTTGATGGTGTCGTTTTGGGTGAGCACCGCCACCGCCCGGGCGCGATCGACCCGGGCGGACTGCAGCGTCTGGCGCAGGGTGCCGTCGCCGAAGATGACCGGCACGTCGAGGTCGCGCACCGCGGACAGGAAGCGGTTCTCCTCGTCCTGCTCGATGATCGCGACTTCATATCCGGCGTTGGTCAGATCCTGCACCACCCGCATGCTCAGCCCACTGAGCCCGACCACGACGATGTGGTTGCGCAGATGCCCCACCCTGGGCCGTGCGGACGCGAACACGAAACGCCGCGAAAGTAATACGTCGGCAACGAACGAGACCAGCAAGGCGGTGGTGGTGACGCCGCTCAACATCAACAACGTCGAGAAGGTACGCAGCCAGGTGGGCTGGTTGACGAAGCTGAAGTCGCCGTACCCGGTGGTGGTCATCGTTTCGACGGTGAAGTAGAACGCGTCCACCCAGCCCATCTTGGGCGGGGGTTTGTAGCCGAACCGCAGCACGAAGACCGCGGTGACCAGCATCGTCAGCGTCGCGGCGGCGACCGGGTAGAACGTCGGGTTGAAGTCGTTGACCAAGCCGCGAACGCCGTCAAACACTCGCCGGAACACGTTGCGGTGCGAACGCGATCCGGACGACCTGGGGATCTTGATGCCCTGGGCGGCCAACTCTTCGGCGGTACCGATCATCATCGTCCTGTCACCGGCACGCACCCGCTGATCGCGGCCGGGGCAGATCTCGACTTCGCCTGGCTCGGGTGAGTTGTCGCTGTGGATGACCGCCACCGGGGCGAGGTCGCCATAGAGTTCACGAAGGGTGGCCTCGCGGGAGGCGGTCTTGCCCGAGACGACGAACTTCATCCCGGCGGCGTCGAAGTCGTGGGTGGCCTGCGACAGGCAGGCCTCGACTATCGCGGGCGCGGCGAGGTCGGCAACGTCGAGGATTGCGCCGGGCCCGTTGTCGGCGGCGACGGCCTCGCGCAACACGTCGTTGGCCACCCGTGACACGACGCGCACGTTTGCGTTGGCTTTCCTTGCGAGCAAAGCGATTTCGAGGTTCACCGCGTCGTCGTTGCCGGCGCAGACGACAGCCATCGCCGCGGATACGTCGGCGAGGGCGAGTTCGCGGGCGACGCCGACCTCGGACCGATCGGAACTGGCCAGCCGGACCACCCTCACCCCGGCATTTTTCAGCTCGTCGACGATCGTGTTCGCCAGCGCATCGTCACCGCTGACGATGATGTGGCGCTGCATTGTCTCGTCCGTTGCTGGTAGGCCTGATCGACGTCGGGCACTCGCAGACGTCGGGCCGGTTCACCAGGGCATTATGTCATCCAATGTGACCCGTGATGCGCAGACGCATCGCTACGGCGGGCAGTTTCCCGCTCGACGGACCAGCGCCGGCCGGTCGACTTTGCCGATGCCGCGCAAGGGCAACGCGTCCATGATGTGTAGTTCACGCGGGGCGGCAGTGTGGTCCAGGGTCCGCATCACGTGGGCCCGCAACTCGTCGAGTGCGGGTGCCGACGCCCCGTCGGCCACGACGACGGCGGCCACCACCCGCTGGCCCAGTCGCTCGTCGGCCACCCCGAACACCGCGCAGTCGGCCACCGCGGGGTGGGTCCGCAACGCCGCCTCGACGGGTTGCGGCAACACCGTCAAACCCCCGGTGCTGATCGCGTCGTCGACCCGACCCAGTACGTGGAGCTCACCTGAATCGTCGACGACCCCAATGTCGCCGGTGCGAAACCAGCCGACCTCGGCGAACGGGTCGGGGTCAGGTGGATTCCGGTAGCCCTTGGCCAGTGTCGGACCGCCGATCACGATCCGGCCGTCGTCGATGCGCAACGCGACGCCGTCGAGTGGTAGACCGTCGTAAACGCAGCCGCCGGCGGTCTCGCTCATCCCGTAGGTGCGAACCACGTTGATGCCGGCGCCCGCGGCCGCGTCGAGGACCGGCCGTGGGGCCGGGCCGCCGCCGATCAGCACCGCGTCCAACTCGGCCAGCGCGGCACTGGCGGCGTGATCGGTCAGCGCCTTGGCCAGTTGGCTGGCGACCAGCGCGGTATAACGTCGACTCGACCCGAGTTCATCCACGGCAGAAGGTAATTGGCTGACATCGAAGCCCGTCGAGATGTCCATCTCGACGGGCGTGGTGCCGGCCAGCAGGCTGCGGACCAGCACCTGGATACCGGCGATGTGGTAGGGCGGCAGAGCCAGCAGCCACCGGCCCGGCCCGCCCAGTCGCGCGTGGGTGGCCACCGCGCTGGCGGTCAGTGCGGCGGCGGTCAGCAGTGCGCCCTTGGGCGCTCCGGTGGTGCCTGACGTGGTCGCCACCAGCGCCACGTCGTCGTCGATGGCTTCGTCTACCCGAAGCGCTTCCAGCGCCGAGCGGCCGGTGTCGGCGCCAATCGGGACGAACGCGGGTGCCTCGCCGTACAACACCTGCGCCAGCGCCGCCGACAGCGGGCCGGTCGAGGCGCCCTGCACCACGGCGAAAGCGCGCAGGACGGCTATCTGCTGTCCTCGCGGGCCGGCCACGTGACATCGTCGTGGTCTGAGTAGCCTGCGCCTAGACACCCGACCCCCGAGTCGAGGTTCACGGTATCTGTTGTTTCGCCGCCGCACGGTCGGTAAGCCTGACTTCCGATCAAGGCTCCCATGCTACTTGGGCTTGGCCCCGAGAACGTACACGCCCGTCCACGCCCCGATCGCCTCGCGAGCGATGTAGAGCACGCCGACCATGACCGCGGCCAGTGCCAGCGCGTAGAGCGCATAGCTCAGGGCGGTGAGCGCCGGATTCTTGTGGACGACGCCGGCGCCGTCGGAGCCCTTGATGCCGGTTCCCGCAGCACCCAGCTTCACGGCGAGCGCAAACAGCGCGGGCAGTCCACTGCCGAGCAGCAGGCCGAAGAACAGGATCTTCAGTGCGGCTTGGTAGTTGAACCAGTGGCTCATCGCGTGCCTGCTTTCCTGCTCTCGATGTCTGCGGTGGTGTCGGCGACACCTGGGCGGCCAGCCTCGTCCAGACCGGCGGTCAGGTCGCCCCTCCACTCGGCGTTGACGTTGGTGTGATCGACCTTGGTCTTGCGCGACTGCAGGTAGATCGCCGCCGACGTCGCCACCAGCATGAGGAAGCCGATGACCGCACCGGGGTAGCCGCCGATCCCGTGCACCACGAAGTAGGTGACGGCACCGACCAGGCCCGCGGACGGCAGGGTGATCAGCCAGGCGGCGGCCATCCGGCCCGCGACGCTCCAGCGCACCTCGGCACCGGGCTTGCCGACCCCGCTGCCGAGCACCGAGCCGGTGACCACCTGCGTGGTGGACAGCGCGTAGCCGATCTGAGCCGACAGCAAAATGATGACGGCCGAGGAGGATTCGGCGGCCATGCCCTGCGGCGACTTGATCTCGACAATGCCCCTGCCCATGGTGCGGATGATCCGCCAGCCGCCGGTGTAGGTCCCGATAGCCATGGCGCAGGCACAGGCCAGGATCACCCAGAACGGGGGTACGTGGTCCGTCCGGCTGGCAGCGCCGTAGGAGATCAGGGCCAGGAAGATCACCCCCATCGTCTTCTGCGCGTCGTTGGTGCCGTGTGCCAGCGAGACCAGTGACGCCGAGAAAATCTGCCCGCGCCGGAAGGCGGATTCGGCGCGCTCTTCGGGGACGCCGCGGTTGAGCAGGTAGACCAGCCGGGTGCCGACCGCGCCGACGACGCCGGCCAGCATGACCGAGACCAGGGCCGGGATCAGCACCAGCGACACCACGCCGGTCCAGATCACCCCGTGCCCGCCGAACGCGGCGATCATCGCGCCGACGATGCCGCCGACCAAGGCGTGCGACGAACTCGACGGGATACCCAACAGCCAGGTCAGCAGGTTCCAGACGATCCCGCCGACCAGCCCGGCGAAGATCAAATCGGTTGTGACCAGGTGCGCGTCGACCAGATTTTTCGCGATGGTTCCCGCGACCGCGGTGGACAGGAACGCTCCCACGAGATTCAGCACGGCCGACAGCGTCACCGCGGCCTTCGGCTTGAGCGCTCCACTCGCGATGGAGGTGGCCATGGCGTTGGCGGTGTCGTGAAAGCCGTTGGTGAAATCGAAGGCGAGTGCGGTGATCACCACGATAATCAGGATGAACAGCTGAAGGTGCACGGGCCTAATTCTGGGGCAGGGGGTCGTCATTGTCGAAAGAACGGCGTCGGGTATCCAAGTCGATTCGCAGTGGTCGTCAGCTGTGCATCTGCGCTTAACCTGGTAGTTCGCGGCGTTAACTGCGGGTGTCTCGGCGCAGCGGATGCTCGGGTGGGATCTGGACGAAGATCAGCAGAACACCGTCGGGATCGACGACATGCATTTCGTGCAGCCCCCACGGTTCACGGCGGGCCTCGCGGGCTATCTGCACACCTCGGCTCGCCAGTTCGGCTTGGGTGGCGGCAAGGTCGCGAACCTGCAGCCACAGCGCGCCGGGGAAGTCTGCCGCGGGGTGGTCCGGGGCGCCGTGGTCGGCCAGTTCGATCAATGACTGGCCGGCAAAGAAGACGGTGCCCGCGCCGTAGTCGCGGAAGATCGCCAAACCGATCTGATCGCGGTAGAAGGTCAGCGAACGCTGGTAGTCCACCGGCCGGAACAGCATCCGGCTGGCGAGAATCTCCATGCCGTCGTGTCTATCACGCCGGGCTCAGCCGGGTTGGAGCCGCTGTCGCCGTACCGCCGTGGTCGCGAATCCCGGCATGACGGTGTCGATGGCCTGCGCGGCGATCGCCATCCGTGGCGCGATCCGGACCGGGCGGGTGCGCGCCGCGTCGATCATCCAGCCCGCGGCCTCTTCGGAGGTCAGCGCCGGCAGTCCCTCGAATTCCTTGGTCGGCGCGATCATCGGGGTGGCCACCAGCGGGTAATACAGCGTGGTCGAGTGCACGCCCTTGGCCGCCCATTCGGTTTCGATCACCCGGCTGACCGCCGACAGCGCGGCTTTCGAGGCGTTGTAGACCGCGAACAGGGGCGACGGCTCGCTGAACACGCCCCAGGTCGCGACGTTGATGATGTGCCCGTCGCCGCGCTCCAACATCCTGGGCGCGATGCCGCGGATCAGCCGCAGCGGCGAGTAGTAGTTGAGCACCATGGTGCGTTCGACGTCGTGCCAGCGTTCCAGCGACTCGGCCAGCGGCCGGCGAATGGACCGCCCGGCGTTGTTGACCAGGATGTCCACGCCGCCGAGACGCTTCTCGACGTCGGCGACCAGCGCGTCGACCGCGTCCAGGTCGGACAGATCGCAGGCAATGGCGATCGCGTCGCCGCCGTCGGCGGTGATCCGGCCGACCACCTCGTCCAGCAGGTCCTTGCGCCGGGCCACCGCGACCACGGTCGCGCCGTGGCGGGCGAACTGCTCGGCGGCGTGTTCACCGATCCCGGACGAGGCCCCGGTGAGAACGACGCGCTTACCGGTGAGGTCGATATTCGTGGCACCGGGGTTGGGCAGCAGGCGTGGCAGCAGCGGCGGGCGCATGCTGGCCAGCGTGATCTGCTCGGCCAGGGCTCGGATCGGGTTCCAATTCACAGGGCAGAAGTCTAGGCGGCGGACCAAAGCGTGTTCCGGAGTCACATGTGCAACAGCAGTATCCGGCCCCCAGGGGCGCCCGGTCTGCCCACCTCGCAGCGACAAATCACGCCGCCTCCAGAGTTGTCGCTCGGAGGTGGGCACTACAGGCACCCCGCCGCGGAGAGCTGTAATCGGGACGCTGGGCGAAGACCGGGCGCTAAAAGTAGCGCGGGAACGGGCTCCAATCGGGCGGCCGCTTCTGCAGGAATGCGTCGCGGCCCTCGACCGCTTCATCGGTCATGTACGCCAGTCGGGTGGCCTCACCGGCGAATAGTTGCTGGCCTACCAGCCCGTCGTCGAGCAAGTTGAAGGCGTACTTCAGCATCCGTTGCGCCTGAGGCGATTTCGCGTTGATCGCGGCGGCCCACTGGATCGCTTCGGTCTCCAGCTCGGCGTGGTCGACGACGGCGTTGACCGCGCCCATCTGATGCATCTGTTCGGCGGTGTACGGCCGGCCCAGAAAGAAGATCTCGCGGGCGAACTTCTGGCCGACCTGCCGGGCCAGGTATGCGCTGCCGTAGCCGCCGTCGAAGCTGCCGACGTCGGCGTCGGTCTGCTTGAACCGGGCGTGCTCGCGGCTGGCCAGGGTGAGGTCGCAGATCACGTGCAGGCTGTGCCCGCCGCCCGCCGCCCATCCGTTGACCAGGCAGATCACCACCTTGGGCATGAACCGGATCAGCCGCTGCACCTCCAGGATGTGCAACCGGCCGGCCCGGGCGGCGTCGACGGTGTCGCTGGTGTCTCCGCTTGCGTACTGGTAGCCGCTGCGGCCGCGGATGCGCTGGTCGCCACCGGAGCAGAACGCCCAGCCGCCGTCTTTCGGCGACGGGCCGTTTCCGGTCAGCAGCACCACCCCGACATCCGGCGACATCCGGGCGTGGTCGAGCACGCGGTAGAGCTCATCGACGGTGTGCGGGCGAAACGCGTTGCGCACCTCTGGCCGATCGAAAGCCACCCGCACGGTCGCGTCGGCGACGTGACGGTGATAGGTGATGTCGGTCAGTTCGGCGAAGCCCTCGACCGGTCTCCATTGGTCGCGGTGAAACGGATTGTCGCTCACACGGCGACGGTACTCGTTTGCTGTGCGGCGGTTCGGCAAGGCTATGTTTCCTGGCGCCGGGGGGTCAGATGCCCTACGGTCACGTCCCGTGTCCCATCCTCATGAGCCGCACCGGGGTTCGGTATCCGCGCGCCTGAATTGGCTTCGGGCGGGGGTGTTGGGCGCCAACGACGGGATCGTGTCGACGGCGGGCATCGTCGTCGGCGTGGCCGCGGCGACGATGGCGCGCGGTCCGATCGTGACGGCCGGAATCGCCGGGTTGGCCGCCGGCGCCGTCTCGATGGCGTTGGGCGAATACGTGTCGGTCAGCGCGCAGCGCGACACCGAACAGGCTCTACTGCACCAGGAATCCCACGAACTGCGCACCGACCCCGCTGCCGAGCTGGACGAACTCGCCACCCTGCTCGAGGGCAAGGGCCTGTCCCCGGCGACGGCGCGCACCGCCGCCGAGGAACTCACCGATCACGACCCGATGGCGGCGCACGCCGACATCGAGCTCGGCTTCGATCCCGCGGAGCTGACCAACCCGTGGCAAGCCGCCCTGTCGTCGGCGTGCGCGTTCAGTGTCGGCGCGTTGCTGCCGCTGATCGCCATCCTGGTCGCTCCGGTCGCCCTGCGCATCCCGGTCACCGTGCTGGCGGTGCTGCTCTCGCTGGTCATCACCGGCGTGGTCTCGGCGGGCCTGGGCGGAGCACCGAAATACCCTGCCGCACTTCGCAATTTCATCGGGGGAGGGCTGGCTCTCGCGGTCACCTACCTGATTGGTCATCTGGTCGGCGCCGCGATCGGCTAGTCGTGTTCGCGACGTCCCCGGAATCAGCAATGTCGTCGGCGAATGCGTCAGCAGCCACGCCAACCCGACCTGCGACGGCGTCACGCCGAGTTCGCCGGCGATGTCGATCACCACCGGGTTGTTCGACCCCTTGTGGAAACCGGGGAACGCCGAGCCGAGCGGGAAGAACGGCACCCACGCAATGCCCTCGGCCGTAAAGACGTCGAGCATGTCCTCCTGCGAGCGGTCCATTCACATCGACAAAGTCGGCGGCGTCGGCGTCTAGGCCTTGGCGCCGAACGTCACGCCAGAGTGACGGTGGCTACCGACTGCCACGCTGGCGTGACGCTCGGCGCAAAATCAGCCGACGGCCCGGCCGGCGCCTTCCCAGAACCGCGCGCGCACGGCCTTCTTGTCCGGCTTGCCCAGCCCGGTCAACGGTAGCGCGTCGACGATCACCACCCGCTTGGGTGACTGCACCGAGCCCTTGCGGTCCTTGACCGCGGCTTGCACCTCGGCGGTCATCTTGTCGATCGCGGCGTCGTCGCGGGCCGCGTCGTCGCGCAGCACCACGACCGCGGTGACGGCCTCGCCCCACTTGTCGTCCGGCGTGCCGACCACGCAGACCTGCGCCACCGACGGGTGCTCGGCGACGACGTCCTCGACCTCGCGCGGGAACACGTTGAAGCCGCCGGTGACGATCATGTCCTTGACCCGGTCGACGATGAAGTAGAAACCGTCCTCGTCCTCGCGGGCCATGTCCCCGGTGTGCAACCAGCCGTCCTTGAACGTGTCGGCGGTCGCTTCGGGCAGCTGCCAGTAGCCACCGGCCAACAGCGGCCCACTGACGCAGATTTCACCGGGCTCGCCCTGCGGGACGGGCTTGCCGTCGTCGCCGAGCAGCGCCACCCGCGCGAACAGCGTGGGACGCCCGCAGGACGTCAGCCGCTTCTCGTCGTGGTCGGCCTTGGCCAGGTAGGTGATCGCCATCGGCGCCTCGGACTGCCCGTAGTACTGCGCGAAGATCGGGCCGAACCGCTTGATCGCCTCGGCCAGGCGCACCGGGTTGATCGCCGAGGCGCCGTAATACACCGTTTCCAGCGACGACAGGTCGCGGGTTTTGGAGTCCGGGTGATCCATCAGCGCATACAGCATCGACGGCACCAGCATGGTCGCGGTGATGCGTTGTTCCTCAATGACTTTGAGCACTTCGGCGGGGTCGAATTTGCTCAGGACCACCATCTCGCCGCCCTTGACTACCGTCGGCGTGAAGAACGCCGCACCCGCATGGGAGAGCGGCGTGCACATCAGGAACCGCGGGTGCTCCGGCCACTCCCATTCCGCGAGCTGGATCTGCGTCATCGTGGCGATGTTCCCGGTGGTGCCGATGACGCCTTTGGGCTTGCCTGTCGTGCCGCCGGTGTAGGTCAGGCCGCCGACGTGATCGGGCGGCAGGTCGGCGACGGTGATCGGCTGCGGCGAGTACTTCGCGGCCTCGGCGTTCAGGTCCACCGCAACATCTTTGAGTTGTTCGGGGACCGGGCCGATAGTCAGGATCTGCTTCAGCGAGTCGACCTTGTCCAGCAGACCGAGTGCGCGCTCGACGAACATCGGGTTGGGGTCGATGATCAACGCGGTGGCGCCGGCGTCGGAGAGCACATAGGCGTGGTCGTCCAACGAGCCCAGCGGATGCAACGCGGTGCGTCGGTAGCCCTGAGTCTGGCTGGCGCCGAGGATCATCAGCACCTCGGGGCGATTGAGCGCGAGCAGGCCGACGGTGACACCGGTGCCGGCGTTCAGCGCTTCGAACGCCTGGATGTATTGGCTGATCCGCTCGGCCAACTGACCACCGGTGAGCGTGGTGTCGCCGAGGAACAGCACCGGCCGGTTCTTATGGCGTTTGAGCGCGCCAACCAGCAGGTGGCCGTTGTGGGTCGGGTTGCGCAGCAGTTCGTCACTCATAGGGTCACACTAGAACGTGTTCCAATTTGTGTCAGCCACGCCCTGTCCTCAGGAGCATTACGGCCGGTCGCTCCCGACCCGGCGCGTGCCGTAATGTACCCGGGGTGAGCGGATCCAGAGATGGGCGGAGCTGGGACGTTGCCGGGCTGCGGATCGTATTCGGCATCATTTGGGCGGTTGACGCCTGGCTGAAGTGGCAACCCGGCTTCCGCGCCACCTTTCTGCCGAACATGATCAGTACCGCCGCCGCCGAGCCGCACTGGATCAAGTGGTGGTTCGATTTCGTTGTTGCGCTGGAGCGTTCGGCGCCGGCATTATTCGTCTACATCGGCGCCGTCACCGAGACGTTGCTGGCGATCGCGTTGATTCTCGGCGTGGCCCGCCGCGTCGTCTTCGTCGGCGGCGCGTTGTATGCGCTGATGATCTGGTGCACCGCTGATGGTTTCGGCGCGCCATACGGTCCGGGTGCCACAGACATCGGACCGGGCATCATCTACGCGTTGGTTTTCCTGGCCTTGCTGGTCATGCTCGAACGCGGCCACAGCGGTCAGCTCACCCTGGATGCCGCGATCGTTCGTCGCTATCCACAGTGGTCCCGGCTGTCCGGACCGCTGGATCGGGCCGTCGGCTAGCCCTGAGTGTCTGCACTCATGACTGAGGCCGACCTCGTCGTCATCGGAAACCTGCTGACCGTTGATGACTCCCGGCCCACCGCCGAGGCGCTGGCGGTTGTCGACGGCCGGCTCGTCGCCGTCGGCAGCCGGTCCGAGGTGGCCGCGTTCATCGGCCCGTCGACGCTGAAAATCGATGTCGGGGACGGCTGCGTGATGCCAGGTTTCGTTGAGGCACATGGTCATCCGCTGATGGAGGCCATCGCTCTGTCCGATCGCCTGGTCGACATCCGGCCGGTCACCATGCGGGACGCCGGCCAAGTGGTCGACGCAGTTGGCCGCGAGGTGGATCGCCGCGGCGCGGACGGTGCCTACCTCAACGGCTGGGATCCGCTGCTGCAGGTGGGTCTTCCGACGCCGACGCTGAGCTGGCTGGACGAGGTCGCGCCCGACAATCCGCTGGTCATCATCCACAACTCCGGACATAAGGCCTACTTCAATTCGCGAGCCGCCCTGCGGGCCGGCCTCACCCGCGACACCGCCGACCCCAAGGGCGCGAAGTACGGCCGCGACGCCAACGGTGACCTCGACGGCAGCGCCGAAGAATCGGGCGCGGTATTCCCGCTGCTCAGCGAAGCCATCTCGCCGAGCGACTACCCCGCGATGCTGTTGGCCGAGTGCTCCCGGCTCAATCGGGCCGGCCTGACCACGTGTTCGGAAATGGCGTTCGACCCGTCGCTGCGACCCCTCGTCGAGGGTCTGCGCGGCGCGCTCACGGTCCGGTTGCGCACCTATGAGATGTCCAACCCGCAGATGTCCACCACCGCCACGCCCGGCGAGGGCGACGACATGCTGCGCCACGTCGGCGTCAAGATCTGGGTGGACGGCTCGCCGTGGATCGGCAACATCGCGCTGTCGTTCCCGTATCTCGACACTGCGGCGACGCGGTCCATCGGCGTGGCACCGGGATCGTGCGGTTGCGCGAACTACACCGCCGAACAGCTGACCGAGATCGTCGGCGCGATCCGGCCCGAGCAGCTGCAGCGGGCCCACGATCTCGGCGTCACCTGCAGCCTCTTCGTCGATCAGATCCATTACTGGGGCGACGTGATCGTCGACGGGCTGTTCGGCGAGGAGCGCGGATCCCGTTGGATGCCAGCGGGTTCCGCGGTAGCCACTGGTATGCGCATCTCGCTGCACAATGATCCGCCGGTCACGCCCGAAGAGCCGCTGCGCAACATCAGCGTGGCGGTGACCCGCACGGCGCCCAGCGGACGGGTGCTGGGTCCCGAGGAGCGGCTGACCGTCGATCAGGCGATCCGCGCGCAGACCATCGACGCGGCCTGGCAGCTTTTTGCCGACGACATCATCGGCTCGCTGGAAGTCGGCAAGTACGCCGACCTGGTTGTGCTGGAGGCCGATCCGCGGACGGTGCCTCCGGAAGACATCGCCGATCTCGAGGTGCGCGCGACATTTCTGGCCGGTCGCCAGGTGTACCCGTCGTGACCCCGACGCTCGACGATCTTCTCGACCGCCTGCACGTCGTGTCGCTGCCGATGCGAGTTCAATTCCGCGGCATCACCACTCGCGAACTCGCGCTGATCGATGGCCCGGCCGGCTGGGGTGAATTCGGCGCTTTCCTGGAGTACGGCTACGCCGAGGCCGCGCACTGGCTGGCCGCAGCTGTCGAATCGGCGTACCGGACGCCCCCGGCGCCGCTGCGCGACCGCATCGACGTCAACGCCACCGTCCCGGCGGTGCCCGCCGCGCAGGTGCCGGAGATCCTGGCCCGCTTCCCCGGTGCGCGGACGGCGAAGGTGAAGGTGGCCGAGCCCGGCCAGACCCTCGACGACGACGTTGCGCGCGTCGACGCGGTCCGCGCGCTGGTGTCCACCGTGCGGGTCGACGCCAACGGCGCCTGGAGTGTCGCGCAGGCGGTCGAGGCTGCGAAAGTTCTTGGCCCACTGGAATACATCGAGCAGCCGTGTGCCACGGTCGACGAGCTCGCCCAGGTGCGTCGGCAGATCGATGTACCGGTGGCCGCCGACGAGAGCATTCGCAAGGCCGACGACCCGCTGGCCGTGGTCCGCGCCGGTGCCGCTGATATCGCCGTACTCAAAGTTGCTCCGCTGGGCGGGATTTCGGCGCTGCTCGGCATTGCCGCACAGATCGACATTCCCGTCGTGATTTCCAGTGCGCTGGATTCGGCGGTGGGCATCGCGATCGGGCTGGCCGCCGCGTCAACCCTTCCGAAGCTCGATCACGCCTGCGGGCTGGGCACCGGCCGGCTGTTCGTCGAGGACGTCACCGACCCTGTCGAAGCGATTAATGGCTATCTGCCGGTCGCTGCGGTCACCCCGGACCCGGCCCGACTGCAAGCCCTGGCCGCACCGCCCGAGCGCCGACAATGGTGGATCGACCGGGTCAAGGCCTGTTTTCCACTGCTGTCCTGATTGTCGGGGTTCCCGGCATTCGGCGTCGCAGGACCGCCAGGGGTGGGTCTCTTCTGTCACACCAGCCTCCCGGGGAAGAGGTAGTCGTTGTGCCCACCTCTGAGCGAATCGGTGGTCGCCCCGCCTGGAATTCGCTCGAAGGTGGGCACAACGGACAACACCTACACCTGGCACCGCATCTCCTGCGGCCCAGACTTGGGCACCAGCCGGCCGATCCGGTCCGAGCGGGCGTCCACGGCGAGTTGGCAGATGCCCCGCAACGACCCGCAAACCTGCTGGCAGCGCGACGGCGCCGACTGCCACATACTGCCGCCGCCGCAGCGTCGCGTAGGTTCGTCGTCGTGATCAACCTGGCTTATGACGACAACGGGACGGGGGAGCCCGTCCTCTTCATCGCCGGACGCGGCGGACTCGGACGCACCTGGCATCTTCATCAGGTCAAGCCGTTCCTGGACGCCGGCTACCGCGTCATCACCTTCGACAACCGCGGGGTCGGTGCCACGGCGAGCGCTGACGGTTTCACCACCGAGAGCATGGTCGCCGACACCGCGGCGCTGATCGAGTCGCTCGGTGTCGGGCCGGTGCGCATCGTGGCCGTGTCGATGGGTTCCTTCATCGCGCAGGAGCTGATGCTGGCCCGGCCGGAGCTGGTGAGCCAGGCGGTGCTGATGGCCACTCGCGGCCGGCTGGACAAGGCGCGCGACTTCTTCCGTACCGCCGAGGACGAGCTGGCCGCCTCCGGCGTGCAGATCCCGACCGCTTACGACGCCAAAATCCGTCTGCTGGAGAGCTTTTCCCCCAAAACGCTCAACAACGACGAAATCGTCTCGGAGTGGATCGGCATGTTCAACATCTGGCCGGTCAAGATCACCCCCGGGCTCGTCCGCCAGGGCTGGGTGTCCCCGCAGGGCAATCGGCTGCCCGCGTATCAGGGCATCACCACGCCGACCCTGGTGCTCGGGTTCGCCGACGACGTGGTGACGCCGCCACACCTGGGTAAGGAAGTTGCCGCCGCCATCCCTGGCGCCAAATATCAGCAGATCGCCGACACCGGCCACCTCGGCTTCCTGGAGCGGCCCGAGATCGTCAACGCCGCGGCGCTGGAATTCTTCGGCACTGCGGGGTCCTGAGCCGCAAGCTGCACTATCGATGACCAGTTGCCTGCCACGTAGGCTTATCTGGTGAATCCCTCGACGGCACAGGCCCGCGTCGTCGTCGACGAACTGATCCGCGGCGGGGTCCGTGACGTGGTGCTATGCCCGGGCTCGCGGAACGCCCCGCTGGCATTTGCACTGCAGGACGCCGACCGGGCCGGCCGATTGCGGCTGCACGTCCGCATCGACGAGCGGACCGCGGGCTTCCTGGCCGTCGGCCTGGCCGCCGCCGCGGGCACACCGGTCTGCGTGGCGATGACATCCGGCACTGCGGTGGCCAACCTCGGCCCAGCCGTGGTCGAGGCGAACTACGCGCGGGTGCCGCTGATCGTGCTGTCGGCCAACCGGCCCTACGAAATGCTCGGCACCGGCGCCAACCAGACCATGGAGCAGCTGGGCTACTTCGGCACCCAGGTCCGTGCGACCATCAGCCTCGGCCTGGCCGAGGACGCTCCGGAGCGGATGGACGCGCTCAACGCGACCTGGCGGTCGGCCACCTGCCGCGTGCTGGTGGCCGCCACCGGGGCGCGCAGCGCCAACGCCGGCCCGGTGCACTTCGACATCCCGCTGCGCGAGCCGCTGGTGCCCGACCTGGAGCCGGGGCCGATCCCGCCTGGGCGGCCGGACGGCAGGCCGTGGACCTACACCCCGAAGGTCAGCTTCGATCAGCCGCTGGACATCGACCTGAGCCTTGACACCGTCGTCATCGCCGGACACGGCGCCGGTGAGCAGCCGGAGTTGGCCGCGCTGCCGACGGTCGCCGAACCCACCGCACCGGCCGCCGCCAATCCACTGCATCCGCTGGCGCTGCCCCGGCTACGCCCGCAGCAGGTGATCATGCTGGGCCGGCCCACTCTGCACCGGCAGGTGTCAACGCTGCTGGCCGACCCGTCGCTGCCGGTGTACGCGCTGACCACCGGGCCGCGCTGGCCCGACGTCTCGGGTAACTCGCAGGCCACCGGCACCCGCGCCGTCACCACCGGCACGCCGAGCCCCGAATGGCTGGCCCGCTGCGCCGAGCTCAACAGCTTCGCGGTCGCCGCGGTGCGCGAGCAGCTTGCCGCACACCCACTGACCACCGGGCTGCACGTGGCCGCCGCCGTCGCCGGCGCGCTACGCCCCGGCGATCAGCTGGTGCTCGGTGCGTCCAACCCGGTGCGCGACGTCGCGCTGGTCGGCCTGCCCGCCGCGAGGCTTCGCGGCCAGATCTCAGTTCGTTCCAATCGCGGGGTCGCCGGCATCGACGGGACGGTGTCGACCGCGATCGGGGCGGCGCTCGGGCACGACCCGACAGGCGGGCGGACCGTCGCGCTGATCGGCGACCTGACCTTCGTCCACGACAGCTCCGGTCTGCTGATCGGGCCGACCGAGCCGGTACCCGCGGACCTGACCATCGTGGTGTCCAACGACAACGGCGGCGGTATCTTCGAACTGCTCGAGCAGGGCGACCCGCGGTTCTCCGAGGTCTCGGCCCGGGTGTTCGGCACCCCGCACGATGTCGACGTCGGCGCGCTGTGCCGGGCGTATCACGTCGACAGTCGGCAGATCGAGCTCGACGACCTGGGTGCCGCGCTCGACGAGCCGGCCGGCGGGATGCGGGTGCTGGAGGTCAAAGCGGACCGGTCGTCGCTGCGAGGTCTGCACGCCGCCATCAAGGCTGCTCTGTGAATCGACTGGCCGGCGCACTCGCGACGCTGGAAGCCTGGTGGCGCCTACTGATTCACGGTCGCAGCGGCGAACTTCCGGCAACCCGTGGGCATCACGTGGTGCGGCTGGCGCGCATCACGGTGCTGATCATCACCGCGCTGTTGACGCTGCAGTCGCTGCTGTTGGTGGCCGGCGCTGTGCGCGATGACTTTGCGATTAAACACAATATGGGTGTCGCGGAGGCCGAGGTGCTCGACGCGGGCCCGCGCCGCTCGACCATCGAGTTCGTCACCCCGGACCGGATCACTTACCGGCCCGAGCTCGGTGTGCTTTATCCGTCCGAATTGGCAACGGGAATGCGGATTTACGTGGAGTACGACAAGCTCAACCCCAATCTGGTTCGGGTGCAACACCGTAACGCCAGGCTGGCTATCATCCCGGCGGGGTCCATCGCCGTCGTGGGTTGGTTGGTCGCCGCGGCGGTGTTGGCCGGTCTGGCGTGGCTGGACAGGCGACTGGAACGTCAACTGGTCGGTGGTGAACATCACCCATCCCGGCAGCGCGGCCGATAAAGTTCGTGTCGAATATGCCAGTCGGTAACCATATCGACAGGCGATTCTGGGACGGTGGATGACGTGCGAGTAGCGATTGTCGCGGAATCCTTTCTCCCGCACGTCAACGGCGTGAGCAACTCGGTGATCCGAGCCCTCGAGCATCTGCGCCGCACCGGCCACGAGGCCCTCGTCATCGCTCCCGACACGCCGCACGGCGAGCAACCCGCGGATCGTCTCTACGACGGCATCCGGGTGCACCGGGTGCCGTCCTGGATGTTCCCGAAGGTGACCAGCTTGCCGCTGGGACTGCCGCTGCCGCGAATCCTGCGGGTGATGCGCGGATTCGAGCCCGACGTGGTGCATTTGGCCTCGCCCGCCTTGCTGGGTTGGGGCGGTATGAAGGCGGCCCGGCGGCTCGGAGTGCCGACCGTCGCGGTGTACCAGACCGATGTGCCGGGCTTCGCCGCCAGCTACGGCATCGGCGCAGGCGAGCGGGCGGCGTGGGCCTGGTTCCGTCACCTGCACAAGCTGGCCGACCGCACCTTGGCGCCGTCCACCGCGACGATGGATTCGCTAATCGCACATGGTATTCCGCGAGTACACAAGTGGGCGCGCGGCGTGGACATGATCGGCTACGCCCCGTCGGCCCGCGACGAGGCGCTGCGGCGGCAGTGGTCCCCGGACGGCAAGCCGATCGTGGGATTCGTCGGCCGGCTCGCGCCGGAGAAGCATGTCGAGCGGCTCACCTCGCTGGCCGCGTCCGGTGACGTGCAAGTCGTCATCGTCGGCGACGGAGTCGACCGGGCCAAGCTCCAATCGGCAATGTCGACAGCTGTTTTCACCGGCGCGCTGTACGGTGACGAGCTGGCCAAGGCCTACGCCAGCATGGACGTCTTCGTCCACGCCGGCGAGCACGAGACCTTCTGCCAGGTGGTCCAGGAGGCGCTGGCGTCCGGGTTGCCGGTGATCGCTCCCGATGCCGGTGGGCCGCGCGACCTGGTGACGCCGTACCGCACCGGATTGCTGCTGCCGGTTCAGGAATTCGAGGCTCAGCTGCCCCAGGCCGTGGCGCACCTGGTGGACGAACGGCCGCGTTACTCGGTAGCCGCCCGCAAGAGCATCCTCGACCGCAGCTGGCCCGCGATCTGCGACGAGCTGCTGGGCCACTACGAGGCCGTGCTGTCGCCAGTCGCCCGCGCGCGTAGCGCGCCGGCAGACTGGGCATGCCCAGGCTGACCGACAGCGCGGGTACCGGTAGGTTCGACGATGTGAACCGCGCGACGCTGGACAAAGACCCCCGTGAGGTGGCGTCGATGTTCGACGGCGTCGCGCGCCGATATGACATCACCAACACCGTGTTGTCGCTGGGTCAGGACCGGTACTGGCGGCGCGCCACCCGCAAGGCGCTCGACATCGGGCCGGGGGAGAAGGTGCTCGATCTGGCCGCGGGCACCGCGGTGTCGACGGTCGAGCTGGCCACTTCGGGCGCGTGGTGTGTGGCGGCCGACTTCTCGGTCGGGATGCTCGGCGCCGGCCACGACCGACTGGTTCCCAAGGTCGCCGGCGACGCGACCCGATTACCTTTTGGCGACAACGTGTTTGACGCGGTGACGATCAGCTTTGGCTTGCGTAACGTCGCGCAACGCGCTGACGCGTTGCGCGAGATGGCCCGGGTGACGCGGCCCGGCGGGCGGCTGGTGGTGTGCGAATTCTCCACGCCGACAAGCTCCTTGTTCGCCACGGCGTACAAGGAGTACCTGATGCGGGCCCTGCCGGGAGTGGCCCGCGCGGTGTCGAGTAACCCGGAAGCCTACGTTTACCTTGCGGAGTCGATTCGGGCATGGCCCAACCAGTCGGATCTGGCGCACCAGATTTCGAGCGCCGGGTGGTCGGCGGTGCGGTGGCGCAATCTGACCGGTGGCATCGTCGCCCTGCACGCTGCGCATAAGGCGCACGAAAAGCCAATCAGCTGAACGGCTTACGCCGATCCGCCAACCGGGAAAACCGCCCGCCTGCGCGCCACGTTCGCGCAACCCAGTCGGCGTCCTCGTCGGTGACCAGATTGCCCATCACCCGCACCGCGATACCCATCAGCGTCGACGAGCGCATCCCGATCGGGCCGGTCGCGGGCAGGAACCATGGGAACGTCAGCAACAAGCCCAGTCGGCGGGCCACGGAGAACCCACGCCCGTAGTGGGATTGCAGCACGTGTGGCCACGCTTGCGACAAGTCGCCCGAGCCCAGCAGCTGGACGGCCAGCCGACCGGTCTCCAGCCCATAATCGATGCCCTCGCCGTTGAGCGGGTTGACGCACGCCGCTGCGTCACCGATCAGCACCCAGTTGGGGCCCGCCACACCGGACACCGCTCCGCCCATCGGCAGCAGCGCCGACGACATCGCGCGGGGCTGGCCCTCGAAGCCCCACTCGTCGCGGCGCAGGTCGGTGTACGAGGACATCAACGGCTTGAGCGCGAGTTCGGCCGGTCGCTTGAGCGTCGACAGCGCGCCGACGCCGATATTCACTTCGCCGTTGCCCAGCGGGAAGATCCAGCCGTAGCCTGGTAGCACTGCGCCGTCGGGTGAGCGCAGCTCCAAATGCGATGTGAGCCAGGGCTCGTCGCTGCGCGGCGTGGTCAGGTATCCGCGCGCCGCGATCCCGTACACCGTCTCCTGATGCCAGCGTCGGCCCAGCGCCCTACCCAGGGTCGAGCGGGCGCCGTCGGCGACGATCAGCTCGCGGCAGCCGATCCGGCTGCCGTCGGACAACCTCAAAGACGTTACCCGTCCCGACGAGTCATGCTGCGCATCAACGGCTTTTACTCCGAGTCGCATGCGGGCACCAGACTCTTCGGCGACTTTGCGGATCCGGTCGTCCAACTCGACGCGGGCCACCGCGCTGCTGGTCGACGGGAACGACCGGCCCGGCCATTCGACTTCGACCTCGCTGCCGAACCCGCTCATCCGCAAGCCCCGGTGCCGGATCCGGGCATCGAGCCACTCACCGAGCCCGAGTTGTTCGAGCTCGGCGACCGCGCGCGGCGTCAGCCCGTCGCCGCAGGCCTTGTCGCGCGGAAAGTTGGCCGCGTCGATCACCAGCACGTCGCGACCTGCTCTCGCGGCCCACGCGGCGGCGGCCGATCCGGCCGGTCCGGCGCCCACGACCACCACGTCGGCATGGGAGTCCATGCTCACCAGTATGTTGGTCGGGTGAGGACTCCGGCGACAGTGGTAGCGGGCGTGGATTTTGGTGACGCCGAGTTCGCTGCCAGCGTGCGCTCTCGGGTGGCCCTTGTCGAGCAACTGATGCACACCGAGCTGCGCGGGTCAGACGACCTGATGACAGACGCCGTGCTGCATCTGTTCGAAGCCGGTGGCAAGCGGTTCCGGCCCCTGTTCGCGGTGCTGTCCGCCCAGTTGGGCCCGCAGCCGGACGCTGAGGCGGTCACGATTGCCGGTGCCGTCATCGAGCTGGTGCACCTGGCCACGCTGTACCACGACGACGTGATGGACGAGGCGCAAATGCGCCGCGGGGCACCCAGTGCCAACCTGCGGTGGAACAACAACGTCGCGATCCTGGCCGGTGACTACTTGTTCGCCACGGCGTCCCGGCTGGTCTCGCGGCTGGGCCCGGACGCGGTGCGGATCATCGCCGAAACCTTCGCCCAGCTGGTCACCGGACAGATGCGCGAAACCCGGGGGGCGGCCGACAAGGCCGACCCGATCGAGCACTACCTCAAGGTGGTCTACGAGAAGACGGCCTGCCTGATCGGTGCGGCCGGCCGGTTCGGCGCGATGTTCTCCGGCGCCGACGCCGATCAGATCGAGCGGCTCAGTCGGCTGGGCGACCTGGTCGGTACGGCGTTCCAGATCTCCGACGACATCATAGACATCGACAGCGATCCGGACGAGTCCGGCAAGCTGCCCGGCACCGACCTGCGCGAGGGTGTGCACACGCTGCCGGTGCTCTACGCGCTGCGCGACACCGGACCCGATGCCGACCGGCTGCGCGAGCTGCTGGCCGGGCCGATCGACGACGACGCGGCGCTCGACGAGGCGCTCGGGTTGCTGCGGGCCTCGGCCGGCATGGCCAGGGCCAAGGAGACGGTCGCGCAGTACGCGGCCCAGGCCCGTGCGGAACTCGCCGCGTTGCCCGAAGGCCCAGGACGGGACGCTTTGGCGACGCTGGTCGGCTACACGATCCACCGGCACGGCTAGCCGTGCGGAACTCCGCGGATACTCCGCGGCGTTACATGGTGAGAACCCGGCTCTCGGTAGTTCTAGGAGGACTTTGATGACCTGGCATCCGCATCACAACACGGCGAAGACATTCGCACTGTTGTTCGGCATGTCCGCGATGATCGTTTTGGTGGGCCGCGCATTCGGCCCTGGGGTCATGTGGCTCGCGGTGCTGTTCGCCGTCGGCATGAACGTCTACACCTACTTCAACAGCGACAAGCTGGCGCTGCGGGCAATGCATGCGCAGCCGGTGTCCGAAGTGCAGCAGCCGGTGATCTACCGGATCGTGCGCGAGCTGGCCACCGCCGCCCACCAGCCGATGCCGCGGCTCTACATCAGCGACACCGCCGCGCCGAACGCGTTCGCCACCGGCCGCAACCCGCGTAATGCCGCGGTCTGCTGCACCACCGGGATTCTCGGCATCCTCAACGAGCGCGAGTTGCGGGCGGTGCTGGGCCACGAGCTGTCGCACGTGTACAACCGCGACATCCTGATCTCGTGCGTGGCCGGCGCTCTGGCGTCGGTGATCACCGCGCTGGCCAACATGGCGATGTTTGCCGGCATGATGGGTGGCAACAACCGCGAAGGTGGCAATCCCATTGCGCTGCTGCTGGTTTCGATGCTCGGGCCGATCGCCGCGACGGTGGTGAAAATGGCGGTGTCGCGGTCCCGGGAGTATCAGGCCGACGAGTCCGGCGCGATGCTGACCGGTGACCCGCTGGCGCTGGCCTCGGCGCTGCGCAAGATCTCCGGCGGGGTGCAGGCCGCGCCGCTGCCGCCTGAGCCGCAGCTGGCCGCTCAGGCGCACCTGATGATCGCCAGCCCGTTCCGCGCGGGCGAGAAGATCGGCTCGCTGTTCTCCACCCACCCGCCGATCGAAGACCGGATCCGCCGGCTCGAGGGCATGGCCGGTCGCTGACTCACACCAGTCGCTGGAGTCGCCACCAGTTGGGGACACCGTGACCCCTAGAAACCGGCGCCGAGCACCTCGTGACCCGGTGTCTCGGCGGCCAACCCGCGGTAGGCGTCCTCGACGGTGGCCCCGTGGTTGATCACGCCGTCGACCTCACGCGCGATCGGCATGTTCAGCCCGTATTTGTCGGCGAACTCCATGATCACGCTGGCGGCCTTGACGCCCTCGGCGACCTGGTTCATCGACGAGATGATCTCGTCGATGGTCTTGCCCGACCCCAGTTGCTCGCCGACGTGCCGGTTACGGCTGCGCTGACTGGTGCAGGTGACGATCAGATCTCCCATCCCGGCCAGGCCGGCGAAGGTGTCGCGCTGCCCGCCCATCGCCTCGCCGAGCTTCGACATCTCGCGTACCGAGCGTGCGATCACCATGGCTCGGGTGTTCTCGCCGATCCCCAGCGAATAGCCCATCCCGACCGCGATCGCGTAGACGTTTTTCAACGCGCCGGCCATCTCGACGCCCAGCACGTCGTCGATGGTGTAGACACGAAAACGCTTGGTGCGGAACAGCATTCCGAGCTGCGCGGCGAGGTGCTGGTCGGGCATCGCCAGCACCGCCGCGGCCGCGTAGCCCTCGGCGACCTCGCGGGCGATGTTGGGCCCGGCCAGGATGCCGGCCGGGTGGCCGGGCAGCACCTCGTCGACGATCTGCGACATCCGCATGTTGGTGCCCTGTTCGAGACCCTTGACCAACGACACCACCGGCACCCACGGCCGCAACTCGGCCGCCAGCTCGGTGAGTACCCCACGGAATCCGTGCGACGGCACGCCCATCACCACCACGTCGGCACACTGCGCGGCCTCGGCGAAGTCGTTAGTGGCACGCAGGGTTTCGGAGAGGACGTGATCCTCGCCGAGGTATCTGGTGTTGCGGTGATTCTCGTTGATGTCCTTGGCGGTCTCCTCCGAGCGCACCCACTGCAGCGTCGGCCCGCGGCGTGCGCAGATAGATGCGACGGTGGTGCCCCAGGAGCCTCCACCCAGAACGACGACGTTCGGTTCGCGTGTAACTGCCATGTCGGTCAGCGTATTGCCGCAGCCCGTTCTTTACCGGCAGTTGGCCAACTGCGAGTTGGCCAACGCCCCGCCAGTAGAGGACTTCGTCCTCTACGTCGGCAGACCATAGTGCTGAATCGTCGAGGGCAGCCTTATCTCAGGAGGGAATCATGCCCCGGTGGCCGGCACTGCTGTCCGCATGTGCGATCGTGCTGCTGTTCGAGTCACCGGGCGTCGCGGTGCCGACGACGGCCGCCCGCAGGTGAGCCCGACCGAGAAGGCGGCGGCGCTGATCCGGCCCGCCGTGGTCGAGCTGGAAGTCCGCGCCGCGGGGCGCGTCAGGCTGCCCAACGGTGACCTTCTGGTGTCGGGTCCGGCCGGCCCCTTCGAAGTGACCTGGCACTGCTCCGGTTTCGTCGTCAACCCGGACGGATGGGTGGCCACGGCAGGGCATTGTGCCGATCCCGACACGGCCCGGCCCGACATCATCAGTGCCGCGACGATGGTCGACGTCGGCGAGGCGATCGTCGCGGTCGGTTTCCCGCACAGCACCGACTCGGTCGTCGATTCCCCGGCGGACCCGACGAGCAAGACCGGAACGGTCAGCAGAAAGGCCACCAGAAAGGGCGTCCCCGAATATGAGATCGACGCCGCCGTCTCCCCCGGTATGAGCGGTGGCCCGGTGGCCAATCTCGACGGCAAGGTCATCGGATCGGTGAGCTTCAGCCCGACCCTCGAATTGCAGCCGTTCAACTTTGTTGCACCCGCAGATGGCTTGGCGGTGCTGATGGCCGCCAAGGGCGTCACTGCGGCACTGGGGCCGGCCGACATTGCCTACCGCCGCGGGCTCAATGAGTACTACGCCGGCCGTTACACCGACGCCATCGGTGACTTCGACAAAACCCTGCTGATGTCACCCGGTTATGCCGGGGCTGCCACGTTCAGGACCGACGCGGCCAACCTGCGCCAGCAATACGGTGACGTCCCCACGTCGTTCGGCGGGCCGCTGATGTGGTACGCCATCGGCGGATTCGCGTTGTTACTCGGCCTTGGCGGTGCATCGTCGATCGCCCGTCGCCGCCGACACCGCCTTCCGCCGGCCGCAGCGATCGACATGGAAGACTGGGAACCGGGTCACCTCATCACCCTGCTCCCGACGACTCACCGCAACTGCCGGCGCTGCTGACCGCTTCGCCGGCCAAGACGTTCGTCTGCGTTGATTGTGGGATGCCTCGCCACCGCGACGAACGGTTCTGCCCGAACTGCGGAACGCGAATTATGTACCGCTAGAACAGTAACGGGGTAACCGTAGCTAACCGTTGAGTGCGGACTTCTCCTCGGCGTGGCCGAACACCATGGCCTCTTCGACCCGGTCGAAGCGGTAGTCGATTGCGTCGGCGAAGTAGTTCTGACGCACGTTCCACGGCCGCTTGATGCCGGACTTCGGCAGCGCGTGCGGCGCGCGCAGCACATAGCCGGCCTGGATGTCCCACGCCGGCTTCTCCGGCATGAGTTCACCGTCCAGGTGCGGGTAGGCGTGCGTGTAGCCGTGAGAGTTCATGTGTGCCAGCAATTTCGCTGTCGCTCGCGCGGTCATGTCGGCGCGCAGCGTCCACGACGCATTGGTGTAGCCGACGCACCAGAACAGGTTGGGCACGTCCTCCAGCATGTGGGCTTTGTAGACGAACCGATCCTGCGGCTTGATCTCGGTGCCGTCGATGGACACCGTCACACCACCGAGCGCCTGCAATTGCAGACCGGTGGCGGTGACGACGACGTCTGCGTCCAGATGCCGGCCGGACTTCACCACGACGCCGGTGGCATCGAAGTGGTCGATGTGGTCGGTCACCACCTCGGCGCGGCCGTCGCCGATCGCGGTGTACAAGTCACCGTCGGGAATCAGGCACAGCCGCTGGTCCCACGGGTTGTAGCGCGGTTTGAAATGCGTGTCGACGTCATATCCCTTGGGCAGGTAGTGCACCGCGATCCGGCGGATCCACCACTTCACGAAGCCCGGTGTCTTACGGGCCAGGAACCAGATCGCGCCTTCCTGCAACGCATTGATTTGCCGGGCGAATGCATGAGCGGATCTGCGTGGCAACACTTTCCGCATTGCATTCGTGGATCCGCTGGTCCTGGAGGCCGAGAACAGGTAGGTCGGTGACCGCTGCAGCATGGTGACCTTGGCGGCCTTCTCGGCCAGCGACGGGATCAGCGACATCGCCGTGGCACCGCTGCCGATCACCACCACCTTCTTGTCGAGGTAGTCAAGTTTCTCGGGCCAGTGTTGCGGATGAACGACGGTGCCGTGGAACTCGTCGAGACCGGGAAAGTCCGGGGTGTAGCCGTCGTCGTAGTTGTAGTAGCCGGACCCGAAGAACACGAAGCGGCCGCGGTAGGTTTTTTCGGTGCCACCCTGCTCGGCGGTGACGGTCCAGGTGTCGGTCGAGGAGTCCCAGTCTGCCGAGCGGACGTGGGTGTCGAACTCGATGTGCCGGTCGATACTGTGCTTGCGCGCAGTGGCGTTCAGGTACCCCCGGATGTCTGCCCCGTCGGCGACCCGTTCTTCTCCGGTCCAGGGTTCCCACGGGAAGCACAGCGTGAAGATGCTGCTGTCGGAGCGCACGCCCGGGTAGCGGAACAGGTCCCAGGTGCCGCCGATCTGCTCACGCCGCTCCAGGATGACGTAGCTGGTGTCCGGGTTGCGCTCGGTGATGCGGTAGGCCGCGCCCAAGCCGGAGATACCTGCTCCGATGATGATGATGACGTCGACGTCGGTCATGGTCGTCACCGGTAGTTCACGAACTGAAGCGCGACATCCAAATCGGAATTCTTCAACAACGCGATGACCTCCTGCAGGTCGTCGCGCTTCTTGCTACTGACGCGGACCTCCTCGCCCTGGATCTGGGTCTTGACGGTCTTGGGGCCTTCGTCGCGGATCAGCTTGGTGATCTTCTTGGCGTTCTCGCTGCTGATGCCCTCTTTGAGGGTGCCGGTGACCTTGTAGGTCTTGCCGGAGGCCTGCGGCTCACCGGCGTCGAAGACCTTGAGGCTGATGTCGCGCCGGATCAGCTTTTCCTTGAACACATCGACCGCGGCCTTGACCCGCTCCTCGGTGGAGCTGGTCAGCTCGATCGCCTCGTCGCCCTTCCAGGCGATCTTGGTGTCGGTGCCGCGGAAGTCGAAGCGGGTGCTGAGTTCCTTCGCGGCCTGGTTGAGTGCGTTGTCGACCTCTTGCCGGTCGAGCTTGCTCACGACGTCGAACGATGAATCCGCCATTGGATACGTCCCCTTCCATCGGTGCTGGCCATTTGTTGTCTGAGTACATCTTCGTTGTATCCTGCTACACGCACCACGGCAGATTGCCCGAGCGGCCAATGGGAGCGGACTGTAAATCCGTCGGCTAACGCCTACCCAGGTTCGAATCCTGGATCTGCCACCATAGAGGTTCGTGGTCCCGCAGCACGCGTTTCGAGCTGCGGGCCAGTCCCAAGTCACCGGCTTCGCGGAGCTATCGGTTCATCCGGCTCGATCTGCACCCCGGCCTTCAGCGGCTCTCGAAGGGCTCGCCGTCGAAGCGCTCCCGGGTGGCCAACTCGGTGACGCTGGCACGCCGCAGTTTGGTGAGCTGCTTGGTCGGCTTGCCCAACGGCAGCAGGGCCGCCAGTGCGTATGTCTCTGGGATGCCGAGCAACTCGCGAACTCGCGGCTCCTCGGCCACCGCCATCGTCGAGATGGTTCCGCCGAAGCCCTCATTGCGCGCGGCGAGCAGGATGTTCCACACCAGCGGGTAGACCGACCCACCACTGATCACGCCGATCCGGTCCAGGTGTTGATCCATCGCTGCGACAACGTCCAAGTTGACGCAGACCGCGAGCAGCACAGCGGCGTCGCGAAGCGGAGCCGTGAATTGTGCCGGCACCTCGGTTGCGGCGATCTCCCCGGCTGACGGCCCCGGCTTGTGCAACGGGTTCCAGGGACTTTCGCCGTTGACCAGCTGGGCCGTATACCGCCGCGCGCCCGTCATCGACAGCTCGGCCAGCGACTCCCGGGTCGCGCGGTCGCGGATCACGATCACCCGTGCGCCCTGGCGGTTGCCGCCGCTGGGCGCAAACCGGGCGTTGTCCAGAATCCGCTCCAGCACGTCGTCGGGCAGGGGGTCGTCGGTGTACTCGCGCGCAGCGAACGTCGTGCGCATGACGTCATAGAGGTCCACGACCCCATACTGGACTGCGGAGCGGCTACCGTCGACGTCGTGCACTCGGCGGGATCACCAGGGGGTTGTCGAGTGCCTCGAACAGCAGCCCAACGCAACCACGAGACTGGCAGGATGCGTAGCGAAGCTAACTTGCGGCGATTTGAGCGATATTCCGAGTGGCCGCTGGCCGCGAGCGCCTTCGTGTTCCTTGCGTCGTTTTCGGTTCAGGTGCTCCTCGAGCCGCACGGAGCGACGAAGTACATGCTCCGGATGATCGACTGGTCCATCTGGGGCATCTTCATCCTGGACTACCTGGCGCGGCTTTACCTCACCCCGACCAGGTGGCGTTGGTTCATCCATCACTTGTTGGACTTCGCGATCGTGACGTTGCCGATGCTGCGGCCACTTCGCTTGTTGCGCCTGCTGATCCTGATAGAGCTGATGCAGCGCGCGGTCGGGAATGCCTTCCGCGGCCGCATTGTCGTCTACGCCGTGTCCGGTGTGCTGCTGCTGATTTACACGGCTGCGCTGGCGGTGTTCGACAAGGAGCGCTATCTGCCCGGTACGAAGATCGATTCGTTCGGCACCGCGATCTGGTGGTCGATCACGACGGTGACCACCGTCGGCTACGGCGATGTCTACCCGATCACCAACGCCGGCCGCGTCATCGCTGTCCTGCTGATGATCGGCGGCATCGGGCTGGTCGGCGTCGTCACCGCCACTCTGGCGTCCTGGGTCATCGAGCGGGTGGCGGAGGAGGAGACGGCCCTGCAGGCAGCGACCGTTCGCCACATCGAGGAGTTGCGCACCGAGATCCGCGCGTTGGGGCGAGAGCTGCATGGCGAGGCGAGCAGCGACCAAGATGGGACCCGATGAGCACGCGGACGACGCTGGCCGATGGCCGCGAGCTGTTGTTCTTTGCGCTCCCCGGGCATACCCCGGCACCGGTTGTCGATCGTCGTCCGCTGCCGCCATTCGAGCCCGGACAGTCGCAGCTGAGATTCGATCAGGCCACCGGGCAGTGGGTGATCATCGCCGCGCGCCGACAGGACCGCACCTATAAGCCGCCCCCCGACCAATGTCCGCTGTGCCCCGGGCCGACCGGAACCACCAGTGAGGTGCCGGCACCCGACTACGACGTGGTGGTCTTCGAAAACCGTTTTCCGTCGTTGTCCGGTGCGGGATCACCTGCTGCGGTGCCGGACGGTTTCGTGCCGCAACCCGGGGTCGGCCGGTGCGAGGTGATCTGCTTTTCCAGCAACCACACCGGATCCTTTGCCGAGCTGCCGCCGGCGCACGCCCGGTTGGTGGTGGACGCGTGGCGGGACCGGACCGACGCGTTGCTGGCGTCGGCCGGCGTGGAGCAGGTGTTCTGCTTCGAGAACCGGGGCGAAGAGATCGGCGTGACGCTGGCTCACCCGCACGGCCAGATCTACGGCTACTCCTATCTGCCCCCGCGGACGGTGGCGATGATGGCGCAGGCCGCCAAGCACAAGGGCGGCAATCTATTTGTCGACCTGCTGGCCGCCGAGATCGCCGACGGCAGTCGGATCGTGGCCCGCAGCGAGCTGTTCACCGCGTTCGTACCTTTCGCGGCACGCTGGCCGGTCGAGGTTCATATCTACCCGAACCGGTTCGTGCACAACCTCATTGAACTCACCGATGCCGAGTTGGACGATTTCGCGTCAATGTACCGAGATGTCCTTCGCCGCTTCGACCGGATGTATTCCAGCCCGCTGCCCTATATTTCGGCACTGCACCAATACGACGACACCGAGGCGCTCCGCGAAGGCTACTTCCACGCCGAGCTGATGTCGATCCGGCGCAGCGCGACGGCTCTGAAGTATCTGGCCGCCTCGGAGTCGGCGATGGATGCGTTTATCACCGACGTGGTGCCCGAAGCAGTGGCCGCACTGTTGCGGGGCCTCACGTGACGAGCCGCTATTCGGCACCCGGGCGGATCAACCTGATCGGCGAGCACACCGACTACAACCTGGGCTGGTCACTGCCGATCGCCCTTCCGCAGCGCACATTTGTGACGTTCGAGCCGTCGGACGCCGACGCGCTGACCGTGTCCAGCGATCTCGCTGACGGTTCCGAGCGAATCCCGTTGACCACCCGGCCCGGTGAGGTGACGGGCTGGGCGGCCTACGTGGCGGGCGTGGTGTGGGCGCTGCGTTCTGCCGGGCATCCGGTGACCGGTGGATCGATAGCGATCACCAGCGAGGTCCCGATGGGGTCGGGGTTGTCGTCCTCGGCGGCGCTGGAATGCGCGGTGTTGGGTGCTTTGTGCCCGCACATCGATCGGATGGAGCAGGCCCGGCTGGCCCAGCGCGCGGAGAACGAATACGTGGGCGCGCCAACGGGTTTGCTCGATCAGATTTCGTCGCTGTTCGGTGCGGCGGTGACGGCCCTGCTGATCGACTTCCGGGAGCTGAGCGTGACGCCGGTCAGGTTCGACCCGTCGTCGTCCGGTGTCTCGCTGCTGCTCATCGACTCCCGGCAGCGGCACGGCCATGTCAGCGGTGAGTATGCCGCGCGCCGACTGTCATGCGAGCGGGCCGCCGCCGATGTGGGCGTTGCGTCGCTGCGGGAGGTTTCGGACCTCTCCACTCTCGGCAAGGTCGCCGATCCCGTCGACGCCCGGCGCGCCCACCACGTGCTGACCGAGAACCGCCGGGTCCTGGATTTCGTTGCCGCGCTGGATGAGTCGGACTATCTAGAGGCCGGCCGGATCTTCACCGCTTCCCATGCGTCGATGCGCGACGACTTCGCCATCACAACACCGCAGATCGACCTGATCGTCGATACCGCGGTGAATGCCGGCGCCTTCGGCGCTCGGATGACCGGCGGCGGCTTCGGCGGCTGCGTGATCGCGCTGGTGCCGGACGACCGCACCTCGGCCGTCAGCGACGCGGTGAAAGCCGCCGCCCACAACCAACCGGTGATCACCCGGACATACGCCGCAGACGGCGCATCTGCCACATGAGTAACAGCGGGGTCGGGAAGTGTTTTGTGCCCGCCTCTGAGCGAATTCCCGCCGACGTCTGATCGAATTCGCTCGAAGGCGGGCACAAAGGTGCATGGTCAGGTCATGGTGCAGAAGTGAAATACACCGCCCGCGGGCGCCCGGAGCGGTGCAGGTAAGCCTTGTGTTCGGCGTCGTCGACGTGCACGTCGCGTAAATTCGTGGTCAGGAGGGTATGTGTCAGGGACCGTGTCAAGTTCAAAGGGTCACAACGTACAACCACCGCCGGGACCGGCTCAGCCGTTGGCAAAAATCGCACCCGCCGATCTCAGCGACGAGCAGCAGGGGTGGCTTCGTAAGGCCACCCGCCGCGACGTCAACGGATGGGTGCATGTCACGATCGCGGGATCCCCGGCCGCCCGAGGATTCCAGTACGGCTTCTTGGTCGCCGATGAGTACGCCGAATCGGTGCGGGTCTACCGGGAGATGACCTACCAGAACACCGGAATGTCCTACGACTTCTTCGTCGAGCGGGCCGCTGAACTGCACGCCGACAAAATTCCCGACGAATTGCGCGAGGAAATGCTCGGCTTGGCAGCGGGTCTGACGGCTGCGGGCGTGCCGGCCACGTTCAACGACGTGCTCGGCATCAACGATTGGATGGAGCTGACCGGCTACTGGTGGCCGAAGAACTCGGGGCGTTACACCGCGTTGGCGCCGACTGGCGGCGAGGGCAATCACTGCAGCGCCTTCATCGCGACCGGCAGCGCGACCTCCGACGGGTCGATAGTCGTAGGCCACACCAGCTTCACCGACTTCTGGCAGGGCCAGTTCGAGAACGTCATCCTCGACGTCAACCCGGACGACGGCAACCGGATGGTCATGCAGACCGCTCCCGGCTGGATTGCCAGCATGAGCGATTTCTGGTTGACCAGCGCCGGCCTGGCGATCACTGAGACCACGATCGGCGGCTACGACGGGTTCAAGGGCTACGACGAAACCCGGGTGCCGGAGTTCGTCCGCGCTCGCACGGCCGCGCAGTACGCCCACGACATCGACCACTGGGTCGAGATGCTCAACACCGCTAACAATGGCGGATACGCCAACTCTTGGTTGGTCGGTGACGTCAAGACCGGCGAGATCGCGCGCTACGAGGAGGGCCTGCTCTATCAGAGTCTCAGCCGCATGACCGATGGTTACTTCTGGGGCGACAACACGCCGGCGGATCCGCGGATCCGCAACCTGGAGTGCTGCGGAACCGGGTTCAGCGACGTGCGCTCTCCCAACGGCGCGCGGGAAGTGCGTTGGCGCCAACTGCTCGGCCGGCACCACGGGCACATCGACGTCGAGGTCGGCAGGCGCATGCTGGCGGATACGTTCGACACCTACCTCGGATACGTCCACCCCTCGGCCCGGACCATCTGCGCGCATTCCGACGTCGACCCCTGTCACTTCAGCGATCTGACCCCTTTTACACCGTTCGGATCGGTGGATGGCAAGGTCGCGACGGCCGGCGATATCAGGGCACTCAGTCTGTGGGCACGCTACGGGCGCGCGGACGGCACGGAGTTCGTCGCCGAGGAATTCCTGCGTCAGCATCCGCAATGGGATTGGCAGCGAGGCTACCTGAAGGACCGTCCGCACCAACCGTGGACGTACATCGAACCGGTACGCGCCGGAGGCGCGCAGTGATTACAGCTGATCGGATCGCTGAGGCGGTCGACGCCGCATACGCGAAGCACCAGAACAATCGCCGCGGCAAAAATGCCGACTACATCCCGGCTCTGGCGACGGTGGATCCGAACCTTTTCGGCATCTGCGTGGCAACTGTTGACGGTCAGACATTTTCGGCGGGCGACGCCGAATGCCCGTTCGCGCTGGAATCGATCTCGAAGGTCTTCACCGCCGCACTCGCCCTCGAACAGGTCGGTCCGCAGAAATTTCACCGCAAAGTGGGTGCCGATCCGACTGGCGCGGCCTACAACTCGGTGCTGGCGCTCGAACTTCACAACGACATGCCGATGTCGCCGATGGTCAACGCGGGCGCGATGACAGCAACCAGCCTGGTGTCGGCCCGCGATGCCGACGACCGCTTTGCTCAGATCTTGGGAGGCCAAAGCGATTTCGCCGGGCGTGAAATTTCGCTCAGCGACGAGATCGCCGCCTCCGAGCGGGCCACCAACTTCCATAATCGGGCAATCGCATGGCTGCTGCTCTGCGGCGGATATATGTACTGCGACCCGATGGAAGCCTGCGATACCTACACGCTGCAGTGCTCGACGCTGGTCACCGCCGTCGACCTGGCCGTCATGGGGGCGACCCTGGCCGGCGGCGGCGTCAACCCCCGCACCCACAAAAGGGTGATCGCCAAGACCACCGTGCCGCACGTGCTGGCTTTGATGACGATGGAAGGCCTCTACACCGCCTCCGGCGACTGGGCTTACAGTGTCGGGTTGCCGGCCAAGAGCGGCGTCGGAGGGGGGCTGGTCGCGGTGTCGCCGGGCAAGTTGGCCATCGCTGCGTATTCGCCGCCGCTGGATAAGGCCGGCAACAGTGTGCGCGGTCAGGCCGCGATCACCCAGATTGCGCACACCCTGGGGCTGGGGCTTTTCAACGCTTAGCTTAATGAGGACGTGGAGAGGAATTTCCTTGTCCGCCAGGCCTAGACGGAAGACAGCACGCCGTTCTCGGCGCCAAGATCGGTGGCGGCGTTGATGATGACGCGGTCGAGCTGGCGCAGCGCATGTAAGGCGTTCATCAGCCGCCGGCGATCGGGTGCCAATGGCTGGTCGACACGCCGGCGGGCGAGAGTCTCCGCGGCGTCGATGTAGTCGGTGGAAGGAAAGACCGTCGCAGCTTGGTTGAACTCCAGCGAGGTGATCAGCATGTCGATGTTGCGGCGGATCTGGCCGGCGGCCGATCTGATCGCGTCGGCCAGCTCCGAGGACGTGTCGATGTATAACTCGCTGCAGCGGGCCAGCATTCGTGCATAGCGGTCGCACGCGGTGATCATCCTTTGGGTGTGCCGCATCGTCCGGCGGCCCGACAGCCCGGCCACCCCGGCGCTCATCGGCTTGGCGGTGATGCGGAATTGCGCCAGGTCGCGGTCGAGTTGACGGGCCGTCTCGGTCAACCTCGCGGGTGCGGGGGTACCCAGCAGGCTGGCGACCGACGCCTCGACGAGATCGGCCAGGGTGAGGAAGAAAGTATGGGCGTCGCCGCGGATTTTCGCCCTCGTGTTGATCGGCAACACCAGCACGGCGGCTGCGATCCCGACGACCGCACCGACCGCCGTCTCCTCGATCCGCAACAGCAAGAGCTCGTAGGTGAATTCGCCGAGCAGTCCGTACATCAACGCCAGCATGGTGCTGATCCAAAAGGTCATCAGGCTGTAGGTGACCTTCATGAAATAGAAGGCGCAGAAAAGGCATACGAAGATCATCGCCAGCGAGGCGATCGTGTTGCCGGACAACAGTGTAGCGACGAGTACGCCGCTGGGCACACCGAGCACCGTGCCGAGCAGCCGCTGCCAGCCCTTGTCGAGCGTTTCGGCCCACGAGTTGGTGCCGGCGAAAATGACGAACGCGGCGATCGCCGCCCAATACCAGTGCGACGGCGAGACGATCTCGCCGACGACGATGGCCAGCGCGCCGGCGACGGCGACCTGGATGGCTTGTCGGGTGGTCGGCAGCATGCCCGGCGTTCGCGGCGTCTCGGGCAACGTGGGGCCTTCGAGTTGCGTCTTTTCGGTCGCCACCCCCTCGATGCGTGTCCGGACTTCGGTGGTGGCTTTGGCGGTGTCGACGACGGCCAACGCGAGGCGCCGCACCGGCACGTCGTCTGGATTCCGTTCGAGCTGCTGCTGAGCGATGTGTGCGGTCTGCTCGAGGGCGTCGGTGTGGGGCGCCCGGATCGCGCGGGCCAGCAGGGCGACGGTGTCGGCCAATTCGGCCCGTGTGGCGGCGGGCAGGTCGGCCAAGGCCGCGCGGATGCCCGCGACTGCGAGACGTTCGACGGTCAGTTCGGCGTCGAACAACCACAGCGCGAGGTCCTCGCCGCTGACGCCCGGCCACAGCACACTCGGATTGACCCGGTCTTCGATCTGCGCCTGGACCGTCAACGCGGTCTCGTTGAGCCGGCGGGTCCGGATTCGCAGTCGGCGCTGTCTCCGCTCGTCGGGGTTGCCGATTCGCACAGTGTCCGCGGTGGTGTCGACGACGATCGCCATCCGCGCCCGCAGCGACCGAATACTCTCGCGCAGAACGCTTTCCGGCCGGTCGGGCAAGATAAAGGCGCTCCATGAGTAGCTGCAGAGCGTGCCCACGATTGTGGAGCCGATCAGCCAGGGCAGCTCGGCGAACTTCGCCTGCAAGTACAGCGAGAAGAAGTACGACATGAAGGCGACCATGCCCAGTGCCGTTCCGCGTGGGCCGAAGCGGCGCAGGTAGACCGCGATGAACACCACCACGACGAACAGGATGTCGCCGACCACCGGATGCGGCGACACCAGCGCGGCCGCGGTGATGGCCAGCGCGGTGGGCAGCGGCAGCAGGGCCAGGGTGATGCGTTGTTGACGCGGATCCGGCTCGTTCACCGAACGCGCCGCGATCATCGTGACTACCGCCCCGAGCAGCGCCACCGTCAGCGGCTGTCCGGTGGCCTGGGTCAACAGGAACAGGACCAGCAGCGAGGTGCCCAGCGCGCCGGTCGTGCGGACCGCCATCCGCAGCCGCAGCAGCCCGGGGTCGGATCCGATCGCCCAGTCCCGCGTCCGCTGATACCGCGCGGTTGCGTCACCGAACACCCGTGGCCAGCCTCTCTCGCGTGTCTCTTGCACACGACTCTGGCACAGCGACCAAGATGGGACTCGATGAGCCCACAGGCAGTGGGTGGTCTACTCCGCTGCGGTCGCATCTGCCACATGAGTAACAGCCGGGTTGGGGTGCCCGATGTGCCCACCTCTGAGCGACAACCGAACCGGCCCACCGATTTGTCGCTCAGAGGTGGGCACATCGGCACATGGTCACCTCATGTTGCAGGAGTGAACCGAATCGCCCTCACGTCACGGTAGATCCCAGCCGACGGTGAAGCCGTGCCGCAAGACCAGCTCGGTGATCACGTCGGTACGCTCGGCCAGCGGCCACGATTCGACGGTGAACGGCTCTAGGGCGAAGAACGCGTAGTTGATCGAGGTCTCCGGCGTGGTCCGCGGGCGGTAGATCAGAGCGTCCAGTTCGGGCCACCAGCGCCGCACGGCATCGGCGAGTCGGTGGCACGTCGCCCACACGTCGTCGTGCTGGCCGGTGCTGATCTGGTCATCGACGCCCAGGACATCGAGATTGGCCTCGGTGCGCAGGTCGAAGATCCGTAGGTGTCGGGCGGCGACCAGTCGCACCAGTCGGTGGTCGGCGTGGTCGGCGGGAATCATCAGCCCGGTCGGGCGGTACCGCTCGCGGAAGGCGCCCACCAGAGCGCTTGCCGCATAACGGGTTCGGAATGCGCCAGACTCCGGATCGAAGCGATAGCGGGCGGTCGAGAAGCCGGCCCAGGTCCACGCGGACGGCGCTATGGCCTCGACCCGCCACAGTTCGGTTCCGGCGTCGACACGTCGTCGTCGCAGGCCGACCGGTCGGGTGTCGGGCAACGGCGTGCGGTAGCCGGCGGGAAGGTCAGGCACCGATGCTGGCGAGCATCCGCCACGCGGCGTCGGCGGTCTTCGGGCGGCGCAGTGCTTCGGCGATCGACGAGCCACCAAGATCGTCGTGAGTCAGCCGCATGATCCGGTCGGCGGCCAGCGGGTCGGTGGTGAACTCGCTGAGCAGCTCGAGTATCCCCGGCAGATCGGTCCGTACCCGGTCAGCATCGAATTGCCAAGCAGGAAAGTAGGTTTGGTTGCCGACGGCTGACCCGAGCAGCTTGCCCCGGCTGCGAAGCCGATGCACGGCCTGCGGCGAATGCAGGGCCAGGCGCTGCTGCACCTTCGGTGTCGCCAGTGCGCCCTCGACGAATTCGCGCACCAACGCGCTACGGCGTTCATCGTTCAGGCTGTGGGCAGCGACCCGCTCCAACGTGCCGTGCGGCGTGGTCGGCGCCTCGAGGATGGCGTCGAGGACCTCGGCGAAACCGGGCTCAGTGCGCGCCCGCTCTACGACCTGACGAACCAGCGGGGCAACGGCAGTGGACATGACTCCAGGCTACCAGCCGCCCCATCAGATTGAAACAATCGAAACAAGTCCTAGGAGGCGCGGCGTGACGCTCCCGCACCGGCGCTGCTGCGACGACCGTGTCCACCCGCGCGCTGTCCGCCGCGGTTCGGCCGACGTCGTGGCTGAGATGAACGCTGCTGGGCAGGTTGGGCCAGCACCGGCTTCGGCGCCTGGTAGGCCGCGATTTCGCCGACCAGGTCGGTGACCGGCTCGGATGCCGCGGTGACCTGCTGCGGGCGGACGGCGATACCGGCCCGGCGCAGCAGCTCGTTGGTGTCGCGGCGCTGTTCGGGAAGCACGACCGTGACGACGTCACCCGAGCTTCCCGCGCGGGCGGTGCGCCCGGAGCGGTGCAGGTAGGCCTTGTGTTCGGCGGGCGGGTCGACGTGGACGACCAACTGCACGTCGTCGACGTGTACGCCGCGGGCGGCGATGTCGGTGGCGACCAGTACCCGAGCTTCTCCAGAACTGAAGGCGGCCAGGTTGCGGTCGCGTGCAGGCTGAGAGAGGTTGCCGTGCAGGTCAACTGAGGGCACGCCGGCGTCGGTGAGCTGGCGGGCGAGCTTGCGGGCCTGATGCTTGGTGCGCATGAACAGGATTCGCCGACCGGTGCCAGACGCCAGCCGGTGCACCAGTTCGGTCTTGGCGCCGGCGCTGGCGACGTGGAAGACGTGGTGGGTCATCTCCGCGCTCGGCGCGTTGATCTCGTCGACGGAATGCATGACGTGGTTGCGCAGGAACCGCTTGACCAGCTTGTCGACGCCGTTGTCCAGGGTGGCGGAGAACAGCATGCGCTGACCGTTCGACGGTGTTGCGGTCAGGATGCGGGTGACGCCCGGCAGGAACCCGAGGTCGGCCATGTGGTCGGCCTCGTCGAGCACTGTGACCTGAACTTCGTCCAGGCTGATCAGCCGTTGGCGCATCAGGTCTTCCAGCCGGCCCGGGCATGCGACGACGATGTCGACGCCGCCCCGCAGCGCGGACACCTGGCGAGACTGCGACACGCCACCGAAGATGGTGGTGACTTTCAGGCCGTAGCTGGCGGCCAGCGGCTCGAGCGCTGCCGAGATCTGGGTCACCAGCTCACGGGTCGGTGCCAGCACCAGACCAGTCGGAGTGGAAGGCCGCCGCTTGGTCGACTCCAGGCGGGTGACCAGCGGGATGGAGAAGGCCAGGGTCTTGCCGCTGCCGGTCTTACCGCGGCCCAGCACGTCGCGGCCGGCCATGGTTTCGGGCAGGGTTTTCACCTGGATCGGGAAGGGCTCGGTGATGCCGCGCGCAGACAGGTTGGTGATCAACCGCGCGGGCACGCCGAGTTCAGCAAAGGTGGGGGAATTCATTGTGATGTGGTGCCTTTCAGGCATCGGGCGTGCCACGACGTCATGAGACGGTCAGCACTAGGTGGCGAGATTGCCGGTGGGCAAAATCGATCGCCGCGAGAAAGCTTGAGTGGGAATGTCGGAGCAGTCCACGACGTGCTGGCATGTCGAAAAGCCAACGTTGAGACCAGAGTAACTCACGAACAGGTGTTTGCTGCTATCGACGCCGCAATGTGAGCAACGACACCAGTCGTTAGACCATGTCGTTGCGGGTCAGCCAGTGCATCACCGGCCATCCGATGAACACCGGCAACCAGCACGTCAAGACGCGGTACAGCAGTACCGAGGGCACGCTCACGGCGGCGGGCACGCCGAAGGCGGCCAGCCCACCGATCAGCGCGGCTTCGACCGCGCCGACGCCGCCGGGCGTGGGCGCGGCTGATGCGAGAGTGCCGCCGACCATCGTCACCACGGTGACCGTGACAAACGACGCGTTGCCGCCGAACGCCTCCACGCTGGTCCACAGCGCCAGCGCCGCGCCGAGAGTCGTTCCGGTGCAACCCAAGACGATCAGTGCCATCCGCTTCGGTTCGCGCGCGACCTCGATGATGTCGACGACGATTTCCTTGAGCTTGGGAGTCACCGCCGTCGAGAGCCAGCGTCGCACGTTGGGAATCAGCAGAAAGACCCCGACCAGGCCCAGCGCCGCACCGGCAATCAAGTAGAGCATCGTCGACCTCGGCACGAAGTGCGACAGGTCGGTTCCGGCGCCCGCTGCGGTGCTGAAGAAGATCAGCAGCACGACGTGCATGATCACCTGCATCGACTGCTGCAGCGCGACCGCGGTGGTGGCGCGCGTGGTGCTCAGGCCGCTCTTCTGCAGAATTCGGGTGCTCAGCGCGAGCCCGCCGACGCCGGCCGGGGTGGTGGTCGCGGCAAAGGTGTTGGCCACCTGCGCAATCGACAGCCGCCAGAAGTTCACCGACTCGTCGGCGCTGGCCCACAGCGCGGCCGCGGCACCGACGTAGGTGGACGCCGAGATGGCCAGGCCCAGCAGCGCCCACCACCAGTTGGCTTTGCCCAGGGCGTTGAAGAACGTCGGTACGGTGCTGATGAACGGATAGGCGACGTAGACCAACACGCCGAGCAGCAGCAGCTGGATGAGCTGGCTTCGGCTGAACCGGGTGACCGCTTCGGGCTGGATTTTCTGGGTACCGGTTTGCTGCATCACCGCCGCGCGGCTGCGGGCGATGACGGCCTTGGCATCGTTGACTGAGCTCCGGATATGTTTCGGCACAGCGGTTTTGGTGAGCCTACGCGATGCGGTCAGCACGGCCTCTCGGCCGAGGACCGCGATCGCCGCGGCGACGGCCTCGTCCGCGCCGTAGAGTGACGACGTCGTCACCAACAGCTGAGCGATGTCGGCCTGTAATTGGTTTTCGGTGGCGCCGTATTCCGCGCTGCCGAACCCGCCGAAGAACACCGCGCCGTGGCTGACGGTGATCTCTTGGTCGCGCAGATCGCCGTGCGCGATCTGATTCTCCTGCAGCTTGCGCAGCGATTCCCAGACTTCGGCCACCGGTGTCGAGGTGTGGCACTTGTTCAGTGGCTCGCCGCGGATCTGCTTGTGCGCATACAACGTCCAGCCACGGTCCAGGGTGCCGACCGCGATCGTGGTGGTATTGGCGATGCCCAGTCCGCCGATCGCGATGGCCATCAGCGCGCGATGCTCGACCGCGCGATGCATCGAGGCCTGCAGCGGAGCGGTCTCGTTGTCGCGCAACCGAAGAATCCGCCACACCTGCCGCAGCGCGCCACCGCTGCGCTGATGCGGACCGTACATCTCGACCACGGCGTTCTCATCCGAGCCCTCGGTGACGGCGGCGAGGATCAACGGCCCCGACCCGGCGGGGCGCACCACCCGCAGGCCGGTCACAGGAAAGCCGCGTTTGGCCATCGCGCGCACCGCGCCGTCCAGCGGCACCTCCAAGGCGGGGGTCCCGCTGACCAGGATCACCAGCGCGCCGACGAACCAGCCCGCCGCGATACCCAGCAGCGACCGGGCCGGCACGACCGCGCTGACGACCAGGTGGATCGGGATGAACGCCAGCAGCAGCGTCCACCACCAGCGCCGCCAGCGGGCCGGTAGCCACGGGCCGGACACGGTCAGCACCGCGGCGAGCATCGCAATCCACCGCGGGTCGTCGAGGAATTGCGACAGCATGGTACGAAGGCGGTCGTTGAGGTCGAAATGCCACTGCGGCGCGGCGATGCCCGTACCGCTGACCGACAACGCGAGGATCGAGAGCACTGCGGCGGCGGCGTAAGGGATCAGCAGTCGCCATTGCCGGGCGATGATCAGGCCGAACAGGATCATGAACGGCAACGCCAGCACCGCGAGGCCGTACACCAGGTAGACCACGTCGGACTGGGTTGGCGTCAACACCCCGACGACGTGCGAGATGGACATCTCCAACCCGTCCCACCGGGTGCGGGTGATCAGCGAGCTGGTGATCACGACCGCCAGCAGCGCCCCCGACAGCGCGACCCGCAGCATGTCGTTGGTGCGCCGGATCAGGGGTTGCAGCAAGCTGCCGGAAACCCTGATTTCGTGACCGTCGACGAGCATGCTCCAAGAAACCTCCGGCCTGCGTCTGTCAGCGTTCCGCCGACAACATAACCGGTGACCTCAGGCGATAGCCGGATTGCGGGGCCGCCGTGCCTGCTTCGACGCCATCATGAGTCACAGCTGTCACCCACGTCCCAGGGCCTGCCGACTGGATGCGATCCGACGACGAACGCCTATCCGGCATCACGCCAGGCGGAGCAGACGACGCACAGCCACCGCCAAGCCAACTCACGTACCTTTAAACGATGGCCAGAACTGACAATGACTCTTGGGAAATCACCGAAAGTGTGGGGGCGACCGCGCTGGGCGTGGCATCGGCCCGCGCGGCAGAGACCGAGAGCGCCAACCCGCTGATCCAAGACCCGTTCGCGCGGGTGTTCCTCGACGCCGTCGGCGACGGAGTGTGGAGTTGGCACTCGGCTGGGGAGCTACCGGGCGAGGTGCTCGAAGCCGAGCCCGAGTTGCCGCTGCAGATGGACGCGATGGTCAGTTACATGGCCACCCGGACCAAATTCTTCGACTCGTTCTTCCTCACCGCGGCCACCGCGGGCATCAAGCAGGCAGTGATCCTGGCGGCCGGCCTCGATGCGCGGTCGTGGCGGCTGGACTGGCCGGACGGCGTGACGGTCTACGAACTCGACCAGGACCGGGTGTTGGATTTCAAGCAGTCGACGCTGACCGATCACGGCGCAAAGCCCGCCGTCAACCGGGTCGAGGTGGCTGTCGACCTCAGGCAGGATTGGCCGAAGGCGTTGCAGGAGGCCGGTTTCGACCCTTCTCAGCCGAGCGTGTGGTCGGCCGAGGGACTGATGCCGTACCTGCCGAACGCCGCGCAGGAACTGCTGTTCGAGCGTATCCACGACCTCGCCGCTCCCGGTAGCCGCGTCGCGGTCGAGGCGCTCGGTCCGACGTTCAATGACGAGGAATTACGGGCCAAGCGGCGGGCCCGGATGGATCGGGTCCGCAGCGTACTGGCCAAAGTCCAGCCGGAACGCGAGGTCCCCAGGACCGACGAGTTGTGGTATTTCGAGGACCGCGAACCGGTCGGCGAGTGGTTCGCCCGGCACGGCTTTCAGGTGACGGTGACACCGGCCGCTGAGTTGATGGCGGACTTCGGTCGCGGCGCCGACGAGGCGGTCAAAGACCTGGTGCCGGGCAACGAATTCGTCTACGCCCACAAGATTTAGGGCTCACACGTTTAGGTCTCACACGTTTAGGGCAGGGGCTTGACCGGCGGGATGTGCCACGTCCCGTCCAGCGGGCAGCCAGTTGGCTTCTTTGTCCGGGCCGGGGGAGTCGGCCTGGATGTAGATGTCGGTCGAGCCGTCGGGGTTTTCGATGAACGTGTCGCGCGCTGAGCGTGTAGCGGTTCAGTGGATTGTCGACGAAGAAGTAGTCGCTGCCGTACATCGGATAGACGGCGTCCTCGGGCAGGTTGGCGCCGACCCCGACCTCGGTGACGAATGCCCGCTGGCGGTAGTCGGACCCGTAGCTGCCGGCCTTGATGGTGTAGGCCCAGCCGTTCCTGGAGACGAAGGCGCCGGCCACCACGCCGTCTTCGCGCCAGTCAGCGACGTTGTCCTGAGCGAGTTTTGGCGCCATCGCGATTCCGGTGGCCTCGGACTGTGAAAAAGCCAGGGCCGCAGTGGTTTTCGGTGGCGGGGTGGACTGATCGGAGCCGGCACAGGATGTGATCATTATCAAGGTGGCCAGCAGCACGGCGGCTCGTTTGAGAATCCATCCCATATCGGGATGCTTCCACGGCACGCAGAGTGCCGCCCGCCCTGAGTGTTACTAGACGGAACTGGAAGGTGGCGGTACCGGTGGGTACTGTCCGTATATCCCGGAGGGGTCGTCGCCGGACATGAACGCACGGTTCTGGCTTTCTGCGCGGCGCGCGATCTCCGCCTGATCCGCACGACGTGCCATTTCGCGCTGGTAGGCCTGGTATCCGAGATAACCCAAGCCCGCGAGTACACCTAAGGCGAGGAATATTTGCCAGTGCTCGACGATCAGACCGAGCAGAACCAGACTGCCCAACACCGCTGCGGCGACCGCAGCCCCGGAGCGGGTCTGCTGGCCGCTCACGCGAATCTGCCGACCGCTGAAAATGGTGATCAGCAGCCAGACCGGTAGCCACATCCCGCATGTGAGCAGGGTCAGGACGAGATGCAGCCCATGGCTGGGTCCGGTACTGACGAACACCGGGGAGGGTGCGCTGACGGTGTTGTTGTTATTGATGACGACCGACGGCGGCGGAGGTGGCGGGGGCGCCATGATCGTCCACTCCCGTCCATCGAAATAACGTTGTCCTGGCCCACCGCTTGGATCGGGGTACCAGCCGGCGGGCGGAATGGGGGCGGGGTGGTCCATATGGGCGTCCTGAGGTTGAGCTGGCAAGTGCCCAGCATGATTGGCGGCTCCGAAAGCATCGAGCGAGATTATAAACTTTCGTCCTGACGTTTCCGGCGGCTAGTAGCGGGTGTGGGCTGAGGTCCTGGTGGGCTTGTCAATTGGGCGTCGACCATCGGCCAATCGGCGTACGGGCGAACTTATGCGCTGGCTCTCGACACCATGGCTGTGAAACACATGACAGGAGAGCACACGCGGATTCGGTTGATTACCAAGCGGTTGTCGGCGATGCGTTCGTCGATCTTGGTCCAAGGCCTGATTCCTTTCGTCGAGCGAGTCTTTGCCGACTTGCTTCCGCCAGATACGAGCCGACGACGCGGGCAATGAGCCTGGTCCAGTGGTCGCTCCGAACATCGAAATCTGAGGCGTTACCGACCTGAGCTATGCAATGGCGTATTGCCGAGTGCTGGTCGTTGACCACGTCGCGGTCAACAACACTGGTTCTTAAGGCGGTGGTCGCTCATCACGTCACCAATTAAACTGCGGCTGCTGACGCTACGGCCTAATCTGCGGGTCGCTACGGACAGTTGAACCTGTTCACTGGCATATCGCCGCCTCACCGGTCCGCCTCCCACATGAACCGAGCGCCGAGGAGCAAAATGCGGCTATGCGGTCACGACGGGGTGCCGTGGCGTTGCTCGCGGCAGCTCTGCTGGTCAGTGCGATGTTGGTCAGCGCTGCGCCCACGTCCTACGATCCGCCGCCGATGGTGGCCAACCCCGTCGAGCACGTCGACACTCTGATCGGCACCGGCAACGGCGGCAAGACGGTCGGCGAGATCAACCAGTTCCCCGGCCCGACAGTGCCGTTCGGGATGGTGCAGTACTCGCCGGACACCGTCGGCAACTATGCGGGCTACAGCCACTCCAACAATCAGTCGACCGGGTTCAGCATGACGCACGCCTCGGTGGGCTGCCCGGCGTTCGGTGACATCTCGATGCTGCCGACGACCAGCCCGGTCGGCGACGAGCCGTGGGACGCCTCGGAGGAGATCGCCCACGACCGCAGCGAGAAGGGTGTGCCCGGCTACTACACCGTGCACTTCCCGTCGACCGGCGTGATAGCCGAATTGACCGCCACCAATCGCACCGGCGTGGGGCGTTTTCACTATCCGAGCGACCGCGCGGCGCGGTTTTTCATCCGAACCGGCGGCTCGTTGGGCGGGACCTCGGCCGCCAACATCGCCATCAGCCACGACAACACCACGATCACCGGGTCGGCCACCAGCGGCGGGTTCTGCGGCAAGAACAATGTTTACACCGTGTATTTCGCGATGAAGTTCAGCCAGCCGTTCACGTCGTACGGCACCTGGGACGGTTTCACGGTGTACCCCAACGGCCGAAGCGCCTATTCGAGTTATCAAGGGGACAGCGGGGGATACGTCGAGTTTCCGGCCGGGGCCAACCTCGAGGTGCGAACAGCGTTGTCCTACGTCGGCATTGACGGCGCACGTAAAAATCTGGACGAGGCGGCTTCGGGATTCGACGACATCCGCGCCGCAGCGTCGAAGCAGTGGAATGACGCGTTGTCGCGGATCAGGGTGGCCGGCTACACGCACGACGACATCGTCACGTTCTACTCCGCGCTCTACCATTCGTTGTTGAATCCCAACACGTTCAACGACATCGACGGGCGCTACATCGGGTTCGACAACGCTGTGCATGATGTGCCGCCGGGCCATACCCAGTACGCGAACTACTCCGACTGGGACACCTACCGTGGGGTGGCCGCGCTGCAGGCGATGGTGTTCCCGCGCGAGGCCAGCGACATGGCGCAGTCGCTGGTGAACGATGCCGAGCAGAGCGGGTCGTTCCCGCGGTGGGCGCTGGCCAATACCGCGACCGCGGAGATGACCGGCGACAGCGTGGTGCCGCTGATCGCGAACTTCTACGCGTTCGGGGCCAAGGACTTTGACACCGAGCGGGCGCTGCACTTCATGCTCGACGCCGCAACCGAGGGCGGGGTCGGGCGCAACGGGTATGTGGAGCGGCCGGCGATCGGCACGTATCTCAAACGCGGGTACCTGCCGTTGCCGTCGTCGTCGTCGTGCCGCAACTCTTTTCCGGCGGCGTCCATCTCGCTGGAGTGGTCGGTCGACGACTTCGCTATTTCCCAATTCGCGGCTGCCTTGGGTGATTCCGATATCGCGCAGGACTTCCAGGACCGGGCGCAATATTGGCAGAACCTGTTCAACCCGACGACGCACTCCATCTCGCCGCGCAATGCGCTCGGCTTCTTCCGCGCCGGGCCCGCGGTGGTGCCGCCCGGCAAGGATTGTTTCAGCCAGGCGGGGTTCGACGAGGGCAACGCCGAACAATACGTCTGGTACGTGCCGCAGAACATCGCCGGCCTGGTGACCGCGTTGGGCGGCCGGGATGCGGTGTCGCAGCGGCTGGACACGTTCACCTCGCAGCTCAATGTCGGCCCGGTGGAGCCGTACATGTGGGCGGGCAACGAGCCGGACTTCGCGGTGCCGTGGCTGTACAACTTCCTCGGGAAGCCCTGGAAGACGCAGGAATTGGTCGACAAGGTGCGCAGCACGCTGTTCAGTCCGACGCCGGATGGCGAGCCCGGCAACGACGACTTGGGGGCGATGTCGGCATGGTTCGTCTGGGCGTCACTGGGGCTGTATCCGGTCATCCCGGGGACGTCGACGCTGACGGTGAACACGCCGCTGTTCGATCGCGTCGAGATTGCCCTGCCCGCAGACGCATTCATCCGGATCTCGGCGCCCGGCGCGTCCGGGCAGCACCGAATGCAGTACATCAACGGCTTGCACGTCGACGGCAAGCCGACGAACAAGACATATCTGCCGGAGTCGGTGCTCGCCGGCGGCGGCGAGTTGGCGTTCTCGCTATCGAGCAAGCCGAGCAAGTCGTGGGGGACTGCTGCTGATTCGGCGCCGCCGTCGTTCGAGGCGGGCAGTCTGGCGGTGACGATGAACGTCTCACCGTCCGTCGTTGCGATGGACGCCGGGACGGCGACCGATGTGACGGTCAACGTGCAGCGGATGGTCGACGGGCCGAGTGACTATTCGATCAGCGGGAAGGCTTCTGTGACGGGGATTTCCGTGCTGCCGGTAGCGGGGAAGTTCAGCGACGACGGGTCGGGCACGTCGACGGTGACGATCAAGGTGGCCGAGTCGGTGCGGGACGGGTACTACCCCGTGGAGTTGACGACCAAGGCCGGCAAGGGGGATCGGACGTTCATGTTGCTGGTCGCGGCCGGAGAGGGCGAGGCGACGGACGGGTGACTCAACGGGGCTGAGCGTTGGGCACAGCGCCGGTGCCGAAGCAGGTTTGGTGGCCGGCTGCGGGGGCCCGTGCCCGACACCCCCGGCTCTGCGACGTCAGGTAATGCGGGCACTCCAGCCACTCAGTGACCTTCGATGACGTGATGAGGCGTTGGCCCACCGGAGATCGCCGTCGTTCAACGGCAGGCTGGCTCGCGGGGTGCACCTGGTCTTTACATCCGGTTGGGTAATTCGGTCTCACTGCGGGAGCCCAGTACCCACCAGGGAAGTGACTCCTTGACGATGAGCGGTATCGGATAGTCGCCGTAGACGCCTCGATCGTCGCCCTGCAAGACCCAATGGTGCTGTGCCTCCGCACGCGCGGCCACCTCAGCGTGACGGCGAATAACGGCCGCCTGTCGCGCGCGGTCCTTTCGGATCTGGGCCTGCATCAGGAAGAAAAATCCCATCAGGGCTAGCACCGCCAGGATCCACCAGAAAAACCTCACGATGAACCAGATGAGGGCCATGATGCCGATGAATTCCGCCAGTGATTCCACCTTCCACCTCATTTCTGACCGGGCCGCAGTGTTGACGTCCGCGACTTGTCTGGATTTTAGGGATCGCCACCGACAAGTTCGGTCCGCGCGCTGATGGCAAGAGCAGTTGCAGGGTTTAAAGTGAGTCTGAAAGCCAAGCGTCCTCTGATTCCCGGATGACTCATCCTGCGCACCACCATCGATCTCCCCGACGACCTGCATAAACAGGTGCATGGGCGGCCTGGACATCACCATGCACCGTGAAAAGGGGTACTCCGTCGCCATGAGCGAGTTGAAGTTTCTGGATCTGCACGGCGATCAGTTGGCCTACCGCGACAACGGGGACGGGGAGGTGCTGCTGCTGATCCACGGCATGGCCGGCAGTTCCGACACCTGGCGTTCGGTGATACCGCAGCTGTCGAAGAATTTCCGGGTGATCGCGCCCGACCTGCTGGGCCACGGCGAGTCGGCCAAGCCCCGCAGCGACTACTCGCTGGGCGCATTCGCGGTGTTGCTCCGCGATTTTCTCGACGAGCTCGGCGTCAGCCAAGCCACCGTGGTCGGTCACTCGCTGGGCGGTGGGGTCGCGATGCAGTTCGTCTATCAGCACCCCGACTACGTCCAGCGGCTGGTTCTAATCAGCAGCGGCGGACTGGGGCCCGACGTCGGGCTGGTGCTGCGGCTGCTTTCGGCGCCCGGGGCCGAGCTGGTGTTGCCGATCATTGCGCCCAAACCGGTGCTGACCGCCGGTAACAAGCTCAGGTCATGGTTGCGGGCCGCCGGCATTCAGTCGCCGCGTGGTGCGGAATTGTGGAGCGCCTACTCGTCGCTGTCGGACGCAGAGACCCGGCAGTCTTTTTTGAAGACGCTGCGATCGGTGGTCGATTACCGCGGGCAGGCGGTCAGTGCGCTGAACAGGCTGCGGCTGCGCGAGGGGCTGCCGATCATGGCGATCTGGGGTGATCAGGACAACATTATTCCGGTCGACCATGCGTATGCCGCGCACGAGGCGCGCTCCGACAGCAGACTCGAGATCCTGCCCAACGTCGGACACTTCCCGCAGGTGGAGGTGCCCAACGAGGTTGTCGAGCTGATCGAGGACTTCATCGCCACCACCGACCGCCGCGACGTGGAGAGCCCGCAGCCGAGCTCGTGACCGGGCGCGATCGAGACGATGCGGGCCGACCCCGAAGTGCCCGCCCACGTGATTCGCTAGGCCGGCCGCTGCCCTACGGCAGTGCGGGCACTGCGCGGATACCGGATGACCTCGAGCTGGCACCGGCCGAGACCCTCAGTTACGCCCAAGAGCTGCTGGATCGCGGTCTGGCGTTCAGCGCGCACGAAGTCCTCGAGGCGGCCTGGAAGTACGGTCCCGCCGATGAACGGATGCTGTGGCAGGCCCTGGCGCAGCTCGCGGTCGGCATCACGCACGCTCAGCGCGGCAACGCGGCGGGGGCGACGAGTCTGCTGCGCAGCGCATCGGCCCGTCTTGCGGATGTCGACCGACCCGGACGCCACGGGATCGACGTCGCCGGTTTGGTGAGCTTTGCCGACGGGCTGATCGGCGACCTTGCGGCGGATGTGCCCGTCTCGCCGCAGCGGCTGCGGCCGCGTCTGTCGACGGCGACGCATCCTCAGGCCGACGATGAGTAGCGTCTGAACCGCTTCAGGTAGGGCAGCAGTCGATACGCCGGCACCGGCCTCGGCCAGTCGTCAGCACGAAAGTAGGCGTCCGACCCGCCGTCGACGAAAACGATGCTCCCGCACATGAAGTCCGCTGCATCGGACAGCATGAACAGCACCCAGTCGGCCAGCTGCCCGGCGTCGCCGAACCCGCCGATCGGGACCGGGAACGACCGGATGCGCTTCGCCTCGTTCGGCGTTGACAGCGACTCCTCCAGAAGAGGCGTCATAATCGGCCCTGGAGCAAGAGCGTTCAGGCGGATGCCCGCACCCGCCCACTCGGTCGTGACCGCCGCACGTCGAACCCAACGGCTCACCGCGATCTTGGATGCGGCGTAGACGAACACCGACGCGTTCTTGCCGAACAACCGCACAGAGCGAACCGCCTTGTCGGCGTCATGCGCAAGAAACGCCCGCACGGTGCGCGCGGGCACCATGGGTGTTGTCGTGGTGGAGTTGCTGGCGAAGACAACGACTTTCGCGCGGTCAGCGGCGGCCAGTGCCGGGCGCCACGCCTCCAGCAGGTCGACGACGCCGAAGTAGTTGACTTGCGCGATCAGGCGTGCACGGTCAGCGGCCTGAGTGGGGCCGAGCCCGGCTGCCAGCACGGCACCGTCCAATCTGGACCCCGATGCCGCCAACACGCCTGCGGCCGCCGCTTGGCGTCCCTCACCGGTGGACAGATCGGCGACGATGTCTGCCTGCTTGATGTCGACTCCGATCACGGTGTGGCCGGCCTCGCGCAGCTTCTGCGCGACGTGGTGCCCCATGCCTGAGGCCGATCCGGTGACCGCGTAGGTACCTATGAGAGCATCTCCTTCCTCGCGCGCTTATCTTGACAGCGGCCTCCAAGTCAACCAGTAGGCGCTCGGTCAGCGGTATGAGCGACTCGATGTCGGGCATCACGTTGCGGCCTCAGACATAGCCGAATGGCATCATCGGCCACAGGACCGTGGGCCCGATACTCGGCGCGAGCAACAGCGTTGTCTCGGCGAACCGCGGCTGAGGGGGCGGTCGTGTACGGACGTGGCGTAATTGCAGATTGCTCGCAACATACGGGTACCCCTCGTAAAATGCGCTAGTGCGAATCCACCTCCTGCTCCTGAAATCGGGCGCAGATCGTGGACAGTGATCCAGTGCTGCTGGGCCAGCGTGTGGTCGCGATCCTCGAGACCGGCCTCCGCACGGCTACGTACAAACTGGCGACACTGATGGCGCTGATCGAGCACTGCATCGAGAACCTGCCCGAGCAACCTGGCGACGCGCTGCGAGTACCACTGCCGGCGCTGGCACATCGTGTGCTGGAGATCTATTGACAACAGGTTCGGCCGCTCGATGGCAATGAGCTGCGCCAGTCAACAGGATCGCGCGCGCGAATCCTCCGTGCCACAAAGGATCTCAGGGCGGCTTCAGGCCGAGCGACCGGTTCGGTCGATGTCGCGCGCTTCCGCGCGCCGGCAGCTTACGACCGCGCCATCGACGATGTGGTGTTATGCCTCGCCCAGCAACCTTTGTACCGGCTGCAGAAAGTGCCGGGCTGGTCGACGACTGATCAATTCCTCTATGACGACTCGTTCCTGCACGACCACGTGTCGCGGTCGACGCTGCGCGCGCACGGCGACGCCATCGAACTCAAACCCGGTGTCGCGCATGGACTCGCCCGACTGGCAGGCCTGTTGAAGCCAGCACTGCAAATCATGTGGGTCGACGATGTCCGCCGCATGAACAAGTACCTCGACGCCGACGTTCCTGACGTTGCGGGGCATCTGTTCGGGCGAGAAAGAGCCGCGTTGACCGCCGTCCGCCAGCCACTCAAGGAGGCGTTTGGCCCGCACTGCTTCTACTGCCGGACGCACCTTCCAGACGACAACCCGATCGATCATGTGCTGCCGTGGTCACTCGTCGGTATCGACGGGCTGTCGAACCTGGTACTTGCCTGCGCGCGTTGTAATGGCGACAAGAGCGGGGCCTTACCAGCGGCGGGAATCGTAGACCGGGTTCTGCGGCGTGAGCGCGACGCTCTCGAAGAGATCGCTTCCGCTTTGCAGTGGCCCACCCAACATGAGCGGGTGGTAGCCGCAGCACGGGGTATCTATCGTGGGCAACCGGCGGGTGTTCCGACATGGTCGGGTTACAAGCAGACCCAACGGCTAGACATCAGCTTTCTGCCGCGTTGGATGGAGGCGGATTCATGATTGCGCTCCTCAGCTCGTTTAATCTGCGGCGCATCAGCGTGGGCCGCATGCCCCGCAGGCTGAGTGGCGGATCAAGCCGTTCAAGCACATCGCGTTCCAGGCGCCCCACGGCGTCGCTGTCCTCGAAAGGGATGGTGACGACTCGCGGGTGGTCTTTCATCCATGTGTGAGTCGTATTCCGACGATGTACGGCGTGCCGGTGGATTCGGCCAGGATGGCGCCCAAAGTAAGGCGAAACGCGTAGAAGTTGTGATTCCCGCCGAGGTGCATGGTCATACCGCGGGACCACAGCGTGTTGTTCGTCCGCTTTGAAGCGCTGGCTAAGAGTGGAATTGGCGTTTGGCCTCGACATCGTCGCGTAATGATTCGTCTCGCGCGGTCATGCTTTCTCCGATGAGCAGTTCGCTACGGCGTGATCGTTGCTGATCGAGTCGAGCATCCACGTGCCGCCACGGTTGTAGAGCCCGAATGTCGCTTCGGAGGTCCCAGGAGCGTGCTGGGAGTCTCCGAGAAAGCCTTGACGTCGTATAGACCAGTAGTGCGTGTAGGTGTAGCAGGCGAGGAGGTTCGCGGTGTCACCTTGAACGTTCTGTACGTCGACTGAGCGTAGATGTAACCCGTCGTTGCCGGCCATCGTTTCTGCGCCATCCTGACTGTTTTCGGGTGGGTAACCGAGCGCGCCGGCGGCCTCATAAATACGAATGCTGGGGCGCAGAGAGTTGTCAGCCATGATCGTGGCTAACGCCGCGTACGGTTTATGGATCGGCTCGGAGTCCGCGTTGAAGGCGGCCACGGCAGGCCAGATGTCGCGGGTGAAGCGTTCTAGGATCGCGCGCGGGTCTGCTGGCGGCGCTGATGGTGCGGCGGGTTGGCTCGGTGAGCCGCACGCTAGCAGCGCTGCGACGGGCGCGACGACGAATGCGAGTTTCACGCCGAGATCTCGCTAACCGCTAGCAGTCTGGCATCCCCATCGTCTTGCGCCGGGTGACCAAGTGCTCGTGGCGGTTTCAACGCCTGGGCTGTACTGGAAGACGTACGAAACTCGGTAGCCCGTATTGTCTCCGGGGGCTTCCGTGGTGGTCGCTGTGGCCGCCCAATTCCATGCTGGCCCCTCTGAAACAGCACCCGGTTTCGGATTACCGTGGTCGTCGACGTCTGATGCTTTGAACTTGTATTGCACCGTGTCGAATAAGGCGTTGCGGGACGTAGCTCCTTGACTACGCCTCGCCGTGTACGCGACGAACGCATGTCCGGCCCTCGCGGGATCATGCCACGCAGCTTGCACATCGAAACTGCCGACTTCGTCCGGGTTCGTACTCGGCGCAAACGGGTTCTGCGGCGCTCCGTCAGGATAATGCAGCCCTTCGCTGGCGATCAGGGGGAGCGTCCTGGTGTACGCGGCTGAAGGTGAGGTGTCCTTGGGGCTCCAGGTAAATAAGGCGCTGAGGGCTGCACAGGAAACTTCGTTCTGATCGCACGGGTTCACTGCGGCGTAAGGGTCAGGGAAGGTGGCAGACCCACACGCCGCTGCGGTTTTCATAGCGTTGGGCGGCGTTGAACGAGGATCTGTCGGAGTGTGACCGCACGCGCTCAAAACCACTGCGAGACAGAGCGAGACGGGAGCGGCCCTAGGAAAAAAATTCGGCACTGTCAGGCCCTCCTGTCAGATCGTGAAATCATTGGCTAATGGCCTGTCGGGCGCCAGGTCTGGTGGTTTGGTGGTTCTTTGCTCAGCGGTGTGACAGCGAGAGCGGTTCCGTCGCTGTTGGCGTCGATCACGAACCCGTTGCCGACATACATTGCGACATGGTGAAAATCGTTACCGTCGCCGCAGAGGATGACATCGCCGGGCAATGGTGGCCCAGTAGCCGGTGTGTAAGCGCCGTGGTTCGGTAGCGTGTGAAGCATCCCCGGTTTCATGCACACCGGTCACACGTAACGAGGTGTGCATGAAACCGGGGATGCTTCACCGTCGCCAACACGACAGGAAACATCTGGAGTGGACCCGCGCTGCTCATGCCACTGCCACCGTGGACGCTTGGTACACCTCAGTCGGCATCGGTTGACGCAGCCGCCAGGTGATCGCCATCGGGCGATCACCTTCGTGCGAGACGTAGTCAGCCGGACCCAGGAACACGTATGGCGAAGTTCCGAGTGCGTTGGTCTTTGCTTGCCGCACGAAAAGCAGTATGTGGGAACCCCGTTCCCGATGATGGATGTACCGCTGTCCGGTCGGTGAGGTCGACGATGTGGTGGACTGCGATTCCCAGTGGAATAAGTCCGCGCTGAGTGCGAAGTCCCGATACATCGTCGTTGGCGAGTAGTCACTGTCGGACTTTTTCAACGTGATCAAGAAGGCATCGGCGTTGGCTGATTCGCACCACGCCACTCCCTCTCGCATGGTGCTGGGCGTTCGACGCAACGTTGCAAAGCCCAGAGCCGCAAGGATTTCCTCTCGAGAATAACTGGCATGAACCTCGAGCGGTACTTGGGCGAGCTCGGGAACGAGGCTTGCCAACTCGTAGGTGCTGCGGCGGGCTGCGTCGAATGCGATGTCGATCACCTCGCGCAGCTCGTCGACGACTGCCTCACCTTGGAGCGCGTCGAGTCCTGCTGCAGCACTGTCGAATCCACCGCCATTGGGGTTCAACGAGTAGAACAGCATCTCGGCGAGACGCCGCTCGATGGGGCTGTCCATGCCAACGGCGCCGTCGAGGATCGACCGGTAGCCCATCCACCGTCGACGGTCGTCGACATGTGCGACCGCGCGCACGCGCTTGACGAATTCCGCCTCGCGCGGCCCGATGTCCGAATCGAGCTTGCCGGCATCGCGGCACAGCGACGTCCACGATCGATTGTTTTTTAGCACGTCTTCCAGACGACGTCCGTACTCGTTGAGGTAGGACGCCAGCCGATTGTCTGGATGTGCGCGAACTTCGGACACCAGCGCGGCCCATCTCGGAGAGACCTGTTGTCGGATGTTTTCTAGTACGAGATCCTGCGCGACTGAGTCGAGGATGATCTGACTGCCCGACGGCAGAAACGGGAAGCCTTCCTCGACCTGACGCTGCAGTGCCTTTCCGCCAAGCCCTGTCATCGCTCGAAACCGTTGATCGAAACGGAACTCGCGGCGTTGGTGCCCAACAAAATCCAGCGCGGTAAGTACGGTCTTACCTCTGGTAAGCCGCAGGCCGCGACCCAGCTGCTGCAGGAAGACGGTCGCGCTCTCCGTGGGGCGCAGGAATAGCACGGTGTCGACCTCGGGAATGTCGAGGCCTTCGTTGAAGAGGTCGACCGCGAAGATGATGTTGATTTCGCGGTTTCGCAGTGCGACCAGTGCGTCGCGACGGTCTGCCGCTGACGTCTCGGCGGATACCGCGCGGGCAGGGATACCAGCTTCACCGAATCGCTGCGCCATGTAGTGCGCGTGCTCAACGCTGACGCAGAAACCTAATGCGCGCATGGCCGCGACGTCGGCCACCTTGTCGCCAAGTTCTTTCAGCACGATGCGGGTGCGGGCATCGTTCCCGGTGTAGACGCCACTGAGAGCTGCCAAATCATAACCGCCACGGCGCCACTGAACAGACTCAAGATCTGTTCCGTCGTGGACGCCGAAATAATGAAACGGGCACAACAGATTCTGCTCCAGCGCTTCCCACAACCGTAGCTCTGCGGCGACCCGGCCACCGAAAAAGTCCCGGACGTCGACGCCGTCGGCTCGCTCGGGGGTAGCGGTAAGTCCCAACAGCTCGATTGGACGCACGTGGTCAAGCAACCGCCGATACGACGCGGCTTCGGCGTGGTGGAATTCATCGATCACGACCACGTCAAAGTGATCCGGCGCGATGCCGGAAAGCCTTGCTTGCGAGAGAGATTGAATGCTGGCGAACACGTGACGCCAGCTTGCTGGTTCCTGTCCGTCGACGAGCAGCTCACCGAATGTGGGATCAGTGAGCACTTCTTGATACATGCCCCGCGCCTGCAGCAGAATCTCCTTGCGGTGCGCCACGAACAGCAGTGTGAGGTCATGACCGTGGGCGTCGCGAGTGAGTCGGCGGTAGTCCAAGGCTGCAATAACGGTCTTGCCGGTTCCGGTTGCCGCGACGATCAGGTTGCGATGGCGGTCGTGGATCGTGCGCTCTGCGTCGAGTTCTTCGAGTATCTCGGCTTGGAACGGTTTGGGGTGCACCTCGAGGCCAGACAAGGTGACGGTAATCCCGTCACGCGCTCGGCTTCCCGATGCGGTCTCGAGTGCCGCTCGCAAGCGGTCGCCGTCCTCCGACGGCCTGTACAACTCGAACTCCCTGTTCTCCCAATAGGAGTCGAAGGTGGCCCGAAACTTCTCCAGGAGGTGCGGCGTTGATATCGCGGACAGCCGGACGTTCCATTCCAACCCATCCACAAGTGCCGCGTGCGACAGATTACTTGACCCTACGTAGGCGGTGTGGAATCCGGTGTCGCGACGCAGCAGCCAGGCTTTGGCGTGCAAGCGGGTGCGGTCGATTTCGTAATTCACGCGGACTTCGGCCCCGAACTCGTTGACGAGCGCATCAAGCGCGCGAGCATCCGTGGCCCCGAGGTAGGTCGTCGTGATGACGCGGAGCGGAATGCCTCGCCGACGAAGTTTGCTGAGCGGGTCCTCAAGCAGCCGCAGGCCCTGCCATTTGACGAACGCGCACAAGAGGTCGACCTGGTCGGCGCTCACGAGCTCAGCGCGAAGCTCGGCCGCCAACGTCGGCTCGTTGCGCGCGTTGGTCATCAGCGCGGCGTCGGAGAACGGAGTTGCGGGTCGAGGGAGACGAGGTTTAACAAGGCCGCCCCTGCTCGCCAACTCTTCGAGCCGCGTGATCCTGCCTGGTTCGACCTGGTATAGCGCCTCGCCGACAGCTTGAGCGTCAGGCAGGACCTCGAGGATCCGCCGAACGACTTCTGCGCGGTCCTCAGCGGCGCCGGCGCCACGCATGGCGCGTTCGATGATCGGCGCAAGATGGCGCGCGATTGTCAGCGCCTGCTCGGCCTCGTCAACAGTCCCGAACTCGGCCTTCAGGCTGTCCTGTTGCTCAAGCTGCTGATTGAGCTGATCCGTCAGCAGCGACTCGTATATGCCCTTGTGCACAAACCGGACGTTAGCGGATCGGGGCGACAATGTTGGGCAATGACAGTGATTATCGCGGGCACGACGCAGGTCTTCTTCGTCGTGCCGCACGTTGAAAGTCGCAGCGTCGGCTCGCCTAGGTCACGCGTAGGTTGGGCCCCGCTTCGGCTGATTAGCCGGCCACTGCCCGGATGGTTGTGGGAACGTCGGCGTCGGCTGGCGTCAATCCTTAGTTCCCGGTTTCGCTGCGGCACGTCGCTCGCTGCGCGCGACCCGGTGGTCCGAGATATTCCCTTACGGCTTCTACGAATTTGCGGTCTCCCGATTCCCTCTGCTTTGGGGGGCGAGGCGCGTCGAACGACGGTCTGATCATCGGCGCCAGCCTGACCGGGATCGGTTCCCGTTGAACGCGCTTCTCGCGAGAGACAGCCAAGCCCGCCCGAATTTCGCGAAGATGCCGACCAACCGTCGACGTCCCAATACCGGGTTCTCATCGGCTCAATTCTGGGGCATCAGACTCCGACAGGATCTGGCCCGGGCCGGAGGCGTTACGTCAGAGGTCGTGCTCGGGTAGTCCGGGCCCCTACAAAGTGGCCGGACCCGATTTGATGGCATCGATCGCGGCGCGAAGCAACGACGCCGAGCCAGCGCCGTCAGCTTCGAGGATCACACAATGCTCGTGCGCGTTCGCTCGGATGAACCCTGTCGCTGCGTGTTTAGCGCATCGAGTCGCCACCACGATGAAGTCGGCGCGGCGCGACCACTCTCGCAGTTGTGGGCTGCCGACCCGGTCGATGCTTGTCTTGATAGAGAGCCCAGGGGCGAGCTCTCCCAACGCATTCGCGACTCGGGCAAGAGTGTTCGGGTCCAACGAGTAGAGGAGTAGGTTGCCCTTAGTCGGCAGTGTTGCTTCCGCTTCTTGTGTTTCGGGTTGATCCCACGACAGCGCAAGGCTCAACTCCCGGTCGATCAAGCGCGCTAACTTGATTTCGTCGACCGACAGCCGAGCGCTCTGCCGACTCAGCGGTTCAAGTAAACCGGTAACCAACCGCAGTCTGGCCTCTGGGTTAGGGAATGCGTTGCGCGCCAGCAGATCCGCGAGATCCAACGCAACCGGGGCGCGCTCAACACTCACCCAGCGGCCGACATATGCGTTGAGATCGTCGACCAAGTTCGTGTAGTCGTTGGCGTTCGGAGCCGATCGGAGGACGATCTCGGTGAGAGCGATAAGGCCGGCGAGATCGGCAGGGCCGAATCTGGCCAGTACCAAGGCGATGTTGATGAATTCTTGCGCTGTTTTCGCGGCCGGTGTGCCGTAGTCGTCGCTGTCGACGAACGGTCCGGAAAGCATCCATGCGCGTGCTGCCGACGCATCGTCGAGTCCTCCAATAACACCAGCGATCAAGTCGTCATCCTCCGCGGGTGGCGCCCATTGTCGCCATGGCTCTTCGTCGAGCACGCTGCGGATATCGGCATCGCCCGCAATGGTTCCTACCAACTCCGGCCACGAATGTAGTTGTGCTACTGGAGTTGCCGCGATTGATTCGGCTTCGATAACTGAGTTCGCCCCCGTTTCGGGGCCGGGAATCTCATCATTTTCGGCCTCGACCAGAGCCGCCGCTTCCATCGCTTCAACGTCCGCGGCCACATCTTCAGGGGTGGGTTCTTCCTCGGCCTCCGACGGTGCCTCCTCGGGCTCGGACTGCTGAGCCTCTTCGACGTCTGGGACCTCGATAGCCACCTCGGCGGGCACGAGTGAAGTGAGCAATTCACGGGCCTCCGGAATCTGCACCAGCTTTTCCCGGAGTCCCCGGTCGCCAAGGGCAGTTGCTGCCACCGCCAGCACGCTGACCGCCTCGATACCGAAACGGTCGAATGGTCCAGTAGCCAACGGCGGAACCAAATCGCCGCGATCGATCAACGCCTGCTTGGCTGAGGCTAGGTCGCCCGATTCCAGCGGAGACTCCAGCACGGTGTAGTAGACCGCGGTCAAGATCGCGTCTTTCACCGGAACTGGAGGCTGACTGGATGCCACCGACTTCAAATCGGGCAAGCGCAGTAACTCGCCGTAATTACCCAGCCGAGCAAGGCGTTTGATGACCAGATACGTGTAGTTGCTGCCGCTCAGGCCGTTGCCAGACAGCCGCTCGAGAAGCGCTGCCGACGCGGCACTATCACCGGCCGCCAGCGCAAGATCGAAATCAGCCAGCATGCGCGCGAGAGGGATCGGCGCAAGGCCGGTCCCTGCTGGCTTCTGGCCGATCGTGTCCGTCAGGCGTTCCAACGAAATCCACAATCCTTGGCTCTTGTCAGGGACTTCGACCACCAAGACGTTGCGATGACCGACGAACGACATGACGGCGGCGTCGATGGGATCAGTGTCGTCCAGTGAGTGTGAACTGTACGGCGCGTGGCTCGGGACAACGAAGGCATCGACCCATTCCCGTACGGTCATCGCCTGGTTGCTACGTCTTGGAATGATATAGACCAATCGGTCGTCAGGCCTTGGTCCGACTCGAGGGAGTATGTACGGTGCTTCGGATTCAGTCGAGAACAAGTCTAGAAAAGGCTGGACTCGCTGCCTGCCCGGTGCATCGGGATTGCGTCCCGGCCAGTAGTTGTTCCCTGGTCCGAAGAACTGGTCGAGGAATCTCTCCACCGCCTGTGGAGCTACCACAGCGCACCGAATCGGTGCGTGAACTCGACCCGCGTTAGTGCAGCCGCGGCGGGATCGATGCGGTAACTGCTTCGTTCGTCATTCTTGTGCATGCCGTTGAAGGTGTAGTTCATCGAACCAGTGATCTGCCAGTCGCTCCCGCAGAAGGTCTTCTCGTGGATATCCTTATCGCCGACGATCCGTAGATTCTCGGGTTGCGCGGCGGCCTGCAGGCGGTTCAAGAAATCCGCGCCGTTACCGGGGCGAGTCACGACCCTCAACTTTGAGCCCATTCCGGTGAGCAGCGCCAAGATCTCGGAGAAGAAATACGTCCGATTCATTGGGTGCTCGAACGCAGCATCGTAAGTACCGCCGGTGTTGTCGATCACCTCGATGTCCGATAGCCAAGGCGATACCAGCCACAGGTCCTCGCTGGGTGTTAACAGTTCGGATAACAGGACGTCGGACAACAGCCGGTCGATCTTCACGCCTGTGAAATGCCCGGTGCGTTGGTCGCGCTCTCGAATCACTCTGCAGCCTCACGGATTTCGACGACAACTGCAACGCGGCCTGCGCTTCGCGCCAACTTTCCAACGGTTCCGTGCAGCCTCAGCACATCACGGTCGATCGTTATCGCGGGCACCTCACGAATCGCAGTCGTCAGGCAGTGCAGATCCTGAATGTCCGCCGAGAGCAGGACACGCGGCTCCTCCGTCAAATAATCGACGTAAATCTGAGCCCAGTCAGCATGGGTGACGTCGATCGCTGGTAACTGCTCGTCGTGGGCGGCGCGAGCCAGCAGTGGGTCGAGCAGCGTGTTCGGACTATAGGGCTGGTAGTGCATCAGGTGTTGGGTGCGCGCCGGCGCGCCACGCGGGACCAACAAGCTGTAGACCTGATCGGTGCCGAAACCCAGCGCCGCGAGGCCAGGTACGTCGATCGCGCCCGTGCCAGCCAGATAGGCCAGAATGCCGCCATCGACCTCGAAGCCCAAGCGCTGTTCGAGATCGTCCCATTCGCGGGTCAGTTCCAAGACCAGTCGGTCGGTTCTTTCGTCCGAACCGGGTCGCAGATATCGCGATGACAACGCCGCTACGGCCGGGTGGCGTGGTGGCGCGTCGATGTGGGCCCACGCCCGACGTAAGTCCCGAAGCGCTGCGTCGGCTTCGGTTGCCGACCGCGGTGAGCGAAGGCGCTTCATAGCTTGCGCCGCAACCGATTGCGGATGCTCGATAACATGGGTGAGCAGTCGGTTGACTGTATCGCGGACGTACTCGTGGTCACTGTCGCCCAGCACGCCATCGACCAGGTGCCAGAAGGCCGGTGGGTCGGCGGCGTAGTAGTGAACGAACTTCGTGATAATTCCAAGTCCGCCGAGCGCGGTCTCCGTCAGCCACATCGTGGTCGTTCCGTTTGCGTCTGGGGGGAGAACGTCGATGATGAGGTCAGTGTCCTGCGCATCGGGGCACGCACGTTGAGTCGCGGCGCGGATTGCGGCGGCGATGGTGTCCCGATAAGTCTTCTGCACCAGTTCCGTTGAGGCCGCCAGCACATCGTGGGACCATAATAGGCGGCCGTGACGGTCGACGGCCTCAATGACGACGACGTCGTCGGCCAACTCCGTCAGAGTGGTGACCAGGCGTGCTTGTGCATTAGCAGCGTCGCCACGGTAAATGGCGTTGAGGACTTCGGCAATACCGTCTTTCCAGGCTCCACCGGCCAACGCGGCGTGGACTTGTTGGGTTGTGCAGTCAGGGTTGTTGATCTGTTCGAGGGCGAATGCCGTGGTGTAAACAAGGGTAAGCCACCGGCGCTGGAAATTGTTCGCGTGACCGTTAAGGCTCGGATCTTGCTGCAGTGCTGCGTTGAAAGCAAAGCTCCGCCACTGCGGCGATTGCAGGTACTCGATGACGCTTCGTGTTGTGACGTCCAGTGGCGCCAAGTCGAAACGCACAGCGTCGACACTCAGAGAGAAGCCTAGGGCCACCGGTTCGTCGTCTTTGGCGTAGCTGACCGACAACTCTCTGTCAGCAGTTCTGCCGATTGTCTTGATGGTGCAGTCGGCACCGGCGGTCATCCGTCGCACCTCGATGGGGTTGCTGACCGCGCCGGTGCCGAAGGCCATTGTAGAAATCCGCCGGTGCCACGGCGATGAGCGGGGCACGATCGTGTCGTTCAGCGGTGCCGACTCGACGAATTGAGACGTCCACCGAGCCATTCCCTGTGACTGGTCAGAAATATTCGGCGGTGGTTCGTGCAGGTGGATGGTGAGGGGGCGTAGCACGCGAATGGGTGGTTCACCCGACGGCGTCCATTCCCCCTCCTCGCTGTACTCGTCGAGGAACACTGACACGTCGAGTAGTTGGTCCTCGGGCTCTGGCAACGGCAACCAGGTGCGTTGGCCTGCCTGGTTGTAGCCGTAGCGCAGGCTGACTTTTCCGGGTACGGCTTCGCGCAAGGCGTTTTCGATACGACGGGCCGGATCATCCTCGAGAAAGTCGACGTTGAAAGACACTTCGGGAACATTTAGTCCCTCGAACAACGTGCGCGTCACGAACTCGGGCAGAAACGAATTCGGTCGCGACCCTGGTTCGTTTCCGTATGCTGCCCAACGTCGTTCGAGTCTCCGTACGATTGTCGGAACGACGCCGAGCAGGATAGAACGGGGAGAATCCCACAGCAGCGCGTCGGCGTCTTCAACGTCGATCTGTAGGCACGCGCACAGATAAGTGCGGAGGTCAGCACGCAGAGCGGCATCATCAAGCAAAGTGGTGAGCACTGCGGTGACAGCTTTCTGGTCAGCCTCCCTGGCTTGTTGACCGTTGGCCTTCGGTGCGGTGACAATGTCGCGGGTATTAAGGCCGGTCCGTAGTGACAGCCAATTCAATAACGCATGAGCTGCTTGGATTTTCAGAATGAAACGGTTACCCACCGGCAGTTTTCGGGCCGGAATTTCCGGCGCAAAAAGCGTGTCGTAGGACTGGTAGGTGAGACGGTCCCGCCCGTAGTCAGTCAATGTCACGACGGTCCAGGGTCGGGTGCCTCGACTGCGTCCGGCGCGACCGCGTCGTTGGATGAATGAAGACGGATCGCGCGGTGCCTTGTGTTGCACCACTAGACCAACCCGATCGTCGTCGAAACCCACCTCGAGGGACGCGGTCGCCACCACGAGATCTGAATCTTGGGACACACCTGCTGACTGTGAGGAGGTCAATGAGACGCGCAGACCATGGGCGCGCGCTGCCGGATCGAGTTCACGCCCAATGATCTGCACCAGATCCCAGGACTGCCCGTCGGCAAACCGCTCAGGTCTGTATGGTGCGTCTTTGGAGCGCAGACCGGCGAGCACTGGGGCGCGACCGCGGTCTCCTTCCGCGTTCGTGAGATCGTGGAATAGTCGGTTGGTGACATCGAGGTCGTCGGTGAACAGAAAGCCTCGCGACCCGAACAGATCGACCTGGCCGGGCAGGTCGAGTACACGGCCAAACAGCATGGCGGCCTGAATGGTTGTGGACAACACGCTAGCTTGTGAAACCGGGTCTGTACGAAGAGCGATGGAATACTCTCGGCCCTCTTCGAGCATGTCTTCCGGCACCGACTCGATGTGCTCGACGGCTAATCGCGGGAGTCCGGTCAGCTGTGCGAAGAACGCGGCGGCATCGCGCAGGGTCGCGCTGAGCCCGACGAATACCGGTGGGCGCTGCAGAGCGTATCGCCAACGCCGTAACAATAGCGCGACCTGGGCGCCGTGGATGCCGGCGTAGGTGTGTGCCTCGTCCAGTAAGACGAGTGCTGGCGATGAGGATCCCCGCCACCCGAGCAGTGCGCCCATCTCCATGTCGGTGGAGTTTCGGTTGAGCATCTCGGTAGTCGTGAACAACAGATCGGGTGGATTGGCCTTTAAACTGTTGCGAGTTAGGACCAGTTGCTCGATGACGCTCCGGCGCTGGGTATTTGAGCATTCGAGACGCTCGCGGCCCGCCTTTCGATCAGCGTCGGTCCAGATAAGGTCTTGACGGCAATCCGGGCACTTGAGATACGGGCAGACCCGTCCGTTGCCGCCTTGTCGCCAGATGCCCTTGGGTCCGAAATAGTAGGGGGTGGTGTTGTTGTAGGGGGTGTCACCGTAGAGGACCCCGACCCGCAACTGTCGAGCACCGGCGCTCACCTGAACCGCATTGATACCGGCCATGCGTCCAACGGCTTCGCGGAGTTGGTCACGAAGGAGTTCGTTGCGTGGATAGAGCGCAAGGGTGTGGACGCCGGTCCTGCCGGCGCGCGCGTTCGCAGCCATCGCGACAAATGCCGGGACGTAGAATGCCATGGTCTTACCGCTACCGGTGCCCGCGCCGACAATGACTCCCCGGGCGTCGCGTACCGCAAGACAGGTCAGGATCGACTTGGCTGCGTCGATCTGAAACTGCGCAAGAGTGGGATAGATTATGGCGGCTTGGGCGACGGCGGCCAACGGATCTGACCAGCCCTCGACTTCCGAAAGTTCTTTTATCGCATCGGAAGTATGGATCTCGCGTTTGGGATAGCGGCGCGGTACAACATGCAGTCGGTAATCCGCCACAAGCGTGGGTCGGCGCTCCCACCACTGCGCGGTCGGCGTATTGAGGGGAAACAGTTGGCGCAACGTTGCAGCCAGGCGGATGGTTTCACCCGCGCGGGTTCGGTACTTGCGCGGAGAAGAAGCGGGTATTTCGAACAGCAACGCCGCGTCTATCAGCTTCTCGACTACTTCGTCGACCATCGTTCCCAGCGGCCACGACGGCAGGTGCTTGTCGACGACGGCTTCGACTTCCTCTTCCGACAGCGTCCCGGTGGTGACACCCCAGGCGAGCAGCGGGAGTTCGAGGTCCTCGAGGTCATCTATAAGCTTCGAGAGCGCAGCGCGTTCGTCGAACTCGCCATTAGTCAAGATCTGCTCGCTTGACGAAAACACTAGTAGCCCAACCCCGTTCGCGTAGCACGGCGATATCGTCGTCGGTCAGTTGGTCCAGCATTGTGCCTTCCTGCAACTGCTTGAGTACTTCACGCAGGTGCGGACCCGGGTCTTCAACCGCCGACAGCTCACGATTGACGAGGTCGCGATTGTGGATAAAGTTCGCGATGGCGGTTGAGACGGCGGGCACCTGCAAGCTCGAGGTGCGCATGTCCTCGAGCGCACGGTTCACCGGCGCGGCGCGGCCCTGCCCCATTAGCGCGAGTCGGTCGGTGGGCAACTGGTTGATCACCTCACCCGACCACTTTCGCCATGCCGTGCCGAGAGCGTCCCGTACCCGTTTCTGGACGTCGCGGATCTGATTGTTCGCGGATTGGACAGCCCGCCGACTCGGCAAGCCACCGCTACCGGCGTGACGTTCGAAATTCGCAAGACCGGCGTCGATCGGACCAGGATCGACCTCCACCTGTTGTGCTCGGAGCGCAGCTAGCAGCTCCAGCGAATCCTGAAGGGAATCAAGAAGCTTTTCCGAAGTTTCTACCTCGCTGGCGACCTTGAGTGCGTCCTCTTTGTCTTTGGAGGTGTCACCTCGTTTCCGTGCCTCAGCTTGGAGTTCCAGCGCCCGTGTGAAGATCGAACCAGTCGTGTTCACTCAGCTCCCACCACCTTCCGCCACTGGGCGATCAGTGCTTGGACCTTGGCTGCGGCCGCATCGCCTGCACTTGCACCCCGCGAAGGCTCGTCCAGTCGGGCGGTGAACCATTCGTCGCAGACTTTCAGGAAGTCGAGGATGGCTGGCAGGTCGGGGCCTCTGTCCACTGCCGCGGCTTTAAGGTCGGCGAGTCGTCTGGCTGATTCGTTGACCGCGGCGTCGACCGCCGCGAGGTCTTTGCGCAGTCGGGAAACCGAATGCCAGTCAGCCTCTCGTAATGCGTTGAGGCGTTTGCGAAATTCGGCAGGATCGGTGATCGTGATCGGGCCAAGTCCAACACCCTGCGCCTGCTCGAACGCCTTCTCGACCGCATCCAACGTTTCGGATACAGTGGTGCCCTCGGGCAGCAGCGTCGTCAGAGTGTCGTTGATCTCCCGGAGACTGGAAACATGGACGCGCGCCAGTCCTGAAATCTGGGCTAATCCGCTTCCAATGACGACGGGCTTTAGCTTTGGCGGCATCTGACCCGGTGGCGCTTGCCAGAGCCACGCCTTGGCGGCTTGCCGGACCAACGGAATGACGCGTGCGGCGTCGATCATGCGCGGCGCGCCGGTGAGCCCGCGCTGGATGCCGACTAGTTTGCGCAGTTCATAAACCATGTCCGCACGGGCCTGGCCATGCTCCCGGTAAAACTTGAGCCACGGTTCGGGCCGTAAGGCCTCATCTTTGAGTGCCCAGGTCCTGCCGTCGTCGAACACCGCCGCGACGAGTTCTTCATCCGCCATCTCCGGCCACGCCCGCCCGCACAGTGCGGCGCCGAGCAACGATGCGGTGAACCACGCCACCAGGATGTCGTCTTCGGCATGCCGGGCGCGAACCACTTCGGCTTGCAACGCGGGTGCATACCTTTCGGCAATCCCGGCCAGTCGTCGCATTGCCTTATTGGCCGCACCGGCCCCTTCCAACCCGGCGTCGGCGGCGATGAGGCCTTTGAAGAACACCGAGTTCTCCGCACTACGCTTGATTTTGATCGGTGCATCTTTGGTCCCCGGCAGGTTCTCCGCGTCGGCACCTTCAATCGACACCACGGTCGACTTGGCCGGCCAAGCGCTCCTCTTCAGGTCGGCATCGGGCTCGGCGGTCAGCGGATCATTCCATTGGCACCTGTTGAGGACAGCCTGCGCGACGATGCCGCGAATCTTTCCAGCGGTGTTCTGCGACAATGGATGTCGGCCTGCAGCCCAATCCTCGATTTCGGTTAATGCTTTGGCCACCGACGCGGGAACCCTGCTACCCGGGGTCTTCTCGTCTTTCTTGTCGCCCGTCTTGTTGTCGTCGCCGACCGGTGGGGCATAGGACTCCTCATCGATTTCGAGCAAGGGCACCTGGAATGTCGCGTGAATAGTCGGGTCTAGGTTCACCATGTGATCCGGTGCATCGCCCCAGTATTCGAGCAACACCGTGCGGCGACGAGCGTCCTTCGGGTCACGCTCGTTGACCGCGACCTCGACCTCCGAACGCAGCGCACGTTCGGTCGCGACCAAGGGGAACATTGCCTTGAACTGGTGGTCCGGAAAGTCGCCGTCGGTGATCTCCTTCGCTTCTTCGAGGACAGGACTGATCACTTGCCCAATAACGATTCTCGCGTTGAACGCGTCGGGGTTGTTCCCCGGCACCGGGCGCGCATGGATCGCGCGTCGCAGTGCCGGCCAGTTCAGTGGGAAGATGCCGAACCCGCTGTCAGACGCGCCGAACGCCCGGTGACACGGTTGCTTGAACGGGCACTCGTCGCACTTGTTCGGTGCCCGTTCTCCCTGTGCGACACCGGATTCCTCGAGCGCCTCGCTCCCCAGTCGTGCGGCATTCATGTAGCGCCCGACGAATTCGATGGTGTCGGCGCGACCCTGCTCGGAGGTGTCGAAGGAGACGTCCAGGTCGTAGACGTAAGGCGTCGAGGACTGAACCCGGGTGATGACGGTCTCCGCCAGGCGCTCATAGTAGCCCGTCGTCACCGCCATCAGCGTCCGCACCGGCGCAAGCACTTGCTTCCCCTCGCGCACTCCGGCTTCAATCAGGGCATCGAGCAGATCGCGTTGCACACCCTGAATAACGGCGAAATCCTCGATCAGTAGGACGATCTCTTTGCCTTGGCGCAGATACTCTTTGCGGATCGTGAGCATCGCTTCCTGAAGTTGGCCACCGCCCATCCCGAACACGGCTTGGACGGCGGGTGACAAGGCTTCGGTCAACAGCTCGGCCGCCGCTTTCTGGAGTTGCGGACTACCCGTGATCATTTTCAGCAATCGGCGCACTTCGAACGCAGCGTGGTCGATGGTGATGATCTCCGGTAGGTCGGCCACCTGGAATTCGGTTGGTCGGTCAGCTTCGCCGTCGGCGCGATCCGACAGCAGACTCGCCGCCAACCGCGGGACGAGCGAACCTTCGCGCATGAGATGGCCCTGCACGTGTACGTCGCGCAGCATGAGGTCCAACTTGCCCGAGCCGACGAGTGCGCGGCGGTACGGTATGGTGCCAGGGTCCGCCTGCGCTACCGCGTCGGCAAGCGCCCCAATCAACTGGCGCTGCAAAACTTCTCCGTCGATGGTGGAGGCGAACTCGTCGACCTTGGCGCGCAGTTTTGTCAACTCGGGTGAATCGATATCGTCGTGCTCGAGCAGGATCCGGATGAGAGCGCGCAAACTGGTTTTCGCCTTCGGGACATAGACGACTGCGCGGTGCTTGTCGGATTTCGTCCGTTCAGCGATCCAGCGCACGAGGTGCGACTTACCGGTGCCGGATTCGCCAATCACCGGCATCAATAGGACACCGTTGGTCGGAGTGCGTGACAGGAAATCTTTCTGGACGTCTTCCTCGGTCACTTTCTCAGCGTCGTCGGAGTCGCGTAGGTCGGGGTGGCGACGGCGAATCCGCAAGGGGACGTGGGTTGCGAAAAAAACTGCGGGAGAAGGACTTACTGCCTCTGTGCTGATCGTGGCGACGGCTGTCTCGTTTGTCCAACATAGGGGGATGCGCACGGGGGTTGCGTCGGTCATGCGGCGTCCCTGATCTCGACGCTAGATACCCCACGACTACCGGAGGTCGGATCCCATAACCGGATCGAATCGGGGGCGTCCGACCGCGAGGTCAAGACCAACCATCCGTCGTCATGGCCGGCTAACAGGGCGGCCGACAATGACTGGCTGGCTCCGTCTTCGGGCGCCTCGAACCCCAACGCCTGGCTGTAGGCACCAGCAGGGAGGACCGGGAGTTCCTCCAGCAACCCGGCAATGAACTCTTGTGGTTGCAGCGTGGTCGCGGTTGACCATTTATTCAAAGCTGCGCGGCGGACCGCCTTGCGGCAGTCGGGCACCAGTGCCGTCGTGCGCCCCTCGTAGACGAGCGGAGCCGCCGCGAACCCGAGTGCCTCCGCCCACGCTGGGAAGAAGTTCCACCGGGTCGTATTTACGAACGGGTTCCGGAACTCGTCGGGGACAGCACCGGCTTGAGCCTTGCTGAATGTGTTGGCATCAACTTTGGTGTCGGAGTCCAGCGTCATGAAGAAGCACAACGCGCGCACCAGGTCTTTGCCCTCCGTGTTCGAAGTGTCGGTTGCCAGCACGTCTACCGGGACCCGATGAAGGATAGCGTGGCGCAGGAAATCGTAGAACCCCTGGACATCGTCGGCGGCGAGGCCGCACACCTCGTCGGTTAAAGCCAAATAATCGCCACCCGCGTCGAGAACCCCGAGTTCCTTGGCGACTTTGACGGTCCGTTCGAAGGTGTTTTCCTTGTCGACGCCTGCCTCAAACAACGACGTCGGACTGAGGATCGCGTGTGCGCGCGCGGTTTTTTGGCGCTTACCGGGGACACCCAGCAGGTAGCGGGTAACCGCCCACAACGGTCGTGGGAGCGCACCTTCGACGTTGATCAGCGCAGTCATTCAGAGTTGCTCCGCCAGAAGGTCTAGTCGGACCGTCTTCTCTATTGTCCAGATCTGGGTAGCGGGACGGTCTGGGTGTCCCAGATCTGCGCGGTGGACCAGGTAGGTCGGTGCTCCGCTCTTGAGCCGGTGAACTATCGAATCACTGAGGGGTTCGCCGGGCGACGCGGCCCACACGATCGGGCCGTCGTACAACTCGACCATCACCTCGTCGATGTCAAGGATGATCGGGAACGGCGCAGCCGACTTCTGCGCACGTGCCAGCAACTCCGGGGTGACACCGGGCCCACCCACGACGGCTACGCCACGCCTCGCCAGCGACGAAATCACGTGCGGAAATAGGTCATTGAATTGTTTTGGATCATCCCATCGGATACTCAGCCAGGAACTCGGCCCGCGGTATCGGGACAGCGGATCGACCGGGCACGGCCATCGTGGAATGTCGGGCATGGGGTCGCTGCCGCCTCGGCGCAACCCTTCTCGTCGCATGACCGGCAATTCCCGGCGACATTCCGGGCAACCTCGACAGTTGGTCAATGTTCTGAGTTGCCCGCCATCGCGGTTAAGACGGTAGTAGTCAGCGATCGCGGTGGATACGCACCCAGCGCCTCTGATCAGGTCCTGCATTCTGTCGAGCGCAGCGTTCTGCTCGCGTTTGACGATGTCTCGTTCGCGGTTGATCACATCCTTGAAGAACTGTTCTTCGTTGATGCGGGTGTCGTGCTCAGTCACCTCGCGGATGACGCGTCGCTCATTTGGTTCGTCCGTCTCGTCGGGAATCACGGTGCGTGCATTCAGCGTGATCAGTCCCGCACGTTCCATCAGGTGGAGGAGGCTTGCGTTCCATTTTTCATTGCGCTTCGACTCCATTCCAATACCTGGGCGATACCGGGAGAGATCGATTTCCACCCGTCGTCCCGGAAGTTCCGTCGCCCAACGCCTCATCGCGCGCCAATGCTGCCAGGCCAGGTCATCAGTGAGCAGTTGGATCCCGTTGACAGACTTAGCAACTTGGTCGTCGTCGGGACTAGCGGCAAGGTAGGCCACGGATGCCCGGCCGTCCCGGCCGGCCCGGCCGACTTCCTGGTAGTACCGGTCAATGGTCTCGGGGATCGTGGCGTGTACCACCGATCGGATATCGGGAATGTCGAGTCCGAGTCCGAACGCCGATGTGCCGACTCCAACGTCGTAGCGGGTCGGCATTGGCGCCCCACTCGCGTCTTCGCCGCGCAAGCCGGCGACCATGTCCCGACGCTCTAAGTCGTCGGAATCTCCGTCGAGTTTCTGGACCCGGTCGAAGCCGTGCTCGCGCAGGCGGGCAAGCCAGTAGGCGGTATCGTCCCTTGTCGTCGTATAGAGAATCAGCGGCCGCGGAAGACGCGTGACAGCGGTCAGCACCGCTTCCTCGCGCGCTGTTCGGCTTTCATGCTTCTCAAGGAAATATGCGGGCTCTCGACGCGTCGAAGACGCCCAGACCACCTCGACCGGACCGGGTTCGCCGAAGGAATCCTCGAGGACGCACACCTGCTCGTTGGTCAGTGTCGCGCTCATTGCGATCGTGACCAGCGCCCGCCCGGTCGGCGCCGACTCCAGCCAGTGCCGCCGCTTCGCGGCCACCGCCTTGAAATCCGGCCGGAACGAACTGCCCCACTGCTCGACGAGATGCGCCTCGTCGATGACCAGATGGGTAAGGTGCCCTTGGCTTGCTGCGACGTCGAGCGCCGCGCCGAGTCCGGTCATCACCGCTTCGGGCGCCGCCACCACCACCGGCTGTCGACCCTCGCGAATCGCCCTGCGCATCTCTTGTTTCGTGATCTCGTCGAGGCCGCCAACATAGGCGAAATTGGGTACCGCCGAGAAGTAGGCCCGTAGCCGCCGCTCCATGTCCTGAGCGAGAACCACCGTCGGTACGACCATTACCGCAACACCACCGGTGCGGGTCGCCGGCAATAACGCGGACAGCGCGACTTCGGTCTTTCCTTGTCCGGTTGGCAGACACACGATCAATGTCGAGCCGGGCGGAGCGGTCACTGCGGCCCGGGCTGCCTGACGTTGTCCGTCGGACTTGTACATGACGAAGCGCTCGCCGAGAGTTTGCGTCCAAAATGGGTCTGCGGCAAAGGAACCCATCTTCGATTTCTGTCCTCGGTAGACGGGTACGACGTCCTCGGCCGCAGTTGTTCGGTCGTCCGACGGCGGGAACCAATCTTTGGCGGTGATGTACGCCTCGGCACCGTGCATCAACGCGTCACAGCCGCCCTTGCGCCACTGCTCGGTCGTCGGTAGTCGCTCTCCCAACGGGACGGTTATGGTCGACCTTTGCGCCACATTGCGCGGGTCATGTTCGAGCAGCAGTTGTCGTGTGAGCGCCACCAGATCCCGGTTGTTCGCATGCCCGTCCGAGTGTTGCGCCAACGCGTCGCGCAACCGCCGGGTGATCCCATCGAATTGCTCGGCAATGTCGACGTCGGGATAGGACCGCCACAGCCGTTCGATGACGCTTAACTCAATCGTCATTCGTCCACTGACCGCCTATCACGCAGCTGGCTGACACAACCCGAATGGTTGGCTGCTGAAGAGCGTTCACCACCGCTTCGTGCACATCCACATCCAGGAGGTAACTGTCGGTGTCGGTGACGAGTCGACCGGCCGCCTGCCGGGCTTCGGCCTGCGCGCGACGGATAGTTAATATCCGATGGGCGTCGGTATGCGCCCGCTCGGCACGGTCGCGTAACCATTCCTCGTTCGCAAATGTCTCGACCGCAGTCTTCTCGGCGGCGCGGGCCTGTTGAGCAAATCGGTCAAAGCCGCCGAAGACGTCCGCGAGTATGTCCGTCCGACTACCGAGATTGATGTCACGCTCGTCGTACTCGCGGTTTAGCCAGCCGAGAAGGTCTCCGTCCCTGAGAAATTCAGTCTTATCGGCCTTGAGCCAAACCCGGGCGAGCGTCGGGGGTAGTAGCGCGTCCGCGTACCGGCGAAGGGCTCGCTCACCCTCGCCTTCCACGCTTTTCACTGCGCAGGTGAGATCTGCTTCGATCAACAGGTCGAAACCGAAGTACGGCAACGGATCCGACGTCCTAGTCCGACGGAACATTGCCGAGGCTTGTCCTCGTTCATCAACATCGATGACCTTCGCCAAACCTGAGATGAACGGGTTGCCCAACCGAAAGAGTCGGACTCCCGGTTGGCGCAGTGCGGCCATCCGATTGAAGACACCGCGCAGCGACTCCGGTGGTAGCCTGCCGAACCGGGCGAGCATCAGCGGAGAGACCAGTGGAGGCCTGAAGGTGTTCACACCGAACTCGGTGATCGAACCCGGCTCGGTGACGGTGAAACGGATGCCCCCACTCGCAGGGCTGACGTACCTCCGCAGCGCCTTTTCGTAAAGGGGCCAATTGGTTTCGCCCTGTCCGAGTTGTATGGCGATCCGCTCGCCCAGCGACGTGTCTTGCACCGCATCCAGAGCGTCCATGACCTGGATCTGCTTACGCTCGTCAGTCAGGGCGGTCCGGACGTCCTCACACGTGTCACGCATCCGTTGCGGGCCCTCGCGCATAGCCCTTGCCCACAGTTCGACTTGGAGCTCGTCGAGTCGATCCTGCAGAGCCGACATCGACGCAGTCCACGCCTCGAACGCAGAGACGAGGAGATCTGTCCAAGCCGCGGGGAAGCTGTGGTCTGTGTCTCCGATGGCGACGACGAAATGTTCGGCGGGTTCGGCGGTGGCGCCGAGAACGCCGGCGTAACGGTCGATTCGCCCGATGCGCTGTTCAAGTCGATTGGGCGACCATGGGAGTCGCAGGTGCACGGCGGCGTCGGCTTGCTGAAGGTTGACACCGTCTTCTGCGGTGGCATCGGCAATCACCATTCCGCCAAATTTGCGCCACTTCTGCAGATTCGTCTCAATCTGGTCCGACGGCGTGGCGCTGGTGTGTTCGTAGACCGGGATCCGGCTGCGGTCCCGCATTGCAGCGGCCACCAATTTCGATAGCTCACCCGCTCCACAGAAGACAACAGTGCGCCGGTGTTTTCCGATCACCGCGATGAGCTGCGTGATTAGGGATCCGTCACCGCTGGATTTGTCCGCTGCAGTGAGGATTTCAGCTTCGAACGGAAGTACCGCCGACGCCTGGAGCACTTCCCGTTCGACCACGCTGAGGCCGGCACGCTCGGCGGCTTCCGAGTCACCCATCACGCGGAACAGTGCGGCGTGCCGAAAATCGTCGGACAGCTCGTCGACCCGGGAGGTCAAGACGGCTAAGACATCGCCGAACGCCGCGAATTCCTCATCTGCCGACGATTCGTCAACGTGGTCGACGACCCAGGAGACGATCTGTTGCTGCCACTCGAGCAACGCGTCAACTGCCGCCGGCGCGTGGCGCGGCAACACGGTCGGCGGGCGGCGGCCCGTCACGTCGAAGGGCAACAAGTCGTCGTTTACGTCTTCGATCACGCGAGTTCGGCGGTGCCGGATGGTGCGGCGGTGCAGTCGGTATGTTTCGCCGATGTGTGCGCGCAGTGCATCGAGAGCGTTCCCCAGGTCGGGGCGCTGGGCTTCGTCCCGGAGGAATCCGCCGGCATCTAGGAAGCTGAGAACTATGGCTGACAACGATTCGAAGATCGAGTCCTCCGGCAGCATTTCTCGGATCTCGCCGACAGTGGCTGGAAGGAGTGATTCGAAGTCCGCGTCGAGGGTGTCCATAGCGTTGGCCAACTGGCGGTGCTCGCCAAACCGCTCAACGAATTCCGGCAGGTCTTCCCACCGGTATACATTTGGGTCGAGCAGATGCAACAGGGCTAGTTGCCGTTGGGCGCGCGCGGTCGACGGCGTGGCGGACAGCAGCAGCAGTCGGTCGGCGGATCTAGCAAGAGCGGCGAGTTGCGGATATGGTTCGGCGTCCGGATTGCCGCTGCGGGTCAGGAAGTGCACCTCGTCGACGACCACCAGGTCGTAGCCGTGATAGTTCGACCAGTTCTCAGGGCTGTTGTGGCTGGAGATCTTCAAGGCGGCCCGCGGGAAGTCATCGATGAAGAATTTGGTGACGAGTTCTTCGCGCCACTGCCGACGAAGTACCTCGGGCACCAGGACGGCGATTTTCGCGTGTGGGTTGTCGATGAGCTGCTGACGGATGATCAATCCGGCTTCGATGGTCTTCCCCAGTCCGACCTCGTCTGCCAAGAGATACCGCTGGACCGGGTCGGACAATACTGTCAGAGCGGTATCGATTTGGTGGGAGTAAATTTCGATCGCCGACGACAGCACGGCGGTGAAGCTCGCGCACGCCTGCCGTTGCGCGATAATGGTGCGCAGCATCGGTATTCGTGCGTCCCGATAGTAGGGCGAGTCGACTGCTCCGGTAGCCAACACCTCCACTGGCGACGTCGTCGGCATTTCCCAGCGCACACACAGTTGGTCGCCAGGCACCATTCGGTCGTATTCGCTGTTCGGGAAGCGCACCGCGTAGCCCCGGTCAGTGGCGGCGGTAATCCGCCCGGCTTCCCAATGGCCGGTGTTTGGATCGCGCAGGTAGACGCGCTGCTGGACCGGCAAGGTCACCGCTCGGCACTCGTTGGCCGGTAGTGTCCACGTCTCGGCGACCGGTCGTGCGGGTGAATCGAACGCCTCGACAACTACAACGCCGTCTTTGCTTTCGGCCACGCGACCGATGCCGGGAATCACCTGGTGGAGGAGAAAACTGCCCTCCGGCATCGGTATTTTCTGGTTTCCAGTTGGCACGTCAGCAAGCTTATGTGCACTGTCCGACGCGAAACCAGATCTTGTACAAGACCGAGCGGGTCAAGACCGGCAAACCGTCGCCGCCTGGCCGTCGATCCGCGGGCGTCCAGTTGTTCGCACGGTCATGCGCGGCCGGCGCTTTGGGGAACATCGACACACCCACCACTGCCCCGGTCGCGGCGGTGACCAGCGCTAACGAGTGCTTAGCGGCGTGGGCGCCAACCCCGACGACAAGCGTTTAATACTCCGCCACGATTGGGACTACGACGGGAGTTCCTTCCGATAGGCGGCGTCGGCCCGACGTCGGCCCGGAAAGAAGCACTTCGAGACAGGCTTGTAACGGGCCACGACTCGCTACGACCAGTCGATCTGACTTCTAATCACGCAGCGAAGCTAGACCGATCTTGCGTCGCCGTGCTCAATCGATTGGACAGATCCGGGAGGAGCAACACCAGTGACCTTGAGGGCGCGTGAGCACATTCGCTGCTATGCCCAATCGACGCTATTGGGCACGCGTCGCGCGATTGCATCGAGATCACGAATGCAACTCGACGGGCGTGCCAAAGGATCGGCTATCCCGCATTTCGCGGCGGGTAAGTGCCGTCCCGTCATAGGAGCCACGGGGTTTGGATATTTATCGGGTCTCTTCGACGGTTACACCAGGCACGATGAAGATTTCCTGATTAGTGAAACTTAATGGCGGCCTTGAGCAGAACGGCATGGATGAATTCAGTCGCTGATTGGCGCCCACGACAATCGGGCAACAGCATCATGACTGTGGATGCTCTCGATGTTCCGCGCCTCGATCTGATGCGGGACCCCGCGTTCCCGGCACTTCACCGTGAGGTCTCGGATCAGGTCCTCGACAAATTTGGGGTTGTCGTACGCAGCCATGGTGATAGCGCGCTCATCAGGACGTTTGACCACGGGGAACACCGGGCACGACGCCGAATCTCTAATCAGTTGGACAAGGTCTGAGACCGTAATCGGGTACGGCACATCATCTTCACCGTCGACTGAGAGTGACACCTTGCTCCGTTGGTTATGCGCACCGTATTCGCTGATCGCCTTGCTGCAAGGGCACAACGTCGTTACGTCGGTCGTCAACGACGTCTGCAGCCAGAACACACCGTTCACTAGTCGGCCCTTTAGCGTTAAGTCGTGCACTTGATACCCGCGATGTGCCGATGCTGGCGAGTCGACGCTGGTCGCCAGCGGCACCGATATCGCAATCCGCAAGTCGACGGCGTCGAGTAGTTCCGCGATGGCCTTAAACGCCGGGTTCAACTCGTAGGGGTTGACCCGCTTGAGGTGTGCTTCGACTGCCTGCACCATGCGGCTCATGTGCGTACCGCGACGATCCGCGGGTAGGGCAACCGTCATCTCAATATCTGCGATCCCGGATTGCGCAAGGTCACCATCATCGAACGCCAACGGGTACCGAAGGCCGGTTACACCGACTTCGTCAATCTCGATACCGCGGCGGTCGTGCCCGCTCTGAATATCCGGCAACTCGCTCATTTCTAGGTGGCGCCCGGACCGCGATACACGCAACCCGATGTGCATGTCTCTCGTACCTGGACGGCCGACATCATCGGCAGAGACGAGGCCAACTCGCTCCAGATCCAGGCGGCAAGGCGTTCACTGGTTGGATTTTCAAGTCCCGGAATCTCGTTGAGGTAGTAGTGGTCCAACCGATCGACGATCGGTTTGCAGGCATCCTTAATGTTGCCGAAGTCAATGACCCAACCGGCTTGTGGGTCGACGTCGCCCTTTAAGTGAACTTGAACCTGGTAGGAGTGACCATGCAAGCGTGAACATTTGTGATCGCTCGGGACGTTCGGAAGACGGTGCGCCGCTTCGAACTTGAACTCCCAGAAGATTTCCATGGTGTCAGTCACGGGATTCCTAAAAATTTGTGGGTTTGCAGATTGAGACGCCATTGCGGGCGTTTCAGGCAGTATTCGACTGCCGCGACTGTGTTCTCGTGCGTTGCAGGTCCATCCATCGGTGACAACCGGAACGAGCGAAAGTCGAGGTGCTCGAACTGGACGGGGTCGCCACCTTCCTGTGGGTAAACCAGTTTCAATTCGTCACCTGACGTAAGGACCAGCGGCGCGCCAACCTTGGGACTCACGCATATCCAATCGATACCCTCTGGCGCGGGCCGTGTCCCGTTCGTTTCGATCGCGACATAGAAGCCTTCATCGTGCAAGGCGTCGACGACCGTCGCATCGAGTTGAAGGAGGGGTTCGCCGCCCGTACAGACGACCATGCGGTGGTCGCGGCTTGTCTCTGGCCACGCACGTGCCACTGCAGCTGCAAGATCATTTGCAGACTTGAAGTGCCCTCCACCGAGTCCGTTGGTGCCGACGAAGTCGGTGTCGCAGAACTTGCAGATAGCCCGACTGCGGTCCTGTTCCCTCCCCGTCCAGAGATTGCAACTTGCAAACCTGCAAAAAACAGCAGGGCGGCCGGTATGGAAACCCTCCCCCTGGAGTGTGTAGAAGATTTCCTTAACTGTGTAGGCCACGTCATGCCGCCTGGTAAATCAGCGGATCCGACTCCCCAACCTCCGCAAATCCCTTGAGTCTCAGAAGGCACGAATCGCAACGACCGCATGGCCTTCCTGCGTCGTTGAGGTCGTAGCACGACGACGTCAAGCTGTAGTCAACGCCCAAGTCCAGGCCCGCCTTGATGATCTGCGCCTTCGTCAAAGTGATTAGGGGCGTGTGAATCGTCATCGCCGTTCCCTCGACGCCCGCTCTCGTTGCGAGGTTCGCCATAGCCTCGAAGGCTGCTATGTACTCGGGACGGCAGTCTGGGTAGCCTGAGTAATCCAGCGCATTGACTCCGAGGAAGATGTCTTGCGCCCCTACCGTTTCGGCGTACGCGAGGGCGAAGGACAAGAAGATCGTGTTCCGGGCCGGCACGTAGGTCGACGGAATGTCGTCCTCGGTCAATTCGGTGACTGAGTCGTGCTTGGGGACCTCGATGTCTGACGTCAATGCCGACCCGCCGAAGACGCGTAGGTCGATGTCGGCCACCACGTGTCGTGCCACGCCTTGGGCCTCGGCCACGCGTTGCGCCGACACCAACTCCACGGCGTGTCGCTGTCCGTAACGGAAAGACAGCGCATACGGGGTGAATCCGCGACTCTTGGCGAGGGCCAAGACCGTCGTCGAATCAAGGCCCCCGCTGAGTAGTACCACCGCGGGTGTTTCCATTACATCCTCCCGACGCCTGTGGGTGTGTGCGGCTATAGTAACCGAAACTACAGTAGACAGCCGACACATCTGCTGCGTAGTTTCGAGGCAACCGAGGGGGTGGGACGTGCCAAAACTGACGATCGTAGTCAATTGCACCGACAGGAAATCGGCCGTACCTGCGCCCCATCTGCGCATCGGGTCACTACCGGCGGGGAGTACCGCGACGCGATTCCAGGCGTGGCGCCGGCGTGTCGCCAGTGCCAAGCCTCATGTTCGTCTGCTTGACCTCTATCAGGGCGAGGCCTGGCACCAGGTCCGCGGACTCGTCGACGATGCGCGGAGCGCCGGACACGACGTGCGACTGCTGGTCGCGTCGGCTGGCCTGGGCTTGCGGGACGTGTCTACATGCGCCCCCGCGTATGCGGCGACGTTCGCTACTGGCCACGCTGATTCGGTGGCCTCGGACACGCAGAATCTCCGCGACTGGTGGGGACACCTCGGTTCGCTCGAGTCGAGCATGTCACTGGTGCAGGACGTGGGTGATCGCGTGCTGCTCGTCCTTTCTGAGGCTTATGCCCGCAGCATGGACGACGATCTTCAGCGCCTCGCCCGTCGTGGCGGCGACCTCCTTCTGATCGGTGGCGCTCGCAATATCGAAGAGCTGCCGCGGCTTCCCGCCGATGGGTCGCTGCGTGCCAACCTCGGCGGCACGGCGTCCAGCGTGAGCATCCGGATGGCGCGTCGATGGTTGCAACGCAGCAACGGATCTGCACTTCACGATGCACGGGCCGCATCCGAGTGGACCACCTGGGCCCGGTCGGTCGCGCAGATCGAAAGCTACGACAGAACACCTATGACTGACGACGAGATCCGACAACTTATCAACCAAATGATTCTCGATGACCCCACGATTTCGGCGACCCGCGCACTGCGGCGAATCCGCGATGACGGTGTGGCCTGCGAGCAGAAGCGATTTGGCGGGCTGTTCCGCGCGTTGGTGGCGACTTGATGAGCGAGGAACCCGACCGAATCCTGGAGCGGCGTGCACTACGTGTCGAGCAGAACCCAAACATGCCGCTCTACCTTTTCGCGCTGGCTGCCGAGGAAGTCGACCTCGTCGCTGACGTTGCGCGCATCTCCCGCGATGCAGCCGGCAAACTGCTCGGATACCAGCGCCCCGAACGGCGTAGCCACGTCAAGCAGATTCTCGACTACCTCAATTCTGGAGAAGTGCTGTTCCCCAACGGTCTGATCCTCGCCCTGCCAGACACCGTGCGCTTTCGGTCTAGCCGCGGGCCGACCACCACCGATGGTCTGGCCACCGCTGGCACCCTGGAAATACCCATACCCGGCGATCCTGAGGAGCCGCGTCCAGCGTGGATCGTCGACGGCCAGCAACGAAGTCTCGCGCTGGCCCGTACCAGCAATACCCGACTACCGGTTCCGGTAGCCGGATTCGTCGCGCCAAGCCTGGAGTTACAGCGAGATCAGTTCCTACGCGTCAACACGGTCGCCCCACTGCCGTCAAACCTCGTGACTGAGCTTCTCCCAGAGGTGATTTCGGCTCCGTCGCCACGGCTGTCGCAACGTCGCATGCCCTCGGCACTCGTTGACATGCTCAACCGCGAACCGGACTCCCCTTTCTTCGGGCTGGTCAAGCGTGCGTCAAGCGACGTCGACGATCGTCGCCAAAGCGTGGTGACTGATACGAGTCTTGTTGAGGCTCTGAAGGAGTCGCTCGAATCACCCTCGGGTGTGCTGTTCCCCTACCGCAACATGGCGACCGGTTCAACTGACACCGATGGGATCCGCCGAGTCCTGCTGATCTACTGGAACGCTGTGCGCGATCTGTTTCCTGAGGCCTGGGGCAAACCGCCGACCAAGTCGAAATTGATGGGAGGTGTCGGGATCCGTGCCATGAGTCGTCTCATGGACCGCGTCATGGTCCACATCGACGTCTCGTCGGCCACCGCCGAAGGCGACACTAAAAGGGAACTGTCGCGCATCGTCTCGAAGTGTCATTGGACCAGTGGCACGTGGGACGAACTGGGACTGCCGTGGGATGAGTTGCAGAACGTCTCCAAGCACATCTCCGCGTTGTCGAACTATCTTGCGCGGGCGTATGTGACTGCACGCAAGGAACAATCGTGAAGTTCTACTTTCCCGACAGTCAAGATCAGGTCAGCCCGACCTACGACTTCTTTCACGACGAGCACTCCCCGTTGCGGGTCAGACAACGCGATGATCTCTACGCGCACGAAGTGCTCACCGCTCCCGCGTATGACGGCATCCTGGTCTCCAAGGCCATCGTCGACGGCTCCATCAAAGGCGTCGGAAAGTACTCCATGCCCCAACGTCAACGCCTCTACCGCCTCGGCGTCCGGGGATTCTTCCGTTTGGCCGATCACGTTGACACCCTTGGTGATTGCGGAGCCTTCAATTACGTCAACGAACCCGAACCCCCCTACACGGTTGACGAAGTCCTCGACTTCTACGAGCAGTGCGGCTTCGACGCCGGCGTGAGCGTCGATCACATCATCCTCGGCTACCGCCGCAACACGACGGATGCACCCGAGGAATGGTGCCAGCGCCGGTTGATCTCCCTCTCACTCGCGGAGAAGTTCATGGCTGCGGCTCAACGACGCGGGACCGCCTTGGAACTTCTCGGTGCGGCCCAAGGATGGAATCCCTCGAGTTACGCAGACAGCGTCCGGCAACTCCAAGACATCGGCTATCGCAGGATCGCACTGGGCGGCATGGTGCCTTTGAAGACACCAGACATCCTGGCCTGCCTGTTCGCCATCAACGAGATACGCAGTCCCACAACTCAGTTGCACCTCTTGGGGATCACCCGGTTCGAAGCCATGGCGGAGTTCGAGGCCTTGGGTGTGACGAGCTTCGATAGCACGTCGTCATTTCGACAATCGTTCATGGACGACCGCGACAACTACCACACTCTTGAGAAGAACTACGTCGCGATCAAGGTTCCGCAAGTCGATGGCAACGTCTCGTTGAAACGAGCAATCCTGTCCGGTCAGGTGTCTCAGCGCGAAGCCATCGCTGCCGAACGCGGAAGCCTGTACGCACTACGCGCGATGGACCGCGGAGAATGCACCGTCGATGAGGCGCTCGACGCCGTCATCGCCTACGAGGAAGTGATCGGGGTCAAGAAGTCTTACAGGACCTACTACGCCGAGACCTTGACCGCCGCCCCCTGGCGGAGTTGCCGCTGCGGCCTGTGCGAGACGCATGGGGTCGAGATGGCGATCTTTCGTGCCAGCGAACGCAACAAGCGGCGCGGCTTCCACAACTTGTCGGTACTCGCCGAGAAAATGAGAACACTCCGCCCCGCGGATGCGCCAATCCTCGAAAGGACCGCCCGTGGCTGACAGATATGAGATCAAGGTTCCCGCCATCGAGGTCCGGCAGGGCGAACGACGCATCTACTGCTTCGCCGTCGACGGCAAGCAACTCCTCGACTTCACCGCCGTCTCCAGGGTGAAGCGGACTCAAGACGGTGCACTCGACGGTTACCAGCGCCCTGAGGTGATGAACCACATCCGGGCGATCCGACGCTACCTCGAGTCGCCCGAGGCCATGCTGCCGAATGCCATTGTCCTGGCCTTTGACGAGCGAGTGCGTTTTGTGGCGGCACGCCGCCGCAGTTCCGTGGACTACTCCACGATGGGCGAGCTGATCATCCCGGTCGACGAGACGCTCCCTGAGACCGAAAAGCCCGCACTGCTAGTAGACGGGCAGCAGCGCGCCGCGGCAATCCGCGATGCCGACGTCGCCGAATTCCCGGTCGCCGCCGTCGCATTCATCGCATCCGGAGCCGACGAGCAGCGCTCGCAATTCATCTTGGTCAACAACACCAAGCCTCTGCCCAAGGGCCTTATCCACGAACTACTGCCCGACACCGCGGGTTACCTGCCGCCAAAATATGCCCGGCGCCAATTGCCGGCACAGGTGATGGCGCGACTAAACCTCGACTCCGACAGCCCATTCCGTGGGGCCATCGCCACGCCGACCTCGCCTGACGGCTACATCAAGGACAACAGCGTTCTCAAGATGATCGAAAACAGTCTCTACGACGGCGCGCTCTACCAGTACCGTGATCCCGGCGACGGAACCGGCGACATCGAACAGATGGTTTTGCACTTGAAGATTTACTGGAGCCTAGTCGAGAGTATCTGGCCGATCGAATGGAAGCTGATCCCACGGAAGTCCCGATTGACTCACGGCGTCGGCATTCAGGCGATGGGCTACGTCATGGACGCCCTGACCGACGGTCACGACGCCGATTCGCTAATAGGCATCGGACTCGAACGCCGACTCGAAGCACTCTGCGAGGTAACCGCCTGGATGAGCGGTGCCTGGGACTTGGGCCCCGACGATCAACGCCCTTGGAACAGCCTTCAAAACACGCCAAACGACATCAAGCTTTTGACGAACGTGCTAATTCGGGCCCTAGGAGACTTCGTCTGAACATGGGCCGCTAGCGATCGCCAGCGGTCGTACTGGCGACGAACGTCGTACAACTCGCTGTCCGGCAACCGTCACCGTCTCTTGATCAAACAAGAATCAGTTTGCTGACCCGGTCGCGACGGGTTATTCCCAAGCGTCAGGCCGCCAACCGAGGTCGTTCAGGACAGCCTCAATGCGTTTCCATCCCGGGCTTTTCGACTTCACGTCTGGTGGGGTGTCGGCTGCGAGTCGCAGCAGCGCAGCGCGAAGTTCGTTGTCTGCAGCAAAGGAAAGTGCTGGTCAAGACGCTACGCCCCCGAAATTCCATCGGGCATGTCCAAACTCAGGTGATAGGGTCCGCCCCGAAATCCTCGAGAACTCGCCGGACCGCTAAAGCCGTTTGATTAGAAGGGCTTTTGGCAAGAATCGCGTTTGCTTTCTCCTGCACCTGCGTTAGCGCTGTAGCCATATCTCGTTCCGCTTGCCCAAGGAGTCCGCTGAAGCTTTGTTTGAGGAGGTGCAGATGAGAGGGAGTCGCGGCGTGAGCCACACGGTCAAGCAAGATTTGCAGATGCCGCGCGCCGTCTCCCTTTAGGCTACCGACGGCAGTTACACCAAGTAGGTCGTCCCATAACTCAATTGACGGCGAGCGGTCGAACGTCAGTACAGTCCCTCGCATATCGCGGTTTTCATCTGCTTTGCGGGGCATCGCTTCGCGTATCTCGTCAACCAGGTGATGGAAATCTTCATCGGTGAGTGAGTAACCCACGAAGAGAAGATGTTTCGTCATCAGAACAGCCTGCACGAGCCCGTACAGAGCGCCGCGTTGGCGTTGTAAACGCATATAGTCCGCCCGAGTCAAGACGATGTCGTCTTCGTGCGAGCTGTCCACGCGATCTGTCCGCAGGGAGCCATGGAGCTTTAGTAACCAGGGCTGGCCCTGATGGACGATGTCATAGGGGAGGACCGCCAGGCGCTTATCCGTGATCCTTTGCTCCCGCCAAGCGCAAGCTTGCTCGAACAAATCGTCATAGTTCGTCGTGATCGCCTGCTGCGACCCGAGGGAGGCTAACAAGGCGTGTGTCAAACCGATCGAGCTGTCAATCGCGTTGAACATCTTTTGAATGTTGAGCACTAGCTCGCGGCGGCTACCCAATCTCCGCTCGATTAGTGTGGCGCGGTCCCGTAGGTCGAGCTGATCGACCAACTTGCGCTGCTCAGCCGAATACTCCGAGCTGTCCAGATCCTCAAGCAGACTCTTCCAATCGGGAAGACCAGCGTCACGGCTGGCGCCAGCTCCAATGAACAACACGAGTCGTCCATCCCTGGCTTCCCGCGCAAGTGCAGCAGCTTGGGCTTCTTCCTTCTCGGTGAGCGCCCAATCGCCAGGCGCGCGGGCCGATTGCACGGCTGACCACGCTTCGGGGGTTCTAACGCACAAAACAAAGTCGACTTGCTCAGTCGCAGCAAGACGATTGAGCTCGTCTAGCAGCGGCTTAATCGTGTCACCCTTGAAGAATTTGAATCCCCCGGCACCGGTGCCGATGAGCGGAAGTGCGAGCCGGAGGTGCTGCTCGGCGCCCCGACGCAGGCAAACTGCTGCCGCATCGACGAAGTCACCGACGACGTCGATCAGCTTGCGAACAAAAGCCGCAAGCGCTTTGCCGTCGGCATGCTCTTGCTGTCCTACATTGCCGAGCACGATTTGCGTTCCTCGTGAAGCTTGTCCGGTGTAAGGAACAGCACGTCGTCCATTCCATGTGTGCCCCGAGAGGAATTGCCCCGTGATGCCCAGAGCCGGGCGGAAATCTCGCGTCACGGAGAACGCGCCGTCCGTCGGGCAAAGCCATGCATCACACGAGATTGTCGTGACATCTGCTTGGACTACGAAGACGTGGCCGCGCATCGTTTCTCCTTCGGCTGCGGTTCGATCAGGAGCATCTCGGCTGCTGTCCAGTCACGTTACCGGAATTCGGCAACGATACTCAGAACGAGTGCGCTTCGACGTTAGCCCTACCCAGATTAGTTCCACTCGCAGCTGGCGGGACGAGCCCACTGTCATCCCGACGGTTGCAACCTCAGCCGCAACCCAGTCGCCCGGACCGCCCGCCGTTCAATCGCTGCCCGCACCGACGCCTCCGAACCCACCACCCGCACCTTGCCCTTCGCCCGAGTCACCGCGGTATAGAACAACTCCCGAGTCAGCAACCGCGAATCCTCGTCCGGCATAAGCACAGTCACCTCCTCAGCCTGGCTGCCTTGAGACTTGTGGATCGTCATGGCGTGCATGGTCTCGACATCGGAGAGCCGGGTGGTCGCGAAGTCCAGCGGTCCGCCGGCACCTGCGATGACAGCCCGAAGACCTTCGGCGCGGGCGATGACCACGCCGGTATCGCCGTTGTAGATGCGCAGCCCGTGGTCGTTGGCGGTCACCAACAGCGGGCGCCCGGGATACCACTCTGCCCACAGCGGCTGGCCGGTCGCTTCGGAAACCCATTGCTCGACTTGCCTATTCCACTGCCGCACCCCGTAGGGACCTTCTCGGTGAGCGCACAGCAGCCGGTGCTCATCCAGCGTCGCCAACGCGACATCGTCGGCGCCGAACTGCGCTGCCTCGCGCAACCGCAACGCATGGGGCAACAAGATGGAACGCAAAGCATCAGAGGTCTCTTCGGCGTCGATGAACTCAATGTGCTCGCCGCCAGCATGCAACAGATCCAGCGCACCGTCGGCGTCACCGACCCGGATCGCCTCGGCGAGAAAGCCGATCGTCTCGCCGAATCGATGCGAGGTCTTCAGCGTCGCCACCCGCATATCGGTGCGCGCCGAGATACCGTCCACCAAATCCGCCAGCACGGCACCGGCTTCCACCGACGCAAGCTGGTCGGCGTCGCCGACCAGGATCAGCCGGGCGTCCGGGCGCACCGCTTCCAGCAGCCGCGCCATCATCGTCAGCGACACCATCGACGTCTCGTCGACCACAATTACGTCGTGCGGCAGCCGGTTTTCGCGATCGTGGCGAAACCGCGACGACGTGTCCGGCCGGCTGCCCAGCAGTCGGTGCAGTGTCATCGCCTGCAGTCCACCAAGCCGCACCCGATCAGGCTCCTCCAGCCTGGCCACTTCCAGTTGCACGGCTTCGGCGAGCCGGGCCGCCGCCTTTCCGGTCGGCGCCGCCAGTGCGATTCGCAGTCGGGACGCACCAGCCTGCTCAGCGAGCAGCGCCAGCAGCCGCGCAACGGTCGTGGTCTTCCCAGTGCCGGGGCCACCGGTCAGCACCGTGACCGCCTGGGACAAAGCGATTTCTGCTGCCTCGCGCTGCTCTTCGAAACCGGCCGGGAAAAGTCGCTCAGAGGCGGGCACATCGCCTGCCGGCTTGGTCACCTGCAACGCCAACAAGTCGTCGCAGACCTGCTTCTCCTCGCGCCAATACCGGTCGAGGTAGAGCAGTCGCTCGTCGTAGAGATGCAAAACGTGGCCCAGCAGCGGACTGTCCCGCACCGCTGCCAGCCACGCCTCAGCCGAGGGCCACGGCACATCGTCGACGCCGATGTCGGAAGCGATGGTCCCCAGGTCGATGCAGACCGACCCGCCGCGAAGCCCGCGCACCAGCAGAGCGACCGCCAAAACCACCCGCTCGTCAGACTCTGTGCCGAGAACGCAGATCCGATCCGCCACGCGAACATCGGAAATGTCCAGCACGCCAGTCTCGTTGAACGTCTGCAGCAGGCCGGTCGCATTCATGGCAACCTCGATAGTCACGCCGCCGCCCTCCCCGAGTCGAGCAGATCCGACAGTGCGACCACCAGCCCGAAAGGTGGCTGCCAGCTGAACACCCCGCACGGCTGGCCGTCGGTCACCGGCGTATCCGCACCGCACATGCCCCGCACAAACAGATACAGCACCCCACCAAGGTGCACGGCAGGGTCGTAAGCAGGAACCCGCCACCGCAGAAAACGATGCAGCACAACGGTGTACAGCAGCGCCTGCAAGGGATAGTCCGAGTGCAGCATGGCCTCGGCCAGCCGCCCGGCCCCATAATCGGCGGCATTGTCGCCCAGATAGTTGGTCTTGTAGTCCACCACCAGGTAGCGCTGATCCGGTAGGCGCAACACCGCGTCGATCGAACCCGACAAGTATCCCCGCAGCGACTGATTACCCAACGCAGCCGACGTCAACCGATCGACGTACGGCGCAAAAGGATCTTCATCCGGCAGAAAAGCGCGCAGTAACTCACCGACATCGGACACCGAAATATTGGGCACAGAACCACGCACATCGCCACCGGCCAGCGGAATCTCGAAGTCCAACTCCCGCAACCGATCTGAAAAACCGATGTGCCGCAACGTCAAACCACCCGCCAGAGGACCGAGCGGCGTGTCGTTCATCGGCAGCAACGCCGCCGCCAACTCGGAAGCGGAAACGTCCACCGACCACCAGTTGAGCTCCCGCAACGCACAGGTCTCGAGCTCCAAAGTAAAGTCCGCCGCACAGGGGTCGGCTTTCTCCAGGACGGCATGCACCAGCGACCCGAACGTTGCGCCCCTGGGCAATACGGCCATGGGAGACGAAACGGAGGGTCCGGATGCCTTCTCGGGCAACGGGATATCGCCGGTCTCGTCATCGAGCTCGGTGACCTCCGGCTCGCTGGTGACGCCGACGGCCTCGGCCACCCGGATGAGACCGGAGTAGGACGTGCGCCGCCACCCGGTGTCGATGCTGCGGTGAAAATGCCGCATCTCCAGCTTCGAGGGCTCCGGCTTGGCCGGAACGGGCGGCGCGGCCGCCACCACCGACGCTTCGATCACCGGACCGCCCGCGGCCTCCCATTCCCGGAAACGGGCCATCACGTCGTGGTCGGTGATCTTCGGCGGGTCACAACGGTCTGGTACCTGCGCCTCACCAGGGCGACGGCCACGCAACAGCCGTGACAACCCGCCGTCGGGTTCGTCGCGGGCCGACGCCCACCACGCCACCACCTGGGACTGCGCGCGCGTCATCGCGACGTAGCTCAGCCGGCTGACGTCGCCGGCATCCTCACGGCGGCCCTGCTGTTTCGCCAAGGCGACACCGGGACCGTTCGCACCGCCGACATACACGCAGCGCACTCCGTCGTCGTGAAACACCATCAGGTCGCAGTCCTGGACATTGCGGTTGAACGCGAACGGCACATACACCACCGGGAATTGCAGTCCCTTGGCCGCATACACCGTCATCACCTGCACCGCGGTGGCGTCGCTGTCCAGCCGACGATTGCGTTCGGTTGCGCCGCTGCGCTCTTCGCGTTGCTTGCGCAGCCAGTCGCGCAGTCCCGGCAAGCCCAACCGTTCGTGGTGCGCAACGTCCTGCAGCAACTGGGTGACGTGCGCGAGGTCGGTCATCTGCCGCTCGCCGTCCTCCCAGGACAGCACCCGGTCACCCATGCCGCGCAACTGCGCGGCTTCAAAGACCGCAGCGACGCCGCGCTCCCTGGCGTGGGCGGACCACTCACGCAACGTGTCGGCGATGCGATCCGTCAGCGGGTCACCGCCGGCCACCAGGGTTTCCGCGGTCTCGCCGAAGAACACCGTCGCCGCGGCGGCGCGCACCATTCCGGGGCGGTGTGGTTGGTCGAAGGCCTCCAGCAGGCAGAGCCAGTCCGCCGCGGCGTCTGAAGTGAACACGTCGCTATTGCCGGTGTAGACCACCGGAATGCCGGCGTCGCACAGCGCCTGGAAGCACGCCGCGGCATCTTTATGCCGCTCGATGATCACCGCGATGTCGCGGGCCTGCAGCGGCTTACCGTCGAACGTCGCACCGCTGGCCAGCAACGCGCGGATGTCGGCGGCGAGGTCGGCGCTGATGTGCGCCCGCAATTCATCGATAGGTGTCTGCTGAACACCTTTGCGGCCCAACGTCGCCCGATCAACGACGCGCAGCCGGAACGGATCGTTGTGTGGCGCACCGGCAAGTCGGTAGCCGCGGTGGTGTGCCTCGACGTCGTCCACCACGATGGCGGCGTCACCGAGCTGGGCGCCGCGCAGCACCACCTGCAGCCGGTCCAGCAGCGCGGAATCGCTGCGCCAGTTGGTGGCCAACGTCTTCTGCTCACCCGCCGTCTTCGCTGCCTCCAGATACGTCACGAGGTCCCCGCCGCGAAATGCATAGATGGCCTGCTTCGGGTCGCCGATCAGGATCACCGTGCAGTGCCCGCTGAACGCGCGGTCGACCACCTGCCATTGGATTTGGTCGGTGTCCTGGAATTCGTCGACCATGACGATGGGCCAACGGTGCCGCATGCGGGCTCGGGCGGGGGAGTCGTCGGTGTCCAGTGCGGCGGCCAGTCGGCTCAGCAGATCGTCGTAGCTCAGCACGCCGAGGCGCTGCTTGCGCCTTTCCAGCTCGGCCAGCACGTCTTTCGCGAAATCAACACGGGTAGCGGCTTCCGAACCGGGGGCCGGGCCTAACGGTCGCAACTCCGCTGCCGGGTTGTTGACCACCTCGCGGGCCAACTTCAACGCAGCGACATACTGCAGCACCGGATCGTTACGCTCCTGGCCGAAGTGGGCCAGATACAGGTCGTCGACGATCTCGGTGGTGAGGTCGCCGAGGCTTTCCAGCAGCGTGACGTTGGACGCGGTGTCGCCCGCCACGCCGAGCGACTTGAGCACCAGCTGGCAGAACTGGTGGATGGTGGCGATCGTCGAGGCGTCGAAACCGGCCAACGCATCGCGCAACCGCTGCTTGCGGGCGTCGCGCTCGTCGTCCGGGGCATCAATCAGATATGCCACCAACTGGTTGTCACCGACCGTCGACGGATCGTCGAAAGCGATGACCGCGTCGGCGATTTGGCGGCGCACCCGCTCGCGCAGCTCTTGGCTGGCCGATCGACTGAACGTGACCAGCAGCATCTGATCCAGCGTCGCCACGCCCTCAGCGAGATACCGCGTCACCAGACCGGCCAGCGCGAACGTCTTGCCGGTGCCTGCGCTGGCCTGCAGCACGGTGGTGGACCGTTCGGCCGGCAGCGGGCCGAGCAGGTCGAAAGGCTGCATCACGTCGGGATCCTCTCGGCGCGCAGCATCGGCAGCCAGAGTCGGCAGGCGTAGGCACCGAGCCGGTTGTCTTCGCTGTCGAACTCCTCACCCGGGCGCAGTGGTGTCATCAGGGCGGCCAGCCGCGCGCCTTTGCCCCAGGCCCGCACATGCGCCGGCGACGCGTCTTCCCCGGGGTACCTGTTGCTCCGCCAGCGGTAATCGGCGGACTGTACCGGGTCGTCGCCGGCATGCCGCGCGACCGCCCAGGCGTAGGAGGTCTTGACCGGCAACGGGAGCGGCTCGCGGCGGCCCGCGTCGTAGATCGCTACCAGCTCGCGCAGCACTTCGACGGCGTCACCATCGGGTCGGCCTATTTCCTCGACTCGCGGAGTGGTGCCGCGCTTTGGCCGGCCGATGCACGCCGCCGACCAGTCCTGGCGGGAGTCACGAGCGAACAACGCCAGCAACGGAATCCACGATGCGAGTAGGTGTTTGCCGTCCAGCTTGGAATAGGTCACCGACACCAGGCGCTGCCCGTACACCGCCGGCACGGTGCCGCTGAGACGCCGCCCGCCACCGAGTTCGACGTCGACGTCATACGGCTTGGGATCCGTCGTGCGGTAGTGCTGTGCTTCGGTCGTCAAAAGGTTTGCCTGATCGCGGATCTCGGTGGCCTTGCGCCAACCCAGCTGTCCCGGCGGCAGCGTGCCGCGGCGCCATTCCGCGTGGCGTGCTTGGTCGGCGGTCATGCCGCGAAGCATGTCACCGAGTATCCGGTCGCCGACCGACCACTCCTCGAGGTTGTCCAGGCCTACCGGCATGGCGTCTTGGACACCGTCGACGTCCCGCGGCAACGTGAAGTCCAGTGACCGGAAGAAGCCTTTCACCGGGTCGTTGAAGAAGCCGATCAAGTCGGCGAGGCTGACGTCGTCGGCGGGTGGCGACGGCAGCGGCGCGGAAATGAACTTGGGTTGTGCGCTGCGGTGGCCGGCGCCGGCCTGTGCGGCCCGTAGCGCGGTCGGGTCGAAACTGAACGGCACCTTCGGCACCAGCTCGCCGGGGATCACGTTGCGAACATCGAACGGCTGCAACGGATGCTCGACGACGACACGCTGCCGGACCTTCTCCATGGTGGTGATATCGAGGGCATCCAGCAGTTCGTCCAACGGCACCGCAGGCGGACGGGGCTGCCCCGAGTACTGATTGGCCCCGGTGTAGGTGATGACCAATTTCTCGGTAGCCGCGCCGATGGCATCCAGCAGCAATTGCCGGTCCTCAGAACGGATGTCGCGCTCACCGGTCATCGGGTCGCGGGCCAGCGCGTCGTCACCGTCGACGACACCGAGTCGCGGAAACACGCCGTCGTCGAGACCCACCAGACAGACCACCCGGTGCGGCACGGACCGCATCGGCACCATCGTGCACACCGTCAGCGTTCCGGTGCGGAAGTTGGCCCGGGTCGGACGGCCGGCCAGATGCTGGCCCAGCAGCGCCCGGATGTCCGGCAGCCGTAGCGAAGTGTCAGCTCGCGAACCGGCCTGCTCCAACACCTCGGCAAATTCACGCTCGACCTGACGTGTCTGCCACGCATCGGATTCGCTGATTCGCGTCAACGTGGTGATGCCGTCGGTCAAGGCGTTGAGCCAATCGTGCAGCGGCCGTGCGCCGGTCAGCGAGTCGGCAGCGTGCTCGAGACGGCAGACGAATTCTGCGAGCTGCCCGGCCAACTCGACTTTGTTGCTGCCGACGTCATCGAGGGGCAAGGTGTTGTCGATCCAGGCGTGGGCGTCGTCGGACATGGCGACGCCGGCCAAGATCCGGTCGATGCCGAAACGCCATGTGTTGTGCACGAAGTCGACGTGGTAGGGCCGTCGATGTTCCTGATCGAAGCCCCACCGGATGTTCGCCTGTCGCACCCAGCGGGTGATCGACTCCAGGTCGTCATCGGTGAAGCCGAATCGGGCCCGCACCGGCGCGGTCTCGGCGATGTTGAGGACCTCACTGGCCGTGACTCTGCCGTCGGCCAGCGCCAGCAACTGGGAGGCCAGACCGAGCAGCGGATTGGTCTGGATCAGTGAACGGTCGGCGAGTTTGACCCGCAGCCGGTGAGCGGGATGCGCGCCGTGCACCACGTCGCCGAGCCCGAAGTCGGCGACGATCAGCGGTGCATAGGTCTCGATGTCCGGGCACATCACCAAGATGTCGCGCGGCTCCAACGTCGAATCGTCTTGCAGCAGGCCGAGCAGCACCTCACGCAACACGTCGACCTGACGGGCCGGGCCGTGACAGCTGTGCACCTGCACCGAGCGGTCATCGTCGCTCAGCGTACGTCCTTGTGGCCGAACGGCATTGGCGGCGATGTCGGACTGCAGCCAGCCAAGCAGAGTCTCTGAGCGGTCCTGGTTGGGTAGGTACTCGTCGGTCTGCACGTCGATCGGCAGGCTGCGTTGTAGTTCGCGTAGGTCGCGACCGAGCGTGGCCAACAGCGGATGGTCCACGGCGCGGTGGCTGGTGTCCTCGCGACGGGGGATAGCGCCGTGCCGGCCGGCGAGCTTCTGCCACAACGCGTCGCTGGGGTGCGGCAGCCACAGATGCAGATCGTGATGGGTGCACACCGCCTGCAGGAGCTCGATGTCGGTCGACGCCAGCCGGGTGTGCCCGAACAACGACAGCCGCGCTGGCAGCTCGCTCGGCCCTTCCTGCAGGCGTGCGACGGTCTTGCGCTGGCGGACGTGCGGGGGATCGGCGTCGACACGTTCGACGAGTGCGCGCCAGAGCGCGGGTTGCCAGTGCAGATCGTCGTTGAGGCCTGCTGTGTTGCCGTCGAGCCAATCGATCAGCAGCTTCGGACGCTGTCGGGCGTAGGAGGCGAACAGACCGGCCAGCCGTCGTGCGACCGAAAACCTTCGGCATCTGCGCAATTCGGCCTCGTCACCGGTGTCGAAGTGGCCCAGGTGTTTTGCCAGGATGTCGCACCACGGCTGATCGAGCGAGGCGTCGATAGTTTCGAGCAGCGGCCACGTCATCGCGTCGGGGGACCACCGATCGTCGTCGACCGTGCCGGTGATCTCGGCGATCAACGAGCCCGGGCTGCGGAATGAGACTCCCGCGCAGACGCCGTCGCCTTGACCGCCGGCGCCCAGGACGTGTGACAGCCGCTGGCTCAGCCAGCGTTCGACGCCGCGGGCCGGCACCAGGACGAGCTCCTCGGCGAACGGGTCGGGCAGCGGTTTGGCCAGCAGGGCACCTAAGCCGTCGGCCAGTAGGTCGGTGCGCTCGGCACGGTGCAGGTGAAGTGCCATTGGGGGTCACGATAAGCGGCCCCGGCGACCTGGGCGCCCGGTTCTGGAAAGTTGTCGTACGCTCCAGCACATCATCGTTGGCGCGCCTATCAAGAGAGGCCGGTCCTGGTCTGGTGGACACGGTCGCGGCGCCGGCAAGGGAAAATCGGAGTTTCCTCAGAGCTGGGACCGAGCCAAGATCAAAAGTGCAATTGAGGAGTTGTTGGTGGCTCCTGACGAAATACAGCGCCAAGGTTCGACACTCTTTTTTCTTGGTCGAGTGTTCGGCCAACCGATCGAAGCTCGGGTGCGCGCCCGACATGGACCGCCGCAACTGTGGACGGCTTACCTCAAAATTTCACGGTAGCCCGAGTTTTCTCGTGGTGGCTGTTGAGGTCACGAGTTGAGCTTGATTTCCGGTTTCTGGGTAGGCGGCGCCGCCGCGTGTCGTGCGGTG
>Ga0080006_1253561_pt1 | contig 157572 bp, 171 predicted proteins | sample RS3BMetagenome_FD_69209 | JGI IMG/M metagenome (GOLD analysis project Ga0080006, IMG submission 69209) | Ferric oxide microbial mat and aquatic microbial communities from Rainbow Spring, Yellowstone National Park, USA - RS3B (SPADES... ...
CCAGTATCGGTACAGCCGTCCAGCGATGCCATGGTCATAGTCACGGGAAATGGTGATCCAATCTCGCCCTGTAGTGATAATCGGCTACCGCCGCCGTCTCACCTAACCCTGTCACACAGGGTGCCGGTTCGGGGCAACGTGACCTGGGGCGGCCGGGATTCCGCCCGATGAGGACTTTACGGCTGACCCCGTCGATGTAAAGGCGATATTGACGATCACGGTGGCTGTGGCTGTGGCTGTGGCCGTGGCCGTCGGCCGCCTCGGCAGACGTGTCGCCGACGACGGTCTCGGCGGCGGTCGATGTAAGCCATGCCAGAACTTGGCGAATATCCGACTCCCAGGCACCGCCGCAGCTACCGTGCTGAATACCACGCCCGCCGCGGGCGCTGCAGAGCCGAAGGTGACACGGTGACATGGTGAAAAGACAGCTTCTGGTCACAACTCTTGCCGCGGCAGCGTTCGCCGTTGGTTTCATCCGCACACCATCGGCTCATGCCGACGACCAAGGATTTCTCAACGAACTGCGGGCGAACGGCTTCGCAGGGTGGTCTGTCGCAGGCCAGCAGATGCCCGATGGTGTTCTCGTGTCGCAAGGATATATGGCGTGCAACAGGCTGCACCTGGGCGAGCGGCCTGACCAGTTGCTTGGACAGTTGAGTCCCAATGACGTCAATACGGGTCGGATGTTGCTGCACGCTGCACAACACAACCTGTGTCCTGACACGCTGTGACAGCGACGCTGACGCATATCAGCGATGAGATGGTTTCAGCTCGACAGAACGGGGGCCGGAACCCGTAACAGGTTCCAGCCCCCGGCCAGCTGAACGACTAGTGCGCGTGGCCGTGGTGATGGCCGTGGTCGTCGGCCGCCTCGGCGGGCTTGTCGACAATCGCGGTTTCGGTGGTTTCTGCGTTTACGAGGACTACACACCGATGCCGGACGGGCTGGCACTTGTGGTTCTCCGTCTATGCACATACCGCCGTTTGAACGCTGCGACGGCGACCCCGAACAGGATGGCAGGTACCCACCGCCAGGACCAATCCACAGCGACAAGCACGGCGAACACAACAACCACCACCGCCGCGCTCAGCCACCCCCAGGGCTTGTGAGGCAGCACGAACGCGAGTACAGCCCCGACAGCGGCGATTGCGACGAGACCAACAAACACGAGCGCGGACATCAGTCGATTCCCTTCTCGATGTCGCCGACAATTTTTTCTAGGTCATCGCCGATGGCGTTTGCGCCGGCGATAAGCCCGACAATTCCAACCGGCAACATCGGCCCCTCTGCCGGTAAAGACGCCGCGATTGACGCCTCCCCGGCAACCGCACCAGCGGTCTTGAGCACGTCACCCTCGAACTCTTTGAGATCGAAGCTCGGGGCCGGGGATGGTGTGTCCTTCCACCAGTCGGAAGGCGGTCCAGGGGGTCCGCCTAGACCTTGTTCAAGCGGAGTCGGGCCTCCGCCGCCACCGATATGCTCGCCACCGATCTCGGGCATCGGCTGCTCGAATCCATCGTCGGTTTTGAAACCGTCACCAGGGCCACCACCGCGCTTGAAGTCGACGGCTTGGACCTTCCCCGCACCCGTGGTGCCGGGGTTGAAGGTCGCCGCTGCCGCTGGGGCGGCTCCGGTAGCAGGCTGTACCTGTGCTTGAGCATCGGTCGCGGACAACGGCGCAGAGGTGGTCGCCGCCCTATGGTGTGTCGACGTCGATAAGCCGTTGCCGTCCATACCCATCGCTGCCGCCAGCGAGTTTGACTGGTCGCCGTCGGTGTTGGCGTAGTGGACACCGGCTGCATAGAGGTTGGTCGAGATGTCGTTCAACTCTCGGACCTGGGCACCCGCAGCTTCGTGAAACCAGGCGAGCGCACCCTGAGCGGCCTTCGCCGCTTTGCCCTGCCACTGGCCTTCCAGGTTGCTTGCTGCCTGCTCAACCTGGGCGATGACGGTCTTGAACTCTCCGGCTATCCGCTCGAAGTTAGCGGCCTCTTTGGCGAGCGCAGCCGGGTCGGTGGTGAGTGACTGTGACTCCACCCGGCGATTATACGACGTAGTGCCGGGAGCTTCAGGGGTTAGCCTCGATCCACGGACTGACCTGATGTGTGCGAGTGTCGAAAAGAGGAAAGTGCCCTCTGAGCTGGGATGATTGATGTTCTGACGCATTAATCGGTCCAGTTAAGAAAGGGCACTTCCGGAGCAAGTTTCGCATAGGTTCGCCGCGGAGTCAGCGGTGTTCGACGATGACAATCTCGTGTCGTGCGCTGGCGTGGTGCCGGTGATGACGTCGGCGCAGCAGACCGGGCTGAGCAGGTTGCTCAGTGCGAAGGTTCGGATCGCAGCGTCGCGGATCAAGTCCGGGGCCCTGCCGCAGATCGTGGCGGGAAGATTCACACCACAGCCCGGCAAGGGGGTCGTTCGGTCGAACATGTTCATCCCGGCTGATTGGGTTTGGAACACATTGAAGGACGGCACGGACCTCAAAGATGGCCGGCTTCTCCCGAAGAACTTCGGGGACAACCGCGGCCCGAACGCCACCGCAGACGTCCAGGCGTCGCGGGTGTCGGTCTTCGTCGACTATGACCACGGATTGGTCGTAGTCCGCCAGAACCCGACATCGAACGTCGACGGAGCACGCGGAGGGGCCGCGGCCGCCGTGCCGAATGTGCATGTGGCGCAAGCGCCGGACGGGCGACTGACGATCGACTACAACGCCCACGATGCGTACGAGCTCCCTCTCGGGACGGCGGCGGGGGCCACTGTCAACGGCCGTGTCACGTTGAGCCCGCAGACGGACGGATCAGTCGCGCTCGGTGGGAATGCCACCATTTACCCGAGCATGGAACCATACCAATACCGCGACGGCGCCGCACCTGCGCAGCTCCAATTGGATCCGGCGAACTCAGGAGGTCATTGGGGTCCGGGCACCAGCCTCACCCGCCATCACTGGATCGGCGACGCCACCATGCCGGCGGTACGCCCCAATATGCCGGGCTGGCAGTGGGAGTTGGAAAACCTCAACCCGTTCGAGGGTGACCCGTTCGTATCGCACACAACACAACTGACCGACCCGTTCCAGGGCGGCATCCCGACGGTGGCGGTGGGGCGATGAGGCTCCGGTTCACCAGACCGTCCCTTCGGCGGCTGCTGTGGTCGCTCCTAGTGGTCGCGGTGTCGTGCTCTGTCATCGTTAGCGTGGGCTATTTCGTCGGTGCCCTTGTGAACTCCCACAATGATCCGAGCCCCACCTCAACTGGCGATTACATCCGCCTGTTCATCATGTTTCTGTGGCTCTACGGGCCATCTTTGGTCGTAATAGCTTGGCCGATCAGCATTCCCGTGATCGTCGTTCTCAGCCTGCTCGTTGCGTGCGTGCGTCGCCGGGGAGTTACACCATGAGCCAACTTTCACGATCCGACAAACTGCGCTTTGGCGTATCCGTAGTCGCCACAGTAATTTTCGTCAGTGGAGCGATACAAACGATCCCTGGCCATAGGTGAGGTACGGTCGCCATTCTTGCCATAGCGGGTGTTTCGGCAATACTCATGGCGTTAGCAACTATGTCGAGAAATCCAAAGATTTATGGACTCCCCTCTCGTATCTAACGAGTGGCTCGTCAGGACGTGGAGACAGAATTACGAACGATGGCGAGCGGAGGAACGCCACCCGCCGCAATAGTCGGATAGGCCCGGCTATCGAACGGATGTTCGTTAGACTAGCGGCGTGTGCTTGTTGGAGCAGGCCACAGCTGTTTACGCATCAGTTATGTGATGCACGTAACATCCCCGGGGTTAACCCCCTAGGTGGTCAAAAGTGTGCGTAATCTGGTCGCGTTTCTTTTGCATCTCGTTCTCGATGTAGAAAGCGTTAACGACAGCGACCACAAGTAGCAAGACAGCGAAGCCGCGCGCAATTGGTGCGGCACGCAGGAAGAACCCCAAGGCCGTCGCGCCGCCGGCAACGGCGACACCGGTCCACACCGGGCCGGACCCGGTCATCAAGCTCAGTCTGAGGGAGCAGGCGGTGCGAAGCTCGCGGGTCCCGTGGGCGGAGGGGGTCCGCTCCAGGCGGTGCCATTCCAATAGATTTGCCGCGCAGAGTCGGACGGATCGGGGTACCAACCGGGTGCAGGCGATGGCGTCGTCATGCGGATAAACGGTACAGCGCGTCCCCGACATCTCTCGGCTTTACGAGGTCGATTCGTGGGGGCATAAAGAACGGGGGCCGGAACCCGTAACAGGTTCCAGCCCCCGGCCTGTCAGTGACTAGTGCGCGTGGCCGTGGTGATGGCCGTGGCCATGACCGTGGTCATCCTCGTCATGGCTTACTTTCTCGACAATCGCGGTCTCGGTGGTCAGCACCATGCGTGCCACCGACGCCGCATTGAGCACCGCCGACCGGGTGACCTTGACCGGGTCGATGACCCCGTCGGCTGCCAGGTCGCCGTACTTCAGCGTCGCCGCGTTCAGCCCGTGACCGACCGGCAGCTCGGCCACCTTGTTCACCGCTACCGCGCCGTCGAGCCCGGCATTGGTCGCGATCCAGTACAGCGGCGCACTGAGCGCATTGGAAAACACCTCGACACCGCTGGCCTCGTCGCCGGACACCGACTTGTGCAGATCGACCAGCGCCTTGCGCGCATGTATCAGCGCCGATCCACCGCCGGCGACGATGCCCTCTTCGACGGCGGCTTTGGCCGCAGCGACCGCATCCTCGACGGCTTCCTTGCGCTTCTTGAGCGCGGTCTCGGTGGCGGCGCCGACCTTGATCACGGCCACGCCGCCGGCCAACTTAGCCAACCGCTCCTGCAGCTTCTCGCGATCCCAATCGGAGTCGGTGGCCTCGATCTCGGCACGTAGCTGCTTGGCCCGGTTCGTGATCGCGTCAGCACCGCCACCGCCCTCGACGATGACGGTGTCGTCCTTGCTGACCACCACGCGACGGGCCGAACCCAGCACCTCGAGACCGACCTCGCGCAGCGAGAGCCCGACATCGGGGTTGACCACCTGGCCGCCGGTGACGATGGCCAGGTCCTCCAGGAAGGCCTTGCGTCGGTCGCCGAAGAACGGCGCCTTGACCGCCACCGCTTTCAGCGTCTTGCGAATTGCGTTGACGACCAGCGTCGACAGCGGCTCGCCCTCGACGTCCTCGGCGATCACCAGCAGCGGCTTACCTGACTCGGCGACCTTCTCCAGCAGCGGCAGCAAGTCGGGCAGCGAGCTGATCTTGTCCCGGTGCAACAGGATCAGCGCGTCCTCGAGCACGGCCTGCTGTGCGTCGAAATCGGTGACGAAGTAGGCCGACAGGAAACCCTTGTCGAAACCGACGCCCTCGGTGAACTCCAGTTCGGTGTTCATCGTCGACGATTCCTCGACGCTCACCACGCCGTCGTCACCGACCTTGCTGATGGCCTCGCCGACCAGCTCCCCGACCTGCTCGTCACGCGACGACACGGTGGCGATCTGCGCGATGCCGGTCTTGCCCGATACCGGAGTGGCCGATGCCAGCAGCGCCTCGGATACCGCGTCGGCGGCCTTGCCGATCCCCAGCCCCAACGCGATCGGGTTGGCGCCCGCAGCCACGTTGCGCAGCCCGTGCTTGATGATGGCCTGCGCCAGCACAGTCGCGGTGGTGGTGCCGTCACCGGCGATGTCATTGGTCTTGGTGGCCACCGACTTGACCAGCTGGGCACCCAGGTTCTCGAACGGGTCTTCCAAGTCGATCTCGCGGGCGACCGTGACACCGTCATTGGTAATGGACGGGCCGCCAAAGGCCTTGGCCAACACCACATTGCGGCCACGCGGCCCCAGCGTCACACGGACCGCGTCGGCGAGCTTGTCGACGCCGGCTTCCATCGCCCGGCGCGCGGTCTCGTTGAACTCAATCTGCTTGCTCATTTTTTTCCTTCTAACTAACGAGTGCCGCCCCGGAACTCACCCGTCGAAACGGGAAGCTCCGGGGCGGTACAAGAGTGCCTATTTGTTGACGACAGCCAGCACGTCACGGGCCGAGAGGATCAGGTACTCCTCGCCGCCGTATTTGATCTCTGTGCCGCCGTACTTGCTGTAGATGACGGTGTCGCCTTCGGACACGTCCAGCGGAATCCGCTTCGAGCCGTCCTCATCCCACCGGCCGGGGCCGACGGCGACGACTTTGCCCTCTTGGGGCTTTTCCTTAGCGGTGTCGGGAATGACCAGACCGGATGCGGTCGTGGTCTCGGCCTCGTTGGCCTGTACGAGGATCTTGTCCTCGAGTGGCTTGATGTTGACGCTCGCCACGATTGGAGCCCTCCACTTAGTTAGTCAGATCCGGGGCGGTTGCCCCGATTTACCAGGTGTTTCGGCTTTCGTCCGTGCCTTAGGCGTCGTCGTCGCGGGAGCCGACGCCGGGAATGTCCGATTGCCACCTAGCACTCTATACATGCGAGTGCTAGCACTCAAGGGTGGGCTGGTGCTTTGAGCGAACCTGCCGACCGGTTTCCAGAAACCTGACAGGTTTCAACGGCCATACTGGTGAAATGTTCAACGATTTGCGAAACGCCACCCGCGCCGGCGCTGTCGTGACCTTGCTGACGGCCGCCGCACTCGGGTTGACCCCGGTTGCTCACGCCGAGATGTACGGCGACCCGTCGACCGCCGCGCCCTATTGGCGCTACCAGCACCAGGAGGACTGCGGGCTGATGGCCATTGCCGACGTGGTCGGCCAGCTCACCGGCCACGAACCCACCCAGCTCGGCGTCGAGTTGCGGGGCGTCTTCACCCCGAGCGAGTCCCACCGCGGCGACGTCTACTTCTTCGACGGCACCTCTCCTCAGGACATGGTGCTGCTGTTGCAGCGCTACGGCATCGCAAGCAACCTGACCACCGGTAACACCATGGCAGGCCTCGAGCAGGATCTGGCCCAAGGCCACAAGGTCATCGCCGCGCTCAATGCCGAGACGATCTGGAACATCGCCGGCAATCGGACCCAGCCTGACCACGCCGTCGTCGTCACCGGGGTCGACACCGGCGCCAACATCGTCCATCTCAACGACAGCGGCACGCCCAACGGTCGCGACGAGCAGATCCCGATGGACGTCTTCAGTCAAGCCTGGTCGACGAGCAACAACCTGCTGATCGTCACCGACGCAACCGGTTACGGGACCGTCCCGTGGGCACCCCACCTCTAATTTGAGCGCTGACACACCTGCCCGGTGACCACCGGTAGGCCCGGGTCACTGGCCACATCCAGCGGAGACGGTGGGGCGCCGGCGGCCAGCAGGTGAGCGGCGAACGCGGCGATCATCGCCCCGTTGTCGGTGCACAGCCGCAGGGGCGGGATCCGCAGGGTCAGGCCGGCGGCCTCGCAGCGCTGCGCGGCCAGCCCCCGCAGCCGCGAGTTGGCGGCCACACCGCCCGCGATCAGCAACGTGGATACGCCCAGTTCGGTGGCAGCGCGGACCGCCTTCATGGTCAGCACGTCAGCCACCGACTCCTGGAACCCGGCGGCCACGTCGGCGGTCGAGGCGTCCGGATGGCTCTCGACGTAGCGCGCGACCGCGGTCTTGAGGCCGGAGAAGCTGAAGGCATGCGGGTCATCACGCGGTCCGGTCATGCCGCGCGGAAACACGATCGCCTGCCGATCGCCGGTCTGCGCCAACTCGTCGAGCACCTTGCCGCCCGGATAACCCAGCCCGAGCAGCCGGGCCACCTTGTCGTAGGCCTCCCCCGCGGCGTCGTCGACGGTACTGCCCAACTCCACGATCGGCTCGCCGAGCGAGCGGACGTGCAGCAGGTGCGTGTGGCCGCCGGACACCAGCAGCGCCACGCTCTCGGGCAGCGGCCCATGCTGGTAGACATCGGCGGCCAGATGGCCGCCCAGGTGGTTGACCGCGTAGAACGGCACATCCCAGGCGGCCGAATACGCCTTGGCCGCAGCCACTCCCACTAGCAGGGCGCCGGCCAGGCCGGGCCCGATGGTGGCCGCGACGACGTCGGGCTTCTGCAGCCCGGCGGTGGCCAGGGCGCGGCGCATCGCTGGGCCGAGCGCCTCCAGGTGTGCCCGCGACGCGACCTCGGGTACGACGCCGCCGTAGCGGACGTGTTCGTCGACGCTGGAGGCCACCTCGTCGGCCAGCAGCGTCAGCGTCCCGTCATCGTCGAGCCGGGCGATGCCGACACCTGTTTCGTCGCAGGACGTTTCAATCGCCAAGACGGTTCTCACGTTGCCTCCCGCCGCATGGTGTAAGCGTCGGCGCCGCTGACCCGGTAATACCGCTTGCGCACGCCCACTTCGAGGAATCCGACGCTGCGGTAAAGCGCGATCGCTGCGTCGTTGTCAGTGCGTACCTCCAGATGTACGACGGCGTCCGCGGCGATGTCGAGGAGCGCGTCCAGAATGCGCCGACCGATGCCGCGGCCCTGGTAGGCGGGGTCGACACCGATGGTGTGGATTTCGTATTCGAACGGCGGCGTGCGCCCCAGCCGGGAGATGCCGCCGTAGCCGACCAACGTGTCGCCGTCGCGCGCGGCCAGGTAATGGTTGTGCTCGGCGAGAAGCTCACGGACGAATGCGACTGTCGGCCAGGGGTCGTCGCCGGGAAACAGCAGGGCTTCCAACTCCGCGCAGCGGTCGGCGTCGGCTGCGGTCAGCCCGTCGATGATCACGGTCACCGGGCGGCCCGCTCGGCCAGCGTCTTGGCGTCCGGCCGGCGAAGATACAACGGCACCAACGCCGCCGGTGGTCGCGACCAGTCGGCCACGGCGGCAACCAGGCCCACCGCGTCGGGGTACGCCGGTTGGATGCAGGGCAGCCCGAACAGGCCGGAGTGGTCGGGCGAGCCGGCCACCGCCTGGGCGCGGCCCGGGACCACCGCGGCCGGGGCGCTGACCGCCGGGCCGTCGACTCGGACGCCGTCGCGGTAACGGGACCAGTAGATCTCGCGTCGACGGGCGTCGGTGACCACCAACACCTCACCGCGAGTCTGCCCGCCGATGGCGTCGAGGCTGCACACCCCGTACACCGGAATGCCCAGCGCATGACCGTACGCCGACGCGGTCGCCATCCCGACCCGCAGCCCGGTGAATGGGCCGGGGCCACAGCCGACCACCACCGCATCGAGATCGGCCATCGAACGGCCGGCATCGGCCAACGCGGCCAACACATTCGGGGTGATCCGCTCGGCGTGGGCACGCGGGTCGAGGCTGACGCGCTCAGCCAGCAGTTCGCGGTCGGCGACGACGCCCGCCGTCACCGCGGGCGTCGAGGTGTCGATGGCAAGCACCAGGCTCATCGGCGCCGCTCCTCCTCATCGCAACGCTCTGCGTCGTCACCGGCGCGGCTCATGGACAACTCCATTGCCACGTCGCAGTTCGAGTGTCGGAGCTGCTGATTCGCTCCAAGCGGACGTCGAGGTGGCGATCGGACAACCGTTCGGCGATACCTTCGCCCCACTCCACCACCACGACGGCATCGTCGAGCTCGGTGTCCAGATCGAGGCTTTCCAGCTCGTCGAGCAAGTCTGCGCCGGTGTGGTCGAGCAACCGGTAGACATCCACGTGAATCAACGCCGGGTTGCCGGCCCGGCGCGCCGGATGCACCCGCGCCAGCACGAAGGTCGGCGAGGTGATCGGCCCGTCGACATCCATCGCTGCCGCAATTCCCTTGGTCAGCAATGTCTTTCCGGCACCGAGCGGACCGGAGAGCACGACGACATCGCCCGCGCGCAATTGGCCGCCGAGTCGCGAGCCCAGCGCGACGGTGTCTTCGGCGTTGGGCAGAGTCGCGATGCCCGACAGTCCGTCAGCCACGGCGCATGACCCGATCACGCAGCTGCCGGCTGAGCACCGTAAACCTGCCGGGGCTGGCGTGCTTGACCAGTCGCACCAACCCATCGCTGACGGATGCCGGCTTCTCCAGCAACACCAGGTGGCCCGCCTTACCGACGATCACCAACTCGGCGTACGGCAGCACTTCCGCCATTTTCCGGGAGTACTCGGCGGGAGTCAGCAGGTCGCGATCGCCGCAGACGATCAAGGTCGGAATCTTGGCCAGCGTCGCCAGCGCCGCCGTCTCGTCGTGCACCTGCAGAGCGTTCAGGAACTCGACCATGGTCGGGACGGGTGTGCCGAGCATCATCTCCTCGGAGAACGCCACGATGCTCGGGCTGACCCGCATATCGGTGTAGGACGCCGCCCGCAGGATCGGCCCGATCAGCGAACGCGCGGCGGTGCGGCCGCGGTCGACAAGCTTGGGAGCGGAACGCGCCGCCAGCCGAACGGCTTCCAGCGCGGGGTTGTTCAGGATTTCACCGAGCGGCGATTTGGCGACACCTTCAGCCGCCGACGAGATCAGCGCCACCCCGGTGATCCTGCTGCCGTAGTGCTCGGGGAACTGCCGGGCATGCGCCAGCACCGTCATCCCGCCCATCGAATGGCCCACCAGCACAACCGAACCGCGCGGCGCGATGACCTGCAGCAGGGTCTCGAGGTCTCGGCCGAGCTGGCTGAGCGTGTAGGTCTCTGGCGGCGCCTCCGCGGAGCGCCCGTGACCGCGCTGGTCGTAGAAGATCATCCTGACCTGCGAGCCCCACTCATCAGCCAGTCGCATGCGCTGAAAGTGAAAGGAGCCCATCCGAAGACAGAAGCCGTGCGCAAATACGACGGTCAGCGGCGCATCGGTGGGCCCGACCTCACGAACCGCAAGGTGCACCCCGTCGGGGGTGGTCACCAGATAACTGCGGTCACTGTCCAGCGTCTCGAAATCCTCGTGGGCAAACGGGTCGTCGACCACCGCACGGCGATTGAGCATCGATCGGACCACGGTGGCCCCGGCGATTGTGCCGACCGCGCCAATCCCGGCAGCACCGGCCAACCAACGTCCCCGCACCGTCTTGCCGATACGCAAGCCGTCAAAGTAGTCTCCGATCACTGCTTTTCAGCCTCGCGATAGGTTCGGACGATACGCCCGCGCGGACTGGTCACCACTTCGTAGTGGATGGTGTCGAGCAGCTCTGCCCACTCCTGCGCGGTCGACTCGCCGCGGGTGCCCGGCCCGAACAGCAACGCCTCGTCGCCTTCGGCCACGTCGACGCACCCTGGGCCCAGGTCGACCAGGAATTGGTCCATGCAGATGCGGCCGACACCGGGACGCCGACGGCCGTTGATCAGCACTTCCAGCCGCCCACCCAGCGACCGGACGACGCCGTCGGCGTAGCCGATCGGCATCAGCGCCACGGTGGTGTCTTGCTGCGCGATCCAGGTATGTCCGTAGGACACACCATCGCCGGCCCGAATCGACTTCACCAGTGCAACAGCGCATTTCACCGTCATTGCGGGCACCAAACCCATGTCGCCCAACGTCGGGACCGGGCTCAGGCCGTACAGCGCAATGCCGGGTCGAACCATGTCGAAGGCCAGCTCCGGACGCGTCATGGTGGCTGCAGAGTTCGACAGGTGCGCCACCTCGAACGGCACCTTCTTCTCGCGGGTCAACGCCAGGATGTCGGCAAACCGTTGCGCCTGAATGCTATTGATCGGGCTGTCGGGTTGGTCGGCGTACACCAGGTGCGACATGAGGCCACGCAAGTTGATGGCTTCCTCGGCGATGGCGGGCGCCAGTGCGTCCAGCATCGACGGGTACTGAGCCAGCGGGACACCGTTGCGGTTGAGGCCGGTGTCCACCTTGAGGGTCACAGCTGCGGTGTGGCCGGATCGGCGGACGGCACCAAGGAGTTCGTCGAGTTGGCGCGCCGAGGACACCGCGATCTGCACGTCGGCCCGCAGCGCCGGACCGAAGTCGATCCGGGGGGGATGCAGCCAGGCCACTATCGGCGCGGTGATCCCGGCGGCCCGCAGCGCCAGCGCCTCGTCGACGGTGGCGACGCCCAGTTCTGCAGCGCCCGCGGCCAGCGCAGCCCGGGCGACTTCGACGGCGCCGTGGCCGTACCCGTCAGCCTTGACCACGGCCATCACCTGGGCGCTGCCGGCGCGCTCGCGCAGCACCCGCACGTTGTGCTCGATGGCGCCCAGATCCACCACAGCTTCCGCGAGGACGCCCGGTGTCAGGGATGTCTGCGATACGGCCACGGCGATCATTGTCCCAGAGCCGCAAAAGACGCCGTCGTACGTCAGTGCGCGAAGTGCTCGGCTGTGTAGTGGCCGCCGGGCTTGAGTTTGTCCAAGGAGGCCAGCGCGCTGCGGATGTCGTCGTGCAGGGCCCGGGCCAGGTCGGCCGACAGGCCTTCCCGCACGACGATGCGCAGCACCGAGACGTCGGTGGCGTTGTCGGGCAGGGTGTAGGCGGGCACCTGCCAGCCGTGTCCGCGCAGCTCGTGGGAGACATCGAATTCGGTGTAGTCCAGGCCGCGGGCCAGCCGGAAGGCGACCACGGGGATCGCCGAGCCGTCCGAGATCACCTCGCAGTGGTCCTCCACCCGCAGTTGCTCTGCCAGCCAGCGGGCCGTCTGCGACAGCGTCTGCATGACCAGCGTGTAGCCCTCGCGGCCCAGTCTCAGGAAGTTGTAGTACTGGCCGATCACCTGGTTGCCGGCGCGGGAGAAGTTCAGCGTGAAGGTCGGCATGTCGCCGCCGAGATAGTTGACGTGGAAGACCAGTTTCTCGGGAAGATGCTCCCTGCTGCGCCACACCACAAAACCGATGCCCGGGTAGGTCAGGCCGTATTTGTGCCCGCTGACGTTGATCGAGACGACTCGGGGCAACCGGAAGTCCCATTTGACCTCAGGGTGCAGGAACGGCACCACGAACCCGCCGCTGGCCGCGTCGACGTGCACCGGAACGTCCACGCCGCCGCCGGCGGCCAGCTTGTCGAGCGCCGCGCAGATGTCCGCGATCGGCTCGAGTTCGCCGGTGTAGGTGGTGCCCAGGATGCCGACCACCCCGATGGTGTCTTCGTCGACGGCGTCCACAACCTGCTCGGGGGTGATGACGTAGCGCCCCTCTTCCATCGGCAGATACCGCGGCTCGACGTCGAAGTAGCGGCAGAACTTCTCCCAGACCACCTGCACGTTGGAGCCCATCACCAGGTTGGGGGTGCGTTTCTGCCAGCCGTTGCCGACCTTGTCGCGCCAGCGCCATTTGAGCGCCAGCCCGCCGAGCATCACCGCTTCGCTGGAGCCGATGGTCGACACCCCGATCGCGCTGGACGGGTCGTCGTCGCGCAGATGCTCGGCGTGAAAGAGATCGGCCACCATACAGACACAGCGCTGCTCGATAGCCGCGGTGAGCGGATATTCGTCCTTGTCGATCATGTTCTTGTCGAACGTCTCGGCCATCAGCTTGCCGGCCTGCGGATCCATCCAGGTGGTGACGAACGTCGCCAGGTTCAGCCGCGAGCTGCCGTCGAGCATCAACTCGTCGTGGATGAAGCGGTAGGCGGCGTCGGGATCCATCGATTCCTCGGGCAGCCGCAATGCCGGCACCGGCGTGGTGAACAGCCGGGCGGTGTAGGCGGGGCTCACGGAATGCGTCGGAACGGACGGATGAGACACGGGCAGATCCTTTCGGTTAAAGCGGTTGCGGCAGTAGCGCCGCTAGGGCAGTGCGGATGTGACCGAGAAGGCCCGACGCCGAGGTCGGTGCGCTTCCGGGCCCGGGGTCGGCAGCGGACAGGGCTGCGGCGCGCGCATGGACGAACGCCGCGACGGCTGCGGCGTCAGCGGCAGGCATACCCGCGGCCAGCAGGGCGCCAATCATCCCGGACAGCACGTCGCCGGATCCGGCGGTCGCCGCCCACGACTGCCCGGCCGGGTTGAGGTACACCGGGCCGCCGGGATCGGCGACGACGGTGACGTTGCCCTTCAGCAGCACGGTCGCACCCATTGCGTCGGCGAGCTTGCGGGTGGCGCCGACGCGATCATCGCCGGGCGGGGTTCCGGCCAGCCGGGCGTACTCACCGGCATGCGGCGTCAGCACGGTCGGAGCCCGACGGGAGGTGAGCAGGTCGGGATGCGCGGCCAGGATGCTCAGCCCGTCGGCGTCGACCAGCACCGGCAGATCAGTCTGCAACGCGAACCACAGTGCGGCAGCGCCGGCTTCGTCGGTACCCAGACCGGGCCCGACGACCCACGCCTGCACCCGCCCGGCTGCGGCCGGCGTGGGCGCCGCGATCACCTCGGGCCAGTGCGCGAGCACTTCGGTGTGCGCGCTACCCGCATACCGAACCATTCCCGACGTCGCCGCGACGGCAGCGCCGGTGCACAGCACAGCGGCACCCGGGTAGGTCGACGAGCCCGCCATGACGCCCGTGACGCCTTGGGTGTACTTGTCGTCATGCGGCCCCGGCACCGGCCAGCGTGCCGCGACATCGGCCGCTTCGAAGCCGTGGAGGTCGGTGTCGGGCAGATCGAGGCCGATGTCGATCAACCGCACCCGCCCGCAGTCGGCCAGCGCGTGCACGGGCTTGAGACCGCCGAACGTGACGGTCAGCGCAGCATGCACGGCCGAGCCGCCGATGGCGCCGGTCGCCACGTCGATGCCGCTGGGGATGTCGACCGCCACCACCGGGATTCGTTTCGCGTCGTTGAAGACCCCAGCGGCGTCCGGTCGCAGCGGTCCAGTTCCGGAGATTCCGACGACTCCGTCGATCACCAGATCGGTGGTCTGGTCGACGTGTTCGACGATCCGGCCGCCGGCTTTGCGAAAGGCCGCCAGGCCCTTGGCGTGGGCGCGTTCCGGCTTGAGCAATATCGCGTCGGCGGCCACGCCTCGGCGGCGCAGATAGGTCGCGGCCCACAACGCGTCACCGCCGTTGTCGCCGGAGCCGACGACCGCGCACACCCGTCGCCCGGCGACGCCCCCGGTGCGGGCGGTCAACTCGCCGACGATCGCGGTCGCCAATCCGTAGGCAGCGCGGGCCATCAGCGCGCCGTCGGGCAGGCTGGCCAACAGCGGCGCCTCGGCCTCGCGGATCGCGTCCGCCGAGTAATAGTGCCGCATCGTATTCAGATTACGTGCCCGGCACGCGGCCACGGTCAACACGGCGTGAATCAGGCGGCCGACCACCGCTGAGGTCACCGTCGCCGTGATCGAACGGCCAGCGGGCAGATACGTTGCGGTAATGCATCACACGTCCGGTCCTGGCGTCGTCGGCAAACTGTTCGCTCTGCTGGCGGCCGTACTCCTGCTCGTAGGCCTCGCTCCCACCGCGCCGGCCGGCGCCCGCCCCGACCGGTGCGCTCCGCCCGGAGTGCAGGGCGCGTCCGCATTGCCTTCGAAGCTGGCCGACTCCAACCGACCTCGCGAGGACCCCTACACGACCGAAAGCGTCGAGCCGCTGGCGTCGGTGGACACCGCCAAGCTGGGCCTCGTCACGCCGGGCACCTTGACAGTTGGTGCGACGTCGGAGGATCCGCCGTACTCCTGCATCAACTCCGGCGGGCGATTCACCGGTTTCGACGACGAACTACTTCGGGCCATCGCCGCAAAGCTGGGTTTGCGGGTTCGCTTCGTCGGCACCGAATTCTCGGCTCTGCTGGCCCAAGTCGCGACCCGGCGTTTCGACGTCGGCTCCGCGGCGATCATGACCACCGAGGCTCGGCGGCGCACCGTCGGCTTCACCAACGGCTATGACTTCGGCTACGCCTCGCTGGTCGTGCCACCCGGCTCGCCGATCACCGGATTCAACGACCTGGCGTCCGGACAGCGGATCGGCGTCGTCGTGGGCACGGCACAGGACGCCTACGTCGTCGAGGCGCTCCACCTGCAGCCGGTGAAATTTCCCGACCCCGTCGCCGCCTATGCCAGCCTGAAAACCCACCAGATCGATGCGTGGGTGACAGGTTCACTGGAGGCGATCAGCGCGGTGCAGCCCGGCGACCCCGCCGCGATCGTTGACAGCACGTTCATCGAGGGCTACTACGTGGCCTACGCCGTCGCCAAAGAAAACCGGCCGCTGATCGCCGCCCTCAACTCGGGGCTGGATGCCGTCGTCGCCGACGGCACCTGGTCGAGCCTGTACTCGCAGTGGGTGCCGCGACCACTGCCGCCGGATTGGAAACCGGGGTCCAAAGAGGCACTGACCCCGCACCTGCCGGATTTCGCCGCGATCGCCAAGCAGCATCACCAGCCGAAGACCGGGCCGCCCGTGCCGACGTCCACACTGACCCAGCTGCGCGACTCGTTTTTGGATTGGAGCCTCTATCGGCAGGCCATCCCGACGCTGCTGACAACCGGGCTGCCCAACACGTTGATTCTGACCGTCGGCGCCGGGGTGATCGGTTTGGCGCTCGGGATGGTGCTGGCGATCGGCGGGATGTCCCGCACTCGTTGGCTGCGCTGGCCAGCGCGGCTTTACACCGACATCTTTCGCGGCCTGCCCGAAGTGGTGATCATCTTGCTCATCGGGCTCGGGGTCGGGCCCTTAGTGGGCGGGTTGACCGGCAACAACCCCTTTCCGCTGGGTATCGCCGCGCTCGGGCTGACGGCCGCGGCATACGTCGGGGAGATTTTCCGTGCCGGCATCCAAAGCGTAGAGACCGGCCAGTTGGAAGCCGCACGCGCGCTCGGATTGTCCTACCGGGCCTCGATGCGGTTGGTGGTGGTGCCACAGGGCATCCGACGGGTGCTGCCGGCGCTGGTCAACCAACTCATTGCGCTGTTGAAGGGGTCGTCGCTGGTGTATTTCCTCGGGCTGGTGGCCAGTCAGCGCGAGCTGTTCCAGGTCGGCCGCGACCTCAACGCCCAGACCGGCAGCCTGTCGCCGCTGGTGGCCGCCGGGCTGTTCTACCTCGCGTTGACCATTCCGTTGACGCATCTGGTCAACGCGGTCGACAACAGCCTCCGCCGGGGAAAGTCCGCGGGCAAACCGGATACCCGGATTGATGCCGTCGCCTCCGGGCAGGAGATGACGTGATATCGGCTCTACTGTCCGGCAGCGATATCCACTTCGTGCCCCCGGCCGGCGCGGTGGCAGTGATCGAGACGTCGGATCGTCACTCGTCGGCACGAAACCTCATTTCGCCAGCACTAACAGCAAATGCCAAATGATTCTCAGACGGAGCGAGTGGGCAGACCGATCGATTGTTATAGGCGCAAGAAGGGTTGTAAGCGTAATTAAAATCGAGCAAGACCGATTCTTGTGGATCCGCGCCGGGTAGTGGCAGTAAATCGCTGCCTTTAATGGTGTCGCAGAGATAGCGCCCACCGCCGTAGCTCTCCAGCGGACAGGTGGTATCGCGAAATGGTAGAAAAAGACCCCCACCATAAATCTCCAACCAGTACAGCACAAGACTGCCGACCTGCCCCTGGATTGCGAAATGGAGGCGCGCCACCGCCGTCATGGTCATCCGCTCGTCGGCGTTCATCGGGATAGTCAGACTTGCGGGTTCGATACCTGTCTCGATGCGCGCCGGCACGCAGAGATCAGCACGATACGGGAAATAGGGTAGGCCCCGAAATGCTCGCCGCTGCTCTTCGTCCAGCGCAGATTGTGGGTGGTCGCGAAAAAGGGTCTCCCGTTGCACACGATAACGCCGCCAGATCAGTTCCGCGTTCTCGCCCGCCTGGAACGCCTCATATCTTTCCGCATACATGGCTGCCACGCGGCGCCGATAATCATAGAGATCAAGATATTCTGACATTTGTTTTCGCCCAAACCTGAATACAAGCTGCCAATGCAACCCGCGCCCGCCGGTCGGACGATTTGTCGTTAATGTACCGGCTCAGCGACATGCGAACCGGACTGGTCCGCGCTCGTCACACGAACATCTACTCGACGGTGACCGACTTGGCCAGGTTGCGCGGCTTGTCGACGTCATAGCCGCGGGCCTGCGCCACCGACGCCGCGAACACCTGCATCGGGATGGTCGACAGCAGTGGCTGCAAAAGCGTTGACACCGCGGGGATCTCGAACAGATGGTCGGCGTAGGGACGTACAGTGTCGTCACCCTCCTCGGCGATCACGATGGTGATCGCTCCACGCGTCTGGATCTCACGGATGTTGGACAACAACTTGCCGTGCAGCGTGGCCGAACTCTTCGGCGACGGCATCACGATGATCACCGGCAGATCGTCTTCGATCAGTGCGATCGGGCCGTGCTTGAGCTCACCGGCGGCGAAGCCCTCGGCATGCATGTAGGCCAGTTCCTTGAGTTTCAGCGCGCCTTCCAGCGCCACCGGGTAGCCGACGTGGCGGCCGAGGAACAGGATCGTCGAGGCCTGGGCGAATCGGTGGGCCAACTCGGTCACCGGCCCGATCTCGGCGATCACGCGCGCCACCAGATCGGGCATGGCCTCCAGATCGCGGTATTCGCGCTCCACCTCGTCGGGGTACTTGGTACCGCGAGCCTGCGCCAGCGCCAGGCCGACCAGATAGTTGGCGGTGACCTGCGCCAGGAACGTCTTCGTGGACGCCACACCGATCTCCGGGCCGGCCCGGGTGTAGAGCACCGCGTCGCACTCGCGGGGAATCTGCGAACCGTTGGTGTTGCAGATGGCCAGCACCTTGGCCTTCTGCTCCTTGGCGTGACGGACGGCTTCCAAGGTGTCGGCGGTCTCGCCCGACTGCGAGATGGCGATCACCAGCGTGCTGCGGTCCAGAACCGGGTCGCGGTAACGGAATTCGCTGGCCAGCTCGACTTCGACGGGCAGCCGGGTCCAATGCTCGATGGCGTATTTGGCCAGCAGCCCCGAGTGATACGCGGTACCGCACGCGACGATGAACACCTTGTCGATCTCGCGCAGTTCCTGGTCGGAGAGCCGCTGCTCGTCGAGCACGATGCGGCCGTCGACGAAATGCCCCAGCAGAGTGTCGGCAACCGCGGTGGGCTGCTCGGCGATCTCCTTGAGCATGAAGTACTCGTAGCCACCTTTTTCGGCGGCGTCGACGTCCCAGTCGATGTGGAACGTGCGGGCGCTGTCGGTCAGATCGTTGCCGTGAAAGTCGCTGACCCGGTAACTGTCGGCGGTGATGACGACGGCCTGATCCTGTCCGAGTTCGACCGCGTCGCGGGTGTGCCCGATGAACGCGGCGACATCGGAGCCGACGAACATCTCGCCGTCGCCGATCCCGACCACCAACGGTGTCGAACGACGCGCGGCGACGATGGTGCCCGGCTCGTCGGCGTTGGCGAACACCAGGGTGAAGTGGCCCTCGAGTCGGCGCAGCACGGCCAGTACAGACGCGGTGAAATCACCCGCCGTTTTGCCGTGGTGGTAATTCCTGGCAACCAGGTGGACGGCCACCTCGGTGTCGGTGTCGCTGGCAAACTCGACCCCGGCAGTCTCGAGCTCGTGGCGCAGGGACACATAGTTTTCGATGATGCCGTTGTGGACGACCGCGATCTTGCCCGCCGCGTCGCGATGCGGGTGCGCGTTGCGGTCGGTGGGACGCCCGTGCGTCGCCCAGCGGGTGTGACCCACGCCGGTCGTGCCACGCAGGGCTTCGGGGTCGGTCTCGGCGAGCGCGATCTCCAGGTTGGCCAGCCGGCCGGCCCGCCGCCGAACGGTCAACTCGCCCGTGTCATCGACCAGCGCAATACCGGCCGAGTCATAGCCGCGGTACTCCATCCGGCGCAGCGCGTCGACAACGACGTCGACGGCGGGCTGGTGCCCGACGTAGCCGACGATTCCGCACATAACCCATCAGGGTAGTGCAGGGCCCGCCAGGGGCTAATCGCTCTGGTCAGCCGGGTTCAGCGAGAGTCGGGGCTCAGTGCTGCTGGTTCTCCCCTGCCCGTTCTACCAGCCGTGGTCGCCGCCGTTCTGCCAGCCGTGGTCGCCGCCGTTCTGCCAGCCGTGGTCGCCGCCGTTCTGCCAGCCGCCATCGCCGCCGTTCTGCCAGCCGTGGTCGCCGCCGCCATCGCCGCCGTCGCCACCGCCGTGGCCACCGCCATCGCCGGGACCGAGGCTTTGGGTGTGGACGTCGTAGAAATGGTCCGTTGGTTGCGCCCCGGCCGCGGCGACCACGCCCAGACCCGCGAACCCCAGGCCGGCCGTAATTGCCACTGACGCTGCGACACGCGTGATATTTCTCATGCAGGAGGTATATCCGAATTCATTCGGGTTCAAACTGGAGGGACATCGCAGGACTGGAGAACTCAGTGCCACACGACGGGTTTCATCCCGACTTGGAACCGGGCCGGGCAACGACTCGCAATCGCGTGCGGATCGTCCGGTCTTCGGAACTCGACGCCGACACCGCACAAAGCGAAGGAATGCAGCGCTTCGCTGCGATCAGCGCAGGTGCCGTCGGATCGGAGAAGCTGTGGATGGGCGAAACCCGCGTGCAGCCGCACACTGTGTCGGCCAACCACCACCACGGCGAAGCGGAGACGGCGATATTTGTGCGAAGCGGCCATCCCGACTTCGTCTTTCGCGATGGCGAACGGGAAGTTCGCATCTCCACCGGTCCCGGCGACTACGTCTTCATCCCGCCGTATGTGCCGCACCGCGAAGAGAATCCGAGCGCCAGTGAACCGGCGGTGGTGGTGGTCGCCCGCAGCACGCAGGAGGCGATCGTCGTCAATCTGCCCAAGCTCTACCCGCTGTAGGCCCGACGGGGCGCTCGCCGTGCGCTACCGTCAACCGGTGGCCAACACCCGCACGCTCGTCACCGCCCTCACCCGACGCGGGCCGCACCGAGTTCTGCGCGGCGACTTGGCCTTCGCGGGCCTGCCCGGAGTGGTCTACACCCCCGAAGCGGGCTTCAACTTGCCCGCCGTGGCGTTCGGTCACGACTGGCTGACCGGCGTCGGCCGCTATTCGCGCCTGCTGGAGCACTTGGCCTCGTGGGGCGTCGTCGCGGCGGCCCCGGACACTGAGCGAGGGCTGGCGCCCTCGGCATTGAACCTCGCCTTCGATTTGGGCACAGCGCTCGACATCGCCGCCGGAGTACGACTCGGTCCGGGCAAGATCAGTGTTCACCCCGAGAAACTCGGCGTTGTCGGCCACGGGTTCGGCGGCTCGGCCGCGGTGTTCGCGGCGGCCGGGATGAAGGCCAAGCCCAAGGCCGTCGCGGCGATCTTCCCGACCGCCACCACCCCGCCGGCCGAGCAGCCCGCGGCATCACTCAAGGTGCCAGGCGTGGTGTTCAGCGCGCCAGGAGCGGTAAAGACGTTGCACTCCAATGCGATTGAACTCTGGAAGGCCTGGGACACCGCCACCCTGCGGGTCGTCGGCAAAGCCCAGCCCAACGGGCTCGCCGAAGGCCGCCGGTTGACCACGGCATTCGGCCTGGGCTCCCCCGACCGGAAGACGCAGAAGGCGATCCGCGCGTTGTTGACCGGCTATCTGCTCTACACGCTGGGCGGTGACAAGACATACCGGGACTTCGCCGATCCCGATGTACAACTACCGAGGACCGTCGCGCCGGAAGACCATGCGGTCCCGGTAACCCCTGAAGAAAAGTTCGTTGCGCTGCTCAAGGGCTGAGCCGAATCAACCAACGGGTTGGGTGAGATAACGTGGCAATGAAAATCGGACTTTCGCCGAACTGATCTGGCGGCTTCAAAGAGGCCGTGGACCATGTCGTCAAACAGGAAAAGGTCGGCGCTGACATTGTGCTGGTCGCTGAGGCGTATTCCTTTGAGCCTTTCGCTTCACTGTCCTGCTTGGGGCAGTTGGTCCTCGGCGATTTCGCACGGCGTCGAACCGTCCGGCGGCGGGCCGGCCGTAGGTGGGGTCTGCTCAACGGGCGGCGAATCGATTGGCGGCGGTGCGGCCGGCGCGTCGACAGCTTCTATTGCGGCCGGCGGACTTCCGGTGAGCTGCTCGCCGGGTTGATCCGGGACGAGGGGTTCGTCGGCGGTGACCGACTCTGCGTGGTCCTCGTTCTCATCGGCTGGTTCGTCCGGTTGGTCCACGTCGACAGGGTCGTCGAGCGGCGGGTCACCGGAAACGTCCCCAAGCCCGCCCGTCAGCGCGCCGATCAGGCTGCCGATTCCGTCGACGATGCTCCCGACCACGCCGCCGATTCCCCCGGCCACGCCGCCGAGACCACCCGCACCTGTGGATGATCCGGCTGATTCACCGAGCGGGCTTGTCGACTCCGGCGGCCGCACCTCAGGTTCGCCGGCTGGACGATGCTGCGGCGCTGCGGACACCGGCTGCGGAGCGGGTGCCGCAGCCGGCGCTGTCGACAGCGGACCGGCGGGCAGCGACATGACCGGCGGCACAGCCGAGGGCGGGCACTCCGTTGGCAGCCACCTCGGGCCCAGGTCGCCCGGGATGTCGAACCGAATGTCGCACATCGACGTCAACGCATGTATCGCCGCGTCGTAGGACGCCGCCACAGATGCACTGGCTGCACTCATCGCTGCGAGCCAGTCATTGCGGATGTCGCTGTCGACGTAGGGCATTACCTGCTGATGCACCATCACCTCTGCCGCCGATCGGTCAGCCCCGCCCGATCTGAGCGCCCCGGCCGCGGCAAGCCACGCTGAGCGCTCCGGCGCGCTGAGTTCGTCGATGGCGACAGTGGTCGCGACCTTCCCGTCGACTGCCTGCCACAGGTCGTCGCGCAATGTGGCGCAGCACTCGGAGGCGGCACGAATATGCGCGGCCACCGCCTCTGCGGCATCGCAGTGCTGCTGGATGAACCGCGCTGCCGACTCGGCGCCCGAACCTCGCCAGGCCGCCGCAAGCTCGGTGGCCTGGGTGCGCTGCACCGACAGCGCTTCGTCGACGGCTGTCAGTGCGGCGCGAAGCTCGGCGGCGTCACCGTCGAGCACCTGCAGGTCGAGACCCACTTCGGTGTCATACCAGTCCCCCACCTGCGAGGCGTGCCCGGTGAGGTCCGGCTGCTGGTACCCGAGCGTCTGGCAGGCCTGCACGTAGGTCTGAAAGCGCTCGACGGCGGCCTTGCCCTCGGCAAGTCGGGCCGCCACGTCGTATCGGTCACTCACTGGCACCGCCCCTCTTCGTCATCGGGCGCTGCACCGTCGCCGCGCGCATCAGCCGATCCGCGCGGCGGCAAGTTGGTCGGCGTCGGCGTAGCGGTCGACACCGGCCCGTAGCGCGGCCGCGACCTCCATGCCGGCCCGCGCCCACTGCGTAAGTTCGCCGCTGAGCCGATGCAGGGCGAACCGCAGCGCGTCGCCCTGACCGGTGTAGGCGCGCCCTGAGGTGGTCCCGTCGAAGGCCAACCGGCCGAAATGAGTGCGTACCGCGCCGTCAATGAGATGTGCCGCGTCGTCGAACCGGCTCGCGACGGCCCGTACCGCTGCAGCGTCGACCAATGCGTCTCGTTGTGCCATGCCTAGATTCGACGCAGCGAATCGCGCGGAGGTTCCGCCTGTCAGCGGGTGGCGCGCACCGTGTCGGCGACGTGGGCGGCGAGCCGGTGCGCGACATGCTCGTCGTCGGCTTCCACCATCACCCGGATCATCTGCTCGGTTCCAGAGGGCCGCAACAGGATTCGACCGGTATCGCCGAGTTCATCCTCGACTTCCTGCACCGCGGTCTGCACCGACGGCGCGGCGACGGCGGCGGCCTTGTCGGGGACGTCGACGTTGATCAGCACCTGCGGCAGCGTGTGCATCGCCGACGCCAGGGCAGCCAGTGAGGTTCCGGTCTGTGCCATCCGAGACATCAGCCGCAGACCGGTCAGGATGCCGTCGCCGGTGGTCGACAGGGCCGGCAGCACGATGTGTCCGGACTGCTCACCGCCGAGGCTGAATGCGCCAGATCGCAGCTCTTCCAACACATATCGGTCACCGACGCTGGTGGTTCGGACCTCCACCCCGGCCGCCCGCATGGCCAAGTGCAGACCGAGGTTGCTCATCACGGTCGCGACCAGGGTATTGCCGGCCAGTTCACCGGCCTCCCGCATCGCCAGCGCCAGGATCACCATGATGGCGTCGCCGTCGATGATGTCGCCGGCGGCGTCGATGGCCAGGCAACGGTCGGCGTCGCCGTCGTGTGCCAGACCGAGGTCGGCGCCGTGCTCCAAGACCGCCGCCCGCACCACGTCAAGGTGCGTCGAGCCGCAGCGGTCGTTGATGTTCAGGCCATTGGGCGCGGCATTGATTGCGATGACGCGGGCGCCGGCAGCGCGATAGGCACGGGGCGCAGCGATCGAGGCGGCACCGTGCGCGCAGTCGACCACCACGGTCAGCCCATCGAGTGGGACGGTGCTGGACTTGCCGAGCTGACGCAGGTAGCGCTCCAGCGCATCTTCGGCGTCGATGACGCGGCCGATGCCGGCACCGACGGGTAGCAGACCCGGCCCACCGGCCACCAGATCCTCGATCTGGTCTTCGGTCGCGTCGTCGAGCTTGTGCCCGCCCGGCCCGAATATCTTGATGCCGTTGTCAGGCATCGGGTTGTGCGACGCGGAGATCATCACGCCGAAGTCTGCGTCATAGGCGTGGGTCAGGTAAGCCACCGCCGGGGTCGGCAGCACGCCGCAGCGCAGCGCGTCGACGCCCTCGCTGGTGAGGCCGGCTATTACCGCGGCTTCCAGCATTTCGCCGCTGGCACGGGGATCGCGGCCGATCACCGCGACCGGCCGCCGTCCGCTGCCTGCCCTGGTCAGCCGGCGGGCGGCCGCAGCGCCGAGAGCCAACGCAAGCTCGGCGGTGAGCTCGCGATTGGCAACCCCTCGGACGCCGTCAGTGCCGAATAGTCGACCCATGCGGTCAAACCTCTCACAGTTGGTGACCACGCATACCCGCGACATGAGGATTGGCCGCAGTGCCACCCAACTGGTACGCGGCCGTGATCGCCGCCTAGATCAGCGCTTGCTGTACTGAGGCGCCTTACGGGCCTTCTTCAGTCCGTACTTCTTGCGCTCGGTGGCCCGCGGGTCACGTGTCAGGAAGCCGGCCTTCTTCAGCGCGGGACGGTCGTCGGGCTGCACGATGATCAGCGCCCGGGCGATCGCCAGCCGCAGCGCGCCGGCCTGGCCGGACGGGCCACCGCCGTCGAGGTGGGCGAACACGTCGAAAGCGTCCACCCGATCGACGGTCACCAGTGGAGCCTTGATCAGCTGCTGATGCACCTTGTTCGGGAAGTAGGCCTCCAGGCTACGGCCGTCGAGGTCGAACTTGCCGGTGCCGGGTACCAGCCGGACCCGCACGACGGCTTCCTTGCGGCGACCGACGGTCTGGATTGGACGCTCGATGACGATGTGGTCTTCGCGCGGCGCCGGGGCGGCAGCTTCTGGGGCCTCTGGGGTCTCTTCGACGGCGACTTCGGTCTCGGTTGCTGCGGTCTCAGTCATTGGGCCACCTGCTTGATCTCGTACGGGGTCGGCTGCTGAGCGGCGTGCGGGTGCTGCGGGCCGGCGTAGACGTGCAGCTTGCGCTGAATCTGACGGCCGAGCTTGTTCTTCGGGATCATCCCGACGATCGCCTTCTCCACTACACGGTCGGGGTGCTTTTGCAGCAACTCACCGATCGTGCGGCTCTTCAGCCCGCCGGGGTAACCCGAGTGACGGTAGGCCAGCTTCTTGTGTTCTTTGTCGCCGCTGAGGGCGACCTTTTCCGCGTTGACGATGATGACGAAGTCACCGCCGTCGGTGTTGGGCGTGAATGTCGGCTTATGCTTGCCGCGCAGCAGATTGGCTGCCGCGACGGCCAGGCGACCGAGCACCACGTCCTGGGCGTCGATGACATACCACGTCCGCGTGGTGTCACCCGCCTTCGGCACGTATGTGGACACGCGCTTACCTCTCGTCTTTGGGTCTTCGACCCGGTTATGGATCCCGGTGGCCCGGGTGCCGGTCAAACGTTTGCGGAGGGGATGGTCTCGGCGACCGGCGTTGACCCGAGGCCCGGCGTTCCGCACGCCAACGGAGCAGCTTACCGGCGGTGATCCGGGCGGGTCAAAACGCATCGATGCCGGATCGATGATTTATCCCCGTGGATGGGCGAAAAATCTGGCGACGCCGTAGGCCTGACCGGCGGGCTGCCGAAATTCCACTGCGGGCTCGACGCCCCACACGGCCCCGGGTCGCTGCACCGGAGATGACTGCGCGGTCCCGCCGGTCTCTCCTTACCGGCGGAACCGCGCAGAGTCCCCGAACCGCGCAGAGTCGTTGTGCAATCACCGTCCCTGGCGCGCCCACACACCCGCCGCCCGGTGGTCCGCGGCCGCGACATCGTCAGCGCCATCGCGGACGGCGTTTCCCAGGTCAACCAAGATTTCGTTGAGTGCGGTGGCAGCTTGATGCCATTTGATCTGCTCGACGCCGTACGCGTTTGCGGCTTCGCGGGTCCATAGTTCCTGTAGGGGCGAAACGTGCGACTTGAGTTCCTGCAACGCGGCGTTCAATGTTGTCGACGCGGAGTGAATCTCCCGGCGAACGGAGGCCTCGATCTCGTCGAAGTTGTAGGACAGGCGCGGATCCATTGCCGACGGCCTCACAGATTTCCGGCTGCAGCGCCAATGTGCAGCGCGTGGTTCTCGGCGGCATCTCGCAACGTGACTTCGTTGTAACGAATGGACTCCGCGATGCCGTGTAGCGCCTGATGCAGCTTCAACGATTCCGCGTTCCAGCGATGCACGACGTCCTTGAATCGCGACGCCGCCAAGCCACCCCACACCGAGTGCGGCACCCCACTCATGCGGCCGATGAACGCTTGCAGAGCCGCACGGATTTCCTCGTTGCGGGTATCGATGAACGCAGCGACCGAGAGCATCAGGTCGAAGTCGGTGCTGAGAGCATTGCCGCCGGTCGGTGCGCTCATGTGTCCTCTTTCCGCCACTGGCCGCGGCCCTGACCGCGCTGACGAAAAGTAAGACTCCGGCCGGCACCGTTTGGTTCCGATAATTTTTCAGTTCAATGCCCGCGCCGACCGGATCGCCAATTGGCACTCCCGATCCACAGCGTCGTCGCGACGTCTGCGGCTCTGGCATCCGATGCTGATCCGGACCGCGTTGTCCACCCACACCGTCCAGCGGATGTCATGGCCGGCCCGAACCTCCCGATAGGTCACCACCGGACGTCCTGCACTGCGGCCCGCGGGGTTGAAGTCGACGAATACACCGGGCGGCGCGGCGTCCATCGCGTTCTTGAGGAACTCCGCAGTCGCGTCCAAACCTGGCAGGGCGACCCGCGATTGGGTCACATGCAACGCCACTTCCGGGTCAGCCGGCGACGTGAGCTGCACCCGTGCCGACCCTGGCCCTGCGACAACTCGCCGCATCAGCCAGTGCGCCGGCACCTCCAGTGCGACATGGCCTTCCACGACAAGGGCAGTCGGAAACGAGCCGGGTGCCCGCGGCGCGCCATGGCGCGCATGTGTCCCGACGCTGAGGAACACGCCGGTCGCCGTCGCCACCACCGTCAGCGCCCACAGACTTCTCGCCGAAGCCTTGGCGCGTTTCGGCCGGTGAGGTTTCGCGTCGGTCGGTTTCAGTTCTCCGGCAAGCTTTCTCAGGCGGATATCGTCGACGACAATCGCTGCGATCCCGCCGCTACTCGGTAACCTTTGGGCGATCGCCGCCGCGAGCGTCTTCGCCCCGCGCACAGTTGCGGGGGCGTCGATGAGCACCGTCTCAGCGGTGCCCGACGCAGCCGCCTGGATTGACAGCGCGACCGCCTCGGCGACGGCCTCGACGCGACCCTGCCGGGCCTCGACGGTCATAGTCTTGCCCGTGACGACAACGAAGCCGTCTGTGATTTCCACGGTTGACGTCGCAGACGAACCGGGGAAAGCCCGAGTCAGCAACCACCGCCGCGACCGTATCTCGGCATCGCCGGGCAAAACCCTTGCGGCGGCTCTGACGACATCGATACGCGGGGGTGACCACCAGGATGGGTGCACGACCGTCACCGGTTCGGTGGTGGCGCAGTCCAGCGACTCGAAGATGTCATGCCACAACGATTCGACGCTGACCGGCCGCAGGTCGACCAGTGCCACTGGGTTATCGATGTTCTCGAACGCGGCCTGCTCGACTTCGGTCTCGGCGACGGTGGCTCCGCCGCAACATAATCGGCGGATCGCGGTCGGACTGATCTCGATGAGATGCACCCTCACGGCTCGGGCGTCCAACCAACATGGATGGTCTGCGGGTTGCCGCGACGTGGCACGAGCACGCCCCGACCCGGTGGCAGCGGAGACGGGCGTACCGGGCCGATGGTCAATCCCTCGTCCGGACTTCCGCTCATCAGCAACGTCGCACAACCTGAGTCTCGAAGTCCACTCAGCAGAGGTTCGAACATGGCACGGGCGCCACCAGCGCTGCGGCGCGCCAGCACGAGATGCAAACCCACGTCTCTGCCCTGCGGCAGAAACTCCAGCAGCGGCCCGAAAGAATTGACGCCCACTGCGCCGAGCAGATCGTAATCGTCGACCACAAGGTAGATTTCCGGCCCCGACCACCAGGACCTGTTTCGCAATTGCGCGGGGGTGGCGTCCGAAGTCGGCACCCGTCGGCGCAGCAGTTCCATCAACTGCGGTACTGCTTCGGCCACCGCCTCCCCGCAAGGAAGGTAGCCGCCGAGCCTACCGGTTCGCGGCTCAACAACGCCGAGTAGCGATCGCCTGGGGTCGACGATGAAGAGCTGGCACTGCGCCCGAGTCGTCGTCCTGAGCAGTTCGACGCACACGGTGCGCAACGTCGTAGTCTTGCCGCATTCGACGTCGCCGAGAACCAACAGATGCGGATGTTGCATGAAATCAATTGCCAGCGGCCGAAGCTCGGTTTCTTCGACGCCCAAGACCACGCCGGCGTGGGGCGCGCCGGCGAGGCCGACCACGGCGGTGTGCGCTATCTGCAATGGGAGCACCGGCACTGGCGGCGCAGTCCACCCGCCGTGCCGGCGCTGCAACATCTCCCCCACACTCGAAGCGTCACCGAGGTCAAGGTGTGGTCGTGCGACGATCATGTGCAGTCCGTCGTGCGAAAGTCCTCGCCCTGGACTCCCGTCTGGAACCTGCTGAGCTCGCCGACGATCGAATTCCGAATCCCCGGGGTCTCCCAGTCGCAGCTCGATCCGTGTCCCGACCTGATCCCGCAGAGCGGGTCGAATCTCGGGCCACCGCGTGGCCGACAACACCAAGTGGATACCGTACGAGAGCCCCTCTGCGGCCAGGGACGTCACCGACATTTCGGCCGTCTCGAGTTCGCGTTGCAGGCTGAGCCACCCGTCGATGATCAGAAAGATATCGCCGAACCGGTCACACCGTGCATCGCGTTGGGCCTTGAGTAGTCGATAGTTCGCCATCGACTCGATAGCGTGCTCGCGGAAAAGTGTCTCGCGTGACCGAACGACCGCGCAGAGTAGGGCGATGGTGCGCCGGAGGCGATCCCGGTCGTTGCGTCCGCCTACCACACCGACATGCGGCCAGTCTCGCAGTGCCGCCAACGAGCCGCCGCCGAAGTCGAGGCAGTAGAACTGCACCAGGTCGGGAGCGTGAGTCGCCGCGAGGGCGGTGACCAACGTACGCAGCGCCGTGGACTTACCGGATTGGGGTGCGCCGACTACCGCGACATTACCTGCGGCCCCGGCCAAATCGACGATCAACGGCGTGCGCCGTTGCTCGAACGGACGGTCTACCAGGCCGACCGGGACCGTGAGCGGCCGGGTCGGCTCGGCCTGCCGCAGGACCGACTGCAAAGCTGGGGCCACTGCGAGGGGCGGTAGCCAAATCTCGTGCGCTGGTGGGCCATCTCCTGACAGCCGTTGCACAATCGCCTGCAGCACCGTCCGGGGTTCGCCGAGGTCCGCGTCGTCGTTGCCGCCAGAGAAGACTGATCCGACGGGCTCAGTGGTGAATAGCCGGACAGGTGCGGAGCTTGAACCGCGCTTCGGTACGAAACAATCGCCGGTGGCGAAGCGCGCCGGAACGGGGCCGGAGACAAACGCCGTCTGGAACCGCATCGGCGCATCGGTACCGACACGCAGATACGCGGCACCGGGAGTCGGGGGTAGTTCGTAGGCTTCCGACGTACCCAAGACCGTCCGCGATTCGTTGCTCGACAACGTTTTCAGGCACACCCGATAGGACAGATGCGATTCCAAACCACGCAATCTGCCTTCGTCCAGACGCTGGCTCGCCAGCAGTAGATGTATGCCCAGTGATCGCCCCAACCGGCCGATCGCCACGAACACGTCCGCGAAATCCGGATTCCGGCTGAGCAATTCGGAGAACTCGTCCACGATGACGAACAACGCCGGCAGCGGGGGCAGCTGGCGCCTTGTGCGCCGGCTGCGTTGGTAGGCAGAGAAACCGTCAAGGTTGCCGGCCTCGCGAAGCACCTCTTGACGGCGGTTCATCTCACCCATCAACGCGTCACGCATTCGAGCGACCAACGCTGCTTTGTCCGCCAGGTTGGTGATCACCGCGGCCACATGCGGTGCCGGTTCGAGTCCAAAGAACGTCGCGCCGCCCTTGAAGTCGATCAAGACCAGGTTCAACTCCTCCGACGAGTGGCTGACAATCATGCCCAGAGCCACCGTCCGGAGAAACTCCGATTTCCCGGAACCCGTTGCGCCGATGCAGAGCCCGTGCGGTCCCATCCCGTTCGCCGCGGCCTCCTTGATGTCCAATTCTACTGGCGTACCAGTGTCATTCGTGCCGACCGGAACTCTGAGCAGCGACGGCGCGCTTCGAATGCTCCGATGCTCAACCGGCGAATAGCAGGCAATGTCGTCGATGCCGATCAGGTCCTGCCACGTCGTCCCGTTCGATGCCGCAGTCGGGAGGCCGGGGCGATAGCCGGCCAGCCGTTGCGCGCAGACCAGCGCCGCGGCCCGGCTCAACCGATCGGTATGTGCGACCACTTCTTCGCCAGCGGCCGTGACGACCACCGGCTTGCCGTCGCCGCATTGCACCGTGAGCACTGTGACGCACTCCGCCGCAGGGCCGTTGAACTCCCCGTCGCTGTCATCGACAACCACGATGTGAGGCGCCGTCGCGCCGCCGACTCGTCCGCGGTTGATCAATCCGTCCAGTGCCTCACGCGCGGCCACTGGCGAGGCGTACACCATCCGCGCAGGACCAATCTCATCCGACACATGGGGATGTCGATTGTGCGGCAACCATTTCAGCCATTCCCAGTCCGGCCGGTTGGAATCGGCGACGACGGCGGCGATCAACACCGTTGCCGGACTGTGTAGGACGGCCAACTGGCACAGCATGGCCCGCAGCAGTGCCCGTGCCTGCCTGCCGTCGCCGCGGATACGCACTGCCGGCTGGCCGCGTAACGCGATCGCGATCGGCGCGTTCGCCACCGTCGAGTGCGTTCGCAGAAAGCGCTGCAGCGCCGCCACCCCCACCGGGTCCAGCCGGTGGACCGGCGCCAGGGCCGGCGCCACCAGTCGGGTCGCAAGAGGCAGGTCTGCGACGCCGATCCGGAGCCGGCAGAAATCCGACTCCGTCGTTGTCCGCTCCCACATCCGGCGCCCGCCCACCAGAGTCCACAGCGTGTCGGGATCAGGGTGCCGCCAGGTCAACGAATAATGCTGTGCTGCTGCAGTCTTCAGCGCAGAAGTTCGAATGCCGGACAGGTATTCCAGATAATCCGCACGCTGAGCATTGACCTCGCCACGGCGCCGGTCGGAGCCGGACGCCACCGTCGCGCCCGCGGACACCAGCATCATCAGCGGGAACATCATGAACGCCGGATTACGCGCCACCGTCGAGCGCGCGTAGTAGGCCGCAATCATCGCGGCTACCGTCGCGACGGCGGTCACCAACGGGACGAAGCGGATCAACTGGTTCGACTGCGCCTGGCGGGTTGCTTCCGGTGGCGCCACGACCGCGATGTCGTCGGTCTCGTACACCGGCGCCGACATGCGCTCGATCGCGACGTGCACCGCGGTTGCAGCGCCGTCCCGCGCCTGCTCGACCTCCATGTTCCGGGCACGGTAAGCGAGGCCGTCATTGGCGGCAAGTCAGCTGTGGAGCAACGCATACGGAACAACTGGGGCAGGGCTATCGTCCAGTTCGGCGAATGGAGGTCGGTGTGCATCAGGTGTCGGTGACGACCGCTCAGCGACGGCTGGCCATTCGTACCGATGCCACCAGCGTCGACCTGGTGGTGTCGGCGACGGTACCGGTCGGTTCACTCATCCCATCGATCATCGACGCCCTGGCCGCCAGCGGCCACCTCGATGCCGGCCTCAGCTCGGTCCGGTGTCGGCTGTCCCGATCCGGCGGCGATGCACTGGACTCGTCAAAGACGTTGAATGAATTGGGCATTCGAGATGGATGCACGTTGTTTCTGGTTCGCCCGCCGACAGCATTCGTCCCTCCGCCCTGTGACGATGCAGCCGAGGCGGTCGCGGCGGCGGTCGCCGAGGTGGCACGGCCCCGGACCAGACGAGCGAGCCGGCTTCTCGGCGTGCTGGTGTCTGCCTGCTCGGCCGGCGCCACCGCTGCGGTGCTGATTCGGTCGGCCTTTGATGCCGACGCGCACCGCGCCGGCTGCATCGGTATTTCTTTGACGGCCGCGCTCCTTGCGTTGCCGGCGGCGACGGCGGCGTATCGGGTATTCGACGAACCGGGAGCGGGCCTGACATTGGGTCTGATGGGCGCCGGCGCCGCTGCCCTTGCCGGACTCTTCGCCATTCCCGGCGGACCGGGTGCACCAAACGCGCTCTTGGCAGCCGCCGCTGCAGGCACAGCCGCAGTCGTTGTCCGCGTGTTCGCCCGTCACACAGTGGTATTCACCGTGCTTGCATTCCTCGCCCTGGCCGGCGCAGCGGCGGCAGCGGTGCGTGCGGTCGTCGCCGCTCCACTGCCGGCAATTGGCGCGGGATTGGCGGCGATCTCGCTGGCACTGATCGAAGCCGCAGCGCCGTTATCGGTCATGCTCGCGCGGTTGTCACCGGAGCCCACCGAAAGTCCAGACAATCTGCACGCGAGAGCAATCCGCGCGCACACCTGGCTCGACAGCGTGATCACGGCTTTCTCTGCCTCGGCCGCCCTGGGCGGCATCAGCGCAGCAGCCGAGGCCTCGCCGCGCGGCATCGGCTTCGCCGTCATGATTGGCGGCGCCTTGGTGCTGCGGGCGCGTGGGCATCAGGACGTCGGCCGATCGGTGCCGCTGATCGTCTGCGGGGCGGCCACTCTCTGCGCTGCCCTGGTCGTCGCTGGCCTTGCATACCCGGAGCACGCGTTGCCCGTCGCGGCGTTGTCGATGATGCTGAGCATTCTTGCCTTGTATCTGGGATTCACCCGCGGCTCAACGCCACCTCTTCCATCCGGGCGGCGAAGCGTGGAGTTGGTGCAGTATTTCACGCTGGCGACGATCACCCCACTGGCGTTCTGGCTCTGCGGCCTGTACGGAGCCGCACGCAACCTGAATCTACCTTGACGCCAATACGATTGGTGCTGTGGCGATGCGCTGCGATGGCAGCTCTGGCCATTCAGCCGGTCTGCACCACACCGCCCGCCAATGCGGTATCGCCGCCGCCGATCGACGACAGTCGGCTCCCACGGCCCGCACCCGCACGCCCCCCGCGACCGACCGTCCAGCGCGAGATCTGCGCGGTGTCGTCGGCCGTTCCCGATGCCGACGTATCGCAACTCTCCGGGATTGATCTACCACAGGTTTGGCAGCTCACCAGCGGTTCGGGCCAGCGCGTCGCCGTCATCGACACCGGCGTTGCGCCGCATCTGCGCCTGCCGCACCTGGCGGCCGGTGGGGACTATGTTTTCACCGGCGACGGAACCCAAGACTGCGATGGCCATGGAACGGTGGTCGCTGGGATCATAGGAGCGACAACCGATCCCAAGCGTGCCGACGATTTCAGTGGGGTTGCTCCAGGAGTCGAGCTCATCAGCATCCGGCAGTCCAGCACGAAGTTCGCAGCGGCATCGGACCCGACGAAGTCCGGCTTCGGAGACGTTGACACGATGGCGCGAGCGGTCCGCACCGCCGCCGATTCGGGCGCCACCGTGATCAACATTTCCTCAGTTGCCTGCGCCCGCGCCGGCGCAGCTCTCGACGATCGCTCACTCGGCGCCGCGTTGTCCTATGCCGTCGAGACCAAGAACGTCGTCGTGGTGGCAGCCGCGGGGAATACCGGCACCGGCCAGTGTCCTGCGCGGCAATCCGATCCGCCGGTAGTCGTGAGCCCGGCTTGGTATGACGACTACGTGCTGACCGTGGGGTCGGTCAATGCCCAGGGCGACCCGTCGTCGTTCACGCTCGCCGGGCCGTGGGTCGATGTCGCCGCACCCGGCGAAGGGGTGCTCTCACTGAATTCTTCGACCGATGGCCTGGCGAACGTCGTTGACGGACCGGAAGGCTGGACGCCGCTTTCAGGAACGAGCTATGCCGCGCCGGTGGTCAGCGGATTGGCCGCATTGATCCGCTCCCGGTTCCCGACGTGGACCGCTCGGCAGGTGATGCAGCGCATCAAGGCGACCGCGCACCATCCGCCCGGTGGATGGGACCCACGTGTCGGCGCCGGCCGAGTGGACTTTCTTGCCGCGGTCAGCACCGATACGCCGACCGCTCCGGCCCCACCGGCGGCCCGGACTGTGGCGCCCGTCGCCGAACCCGCGCCGGCGGATCACCGCGCACGGCACCAGGCATTTGTCGGGGCCGCTGTCTGCGGCGGCCTACTGGCGTCGGTGCTGGCCGGCAGCGCGCTGCGGACCCGACTGCGTCGTGCCGATCGGTCGAGCCGCGGCGGGACTGTCCTGCGCGACTGACGCAGTGGCTCTGCTCAACTCCGGTCCCGCGGGCAGCTGGGCCAGAACCGGCCACGGTGCGGCGATCAGGGTGGCCGGCATCCCGAGGTCCTTGGCCGCGTCGTCGTCGTGCACGGCGAAGCGGACGCCGGTGTCGGAGATCAGGTATCGAGTACCCGCGCCGGCGTCGGCACCGGACAGACTTGTCGCGCGGACATACGCCATGCGCCCCGGCGGCAGAAACAGCGCGTCGACGGCAGGTCCTCTTCCGTCGGCCTGCGCCAACTCGACGGGCGCCCGCCCAACCGGAATGGGCAGACCGGCAAGCGAAAACGAGACGGTGACGCTTCCCGACACGGCGGGGGCCCACCTGGCACACAGCGTCGTACCGGGGGCGGCCGGTTGCGGCGAGACCCGGTCGGGAAACTCCGACACCGGCAGACGGGTCACCGATTTGGTGGCCCGAATGACATCGGGTGCAATCGAGATCGCGGTACGAGTTCCCTGCGGCTCGGAGAATCGCACAAGGTCGGCAGCGAGCGCACCGATCCGCTGGACACCCTCCCGCAACACGACGTAATACTCGTCGCCGCCGCTGCGGGCCACCCGCAGCACGTTGCCGACCCGAAAGCCCGGCAGGGAGTCGGGTCCTCGTGCGCCGACGTCGGGAATCGGAGGTGCCGCGATCGGTGATGTCTCCGGAACGAGGTTCAGCAGTGTGGGCGAAACGTGCAGTGGCAGCCGGCCGTCCAGCCCCAGGCCGCGTGCGACCGCAGCGTCGTTCGGGTTCACCACGGCCCGTCGACCGTCGAACAGCAGGTACGTCGAGCCGCCCGTGGTCGGCGTGACGAGCAGAGCCTGGTCGCGGCCCAAAACAGTGGACTGCGGTTGCGCACCGATGATGACCGTCGTGCGCTCGCCGCTGTCGCAGACGGTCCACTGCGATTCGCTTCCGTCGAGTGGTTTTCCCAGAAATTGCGGAGCGCCGGGGATGCCCAACAGCGGGCCCATCTTGTTGCGCCCGAAAGCGGACGCGGCCATCGGTTGGGGGTCCGCACTGATCTTCATGATCAATCTGGCTGAGGCCAGGTTCAGCACCGGGTGCAGCGTGTCGGCCAATCGAACGTAGAGCGCCCCCGACTGTCGCTCCATCACGATGGGCGCCGTCGCTGCGTCCGACTGGGGACGCAGCAGGGCCAGCACAAGGCACCCGGCCAGCGCGACGATCGCAAACGCCAGGCCGACCGCCATCGACTGCGCAGGTGCACGGATCGCCTCGTTGACGGCCCGCAGGTCGACGCCCAGCAGCGCGCACTCGATTCGTCGCCGCAGGAACCGATGACCGCTGATCTCCAGCCTCGTCGTGGGGTGCCATGCCATCACGTCTGACGATATGCACAAGCTGCTGAGCGGTCCGCCCACGATCCACAGCCCAGGACCGGAAGTTCGTGGAGGTGACCGCGAGCGCAAGAATCCGTAGAATCGCCGGGTGAGCATTGACTGCATGAGCCGTTGCGAGCCACGTCGGCCCTGGCGACGCCGCTTGAGGCGGACCGCGGTCGCATTACTGGGCGCGGGCATGTTGCTCGTCGCACCCGGCGCCGTACTCGACGTGGCCCCGTCGGCCCGGGCCGACAACTGCCCGGACATCGCGCTGACCTTCGCGCGCGGCACCGACGAACCGGCCGGTCTGGGACGCGTCGGCGATGCCCTCGCGGACGGTATCCGCCGGGATACCGGCAAGAACGTCGACGCCTACCCGGTCAACTACCGCGCCACCCTCCTGCAGATCCACGGCAACGACGGCGCCAAGGACGCGATCAAGCACATCAAGGAGATGGCCGACAAGTGCCCGGCCACGCCGCAGGTGCTCGGCGGATACTCCCAAGGCGCGTCGGTGGTCGACATCGTCACCGGAACGCAGATCGGCGGCATCGGCTGGGGCGACTCGCTGCCGCCGCAGTACGCGGACCACATCATCGCGGTCACCACATTCGGTAACCCGGCGGATCGCAGCGGCGGATCGATCAGTGCGCAGAGCGCGATGTTCGGCGCCAAGGCCGTCGACTACTGCAACCCGGAAGACCCGATCTGCCACGCCGGCCAGGGCAACGAGTGGAAGGGCCACACCGACGGCTACGTTCCCGTCTACACCAACCAGGCCGCCAGCTTCGTGGCCACCCGGCTGTTGTCGGTGCTCCCCCAGCCTGAACCGGGAGGTCCGCTGGGCGTCCCGTTCGGACCCGCTGCGCCCGGCCCGTTCGGACCCGCTGCGCCCGGCCCGTTCGGACCCGGTCAAGGCGCACCGCCCGGACCCGTCACGCCCGGTCCGACCGTAGTCGACCAGACCCGACCAGCGGCCTTTCACTGATCGCGCGGCGTCCAGATCTCCAGTCTCTGAGTAGTATCGGGACATGCACCTGGGTGGCCGCGTCGTCAGAATGGCCGCCGCGGGGCTGCTGGCCACCAGTTTGATGCTGGCTCCTGCGACGATCCCGACCGCATTCGCTGCCTGCCCCTACGCCGAGGTGGTGTTCGCCCGGGGGCGGCAGGAATCACCCGGCGCCGGCGTCCTCGGCAATGCCTTCGTCAGCGCGCTGAGGTCCAGGGTCGACAAAAGCATCGGTCTCTACGCGGTTCGCTACCCCGCCGACACCGAAGTCGCCGTCGGCGCCAATGACATGAGCGCGCACGTGCAGTCGACGATCAACAGTTGCCCGGACACCCACATAGTGCTGGGCGGTTACTCCCTTGGCGCAGCGGTCACCGACGTCGTGATGGCGGCTCCGGGCGCAATGTTCGGCTTCACCAACCCGCTGCCGCCCGGCGCCGATCAGCACATCGCCGCGGTCGCCCTCTTCGGCAACGGCACCAACTGGGTCGGACCGATCGCGAACGTCAACCCGATCTACAAAGATCGGACCATCGATCTGTGCCACGGCGCCGATCCCATCTGCAACCCGGCAGACCCGCACACCTGGTCGGACAACTGGAACCAACACATGGCCGCCGGCTACATCCAGGACGGTCTGGTCAACCAGGCCGCCAACTTCGTCGCCGGCAAGCTGTAGTTCAGTCCGTCTGGCGAGGAGGAGTCCGACTATGGATCCCGGGTGCGAAGGTCGCGGGTGATCAGGGTGCGCGCCTGCAACTCGGTGTCGGGCGGGTAATCCACGCCAACCAACGTCAAACCCCGCGCCGGAGCGGCCGCGTAGTCGCTGGAACGCCTGGTGTCGGTGAGCAATGCCGAGCACCAGTCCGCGGTGCGCCGGTGCTCGCCGACGGCCAGCAGCGCGCCGACCAGTGACCGCACCATCGACCAGCAGAACGCATCGGCGGTGACGTGCGCGGTGATCAGGTCGCCGTCCCGGTCCCAGTCGAAGCGCTGCAGGTCACGGATCGTCGTCGCTCCTTCACGGTGACGACAGAAGGCGGCAAAGTCGTGGAGTCCCAGCAGCCTTTGTGAGGCCGCCGTCATGGCATCGACGTCGAGCAGCCGCGGCCAACTGGTGATGAAGCGGGCCTGATGCGGATCCACCCCGTAGTCGGCGGTCGAGAGCCGATAGACGTAATGCCGGCGCAGCGCCGAGAATCGCGAGTCGAAACCCGCAGGAGCCCGCACGATCCGGCGCACCCGGACGTCGGCGGGCAGCAGCCGGCCAAGCCGCCGCAGCAGCGGCTGGAACTCGGGTTGCTCAAACTCAGGTTGACGGGGCCGGGGCGTCCGGGGATAGACATTGGGCAACGCGCCGACGGGGACGTCGACGTGCGCGACCTGACCGGTGGCGTGCACACCGGCGTCGGTGCGACCTGCCGCGCGTAGCCGCAGCGCGCTGCGAAAGACCGTCGACAGTGACTCTTCGAGGACACCCGCGACCGTGCGTTGACCCGACTGGGTGGCCCAGCCAGCGAATTCGGTTCCGTCGTAGGCGATATCGAGCCTAAGACGAACGAGCCCGCCATCGGTGTCGATGGCGGGCACGTCGTTCAACGGCAAATCGCTACTCAGCGTTGTCGGCCTCGTCAGCGGTCTCGGTCGTCTCGGTAGCGGCGTCAGCGGTCTCGGCTTCCGCAGTCTCCTCGACGGCTTCCGGCTCGGTGGCTTCCGGCTCGACTACCGGAGCCGGCGCAACCTTCGAGGCACCCACCCGGCGGGCACGGTCGGCTTCAGACGTCACCGTCTTCTCCTGCACCAGTTCGATGACCGCCATCGGGGCGTTGTCGCCCTTGCGGTTCTCGACCTTGATGATGCGGGTGTAGCCGCCGTTGCGGTCGGAGAAGTGCGGCCCGATCTCGGCGAACAAGGCGTGCACGACGTCCTTGTCGCGGATCTTCTTGAGCACCTCACGCCGGTTGTGCAGCGTGCCCTTCTTGGCGTGGGTGATCAGCTTCTCGGCGTAGGGGCGCAGTGCCCGCGCCTTGGGCTCGGTCGTCTTGATCCGGCCGTGCTCGAACAGCGCGGTCGCCAGGTTGGCCAGGATAGCCTTCTGGTGCGCAGACGATCCGCCGAGACGAGGACCCTTGGTGGGCTTGGGCATTGCGACTTCTCCTGGGGTGGGGCCGGCCCCCGTATCAGGTAGGGCCGGGACGGACTTTCATCGTCGTTGTCCGATTCCTCAGCGGCCGTTGCACGGCCGCATCGTCACCGGACGGCGTGTTAGAGCTGTTCGGTTTCGGCGTAGTCCGCGTCGTCGTAGGCGGCCTCGGCGGACCAGGTGCCGGTGGCGACGTCGTAGCCGGCGACCTCCGACGGGTCGAAGCTGGCCGGGCTGTCCTTGAGCGACAGGCCGAGCTGGTGCAGCTTGACCTTCACCTCGTCGATGGACTTCTGACCGAAGTTGCGGATGTCGAGCAGGTCGGACTCGGTGCGCGAGACCAACTCGCCGACGGTGTGCACGCCCTCGCGCTTGAGGCAGTTGTACGAGCGCACGGTCAGGTCCAGGTCGTCGATCGGCAGGGCGAACGACGCGATGTGATCCGCCTCGGCCGGCGACGGGCCGATCTCGATACCTTCGGCCTCGACGTTGAGTTCGCGTGCCAGACCGAACAATTCGACCAAGGTCTTACCCGCGGACGCCAGCGCGTCACGGGGGCCGATCGAACTCTTGGTCTCGACGTCGAGAATCAGCTTGTCGAAGTCGGTGCGCTGCTCGACCCGGGTCGCGTCCACCTTGTAGGTCACCTTGAGCACCGGCGAGTAGATGGAATCAACTGGGATACGGCCGATTTCAGCACCCGACGCCTTGTTCTGCACGGCCGGGACGTAACCGCGGCCACGCTCGACGACGAGCTCGATCTCGAGCTTGCCCTTGTCGTTGAGGGTCGCGATGTGCATCTCAGGGTTGTGCACGGTGACCCCGGCCGGCGGCACGATGTCGCCAGCGGTGACATCGCCCGGGCCCTGCTTACGCAGGTACATGGTCACCGGCTCGTCCTCCTCGGAGGACACCACCAGGCTCTTCAGGTTCAAGATGATGTCGGTGACGTCTTCCTTGACACCCGGCACGGTGGTGAACTCGTGCAACACGCCGTCGATGCGGATGCTGGTGACGGCCGCGCCCGGAATCGAGGACAGCAGCGTGCGCCGCAGCGAGTTTCCGAGCGTGTAGCCGAAACCCGGCTCCAGCGGCTCGATGACGAACTGCGAACGGCTGTCGCTGATGATCTCTTCGGACAAGGTCGGTCGCTGTGAAATCAGCATGGTGTTCTTCTATCTCCTTCTCGGCACCCACTATTTGATGCCGGCTCGGTAATCCTGCGACCGCGGACGCGGTCGCAGAAGTGTGGGTCTACTTCGAGTAGTACTCGACGATGAGCTGCTCGGTGAGCGGCACCTGGATTTGGGCGCGCTCGGGCAGTTGGTGGACCAGGATCCGCTGCTGCTCGCCGACCACCTGAATCCAGCTGGGGACCGGACGGTCGCCGGCGGTCTCGCGGGCGATCTGGAACGGCACCGTGTTCAGCGACTTGCCCTTGATGTCGATGATGTCGTACTGCGACACCCGGTAGCTGGGGATGGTCACCTTGACGCCGTTGACCGTGAAGTGGCCGTGGCTGACCAGCTGACGGGCCATCCGACGAGTCCGGGCGATGCCGGAGCGGTACACGACGTTGTCCAGCCGGCTTTCCAGGATCTGCAGCAGCTCATCACCGGTCTTGCCGGGACGGCTCGCCGCTTCTGCGTAGTAGCGGCGGAACTGCTTTTCCATCACGCCGTAGGTGAAGCGGGCTTTCTGCTTCTCCTGCAGCTGCTGACGGTATTCGCTCTCCTTGATCCGGGCGCGGCCGTGCTGACCGGGCGGGTAGGGGCGCTTCTCGAAGGACTGGTCACCGCCGACGAGGTCGACGCCGAGGCGGCGCGACTTCCGCGTGATGGGTCCGGTGTAACGAGCCATGTGTCTTTAATCTCCTCTAGACCCGGCGCCGCTTGGGCGGACGGCAACCGTTGTGCGGCTGCGGTGTGACGTCAGAGATCGCGCCGACCTCCAGGCCGGCGGCCTGCAGCGAGCGGATAGCGGTCTCGCGGCCCGAACCCGGGCCCTTCACGAACACGTCGACCTTCTTGACGCCGTGCTCCTGCGCCTTGCGGGCGGCGTTCTCGGCGGCCAGTTGTGCGGCGAACGGAGTCGACTTGCGCGACCCCTTGAAGCCGACGTGGCCCGACGACGCCCAGGCCAGGACGTTGCCCTGCAGGTCGGTGATCGTCACGATCGTGTTGTTGAACGTGCTCTTGATGTGCGCGGCACCGTGCGGGACGTTCTTCTTTTCCCGCCGCCGGGTCTTCTGACCCTTCTTCGCGGTCGCAGCCTGCCCCGCCTTTTTGGTTGGTGGCATGGTATTACCTGGCCTTCTTCTTGCCGGCGATGGTGCGCTTGGGGCCCTTGCGGGTACGCGCATTGGTCTTGGTGCGCTGACCGCGCACCGGCAGCCCGCGGCGGTGCCGAAGGCCCTGGTAGCAGCCGATCTCAATCTTGCGACGGATGTCGGCCTGCACCTCGCGGCGCAGGTCACCCTCGACCTTGAGATTGCCTTCGATGTAGTCGCGCAACTGAGTCACCTGATCGTCGGTGAGGTCCTTGGTGCGCAGATCTTTGTTGATCCCGGTAGCGGCCAGGATTTCGTTGGAACGGGTGCGACCAACTCCGAAGATGTAGGTCAACGCGACCTCCATGCGCTTGTCGCGCGGGAGGTCGACGCCCATTAGTCGAGCCATGAACGGCATTCCTTCTCTATGCGGAGGTCTAAATCCCAGCCCGTTCCCGGCCCTGAAAACAACTCAGGGCTCCGGGGTCCGGCCTCCGTTCCGGACGTAGCCAGGCATGCCCATCTGAAAAAGATGTCAGCTGCCCAGTGGTGCTGGGAGGTCTGCATTCAGTTGTGTGGCCGCAGGCCGGGACGGGACTGGTCAGCCCTGACGCTGCTTGTGGCGGGGGTCAGAGCAGATCACCATGACCCGCCCATGCCGACGGATCACCCTGCACTTGTCGCAGATCGGCTTGACGCTCGGGTTCACCTTCACGGCTGTTTTCGATCCTGTTCTGTCTTCTCGGCGGTTAGTTGTTCGGGCTGTTACTTGTAGCGGTACACGATGCGGCCCCGGGACAGGTCGTAGGGAGACAACTCCACCACCACCCGGTCCTCGGGCAGAATACGGATGTAGTGCTGCCGCATCTTGCCGCTGATGTGGGCAAGCACCTTGTGGCCGTTTTCCAGCTCAATGCGGAACATCGCATTGGGCAGCGGCTCGACCACGCGGCCCTCGACCTCGATGGCGCCGTCCTTCTTGGCCATGACTTCTCTTCGAATCCTCGTCTTTGGTTTCGTCTCTTCTGAGCCCGTGTCAGCGCAGCACCCGCCGGCCCTACAACGTGAGCCAGTGACAGGAAAATCCTAAGACAGGGCACGCAAGAAACCAGCGCGATGAAGCACCGTTGCTCTACGATACCTGCTGATACGTGCTGGCCAAAATCGCTGGCAGAGAAATCGGGAGCGCCCCACTCGCCACACGCGCCAGCCCTGACGAGCGCATACTTGGCGCTGATGACTAGCCCCGCAAATGCCGACAATCCATCCCGCAAACCGGTGATGCTGACCGTCGACGACGATCCCGCAGTGTCCCGTGCGGTCGCCCGGGATCTGCGGCGCCGCTACGGGGACGCCCACCGTATCGTCCGGGCCGAATCGGGCCCCGACGCGCTCGACACCCTCAAGAAGCTCAAGCTGCGCGGCGAGACGGTCGCGATGCTGGTCGCCGACTACCGGATGCCGCAGATGACCGGCATCGAGTTCCTCGAAGCAGCGATGGACCTCTACCCCGCTGCCAAGCGGTTGCTGTTGACCGCCTATGCCGACACCCACGCGGCGATCGACGCGATCAACGTCGTAGACCTGGACCATTACCTGCTCAAGCCGTGGGATCCACCCCAGGAGAAGTTGTATCCGGTCATCGACGAGTTGCTCGAGGCCTGGAGGCGGGCACCGGAACGACCGATCCCGCACACCAAGCTCATCGGGCACCGCTGGCATGCGCGGTCCTGGGAGGCCCGCAACTTCCTGGTTCGCAACGGCCTGCACTACACGTGGTTCGAGGCCGACCAGCCCGACGGTGCACGACTGTTGCTTGCCGCCGGCGAGGACGGCACGCGGCTACCGGTCGTCGTCACCGACAAGGGCACCCCGCTGGTCGAGCCGAGCGACGCCGAACTGGCCGACACCCTGGGGCTGACGACCACGCCGTCGCAGGACTTCTACGACCTGATCGTGGTCGGCGGCGGGCCGGCGGGCCTGGCCGCCGCCGTCTACGGCGCGTCCGAAGGCCTGCACACGGTGCTGATCGAATCGACCGCAACCGGCGGGCAGGCCGGGCAGAGCTCGAAGATCGAGAACTACCTGGGGTTCCCCGACGGGGTGTCCGGTGACCAGTTGGCCACCCGGGCCCGCCGGCAGGCCGAAAAGTTCGGCGCGGAACTCATCACCACCCGAACGGCGGTCGCCCTCGAGCTGAACGGCTCCAAGCGCACCGTCCGGTTCGACGACGGCAGCTCCATCGACGGGCGGGCGATCATCGTGGCCACCGGTGTCGCCTACAACCAGTTGAAGGCCGACGGATGCGCCGAGCTGTCCGGGCGCGGCGTCTACTACGGGGCGGCGGTGTCCATCGCCGCGGAGTGCGAAGGCGACGAAGTCTACGTCATCGGCGGGGCGAACTCGGCGGGTCAAGCGGCGATGCATCTGTCCCGCCACGCGAAATCGGTCACGATCCTGCTACGCGGGCCGTCGTTGGAAGCATCCATGTCGCACTACCTGATTCAGCAGATCGAAGCCCGGCCCAACATCAGCGTCCGCACCTGCACCGAAGTGCACTGCGCCACCGGCGATGAGCACCTCGAGACGATCACCCTGATCGACAACCGGACAGGCAGCACCGAGGACGTCAGCTGCGGCCGGATGTTCATCTTCATCGGCGCGGCACCGCGTACCGATTGGCTCGACGGCGTGCTCGCCCGCGACGACCACGGCTTCATCCTCACCGGGCCGGATCTGCGTAACGTGTGTGGCTGGACGCTGGACCGGCCGCCGCACCATCTGGAGACCAGCGTGCCCGGTGTCTTCGTCGCCGGCGACGTGCGCTCCGAATCCGCCAAACGCGTCGCGGCGGCGGTCGGAGAGGGGTCGATGGCCGTCATGCTGGTCCACCGCTACCTGGCCGAGTCATGACGATCGAAAAAAACTGTGACGCCGACGAACTGCGCACGCTGTTCCTGTTCGAGCACCTCAGCGACGAGCAACTCGCGACGCTGTGCGCCGACGGCACGATAGAGCATTACCAGCCCGGGCCGATCTGCGTCGAGGGTGAACCCGCGACGTGCTTCTACGTGCTCATCGAGGGTGAGCTGGCGATGTCCAAGCTGTCCGGTGGCCAGGACATCGAGACCAACCGGACGTCCCATCGCGGCGTGTATTGCGGTGCATGGCAAGCGTTTACCGGCGAGAAGCAGCAGCTCTACACCACCTCGGTGCACGTGACCAAGCCGTCGCGGTTCTTCGTGATGGACGCACCGGCGTTCGCCGCATTCATGAAAGACCAGTTCCCGATGGCGGTTCATCTCCTCGACGGCATCGCCGTCGGCACCGAACGCACCCGCCGGCTGATCGACAATCGCGAGAAGCTGTTGGCGCTGGGGCAGCTGTCGGCAGGGCTCACTCACCAGCTGAACAACCCGGCAGCCGCCATCGCGCGCGCCGCCCAGGAGTTGCGCGGCCGCATCTCCAACATGCGCTCCAAGCTGGCAATGCTGGCCGACGGCACCGTGAGCCCAGAGACGCTGAATGCCTTGGTGCTACTGCAGGATGCCGTCGCCGAGCAGGTGGCCAAGTCGGCCTGTCAGCACCTGAACGCGATCGAGACATCGGACCGCGAAGACGCGGTTGGTGATTGGCTGGACGACCACGGTATCGACGACGGCTGGGACATCGCGCCGACGTTCGTCGAGGGCGGCATCGACACCGATTGGCTGGAGCGCATCGACGCCACGGCCGACGAACTGGAAGCGTCGACCTCGTTGGGACAGGCCATCAAATGGATCAGCTACACCATCGAGAGCGAGCTGCTGATGAATCAGCTTGTCGAAGCGAGCCAACGCATCTCGGCGCTGGTCGCCGACGCCAAGCAGTACTCGCAGATGGATCGCGCCCCCTTCCAGGTCGCCGACGTGCACGATTTGCTGAAGAGCACGCTGACGATGTTCGCCGACCGGCTAGGCAAGGACAGCACCTGTCCTATCACAGTGACGAAGGAATTCGATCACACGCTTCCGCAAATCCCCTGCTTCCCAGGTGATCTCAACCAGGTGTGGACGAACATCATCGACAATGCGGTCGCAGCGATGGGGAGCGCCGGCGGCACGCTGACCATTCGCACCTGCCGCGAGGCCAACGAAATGCTGCGCGTGGAGATCTGCGACACCGGCCCGGGCATCCCCGAGGACGTACTCGAGCACATCTTCGAGCCGTTCTTCACCACCAAGCCGGTGGGCGAAGGCACCGGGCTGGGCCTCGACCTGGCCTGGAAGATCGTCGTCAACAAGCATCATGGCGATCTGCGGGTCGAGTCGGTGCCGGGCGCCACGCGATTCATCGTGCTGCTGCCGTTGGAGATGCCGCCGGTCGTCGACGTGGCGCTGCCGCACGACGGCGACGCCGCCGAGGAAATTGCGCGGCCGTAAACCCGGCGGTATCTCCGGCGCCCGCCCGGAATACTGCCGGGCGACGGTAGGTTGGAGCCACCATGGTCGATTCCGCCGCGACCAAACCTGGACCAACTCGACGAATACGGTGTCCCCGCCAACCGTCGAGTCGTCGCGGCGCTGGGGCCGCAGGTGCTGAAGCCGCCAGCGCGACGCAGCGCGGGCGCGCACCCCCTGTGGGCTTCCGTTTGTCGCCGTTAGGCGGGCAAACTGTGTACCGGCTCGACCCAGCGATTCGTATCTTGCCCGCCGTAGCTGGTGCGGCGCCCCGCATGCTGCTGACTGCGGTTGTGGTTCTGCAGGGCGGGCCGGTCGGCGGGTGATGTGGGGTTGGCCCCACCATTTTGTGCTGCTCCGGGGGGCCCGGGGATAGTAAAGTTGATCAGGAAGCTTCTCTGATCTGACGGTGTGTCGACTACTGGATGGGGTAGATCGAGGTGGCGAAGAATTTGCGGGTCAACCCGGCCGACCTGCGGCTGGGCGGCGAGCACGTCGATGTGCACGCCGAGGATCTATTGTCGCGGCACGCCGACGCCCATGACCGTATCGCCGGTGCCGCACCAGGCTTCATCGGGACCAGCGCTGCGGCGTTAACGGGCTTGCATGCGCATTGGGAGACCGAGAGCGCCGGCCACTACCGCGAGCTCGTCGCCCATGGCGAGCAGTTGCGGTCGGCGGCGGGCAGCTATGAAACAAGCGACACGGATGCGGCCGCCGAGATCAATGAAGGTACCTCGGATTTGGCCGGCCGGATGGGGATCTGAGACGCGGTCGTGGCGTTGAACTTGGCCGATCTGCAGCGCTTGGATCCCGAACAGATCATTGAGCTCGCCGAGGCCGCGGCCGCGCGGGCGCGAGCGAGCCGGGAGAAGGCCCGAGAGCTGCCTGGTTTGCCGGTGTTCGCCACCTGGGAGGGCGACAGCGGTGAAGCCGCCCGCGATGCGATGACCAAGAGCAGCACCAAGCTGGAGCTATCGGCCCAACGGGCTTTTCAGGTCTCTCTGGGCGCCGGCAAGGTCTACGGCGAGGCCCTGGAAGTCAAAAAGCAGCTCGCCAGCATCCTTTCTGACGCCGCGGCGGGGCCCGCGGTGGAGATCAACACGACAACCAACGAAGTGGTTGCGCCGGACACCACCGGCTGGGAGCAGCAAGACATCGACAAGGTGCAGGCCAAAATCGCGGACCTGGAGAACCGGATCGTGGCGGTGTTGGCCAACGGCGAGCAGACCGACGCCGAACTGGCGACGGTCATTAGCGCGGCCACCGGAAACGAGCCCGTCGGTGCCGCAGCGCAGGGCGCCGCCGATGGGCGCTCGTTGCAGGACGGCCAGCCGACCCCCGAGGAGATCAAGCGGTTGACCAAGTACACGAATCTGACGCCGGAGCAGCTTGCCGCGCTCCAGCGCGGCACACTGGTGCTGCCCAAGGACCAGATGGATTACCTGAATCAGCTCTCGCGGTCGCTGGACGGCAAGAGCCCGCCCGAGATCGAAAAGATCATGAACCAGCTCGGCCCCAACAGCGGCCGGCTCGCGGATGCGCTGCAGCTGGTGTCCAACCCCGATGTCAAAGCGTTCGGAGTGGATAGCTCGCTCAGGCCATCGGATGCCGGTTATGTGCCGGGGCGGGGAGGTTTTGACGCGTTGCCCTCGGGGATGCGTGACGCGCTTACCACCTACCCGTTGTCGTGGCAGGATTCCAAATCGATCTTGGGCAGCTTTCCGCAAGCGCGGCAAGATTTGAGTTCCGTCGCCAACATCGTTAGCCGGGGCAACCCGGCGTTGCAGCAGGGCACCGGGTTGGACCGGGCGCTGATCAAGCAATCTGAAACCATGCTCAACGAGTCGCAGCTGCGCCCGGAGCTGGTGCCGTTTTCTAAAGGGCAGGTCGATCCGGTGCTGGAGAATATGCTTTCGGCCGCTGGGCGTGATCAGCTCGCCGTGCACGATGCGCTGGCCGGCGCCAACGGACACACGCCCAACGACGAGTTCATCGGCAACCTGATGACTCATCAGTGGTCTGACGGTGGCGCGGCGGCGGGCAGCCTGCTGCACGGCATCGCTCCGGTGGCCAACCCCAGCGATTTGGCCGACCCCACCCAGGCGATACAGGCGACCAGGGCCGGGGAAACCATTCACGCGGTCGACCAGTACATCGGCAGCTCCTCGCACAGCAAGGAGCTGCTCGACATCGCCGGCACCGACAACAAATCCCTCGGGCAACTCAACCCCGAACTCACCCGTGCCGTCGCCGACGCCAACCGGCCCTACATCGACGACATGATGTCTAACAACCTCGACCACACCCGCGGATTCGAGGCCCTGGACAAGCCGTTCAAAGATGCCGAGATGCCGCACACCCGGGACTTGTTCGCGGTCGTCGACACCGACTCCCAGGCCGCGGCAACACTGAACAGCCAAGCCGACGTGGTGGGTATGCAGTACCAAAGCGAATTCGGGCGGTCCGTCATCGACGGCCATCGGGTCGAAACGGGTGATCTGCAGTCGGCGGGCACGCTGCGCGGTGTGGTGGACACCAGCTCCAATATCGCCGCCAACGATGTTATCCACGACCAGAACGCCGCCGCGCAAGCCGCCTACCACAACCGCGAACACTGGTTCGACGCCGCTAAGTCCCTCGGCGGCCAGATTCCCGGAGTCAAAGACATCCTCGACGGAATCGACAAGGTGCCCGGCAACCCGCTGCACGACATGTTTATTGGCGATCCGCCCGATCCCAGCGGCCCGGTGTACATCCCCGTCGCCAGCACCGACGCCTTGCAGCACTCCATCGCTCAACAACTCATCAATGCTCAGGTGGGCGACAGCAGTGTCCTCAGCCGGTATATCGACCCCGCGACTGGACAGCTTCGTTCCCTCGACAGCCTTGGTACCGGCGGCCTGGCGCAATTTCGCAGCGCCGTCACTGCATACTTCAACGGCATCAACCCTTCTATCGAGACCGGGGTGCAGGGCTATCACGACGGCTACAACGATGCATTGCCCAAGCCGCCGGGCCACACCGGAGGATAGAAGCGCGTGCGTTTAGTCCGGTTCTGCGCAGCCATGCTGATGATGCTAGGCCTAGCAGGCTGTCACACCCATAGAAATGTCGCCAACGAACCAATTACACCGACGTTTCCAAACTGGCCGAAAGTATTGAACGACTTCCGGTTCCGCTGGTCGGCCGAGCCCGGCATCGACTTGGTGTCGGGCGCGACGGTGCCGCTACGTGCTTATTTGGAGTCCTATCGGGTCGCGGAGTTCACCCTCGACCCCAACGCCACCTATCCCGGCTTTCAGCGCGCGGTACCGCCCGGACCATCCGACACCGTAGCGTTCGACCGCGCTCCGTGGCAGTTGCGGTACATCCGGCCGAGCGCCAATCCCGAACTGGCTTTCGGTCCTCCTGGGCGGTTCTACGGCAACGAGTATTTCCATGTCCTCGAACTCACTCGATTCGACGCTGGTTACCGTGCCTACGTCTGCGATGGCTTCGACAAAGTCTTCCGCGACGGCGGCGGCGACTACAGGCCAGACATCGGCGAGCGTGCAGGGAAATACGTGCCCGTCGTCGGTCACAGTGTGAGCCCCGGCGTTCTGGTTTGGCGGGTGGAATTTTCCGACCAGCCGTCTGATCCCAGCGCCCCAGCTGCGGTCACCGTTGCGCAGAAGGGACCTAACCCTGCGCCCGTCGGTGATGTGTTCGGCCCATGGCATATCAATGGGGCCAGCATCCGTCTCTGGGGAGACGTGCACTACTCCGTGGAGATGACCGACCAGCAGGAGCAGTGTAATGCGCGCATGCCCCACGAGTATTGGCAACGCCAAGCATTCGAAGCCGGCCCGCGTGACACCCCACCGGCGGCCGAGCCCGCGGTGCCCGGCTGGCCCCAAGACGCCCTCTGATGAGGCGTCTTGGCCGCATCCCCGGCTACCCGCGAGTCGACACTCCGTTCAACGATGCCGAGATGCCGCACACCCGCGACTTGTTCGCGGTCGTCGACACCGACTCCCAGGCCGCGGCAACACTGAACAGCCAAGCCGACGTGGTGGGTATGCAGTACCAAAGCGAATTCGGGCGGTCCGTCATCGACGGCCATCGGGTCGAAACGGGTGATCTGCAGTCGGCGGGCACGCTGCGCGGTGTGGTGGACACCAGCTCCAATATCGCCGCCAACGATGTTATCCACGACCAGAATGCCGCCGCGCAAGCCGCCTACCACAACCGCGAACACTGGTTCGACGTGGCCAAATCTTTCGGCGGCGAGGTCCCGGGTGTCAAAGACATCCTCGACGGAATCGGCAAGCTGCCCGGTGACCCTTTGCACGACATGTTCATCGGCGCGCCGCCGGATCCGGCCGACAACACGCATATCCCGGTCGCCAGCGCCGACCCGCTGAAGCACTCCATCGCCCAACAACTACTCAACGCCAATATCGGCGATACCAGCACGCTCGCGTCCTACATCGACCCCGCGACCGGGCAGCTTCGTCCACTCGATGACCCCAAGGTCAAACTGCGCGACTTCCAAAGCGGCCTCAATGAGTACTTCCGGGGAATCGACCCGTCGATCCAGGATGGGGTGCAGGGTTATCACGACGGCTACACCGACGCGCTGCCGCACCCGCCGGGCCACACCGGAGGATGACCGGGTGCGGTTAGCGCGGTGGTGTGCTGTCGTGTTGATGTCGCTGGTGGCGGGTTGTCACGGCGATCAGAACCGGGCCGGCCCACCGTCGGCGCCGGGGTTCCCGAACTGGCCGAAGACGTTGAGCGATTTCCGGTTCCGCTGGTCCGCCGAGCCCGGCATCGATCTGCTGTCGGGTGCGGCGGTGCCGCTGCGGGCCTACCTGGAATCGTATCGCGTCGCGGATTTCACCCTCGATCCCAACGCCGTCTACCCCGGGTTCCAGCGCGCCGTCCCGCAAGGAGTGGTCGGCGCCGACGCGCCGCCCGATGTCCCGTACCAGCTCTGGTACATTCGCCCGTCCCCCGCGCACCCCGAATTCGGTTTTGACACCGCGTGGCAGTTTGGCGGCAACGAGTATTTCCACGTCCTTGAGCTCACCGCGATCGACACCGGCTACCGCGCCTACGTCTGCGACGGCCTCTACAAGGTCTTCCTCGGGCGCAACGGAAAATACGTGCCGCTCATCGGCCGCGGGCAATACGACGAGTGGACCGAAACCAACGCGGTCGACGTGTGGCGGGTGGAATTCACCGGCCAACCCAGCGCTTCGGACATCAAGGCCCCACCCGTGGTGGGGGTTGCGCAAAAAGGCCCCAATCCCGCGCCGCTGGGCGACGTGTTCGGCCCGTGGCGCATCACCGGCGCTTCTGAAACCGGGTACTGGGGACCTCTAGCTCACCCCGAGTCCAACTCCCGAGACGAGGCGAACAAGCAGCGCCACCAGCAGTGCTTTGACCGGATGCCGGATGACGCCGCGCAGCGCCGGGCTTTGCTGACCGGAATACGCGACGCCCCGCCACCGGCCGAGCCCGCGGTGCCCGGCTGGCCCCAAGACGCCCTCTGATGAGGCGTCTTGGCCGCATCCCCGGCTACCCGCGAGTCGACACTCCGTTCAACGATGCCGAGATGCCGCACACCCGCGACTTGTTCGCGGTCGTGGACGCCGGTGCCGATCACGTGGCTGTGCAAGTCCTGACCAAAGATGAAAACCTGGTGTCGGCTCTGGCCGAACTCGCGGGGCCGCTCGGACTGACACCTGCCTGACGAACCATGAGGGGATCTCGATGACCGAAGGCGTTACGCTCATACCCGACCTCGGTCGATACGGCGTCTGGCTTGCCAGTCGATCCGTCAGTCCGAATGTCGCGCGACAGATCGAATCGCTGGGCTATGGCGCCGTCTGGGTCGGGGGATCTCCCGACGCCGACCTCAGCTGGGTCGAACCCGCGCTGGCGGAGACGTCGACGCTGCAGTTGGCCACCGGGATCGTCAATATCTGGGCAGCGCCGGCCGGACAGCTGGCCGAATCGTTCCACCGGATCGAAAGTGCTTACCCGGGAAGATTTTTGCTGGGCATCGGCGTCGGTCATCCGGAACACACCGATGTGTACCAGAAGCCCTACGAGGCACTCGTCGAGTACCTCGACGAGCTGGACGGGGCCTCGGTGCCGACCAGTCGACGGCTGCTGGCGGCACTTGGCCCGAAGATGCTGGCGCTCGCGGCCGAGCGCAGCGCCGGCGCCCATCCGTACCTGACGACGCCCGAGCACACCGCGCAGGCGCGCGAACTGGTGGGCAACACGGTGTTCCTGGCTCCCGAACACAAAGTCGTCCTGACCGAGAACGCCGACGAGGCGCGCGAAATCGGGCGGCGAAACGTCGAGTTCTATCTGGACCTGAGCAACTACCTGAACAACTGGCACCGACTCGGATTCACCGACAACGATGTGCGTAAACCCGGCAGCGACAAGTTGATTGACGCGATGGTCGCCCACGGCACCGCCGAGCAAGTGGCTGCAAATCTCGACGAGCACCTGGCGGCCGGGGCCGATCACGTGGCGATCCAGGTGCTGGGCGGGCCCGACGGCAAGCTGCTGGGCGCGCTGGAGGCGTTGGCCGAACCGCTGGGGTTGACGCCTCCGCACTGACCGCAGGGCTAGGGTTTGCCCATGCGGCTGCTCATTACCGGTGGCGCTGGATTCATCGGCGCCAATTTCGTGCATTCCACTGTGCGAGACTATCCCGACGACACGGTGACGGTGCTCGACGCGATGACGTACGCGGGTAGCCGCGAGTCGCTGGCTCCCGTCTCGGGCGACATCACCCTGGTGCAGGGCGATATCACCGATGCGGACCTGGTTTCCCAGTTAGTCGCCGAGTCCGACGCGGTGGTGCACTTCGCGGCCGAAACCCACGTCGACAACGCGCTGGCCGACCCGGCGCCGTTCCTGCAGTCCAACGTCGTCGGGACGTTCACGATCTTGGAGGCGGTCCGCCGGCACGGGGTGCGGCTGCATCACGTCTCTACTGACGAGGTCTACGGCGACCTCGAGCTGGACAACACGCAACGGTTCACCGAGTCCACCCCGTACAACCCGTCGAGTCCGTACTCGTCGACCAAGGCCGCCTCCGACCTGCTGGTGCGCGCGTGGGTGCGGTCCTTTGCCGTGCGCGCGACAATCTCCAACTGCTCCAACAACTATGGGCCCTACCAGCACGTGGAGAAGTTCATCCCCCGGCAGATCACCAACGTGCTGACCGGACGTCGGCCGAAGCTGTACGGCAGCGGCGCCAACGTCCGGGACTGGATCCACGTCCACGACCACAACGACGCGGTCCGCCGCATTCTGGACCACGGCCAGCCGGGTCGGACCTATCTGATCGGCGCCGACGGCGAGCGCGACAATCTGTCCGTTCTGCGGGCTCTGCTCGATCTGATGGGACACGATCCCGACGACTTCGACCACGTCGTCGACCGGACTGGTCACGACCTTCGATACGCGATCGATCCGTCGCTATTGAGCAACGAATTGGGCTGGGCTGCAAAGCATACCGACTTCGTCGAGGGCCTGCGCAGCACCATCGACTGGTACCGCAGCAACGAACCCTGGTGGCGACCGATCAAAGACGCCGTCGAGGCACGCTACGAACAATGGGGTCAGTGACATGGAAGTTCGGGAACTCGACATTGCCGGCGCGTGGGAGATCACCCCGCAACTGCGCCCCGATTCACGTGGTCTGTTCTTCGAATGGCTGACGGCGCGTGAATTCACCGAGTTCGCGGGTCATCGACTGGACGTCCGGCAGGCCAACTGCTCGGTGTCGGCGGCCGGCGTGCTGCGCGGACTGCATTTCGCCCAACTCCCGCCGAGCCAAGCCAAATACGTGACCTGCCTGTCCGGCTCGGTGTTCGACGTCGTGGTTGATGTTCGGGTGGGATCACCGACGTTCGGCCGGTGGGACGCCGTCACGCTCGACGACCGCAGCCACAAGTCGGTGTACCTTTCCGAAGGACTCGCCCACGGCTTTCTTGCACTGCAAGACAATTCGACGGTGATGTACCTGTGCTCGGCCGAGTACAGCCCGCAGCGCGAACACACCATCGCCGCCACCGACCCAGCCTTGGCGATCGAGTGGCCGAGCGGCCACGAACCCGCGCTGTCTGACCGTGACGCCGCGGCACCGACCTTGGCCGAGGTGCGCGCCGCCGGTCTACTGCCATCCTGGGACGAAACCCGGGCTTTCGTCGAGGGCCTGCGAGACGCATAGGCGGTTTGGTTCGGGCCGTTTGGGGTACTACCAGCCCGGGTGCCAGACCGGAGACCCCTTTGAGTCGAGGAGGTCGTCATGCTGCACCAACTTTTGCTGGCCGGCTACAGCCAGCCGGAAGCCGCAGGCTTTATTCTGCGCGGCATCAAGGGCATCGTTGTCGGCATCGGCAGCGTAATCGCGGCGATCATCTGCGGAGCCATCGCTGCAGTCAAGGGTCGCAACCCATTCGGGTGGGGCATCCTCGGGTTGTTCTTCAGCATCCTGACACTGATCGTGGTGATTTTCATCCCGTCCAAGAAGTAGCCGCGCTCAGCCAAGCGGCGACTCGTCGTTGACGAGCGCAACGTGCACTGAGACCACCTTGGCCCGGCCTGTCGGTCAGCCCGCAGCCGCGGCGTTGGCGGCCTCGGTCGCCGCGTATGACCCGGCGCTGGTGCCCAGTGTGTTCACGAATTGCTCGTGGATCGCGGCGGCCTGCGCGGCGACGGCCTGATACAGCTGCGCGTGCGCGGCGAACTGCGCGGCAGTCAGGGCCGACACCTCGTCAGCCGCAGCGGGAACGACGCCGGTCGTCGGCGCCGCCGCCGCGGCGTTCTGCGCGTTGAAAGAAGAGCCGATTCCGCCCAGCGCAGTTGCCGCCGAATTCAGTGCCTCGGGCTGTGTGGTCACGAATGACATGTGCTATCTCCTCAAGTACGCGCATCGCTTTTGACGACATTCTAGGCCAGTTGGGTCGCCCAGCGCAGATTACGAGCTTTGTGCCCTCCTGACAGGGCTGGGCAACATGCGCTCATCGGCAGCCAGGGTGTTCATCAAGCTGTGTGCCGATCTGGGTCACGAGCTCTCACTCATCGAGAAGGACAGCGGGTTCACCGCCGGCGGTGGTGAATGCCTTCAGTCCTCGCGTCAAGCCCCGCCGGTCCGGGGTGGGCATGTGCTCGACGATTTCCGCGATCTCCTTGCGCCGCTGCACCAACACCTCCCTCACAACCTTGCGCCCCCGCGGGGTCAGGGCAACCAGCAGTTCGCGTCGCGAAGTCGGGTGTGGGCTGCGATCGATAAGTTCCGCGCCGACAAGCCGATCGACCATCCGGCCTGCCGCCGACGGTTTGACCTCCAGCAGACCGGAGAGCGTTGAAAGATTCACGGTGTCCTGATGCGAGAGGATCAGCAAGACCCGAAATTGCGGGATCGTGAGGTTCTCGTCCACCCGCGCGATGGAGCGTCGAGATATATCCACCAGCAGCCGCGACGCGGTCAGCAACGCATCGGCGATCGCGTCTACCGAATCATTTTGGGCTGCAGCCCCAACGGACGATTGTCCACTCCCGAGCGGCGAACTCCGGTCTTCGCCTACTGCTTGGCCGGCCATCCGCTGAATGTTAGCAGCGGCGAAATTTTTCTACAGGTCACCGTTGCCATCAGCGACTATTGCTCCAGACAATCATCGTTTCGGTCGGGACTGCACCCCGGGAAGTCTCCACCCTACTAATACTGTTGCTTTAGGCAACAGTATCTGTGCTAAATTTTCGTCGTCCCGATGTTTAGCAAAGACCGAGGAGTTGGCGTCATGGCGGCCCAGTCACAGAGCACGCGACCTCGTTTACGCCGGCTCGGACCCGCGGCCTTGGCCGCAATCGGTCGACAGGAGTGGCTGGACCGGCCCAGTTATCGGCTAGAGCATGTCCTGAGCTTCGCGTTCAACAGCTTGGGCGGCGCGCGCAACACCGTGATGAACGCGCTCAACGGCGTCTGGCTCGGCCATCCGGCGCACCCACCATTGGCTTCGCTGACCAGCGGCGCATTGGGTACGACGGTGGTGCTCGACGCGCTCAGCATCTTGCCGTTCCGACCCACGTCCGAAAGCGGTACCGCAGCGCGGTTTGCCCGCCGTTCGCTGGGGTTCGGAATCCTCGCCAGCATCGGCTCGGCTGTGACCGGCGTCACCGACTGGCAGCACACCCACGAGAGCGATCGTCGCGTGGGATTGGTGCACGGTGCGATCAACGTTGCGGCCACGGCGCTCTACGCACAGTCCTGGTGGGACCGACTGCAGGGACGAAACGGTCGCGGAATGGCCCTCACCGCGCTCGGATACGCCGTTACCGTCGGCGGCAGCTATCTGGGCGGGGCCCTGGTATTCGATTCCGGCATCGGGGTCGACCGGTCGGGCCGGCGGTTGCGGACAACCGAGTGGACGTCGGCACTCCCGGCGCACAAGCTGAACGGCAAGCCGGTGCGCGTGGAAGTAAATGGTGTGGGCCTAGTGGTGTGCCAGACCGGACCGGGGCGGGTCTCGGCTTTCGCCGAGTTCTGCCCGCATCTGGCGGCCCCGATGGCCGACGGCTGGATCGATCGCGATCGACTCGTCTGCCCCTGGCACGGATCGTGGTTCGCGACCGAATCCGGCGATGTGGTGCGTGGCCCGTCGGCGGCACCGCTGCCGTGCTACCAGGCCAGGGTGGTCGACGGGATGATCGAAGTTCGCGGCGAAGATCCGACACACTCCCGGTCGCGACGCGCCAATGGAAAGAGGACGACGCAGTGAATGCTTACGAGGTACTCAAAGAACATCACACCGTGCTCAAGGGTTTCGGTAAGAAGATCAGCGACGCACCGGTCGGCAGCGCGGAACGTCGCGCACTGCTCGACGATATGTTGGTCGAACTCGACATCCACTTTCGCATCGAGGATGACCTGTACTACCCGGCACTCAGCGCCGCCAGCAAGCTGATTGCCATTGCGCATGCCGAGCACCGTCAGGTGATCGACCAACTGTCGGTGTTATTGAAAACTTCGCCCAGCGACCCCGGCTACGAGGACGAATGGAACTCGTTCAAGACGGTGCTGGAAGCCCACGCTGACGAAGAGGAGCGCGACATGATCCCGGCTCCGCCGGAGGTTCAGCTCTCCGCAGAAGAACTCGAGGCTCTCGGTCAGGCAATGTCCACTCGGATCGAGCACTACCGTGGGTCCGCGATGTATCGCCTACGCACCAAGGGCAGGGCAGCCCTAGTCCGCTCACTCTGAGCGCCGCTCACCGGACATCGCCGCGGCGTGCGGCGGCTTGCCAGCAACCTGCGCCGGTTACTAGGATGTCTTAGTAACCCACTCGCTTACCTGCCATGTCCGAGGGACGTCATGATTAGTCAGATTCCGCATTTCATCGACGGGCGTCGTAGCAATCTGTCGTCGACCCGGACCGCCGATGTGTTCAACCCGAGCACCGGTGAGGTGCAGGCGCAGGTGCTGCTGGCATCGAAGGGTGATGTCGACGCCGCGGTCGCATCCGCCAAGCAGGCGCAGAAGCAGTGGGCGGCGTTCAACCCGCAGCGCCGGGCGCGGGTGATGATGAAGTTCGTCGAGTTGGTCAACGCCAACATAGAAGAGTTGGCCGAGCTGCTTTCCCTCGAGCACGGCAAGACCGTCGACGATTCCAAGGGTGACATTCAGCGCGGGGTTGAGGTGATCGAGTTCGCGATCGGTATCCCGCATCTGCTCAAGGGTGAGTTCACCGAGGGCGCCGGCACCGGAATCGACGTGTACTCGATCCGCCAGCCGTTGGGTGTGGTCGCGGGCATTACGCCGTTCAATTTTCCGGCGATGATCCCGCTGTGGAAGGCCGGTCCGGCGTTGGCCTGCGGAAACGCGTTCATTCTCAAGCCTTCTGAGCGTGACCCGTCGGTGCCGTTGCGGCTGGCCGAGTTGTTCGGAGAGGCCGGTCTGCCGCCAGGGGTGTTCCAGGTGGTGCAGGGCGACAAGGAAGCCGTCGACGCGATCTTGCACCACCCCGACATCCAGGCCGTCGGGTTCGTCGGCAGCAGCGATATCGCGCAGTACATCTACCAAACTGCGGCAGCTAACGGCAAGCGCTCGCAGTGCTTCGGTGGCGCGAAGAACCACATGATCATCCTTCCCGACGCCGACCTCGACCAGGCGGTCGACGCGTTGATCGGGGCGGGCTACGGCAGCGCCGGTGAGCGGTGCATGGCGATCAGCGTTGCGGTGCCCGTCGGCGAAGAGACAGCAAATCGGTTGCGTAACAGGCTTATCGAGCGGATCAACCAGTTGCGGGTCGGGCACAGCCTGGACCCGAAAGCCGACTACGGCCCGCTGGTCACCGAGGCCGCGCTGGCGCGGGTGCGCGACTACATCGGCCAGGGTGTGCAGGCGGGTGCTGACCTGGTGGTCGACGGCCGCGAGCGCGCATGCGACGAGATGACCTTCGACGACACCAGTTTGGAGAAGGGCTTCTTCATCGGCCCCACACTGTTCGACAAGGTCACCGCCGACATGTCGATCTACACCGACGAGATCTTCGGACCGGTGCTGTGCATCGTGCGAGCACACAACTACGAAGAAGCACTCGCGCTTGCTTCTGATCACGAATACGGCAACGGGGTGGCGATTTTCACCCGCGACGGTGATGCCGCCCGTGACTTCGTGTCCCGGGTTCAGGTGGGCATGGTCGGGGTGAACGTGCCGATCCCGGTGCCGGTGGCCTACCACACCTTCGGCGGCTGGAAGCGGTCCGGCTTCGGTGATCTCAACCAGCACGGGCCCGCCTCGATCCAGTTCTACACCAAGGTCAAGACCGTCACGCAGCGCTGGCCCTCGGGCATCAAAGACGGCGCCGAGTTCTCCATCCCGACGATGAACTAGCCCGACGATGCAACTTTTCGGTCTAGACGACGACGAACGGGTCATCACCGAGACGGCCGCCGCATTCGCCGCCAAGAAGCTTGCCCCGTACGCGCTGGAATGGGATGCGGCGCATCACTTTCCGATAGACGAGCTGCGCGAGGCGGCCGGTCTGGGGATGGCGGCGATCTACTGCCGCGACGATGTCGGCGGCAGTGCGCTGCGCCGCCTCGACGGGGTGCGGATCTTCGAGCAGCTTGCGATGGCCGACCCGACGACCGCGGCGTTCTTGTCGATCCACAACATGTGTGCGTGGATGGTCGACGCGTTCGGCACCGACGAGCAACGCAAAGACTGGATCCCGCGGCTGGCCTCGATGGACGCCATCGCCAGCTACTGCCTGACCGAACCCGGCGCCGGCTCGGACGCCGGCGCGTTGAGCACCAAGGCGATCAAGCAGGGCGGTGACTACGTCCTGGACGGCGTCAAGCAATTCATCTCCGGCGCCGGCACCTCGGACGTCTACCTGGTGATGGCGCGCACCGGATCGAGCGGCCCACGCGGCATCTCGGCGTTCATCGTCGAAAAAGACAGCGCGGGACTCAGTTTCGGTGCCCACGAAGAAAAGATGGGCTGGCACGCCCAGCCGACCGCGCAAGTCGTTCTCGATCACGTCCGAGTGCCGGCTGAGGCGATGCTCGGTGGCGCCGACGGTGAGGGCGGCGGCTTCGGCATTGCGATGAACGGCCTCAACGGTGGCCGGATCAACATCGCCGCCTGCTCACTGGGCGGCGCGCAGGCCGCCTACGACAAGGCCGCAACCTATGTCGCGCACCGCGAGGCGTTCGGGGCTGCCCTGCTCGACGAGCCCACCATCCGCTTCACCCTGGCCGACATGGCCACCGCGCTGGAGACTTCGCGACTGATGTTGTGGCGGGCCGCTTCTGCTTTGGATGCCGGGGCTCCCGACAAGGTCGAGTTGTGCGCGATGGCCAAGCGTTACGTCACCGACACGTGCTACGACGTCGCGGACAAGGCGCTGCAACTGCACGGTGGCTATGGCTACCTCCGCGAGTACGGTCTGGAGAAGATCGTCCGCGACCTCCGGGTGCACCGCATCCTAGAGGGGACCAACGAAATCATGCGGGTGGTCATCGGCCGGGCCGAAGCCGCCCGCGTCCGCGCCAGCGCCAGCGCCTAGGTAGGGGCACATGACAGACACGTTCACGGTTGCGTTTTTGGGGCTCGGCCACATGGGCGGCCCGATGTCGAAAAACCTGGTCGACGGCGGCCACACTGTGCGGGGCTTCGACCCGGCGCCCGCGGCCGCCGACGCCGCGAAGGCCAACGGCGTCCAGGTGTTCGACAGCGGGACCGAAGCGGTGACCGGCGCGGACGTCGTCATCACGATGCTGCCCAACGGCGATGCGGTGACGCGCTGCTACGCCGAGATCCTGCCCGCCGTCGGCCAGGGAACGTTGTTCATCGACAGCTCGACCATTTCCGTCGACGACGCCCGCGACGTCCACGCGCTCGCCGCATCACACGGCGTGGTCCAGCTCGACGCGCCGGTCTCCGGCGGAGTCGCAGGGGCGGCGGCCGGCACGCTGGCCTTCATGGTCGGCGGCGAATCAGACGTCGTGCGTCGCGCTGAACCGATTTTGCAGCCGATGGCGGGCAAGATCATTCACTGCGGCGACGCCGGGGCCGGCCAGGCCGCCAAAATCTGCAACAACATGGTGCTGGCCGTGCACCAGATCGCGATCGGCGAGGCGTTCGTGCTCGCCGAAAAGCTCGGGCTCTCGGCGCAATCGCTGTTCGACGTGATCACCGGCTCGACCGGCAACTGTTGGGCGGTGCACACCAACTGCCCGGTGCCCGGCCCGGTGCCGACGTCGCCGGCCAACCACCAGTTCGAACCCGGCTTCGCCACCGCGCTGATGAACAAAGATCTCGGCCTGGCGATGGATGCCGTCAACTCCACCGGCTCGACCGCACCATTGGGCAGCCACGCCGCCGACCTCTACGCCAAATTCGCAACAACCCACGCCGCCTTGGATTTCAGCGCCATCATCGAGACCCTGCGCGGCTGAAGCTCAGGCCGGCTAGCCGGCTTGCCGGATCCACCAGCGGCGATGAGCCTGCCGGCAACTGGCCGCCGACAGTGGCGCAGCAATGACCACCGCGGGCAATCCCGCTGTCGCCGATGCGCGCAGGCCGTCGGTGCCCGTCACGGCCAAAGCCCCGCCGGGCGTTAACCCCATCTCCCACAATGCCAACCGGTACAACTCGCCGCCACCGGTCGACCCGGGATTGGTGTCGGCAAGGTCGTCGGCGGTGACGACGGTTTCGACCAGACCGTCCCCAAGGAGGTGGCGCACCAGCGTCTCCACCTCCGCGCGTGGTCGCGCGCTCACGACGCCGACCCAGATGCCGGCGACGAACAGGCTCATCACCGCATCGATCAGGTCGATCCTCGCGTCGTCGCAGTCGATACGCGCCAGCGCGGAATCAGCGTCGAAAATCACCGCACGCAATTCGGCTGTGTGGGTCCGCGATTCCCGATCCCACCAAAAACTCCGGGCTTCACGAGTCCGACCCTTGGCACCCACGCCCACAGGGTGCCCCGAACCGGGCCTGCCCAGCCTCCCCCATTAGGGGGATTGTGGTGGCGACAACCTGCCCCTTCCTCCTGGACGACCGGTCCGCCGTTGGTCATGTCTCGATCGACAATCAGACACTCGGCTGCCGGGTGGTCAGCACTATGGTGTTGCCATGCCGGTACGTCTCGTCCTGGTCGACGACCACGAAATGGTCATCGAGGGCCTCAAGGCAATGCTGACCTCGTTCAACGACCGGGTGCAGGTCGTCGGCCAGGCCGTCGGAGTCGAGCGCGCCGTCGAGGTTGTCGACGAACTGCGGCCCGACGTGGTGTTGTGCGACGTGCGCATGCAGGGTTCCAGCGGATTGGACCTGTGCAAGGTGCTGCGTGACCGCGCCCCGGATCGCAAAGTCGTGATGCTCTCGGTCTACGACGACGAGCAATACCTGTATCAGGCGCTGCGGGTGGGTGCGAGCGGCTACCTGCTGAAAAGCATCAGCAGCGACGACCTGGTGCGCCAGCTCGAATTGGCGCATCGGGGCGACACCGTCATCGATCCGGGGATGGCGGCCCGCGCGGCCGACACCGCGGCCCGCATGCAGCGCGACGAATTCTGGCCGGGCGCCCGGCAAGGGCTGACGCAGCGCGAAAGCGAAATCCTGTCCTGCATGGTCAACGGGCTGTCCAATCGAGGGATCGCCGGCAAGCTGGTGATCGGCGAGGAGACGGTCAAGAGCCATCTGCGGGCGATCTACCGCAAGCTCGGCGTCAACGACCGCACCGGCGCGGTGGCAACCGCGCTGCGCGAAGGCATCTACCGGTGAGCGCCGCACCCGATCATGGCCCCCCGGGGCCCAACGCGGTGCACGATCTGGTCGACAGCGACCGTGAATTGGCGTTGCTGCGCGAGCTCATCCAAGCCGCCTCGACCGGACCCGGAGTCGAGCCGTTGGCCGCGGCCGCGGCGCGGATGATCACCGCGGCCACCGGAACCGACGTGTGCTTCGTGCACGTCCTCGACGACAGCGACCGGTCATTGACTCTCGCCGGAGCGACGCCACCGTTCGACGGCCAGGTGGGAAAGATCAGGCTGCCGTTGGGATCCGGTATTTCGGGCTGGGTTGCCAAACATCGCGAGCCCGTCGTGATCACCGACGACAAGGAAGCTGATCCGCGCTACCTGCCGATCCAGTCGCTGCGTGGCCGCGACTTCACCTCGATGGTGTCCATGCCGATGGAAACCGATCCCGGCGGTCTGGTCGGCGTGCTCAACGTGCACACCGTCGCGCGCCGCGAATTCACCGACGGCGACGTCGATCTGCTGCGGGTGATCGGCCGCCTGATCGCCGGGGCCATGCACCAGGCGCGACTGCACCGGCAGCTGGTGGCCAGGGAGCGCGCCCATGAGTTGTTCGTCGAGCAGGTGATCGAGGCGCAGGAGATCGAACGTCGCCGGGTCGCCGGCGATATTCACGACGGCATTTCGCAGCGCCTGATCACGCTGTCCTACCGCCTCGACGCGGCGGCGCGCGCCGTCGGCAACGATCCCGCCGAGGCCTCCAGCCAGCTCGCCGAGGCCCGCGAGCTGGTCGGTCTGACGTTGGGCGAGGCCCGGGTGGCGATCAGCGGACTGCGCCCGCCGGTGCTCGACGACCTGGGGTTGGCCGGCGGGCTGGCCAGCTTGGCCCGGTCGATCCCGCGCCTGGACACCGAACTCGACCTCGCCGACGTCCGGCTGCCCGAGCACATCGAGATCGCGCTGTACCGGATCGCCCAAGAAGGTTTGCAGAACATCGTCAAACACGCGCATGCTTCGGTGGCGCGGCTGAGATTCGCAATCGACGCAGGGGCCATCGCTAGGCTCGAAATCCTGGACAATGGAATCGGTTTCGATACCTTCGAGCGCCCACTGGGCAGCGACGAGATGGGCGGCTACGGGGTGCTGTCGATGGCCGAACGAGCCGAGTTGGTCGGCGGCAGGCTCAACATCCGGTCGCGGCCCGGCTCCGGGACGGCGGTCACCGCGACGATTCCGCTGCCCGCGCTGATCGACTAGAAGTCGCCGGCGGCGCGCCGCAGCGTCTCGATGGACGCCACCAGCGCCTGCGATTCGCGGTCCGAGATGCCGATGTCGGCGAACACCTGCTCGTTGAGTGTGACGGTGGCGTCCTCGACGGTGGAACGGCCCAGGTCGGTGATCTGCACCAGCGTGGTGCGCCCGTCGGTCGGGTGCGGAACCCGTTGCACCAGTTTGTTGGCTTCTAGCCGGCGGATGGCGTGGGTGACGCTGGTGACGTGCACCTGCAGCCGGTCAGATGCCTTGGTGATCGGCAACGCGCCGCTGCGGCTGAACGCCAGCAAGCGCAACAATTCGAACCGGGAGAAGCTCAAATCGTATGGCCGCAAGGCAGTTTCGACACGGGCCAGCAGAATTTGGTGAGCGCGCATCACCGACGTAACAGCGACCATTCCGCCGGCGACGCTGCCCCAGCCGGCTCGTTCCCAATTCGCACGCGCGACCGCGATCGGGTCGCGGTGGTCGGGTTTTCCGCGGTCACTGAAGGGAGCCACGACCTTTCATACCGCACATGACGGCGCAACGCGGCCATCCTCGGCGCTACGCCGACGCACTGCTACCGCGCGAGGGTCAGGATTCGCGGCCCGTCTTCGGTGGCAGCCACAGTGTGCTCCCAGTGTGCGGCGCGCGAGCCGTCGGTGGTGACAACCGTCCACTCGTCGTCGAGCACCGCGGTTTTTCGGGTGCCCAGGGTCAGCATCGGCTCGATCGCCAGCACCGATCCGACGGCCAGCAGCGGGCCACGACCGGGGGCGCCTTCATTCGGCAGAAATGGGTCCATGTGCATCTGCCTGCCGATGCCGTGCCCGCCGTAGCCCTCGACGATGCCGAACTTTCGCCCGTAACGGACCTCGGCCGCGTGGGCGGCGGTCGCGATGGCGTGCGACACGTCGGTCAGGCGATTGCCGGGGATCATCGCGGCAATCCCGGCCTCCATCGCCTCCTTGGTGGCCTGCGAAAGGAACTCGTCGGCCTTGATGAGCGGGCCGACGCCGAAGGTGATCGCGGCGTCGCCGTGCCAGCCGTCCAGGATTGCTCCGCAGTCGACCGAGACCAGGTCACCGGAGGCGAGTGTCTCGCCGGCCGACGGGATGCCGTGCACGACGCGGTCGTTGACCGAGGAGCAGATCGAGGCCGGGAAGCCGTGGTAACCGAGGAACGACGGCGTCGCCCCGGCGTCGCGGATCACCGACTCGGCGATCTGGTCGAGGTCGTGGGTGGTGACTCCGGGAACCGCGGCCGTCCGCGTTGCCGCCAACGCGGCGGCCACCACGGCGCCCGCTGCAGCCATCGCGTCGAGTTCGGCCGCACTGCGCTGGGGCACCACCTTGCGACTACGCAAGCCGGCCAGGCCGATCACCGTTACCTTCCGAGTGCCTGCAGGGCCCGCGCGAACACCTCGTCGACCGAGCCGACGGCGTCGACGGTCTTCAGCTCATTGCTGTAGTACTCGATCAGCGGAGCGGTCTCGTCGCGGTAGATGTTCATCCGGTTGTGGATGACGTCGTCGGTGTCGTCAGCGCGACCGCGCGACTTGAGTCGCTCGAACAGCACGTCCTCGGGCACCCGGAACTCCAGGACCACGTCAAGTCCGGTTTGGCGGCGCTCCAGCATGTCGTGCAACGCCTTGGCCTGCGCCACCGAGCGCGGGTAGCCGTCCAGGATGAAACCGTCGCCGGTGTCGGGTTTGCTCAGCCGGTCGTCGACGAGTTCGTTGGTCAGCTCGGAGGGCACCAGGTCGCCGGCATCCAGGTAACTCTTGGCCTTCAGCCCCAACTCGGTGCCATTGCCGATGTTCTCCCGGAAGAGGTCCCCGGTGGACAGGTGTGGCAGCTCGAGTTTCTCGGCCAGCTTGCCGGCCTGCGTGCCCTTGCCTGCTCCGGGCGGGCCCAGCAACACCACTCTCACTTGAGGAACCCTTCGTAATTGCGTTGCATGAGCTGACTTTCGATCTGCTTCACCGTATCCAACCCGACCCCAATGGCGATCAGCACGGCGGTACCGCCGAAGGGCAGGTTCTGTACCGTTCCGGTACTCCCGATCTTGAGGAAGAGGTTGGGAAGCACGGCGATGACACCGAGGTAGATCGAGCCGGGCAGGGTGATCCTGCTCAACACGTAGCGCAAATAGTCCGCGGTCGGCTTACCCGGCCGAATGCCGGGGATGAAGCCACCGAACTTCTTCATCTCGTCGGCACGCTCGTCGGGGTTGAATGTGATCGAGACATAGAAGTACGTGAAGAAGATGATCAGCCCGAAATAAATGCTGATGTACACCGGGCTGGCGGGGTTCGTCAGGTAATTGGCGACGAATTTGTCCCACCAGCTGTTGCCCCGACCGCCGCTGCCGCTGCGTATCAGCTGGGTGATCAGATTCGGAATGTAAATCAGCGACGACGCGAAGATGACCGGGATGACACCGGCCTGGTTGACCTTGAGCGGTAGGTACGTGGAGGTGCCGCCGTACATCCGCCGGCCCACCATCCGCTTGGCGTACTGCACCGGGATGCGCCGTTGGCCCTGCTCGACGAACACCACGCCAACCACGATGATCAGTGCTGCCACGCAGACCGCCGCAAACACCACCCCGCCGCGGCCGTCCAGGATGCTCTTGCCCTCACCAGGAATACGGGCGGCGATGCCGGCGAAAATCAGCAGCGACATGCCGTTGCCGATGCCGCGCTCGGTGATCATCTCGCCCATCCACATCACCAGTGCCGCGCCGGCGGTCATCACCAGCACGATCACAATGAGCGCGAAGATGCTCTGGTTGGCGATGATGTCCAGATTGCAGCCCTGCAGCAGGCCACCGTTGGCGGCCAGCGCCACGATGCTGGTGGCCTGCAAGATGGCCAGCGCGATCGCCAGGTAACGGGTGTACTGCGTCATCTTGGCCTGGCCGGCTTGGCCTTCTTTGCGCAGCTCTTCGAACCGCGGAATGACCACGGTGAGCAACTGAACGATGATGCTCGCGGTGATGTAGGGCATCACCCCGACCGCGAATACGGTCAGCTGGAGCAGTGCGCCGCCGGAGAACAGGTTGATCAGCGAATAGATCTGCGCCGATTCCCCACCGCTGATCTGCGCGATGCACTTCTGCACGTTGGGGTAGTTGACGCCGGGCGACGGCACCGTCGCACCCAGCCGGTAGAGGATGATGATGGCCAAGGTGACCAGGATCTTCCGTCTGAGGTCGGCTGCTCGCAGCGATGAGATGAAAGCCGAAAGCACTCTTCCTCCTGCGCAGCCGGTCTAAATGCGGCATGCCTACTGGCTGGTGTGTCCAGCACCGGACTGTCCTGCATGGTGTTGCATCGCGCGCCGAGCACATGCAGGCAGGACGTGTTCTGGCGCGTGTCAGACAGTCTACGAGACTAACAGCGCATGAAGCGCCTGCCCGCCAACGGGTCGGCTGCGGTGGGCAGCAGCGTTCCTAGCCCGCGCATAGCAACAAGGCGTAAGGTTTATTTTGCTCGTTACCTTGGCTAAATATTAAACGGGATAGGGGAGATGATGACGCGCAGCGATAGCGACACGTGGGATCTGGCTTCCAGCGTGGGCGCCACCGCAACGATGGTCGCGGCGGCCCGAGCGCTGGCCACCGCGGACACCGACCCACTCATCAACGACCCGTACGCCGCCCCGCTGGTGCGCGCGGTGGGCATCGAGTTCTTCGCCCGCGTGGTCGACGGCGACATCGACCCCCGACAGGCGGGCGACAACGGCGCGGGTGAACTGCAGACCGAGACCGACTCGCTCGCAGTGCGCACCAAATTCTTTGACGACTTCTTCGTCGACGCCGCAGCGGCGGGCATCCGTCAGTCGGTGATTCTGGCGGCCGGCTTGGACTCCCGGGCCTACCGGCTGAACTGGCCGGACGGCAGCATCGTCTACGAAGTAGATCAACCCCAAGTGGTCCGGTTCAAGACCGAGACCATGGCGGCTCTCGGTGCCGAGCCGACGGCACAGCGCCGCACAGTCAGCATCGATCTGCGCGAAGACTGGCCGGCCGCCTTGCGTGACAGCGGTTTCGACGCCACCAAACCGTCGGCTTGGAGCGCCGAGGGGCTGCTGATGTACCTGCCGCCGGAAGCCCAAGACCGGCTGTTCGACCACATCACCGCGCTCAGCGCCCCGGGCAGTCGGATCGCCACCGAGTATCACCCGGACAACGGGACGACGATGGCCGAGCGCGGCAAGGCGATGAGTGACCGGTGGGCCACTATCGGCTGCGACGTCGACTTGTCCGGGTTGTTCTACGAGGGCGAGCGCAACAACGTCGCCGACTACCTCACCGACCGCGGCTGGGACGTGCTCGCCCGCGACCGCCGGGACCTGTTCGGCGAATACGGCCGCGTCTACCCGGGCGACGACGCGCTCGCCGCGTTCCGCAACATCGTGTCCCTCACCGCAACCCGCCGATAGGACGTCCTGCTGATGACCGCAAGCGATACTCGACGATACGACGGGGACAGCTGGGATCTGGCGTCCAGCGTCGGGGCCACTGCCACGGCGGTGGCCGCCAGGCGCGCGATGGCATCCAAAGGACCCGACCCGCTGATCGACGATCCGTTCGCCGAGCCGCTGGTCAACGCGGTCGGTGTCGAAGCCTTCATCGCGATGATGAACGGCGAGATCGGGCTCGGCGACGACGAGCCAGCGTTCACTTCGCGCCGGCTGGCCGAGGGCATGGCGGTCCGGACCCGGTTCTTCGACACCTTCTTCACCGACGCCGCGGCGGCGGGCGTGCGCCAGGCCGTCATCCTGGCCGCGGGGCTCGACACCCGCGCCTACCGGTTGCGGTGGCCGGCCGGCACCACGGTCTTCGAGGTCGACCAGCCTGCGGTCATCGAGTTCAAGAGCCGAACCCTGGCCGACCTGGGTGCGGCCCCGACCGCCGACCGCACCGCGGTGGCCGTCGATCTGCGCGACGACTGGGTCGGCGCCCTGCGCGCCAACGGGTTCAACTCCGAGCGGCCGACGGCGTGGATCGCCGAGGGACTACTGGGCTACCTGCCGCCAGACGCGCAGGACCGGCTGTTCGACGCCATCACCACGCTCAGCTTCAGCGGCAGCCGGTTGGGCACCGGCTACGTCCCGGACATCCACGATCGAATTGCCAAGCGCGGCAAACAGATCAGTGAGCGCTGGCGTCGGCTCGGGCTGAACCTGAACTGGTCCGAGCTGGTCTACGACGGCGAGCGCAACGACGCCACGGAGTACCTGGCCGAACGCGGCTGGCAGACGTGCGTGCACACCACTGCAGAGCTATACGCCGCCAACGGTTTCGAAATTCCGGACGCCAACTCGCTGGAAGGTTGGGGCGACATCAGGTACGTCTCGGCCGAGCTACCGTAACGACGCCGGCTCGAGGAACCGGCGGTAGCACTCCTGCACCGGATCCAGCCTGGCCGGGCCGGGCTCGACCACCCGCGTTGCTCGATCCGCCGATCCGACTCTTTCCGGTCATCGTCGGGATTGTCGACAGGCCCGGGCAAGCACCAGCACGTCGCCGTCGACGAGTCGGACCGCGACCTGGCCAAGCCCTGTACGTCAGCGCTCTCGTCGAGCAGACCGCTCAGATCGTCTGGGGCGCAGGAGCGTTCGGCGGTCCAGTGCGGATTCCCGAGGACGCCGACAAGAACTTCGTCGGCGTCTACGGCTGCCTTCGCGCCAACCCGATGTAGTCCCGGGCAGACATGCCGTGCGTCCGGCGGAACAACCGGCTGAAGTAACCCGGATCAGGTATGCCGACTCGACGGGCTGCTTCTTGGATCGAAATATCGCTGTCCGTCAACAACTTCCGGGCCTCAGCCATTCGGCGCTCGATGATCCACTCCTGCACAGTGCGGCCGGTACGGCGACGCACCACGGTGGTCAGGTGTCCGGGCGTCATACCCACTTCCAGCGCCACGTCGCGCAGCGACAGCCGCTCGCCCAGCCGGCGATCGATGACCGCGAAGACTTCGGCCAGCATCGGTTCGCCGCTACGCCGCAGTTCGCCGACGACGTCGACAGCAAGTCGCGCGAGGTCGATCAACACCAGCGAGAGGTGCGCCAGGGCTGCCTGCCGATAGCCATCGTGGCGCTCGGCGAGTTCTGTCTCGATCGACTCGATGGCGAATTTCCAGTTCAGTCGGCGGGATTTCGGCAATTCCAGGCGAAGCAATCCACCGGACTCCCCGTGCAGAAACGGGAACAGCAGTGGGTGGGTCCGCCAGGTCGGCCACGGCGATTGCCCGTCCTCACCCAGTGCCGCCGGGTCGAAGATCACTGCGACTCCGCCTTCGAGATCGATGAGCACATCTGGATCGAGGACTTCCCCGGCGGCCACCACGTACACCACTCCGGCCGCGGGTCGATACCACAACGCCGGGAAATCGTGGATGTGACGGCCCTGGCTACGCGCCTGCTCGGGATGCCGGATCACCGACAGCGGGGGCGTGTGCGGATCGGTCCGGTACTGGTAGACCGGCACTCCGCCACGGAGCCGGATCAGGCGGGTGGGCGTTGATGTCTGCTCGGCCACCTTGCCGAAGATAGTCCTAGTTTTCCCGAATATCACTCAAACATGTTCCGGCAAAGCATCTGATGATGGCTTCATGACCAAACATCATCCTCACGACTATATGCCCGCAGCGCAGCACGACGCCCTGCTGCCTGCCTACGACGTGCTCTCTCGCGTGCTGGGGATTACCAAGGTCCACCGAATGCTGGTCGAACAGGCAGAGCTCGCCGACGGTCACCGCGTACTGGAAATCGGCAGCGGAACCGGCAACCTGACCATTCGCGCAAAGCGGTCTCGCCCCCGGGCCGACGTGATCGGCGTCGACCCCGATCCACTCGCTCTGGCTCGAGCGCGACGAAAGCTTCACGGCCAAGCCGGGATTCGCTTCGACCACGGCTATGCCCAAAAGTTGCCGTATGCCGACGGCGAATTCGACCGGGTGTTGTCCTCGCTGATGCTGCACCACCTCGACAGCGAAACGAAAGCCGCCGCCGCGGCCGAGGTCTTCCGGGTGCTACGACCCGGCGGCCGACTACACCTGGTCGACGCCGACGCCGAGGCCGCCGAGCACGACGGCCGCGTCGCCCGGTTCGTCGCGCGCCGCCAACACACCGCCGCGCACTTCGCGGACTCTATACCCGAGGTGCTCGGTGCAGCCGGATTCAACTGCACCGAGCTGGACACTCGACGGCTATCGGTGATCGGACGCCTCACGTTCTTTTCCGCGACCCGGCCCGTGTAACCCTCGGTGGTAGCCTCGTTACATTGGCTAAGTAATAACCCGGTTGACGACGCGAAGGGATCGCGATGACACGCAGCGACGACGACACCTGGGACCTGGCGTCAAGCGTCGGCGCCACCGCCACGATGGTCGCATCGGCCCGGGCGATGGCCAGCAAGGCCGACCGCCCGCTGATCAACGACCCGTACGCCGAGCCCCTGGTTCGAGCTGTCGGCCTCGACCTGTTCACCAAACTGGCCGCCGGCGAGCTGTCCCCCGCTGATCTCGAGGACGACAACGACGGTGCGTCGGCCGGCGTGCAGCGGATGACCGACAACATGGCGGTTCGCACGAAGTTCTTCGACGAGTTCTTTCTCGACGCGACCAGGGCGGGTATCAAGCAGGCGGTGATCCTGGCGTCCGGGCTGGACGCGCGGGCCTACCGGCTGCCCTGGCCGGACGGCACCACGGTCTACGAGATCGACCAGCCGCAGGTCATCGAATTCAAGTCGCGCACGCTGGCCGAGCTCGGTGCCCAGCCCATCGCGCACCGTCGCGCGGTCGCCGTCGACTTGCGCGACGACTGGCCGACTGCGCTGCAGGCGGCGGGCTTCGACCCCGCCCAACCCAGCGCATGGAGCGCCGAGGGTTTGCTCGGCTACCTACCCCCGGATGCCCAGGACCGGTTGCTGGACACCATCACTGAGCTCAGCGCTCCAGGTAGCCGGATCGCCACCGAGAGTGGGCCCACCCGTGACAAGGACCACGAAGAGCGGATCAAAGATCGCATGCGGACCGTGTCACAGCGGTGGAGCAAGCATGGACTCGATCTCGATATGACGCAGCTGGTCTACTTCGGCGAACGCAACGAGGCGTCGTCGTACCTGTCCGACCGCGGCTGGCAGATGGGTGGCAGCACTATCGCAGAGTTGTTCGCCGCCAACGGTCTTGCGCCGATCCTCGAGGACGACGTGCCGTTCGCCGACCGCCGCTATGTCAGCGGCACGCTGACCGACAAGAAATAGGAGCCTTCGATGCCACGTACTCACGACGACAGCTGGGATCTCGCCTCCAGCGTCGGAGCCACCGCGACAATGGTGGCAACCTCGCGCGCGATGGCCTCCCGCGGGCCCGAGCCGCTGCTCGACGACCCGTTTGCCGAGCCGCTGGTACGCGCGGTGGGCCTTGCGCCGTTCGTCCGCATGCTCGACGGCGACCGCGACCTCGAAGACGACCCGATGCTGAACCGCAAGACGCGCACCGAGCAGATGGCGGTGCGCACCAGGTTTTTCGACGACTTCTTCATCAACGCCGCACGGTCCGGGATACGCCAGGCGGTAATCCTGGCGTCGGGACTGGACACCCGCGGATACCGGCTGCCCTGGGGAGACGGAATGGTGGTCTACGAGATCGACCAACCCGAGGTGATCGAGTTCAAAACCCGCACTCTGGCCGAACTCGGCGCCACGCCGACCGCACAGCTGCGGACCGTCGCGATCGACCTGCGTGACGACTGGCCGGCCGCACTGCGCGCCAAGGGTTACGACACCGGCCGGCCGACGGCCTGGAGCGCCGAAGGCCTGCTGCCCTATCTTCCGGCCGACGCTCAGGACCGGCTGTTCGACAACATCACCGCGCTCAGCGCGCCGGGTAGCCAACTGGCCACCGAACACGTCCCTGACCCGAATGCCTTCACCAGCGACCGTCTCAGACAGATCAGCGAACGCTGGCGCAGCTTCGGATTCGACCTCGACGCCGAAGACCTGTTCTATGTCGGCGACCGCTCCGTCGTCGCCGACTACCTCACCGAACACGGGTGGCAGGTCGACGCGCATCCGGCGAAGGAGCTTTACGCCCGCAATGGTTTTGAATTCCCCGAAGAGTCGACGATGCAGGTCTTCGGTGAGCTGAGCTACGTCAACGCGACGCTGAAGTGACCCGCACCGACGACGACAGCTGGGACCTGGCTTCCAGCGTGGGTGCCACCGCAACCATGGTCGCCGCGGGTCGCGCAATGGCGACCAAAGACCCACGGCCGCTGATCAACGACCCGTTCGCCGAGCCATTGGTGCGGGCGGTCGGGCTGGACTTCTTCGTCAAGATGGTCGACGGCGACGTCGACGTCTCGCTGTTCGCGGACTCGTCACCGGAGCGAATGCAGGCGATCGTCGACGGAATGGGATTGCGCACCAAGTACTTCGACGACTACCTGATGAACGCCGTGGGCACCGGCGTACGACAGGTGGTGATCCTGGCCTCCGGCCTGGATGCCCGCGCCTACCGGTTGGACTGGCCCGACGGGACCACCGTCTACGAGATCGACCAGCCGAAGGTGATCGAGTTCAAGACCCGCACACTCGCCGACCTCGGTGCCGAGCCGACCGCGACGCGTCGAACCGTCGCCATCGACTTGCGCTACGACTGGCCGGCCGCGCTGCGCGCGGCCGGCCTGGACACCAGCGCGCCTACAGCCTGGCTGGCCGAGGGGCTGCTGATCTACCTGCCGCCGGAAGCCCAGGATCGATTGTTCGACAACATCACCGCACTCAGTGCACCGGGCAGTACCGTCGCGACCGAATACGTACCGGGCATCATCGATTTCGACGAAGAACGGGCTCGCGAAATGTCGGCCCCGCTTCGCGAACAGGGTGTCGACATCGACATGCCCTCGCTGATCTATGCCGGCCAACGCAGCCACGTCGCGGAGTACTTGCGCGGCAAGTCGTGGGATGTCACCGACACTTCGCGTGCGGACCTGTTCGTCAACAACGGCCGCGTCGTTCCGGCACCCGAGAACGACGACCCGCTGGGCGAAATCATCTACATCAGCGCAACGCTCAACAGCTAGAAGCGCGACTGCCCCACCCATAGCACGCTGGCCCCGGTCAGCGACCGCCGGGCCTGCTCGACAAGGCCGACCACCGACTGAGTGATCAACGCGCCCAACGCATCCGACAACGCAGCCGCCGGCTGAGACGACGATGGTGGCCGCAGGTAGTCCCACAACGACGAACTCGGATAGCCCACCAAACGAACCTTGGCGTCCTCGTCCAGGCCCGCCAGCACTTTCGCCTTGCGCACCGCGGCCCGCAGACCGCCGAGTTCATCGACCAGGCCATGGTCGAGGGCGTCGGCACCAGTCCAGACCCGCCCCTGGGCCACCGCGTCGACCGCGTCGACACTCAGGTGACGGCCCTCGGCGGCGCGTTCGACGAAGTCGGTGTAGAACAAGTCAGCCTCGGCCTCGACCTGCGCCTGCTGCTCCGGTGTGAATGGCGCGTCGATCGACCAGGCGTCAGCATTAGCGTTGGTGCGCAACGCATCTGACCCGATACCGAGACGGTCCTTGAGATCCCGGGCGATCAACTTGCCGGTCAGCACACCGATCGAACCCGTGATCGTGCCGGGGTTGGCCACAATCGCGTCGGCGCCCATCGAGACGTAGTAGCCGCCGGACGCGGCGACCGCACCCATCGACGCCACCACCGGCTTTCCGCGCTCGCGGGCTTTTGTGACCTCCCGCCAGATAGTCTCCGACGCGGTGACAGAGCCGCCCGGCGAGTCGACCCGAAGCACGATTGCCGACACCGAATCATCATGCGCCGCTTCGCGAAGAGCCGCGGCGATGGTGTCACCGCCGGCGTTGGACGAGCCGAACGGCAACCGCGAACCGGAACGGCCGCTGACAATCGGACCGGCGACGGTGACGACGGCGATCGTCGACCTGGGTCCGCGCCCGGGAATCGATGGCCCACCCGGACCGGTCGCCCGCGCATAGCGGCTCAGAAATAGCCGCGGTGCGGCGTCGTCGTCGGCATCGCCGGAACCCGGCGAAACCTCTTCGGTGCCCACCAGTTCAGCGATTCGGGCATATGCCTCATCGCGGAAGCCGACCCGATCGATCAGCCCTGCCTGCAGGGCTGTATCGCGCAGCAGCGGCGCGCGGTCGGCCAGGCCGTCGAGGCTCTCCAGGCCGATGTCGCGCGACTCGGCGATCGCCTGCCACACCTGCCCGCGCAGGCTCTCCAGCAGCCGGGTGTCGGCCTCCCGGTGCGCGTCGGTATAGCTGTCCTGGGTGAAAAGGTTTGCCGCCGACTTGTATTCACCGCGGGTGACGAACTGCGCCTCGATGCCGGCCTTGTCCAGCGCGTCCCGCAGGAACAGGGCGTTGGTGGCAAACCCGATCAGCCCGACCGTCCCGGACGGCTGCATCCACACCTCGCCGAACGCCGACGCCAGGTAATACGACAGCGTGCCGGGATACGTCTCGGCCCACGCCAGCGACGGCTTCACGGCGGTGAACGCCGCGATGGCCTCGCGCAGTTCTTGTACCGGACCCGCCGCGACGGCCGGCAGCTGGACACGTGCGATCAGGCCGGCGACGCGGGGGTCCTCGGCGGCCCGGTGCAGCGCCGTGACGGCTTCGCTGAGCACCAAGGGCCTGCCGCCGCCGGTGATCATCGCCAACGGATCCAGACGGCTGGTTTCCGGCGGTGCCAGCCGCAGGTCGAGCTCGAGCACACAGCCGTTGGGCACACCGTGGTGGCGGGCGGTGTCTACCCGGCGGGCCAAGGCCCGAACGTCGTCGATACCCGGAGGGTCGGGCAGGAAGGAGAACATACAGCGAGCCTACCGATGATCCGCGACCTCGCCGGCCCGGTCGTACGGCGGCAGGCTGCGATTCCCCATCTCGATCCACCGATTGCGGGTTGCCGGATCGGCTTGCCCACAATGTCGAAACCGCACGATCCACCCCGGTACATCACGGTATAACCACCCAATGGTTCTCAAAGTAACGGTGTCCCCCGAGTTGATCGGCGGCAACGTCGACGAGGGTTATGGCAAGGTCGCAGACGCATTTCGGGCGAACTTCGCGGCCGGCCGCGAAGTCGGCGCCGCCGTCGCCGTGTATCGCAACGGAACCAAGGTGGTGGATCTGTGGGGCGGTTATCGCAACGGGCTCACCACAGAGCCGTGGCAGTGCGACACCATGGTCAACATGTTCTCGACGACCAAAGGCGTTGCGGCCCTTGCTGTTGCGATGGCCGTATCGCACGGGTTGTTTGGCTATGACGACAAGGTCTGCGACCACTGGCCGGAGTTCGCGCAGGCCGGCAAGACTGACGTAACGGTCCGTCAGCTGCTCGGCCACCAGGCCGGGCTGCCGGTGCTGAAGCCCGCGCCGACCGTTCGGGAGGTAGCCGAACCGTCGAGGCTGGCGGCCCTGCTGGCCGCCCAGAAACCGATCTGGCGACCCGGCACCCGGCACGGATACCACGCGATCACGCTCGGCTGGTACGAATCCGAGCTCATCCGCCGGACCGACCCGGCCGGACGCACACTGGGTCGCTTTCTGGCCGACGAGATCGCCGGACCGATGGGCCTGGACCTGCACATCGGCCTCCCGAATTCGGTGCCGCGCGACCGGATAGCGCATCTGCACCACTGGTCACGCGCGGAATCTCTGTTGCACCTCGGTGCGCTCCCGGCAGGTGTGATCGCGGCGTCGCTGAACCCTACCGGGCTACTGGCCCGAGCCGGCTGCCTTCCCAGGAACGTCAATCCCTGGGGCGGCGACTACAACCGCGACGACGTGCGCGCCATCGAGATTCCGTCGGCCAACGGCATCGGGACAGCCCGGGCCGTGGCGCAGCTCTATTGCGCGGCCGCGACGGGCGACCGCAAGTTGGGCTTATCGCCGGCCGTAGTGGACCAGCTCATGGGCCGGCCTGCCGCTCCCACCCGCGGACTTCGCGACCGGGTGCTCCACGTCGACACCGTGTTTTCACTGGGACTGACCAGACCCGCGCAGCTGTTTCAATTCGGATCGTCTGACAACGCCTTCGGCACGGCCGGTTTCGGCGGCTCGTTCGGTTTCGCCGACCCCGACACCGGGACCGGCTTCGGCTACGTGATGAACCGGCTGGGTTTTCACCTGTGCAGCGATCCACGAGAACTCGCGTTACGGCAGGCTTTGTTCTGCGACGTGCTGGGTGCACGGCCGCAAAAATAGCCGGTTGTGTTACAGCTCGGTCGCCGAACCGCCTGCCGCAGTGATCTTTTCCCGTGCGCTGCCGCTGAATTTGTGCGCGGTGACGTCGACCTTCGCGTCCAGCTTCCCGTCGCCGAGAACCTTGACGAGCTTGTTCTTGCGAACCGCTCCGTTGGCCACCAGCTCGTCCAGCCCGACCGAACCGCCTTCGGGGAAAAGACGATTGAGGTCGCCGACGTTGACGACTTCGTATTCGGTGCGGAACCGGTTACGGAAACCCTTCAGCTTGGGCAGCCGCATGTGAATCGGCATCTGCCCACCCTCGAAGGTGGCCGGCACGTTCTTGCGGGCCTTGGTTCCCTTGGTCCCTCGGCCCGCGGTCTTACCCTTGGAGCCTTCACCGCGACCCACCCGGGTGCGCTTGGTCTTCGACCCGGGCGCGGGGCGCAGGTCATGCAGTTTGATGGTCACTTACTGCCTCCCTCGGCCGGCTCGACCTCAATGAGGTGCTGGACGGTAGCGATCAGCCCACGGGTCTGCGGGTTGTCGTCGCGCACCACGGACTGCCGGATCTTTCGAAGTCCCAGTGTGCGAAGGCTTTCCCGCTGCTTCCAGCGAGCGCCGATAACACCGCGCACCTGGGTGATCTTCAGCTGCGTCGGCTGTGTCTGTTTTGCGGCCATGATTACGCGCTTCCTTCACGAGCGGCGCCGGCGACCAGCGCCTCGCTTTCGCGGCGGGCGCGCAGCATGCCGGCCGGAGCAACGTCCTCCAGCGGCAGACCGCGTCGCGCGGCGACTTCTTCGGGCCGCTGGATCATCTTCAGCGCGGCGACCGTCGCATGCACGACATTGATCGCGTTGTCACTGCCCAGCGACTTGGAGAGGATGTCGCGCACGCCGGCACATTCCAGCACCGCACGGACCGCGCCACCGGCGATCACACCGGTACCGGGGCTGGCCGGACGTAGCATGACGACGCCCGCGGCGGCTTCACCCTGCACCGGGTGGACGATGGTTCCGCCGATCAGCGGGACGCGGAAGAACCCCTTGCGAGCTTCCTCGACGCCCTTGGCGATCGCGGCCGGAACTTCCTTGGCCTTGCCGTAGCCGACACCGACCATGCCGTGGCCGTCGCCGACGATGACCAACGCGGTGAAGCTGAAGCGCCGACCACCCTTGACCACCTTGGAGACCCGGTTGATCGTGACAACCCGTTCCAGGAAGTTGCTCTTGTCGCCGTCACGGTCTCGACCGCCGCGGCCGCCACCACCATCGCGGCGGCCCCGGTTGTCGCGGTTGTCGCGGCCGTCGGACCGAGAATCGCGGCCTCCCGAGGGGCCGGACGTCCCGCCGGCCGATCCAGCCGGTTGTTCCGCCATTATGCGGTCCTTCCAAAGTCGTTGCTTGTCATCAGAATTCCAACCCACCCGCGCGAGCAGCGTCGGCGAGTGCCGCGAGCCGCCCGCCGTAGGTGTAGCCACCACGGTCGAATACCACCGTGGTGATTCCGGCGGCCTTGGCCCGCTCGGCGATCAACTGGCCGACCCGCACGCTGTGGGCCTTCTTGTCGCCAGAAACGCCGCGCACGTCCGCCTCGATCGACGAAGCGGCGGCCACGGTCGTCCCGTTCAGGTCGTTGACCAATTGCACGTGGATGTGCCGCGACGAGCGGTGCACCACCAGGCGCGGTCGCTCGGCGGTACCCGAGATCTTCTTACGCAGCCGCGCGTGACGACGCAGCCGCTGCTTGCGCCGAACGGCAGACGCGCTCTGCGCAGGAGGCTTGTGCGCGGTACCAGCTTGTGTTTGCGCCATCACTACTTACCTGTCTTTCCGACCTTGCGGCGGATCTGCTCGCCTTCGTAGCGAATGCCCTTGCCCTTGTATGGGTCGTTCTTGCGGAGCCGGCGGACGTTGGCCGCGATCTGGCCGACCTTTTGCTTGTCGATCCCCGAGATGGAGAACTTGGTGGGCGTCTCGACCGCGAAGGTCACGCCGTCAGGGGCCGTGATCAGCACCGGGTGGCTGTACCCCAGGGCGAACTCGAGGTCACTGCCCTTGGCCTGCACGCGGTAACCGACGCCGTAGATCTCCATCTTGATGGTGTAGCCCTGCGTGACACCGGTGACCAGGTTGGACAGCAGGGTGCGGGACAGCCCGTGCAACGAGCGGCTGTGCCGGTCGTCATCCGGACGGGTGACCACGATGGCGCCATCGTCGCTGCGCGCCACGGTGATGGGTTCGGAGACTTTCAGGTCCAGGGCGCCCTTGGGGCCCTTCACCGAGACCTGCTGGCCGTCGATGGACACCTCGACCCCGGACGGGATCTGGATCGGTTGCTTACCAATACGCGACATAGTTTTTTTACCGTCCTTCCGCTACCACACGTACGCGAGGACTTCGCCGCCCACGCCCTGTCTGGCTGCCTGACGATCGGTGAGCAGGCCCGAAGAGGTCGAGATGATCGCCACGCCCAGTCCGCCGAGCACCCGCGGCAGGCTGGTCGACTTGGCGTACACCCGCAGCCCGGGCTTGGACACCCGGCGCAAACCGGCGATGCTGCGCTCCCGGGTCGGCCCGTATTTGAGCTGAACGGTCAGCGCCTTGCCCACCCGAGCATCCGCGGTGTGATAGTCGGTGATGTAGCCCTCCCGCTTGAGGATCTCGGCGATGTTGGCCTTGAGCTTCGAATGCGGCAGCGTCACCTCATCGTGATAGGCAGAATTGGCGTTGCGCAGACGCGTCAAAAAGTCTGCGATCGGATCCGTCATCGTCATCGAGCGTTGGTACCTTCCTCACGGCGGTTCCCTGTCTGGGCCTGCCGCGCACCTGTTCTGAGTTGGTCAGGGGTTTCGCTGTTACCAGCTGCTCTTCTGCACGCCGGGCAGTTCGCCCGCGTGCGCCATTTCGCGCAGGCAGATCCTGCACAGCCCGAACTTGCGGAACACCGCATGCGGACGGCCACATCTGTTGCAGCGGGTGTAGGCGCGAACCGCGAACTTCGGCTTGCGCTGGCTCTTGATGATCAGTGCTTTCTTCGCCATCAGATCAGTTCTCCTTGAACGGAAAGCCGAGGCTACGCAGCAGCGCCCGGCCCTCGTCGTCATTGGTCGCCGAGGTGACGACGGTGATGTCCATCCCGCGGGGCCGGTCGATGTTGTCCACGTCGATCTCGTGGAACACCGACTGCTCGTTGAGCCCGAATGTGTAGTTGCCCGAGCCGTCGAACTGCTTGGGCGACAGTCCGCGGAAGTCGCGGATACGCGGCAGGGCGATCGAGGTGAGCCGGTCGAGGAACTCCCACATCCGGTCGCCGCGCAGGGTGACCCGGGCGCCGATCGGCATGCCCTCGCGAAGCTTGAACTGGGCGATCGACTTGCGGGCCTTGCGGATCTCCGGACGCTGTCCGGTGATCAGCGCAAGGTCGTTGACCGCGCCGTTGATCAGCTTGGCGTCACGAGCGGCGTCGCCGACACCCATGTTGACCACGACCTTCACCACGCTGGGGATCTGCATGACGTTGGCGTAGCCGAACTCTTTGTTCAGCGCGTCGCGGATCTCGTCGCGGTAGCGCGCCTTCAGCCTGGGCTGAACTTTCTCGGTCGTCGTCATGCCTGAATGTCCTTGCCGTTACGCTTGGAGATGCGGACCCGCTTGCCGGACTCCTCGTCAACCCGGTAACCGATCCGGGTGGCGTTGCCGTCGGAGTCGACCACCATCACATTGGAGACGTGGATGGGGGCTTCCTGGGTGACGATCCCGCCCGACTGAGCTCCGCGTTCGTTGGTCGAAACCGCGGTGTGCTTCTTGATCCGGTTGACACCCTGGACAAGCACCTTGTTGCGGGCCGGGTACGCCTGGATCACTTTGCCTTTGGCGCCCTTGTCTTTACCCGAGATGACCAGGACGGTGTCGCCCTTGTGCACCTTCATTTACAGCACCTCCGGAGCCAGCGAGACGATCTTCATGAAGCGCTTCTCGCGCAGTTCGCGGCCGACCGGTCCGAAGATGCGGGTACCACGCGGGTCGTTGTCAGGCTTGATGATGACGGCCGCGTTCTCGTCGAACTTGATGTAGCTGCCGTCCGGGCGGCGGCGCTCCTTGACGGTGCGCACGACCACGGCCTTGACCACGTCACCGCGTTTGACGTTGCCGCCGGGGATGGCGTCTTTGACCGTCGCCACGATGATGTCGCCGATGCCGGCATACCGTCGCGACGAGCCGCCGAGCACGCGGATGCACAAGATTTCCTTGGCACCCGTGTTGTCGGCCACCTTCAGCCGCGATTCCTGCTGAATCACTCGATCTCCTGACCTGTTTCACGTAACGTGCCCACGCACCGACATGAGGGCGGACATCGTCCACCCGACCTGTCTTGCATGGTCTTCATCGTCGAAAGGCACGCAGGGCTGACGGTGCTGCTCGAAATGCCAGCCGAGGTCTGCCCACGGCAACCCCTCGAGTCTAGGTGAAGACCTGCTCAGCGCAAAATTCCCCGCTCCCGCCGTCCAGTCCAGCCTCAGGTGGATCTGGGGCCCAGCGTTCGGCCGCAATCAGCTGACCCGGTGGGCGGGCAGATCGGTCACACACCGGAATCCGATGTGGGTGGTCGCGGTGTCCTGGGACTGCGGCGAGCGTGCCGCCGGCCGGTAGCGGTGACAGTATTCCGGGGCGCACAGGTGTGAGCCGCCCTTGAGGGTCTGCGCGACGGTCGGATCTGCGGGTCCTATCGGGGCGCAACAATTTTTGGGCGGTTGTCGGGGCCGGTGGTGTGCGGAGAACTCGGTGGTCGTCCATTCCCAGACGTTGCCGATCATGTCGAAGAGGCCGAAGCCGTTGGGCGGGAACGTTGCCACTGGCGAGGTGCCCGACCAGCCGTCGTTGCGGTAGGGGAAGCGGCCCTGCCAGGTGTTGGCCATCGACGTCCCGTTCGGCTTCTCGTCGTCGCCCCAGGCGTAGGTCGTGGCGGCTCCACCCCGAGCGGCGTACTCCCATTCGGCCTCGGTCGGCAGCCGGCGACCCGCCCAACGCGCATACGCGGCCGCATCGGGATAGGCCACCTGCACCGCCGGATGACTCGCCCGGTCGGCGACGTCACTGCCCGGACCGAACGGGTGCCGCCAGCTGGCGCCCGGCACCCAGACCCACCACTGCCGCCAGTCCCGCAAGTCGACTGGACCCGTCGTTGGGCGGAATACCATTGCGCCGGGCTGAAGTTCGGCTGGATCGGCGCCGGGGTAGAGGGCCGGATCGATGGGCTGCTCGGCGACCGTGACATAGCCTGTCGCGTTGACGAATTCGGCGAATTGGGCGTTGGTCACCGGATGCCGCTCGATCGAGAAAGCGTCGACGCTCACGGTGTGGATCGGGGCTTCCTCGGGGTAGAAGCTCGTCGAGCCCATCCGAAATGTCCCAGAAGGCAGGTTGACAAGCTCGGTAGACATCAATTCAGGGTATGACGACCGCGAACTCCTGCATGAGCGCGGCTTTCGCCGCCACGAACCCGGGAGCATCGTCGGGTCCCTCCATGTGAATGGTGACCAGGTATTTTTCAGTGTTGGTCCAGATGTGGGTGATGCGGTCGGCGAACGCCGTGGCACCCGACGGCCCGGCGAACGTTCCGACCAGCTTCTGGCTGCTGTAACCGCAGAACTTCGCGCCGAGGATGTCGACCCGCAGCTCAGGCCTGGAATGCGCGAGCGTGTCGGCGTACTCGGAGAAGGCCGCGGCGGGATCGAGTTTCGTCGCGGCGATGGTCACCGTCCCCGTCATCGAGTCGGGACCGCTGAGCAACAACGCCAGGTCTTCATGGCCCGGCTCACTGGTCCAGCCATCGGGGAGCGTGATGGTGATCCTCGGCGCAGCCGCGGCCACGACCTGAGCGACCGTGCCGATGCCGCCGCTGGCCGGGCCCGGGAAGCAGACGAATGCGTTGGGCGGGATGCGATCCGGCAAGGTGGTCTCGATCCCGGGGACCGGTGCGCCGTGGCTCGTCCTGGGTTGCCGGGTCTGCGCGGAAGGCGCCGAACCGCCGCTCCACGCGGCAACCCCGTCGACGTTCCTGACGCACGCAGACATGACCGTCGCCAACAGGGCGGCAACGCCCAGAGCGGCCCACAGCGCTCTCGGCGAGAGCTCAGTCACGCGAAAAGACTAGCGCCAATTCCCTTTCCACATCGTGATACGGCCGCCCGCTCAGGTCGACGGTGACCTGCGCGATCGTGCCGCCGGTGAACACGAACGGCGGCTGATACCGGCTGGACACCGCCGAGCCGCCATTTCGGCCGACAGTGATTCCGGCACCGGCCAATCCGAAGGTCCCCGGATGTGACCGCACATCGGCCAGCGTGCCGACCGTCGCATCGTCGATGAACAGCGTCACCTCGCCCAGTGGCGTGTGGCTGTTCTGCACCGTGCCGGTGCGGGTGTAGCGAACGCCGAACACGTGCCGGCCCAACGGAACCGGCTGCGACGAAGCGACTTCCTGCTGATGCTCGCCGAGGAAGTTGTACACGTAGTGCAGTCGGCCATCCTGGACGAACAGCACGTGACCGCCGTGCGCCCCGCCCTGCTTGAACAGCACTCCCGCGGCGCCGGCGGCATCGATGGTGACGTCGGCGAGCACCGCGAACGAGCGGCCGCGCAGCTCGGCGCCGGCGCCGATTCCGACGTCAGCACAGTCGGGGTAGTAGGTGTAACTGGTGCGTTCGCCAGCCAGGGAAGGCCGCGAGCGCATCACGATTTCCAAAATGCCGAGGTCCGACAACGGCAGCCCGTTGTATTTGGCGGCCTCGGAAAACCACAGCGCCCTCAGCTCGTCCAGCTTGTCCGGATACTCGCCGGCCAGGTCGTGGCACTGGCTGCGGTCGGCCTCGATGTGGAAGAGCTCCCAGCGGTCGGCATCAAAATTGCTCCAGCCGGCGGGTGTAGCGGCGTGCACGGTGTTGGCGAACCAGCCGTTGTGCCAGATCCCGCGGGTACCCAGCATGCTGTAGAACTGGGTCTCTTTGCCGGTGCCGGAGGGCGAACCGCGCAGGTCCGAACCTGTCAGGGCAGCTTTGAAACTCACGCCGTCGAGGGGCTTCTGCGGAATACCTCGAACGGTGTCCGGCGGCTGGATGTTCAGCAGGTCGTAGACGGTCGGTGTCACGTCGCACACGTTCACGTAGTTGTCCCGGACCTCGCCGTGCGCCGTAATTCCGCTGGGCCAGGACACAATCGCAGTGTCGGCAATCCCACCTTCGTGCGAGGCGTATCTCTTGTAGAGCTTGTAGGGCGCGTTGAAGGCCATCGCCCAGCCGATCGGGTAGTGGTTGTAGGTCTGCGGCCCGCCGAGTTGGTCGAACAACTTCATGCTCTCTTCGACGGTGTCGATGTAGCCGTTGAAGAACTTGCCTTCGTTGACCGACCCGTTGGGCCCGCCCTCGCCGCTGGCTCCGTTGTCGGAGATCACCACGATCAGGGTGTTGTCCAGCTGACCCGATTCCTCGAGATAGTCGAGGATCCGACCGATTTGGGCGTCGGTGTAACTCAGAAAACCGGCGAACACCTCCGCCATTCGACTGAAGAGTCGTTTCTCTTCCTCGTTGAGCGAGTCCCAGGGCCGTACGGTGTCCTGCAACGGCCAGGGCTGACCGTCCGGACCCTTGACGTCGAGATACGGGTTGACCGGCGACAATTCGGTGTCCGGCGGGACGATCCCCATCGACTTCTGCCGCTCCAGCACGATCTCGCGGTAGCGCTCGTAGCCAATGTCGAACTTCCCGGCGTAGCGGTCCGCCCAGTCCTTGAAGACATGGTGCGGCGCATGGCCCGCACCGGGGCATACATAGCTGAACCACGGTTTGTCCGGGGCGATCACCTTGGCGTCGCGGATGAACTCAATTGTCTTGTCCGCGATGTCTTTCGACAGATGATAGCCGTCTTCCGGAATACCGGGCGGGGCGACCGGATGGTTGTCGTAGACCAGATCGGGATACCACTGATCGGTCTCACCGCCCAGGAAGCCGTAGAACCGCTCGAAGCCGCGCGACGTCGGCCAGTGCCGCTTGGTCGCGGCCAGATTCGACTCTTCCAGTGGGGTCAGATGCCACTTGCCGATGCAGTAGGTGTTGTAGCCCTTCTCGGCCAATACCTCGGAGAGCAAGGCGGTTTCGAAGGGGATGCGGCCATTGGAGTTGGGAAAGCCTTCGGTGAACTCCTCGATGGTGGCCATGCCGACGGTGGTGGCGTTGCGGCCGGTCAGCAGCGAGGCCCGGGTCGGCGAACACAAGGCGGTGGTGTGAAACTGCGACAACCGCACGCCACGTTCGGCGATGCGCGTCATGGCCGGCATCTCGACCAGCCCACCGAAGCAGTCCCAGGTCGCGATGCCGATGTCGTCCCACACCAGGTACAGGACATTGGGCGCGCCCTCGGGCGCGGTCGGAGCCGCGAACGGACCCCAATCTGGCTCCGAATCACGGATATCCAGTTCGATCTTGCCGTTGAACGCGGTTGCCATCCTGGCCTCACTCCCGTAGTGGCCCCCCAGGATTCCGGATGCAGAGTACACCGCCGAGACCAACGATCGGCCAACATCGGGTGGCCGCGTCCAGCGAAGACATCTGCCGGTGACGCGATGCTGCTACCGCTGCGCGGATTTCGCCCGGCGACCGTTCACCAGGGTCTGCCCGAGGCCGTCGCGGCTATCCGCGCGCTCAGCCCACAGCTGTCGAACAACGCCGACACGGCGCTGCCCGCGCGGGCCAGCAGACTACTTGGCCTTCTCCAGGATTTCGACGAGCCGCCAGCGCTTGGTGGCCGACAGCGGCCGGGTCTCCATCAACGACACCCGGTCGCCGGTACCGGCGTCACCGTGCTCGTCGTGCGCCTTGACCTTCTTGGTGGTCCGGATGATCTTGCCGTACTTCGGGTGGCGCATACGGTCTTCCAGCTCGACCACAATGGTCTTTTCCATCTTGTCGCTCACCACGTAGCCGATGCGGGTCTTACGACGACCGCGCGGCTTCGGGGTGGCCGGAGTGTGCTCGGGCCCCTTGGCGCTAGCGTCTTTCGCAGCCACCTTCTTCGCCTCAGCCATCAGGACTCCTCACCATTGGGCCCAGCAGCCAGGCCCAGTTCGCGTTCACGTAGCACGGTGTAGATCCGCGCGATTTCCTGACGGACCACACGGAGCCGACGGTTGTTGGCGAGCTGACCGGTCGCCATCTGGAATCGCAGGTTGAACAGCTCTTCCTTGAATTCGCGCAACTTCTCGATCAGCTCTTCGTCGTTGAGCTCGCGCAGTTCGCCAGGCGAAGTTCCCACTGCCATCAGAACTGATCCTCTCGGGTGATGATGCGTGCCTTGATCGGCAGCTTGTGGATCGCACGGGTCAGCGCTTCCCGGGCGGTCTGCTCGTTGGGGTAGCTGAGCTCGAAGAGCACGCGACCCGGCTTCACGTTGGCGATCCACCACTCCGGCGATCCCTTACCCGAGCCCATCCGGGTTTCGGCGGGCTTCTTGGTCAGCGGCCGGTCCGGGAAGATGTTGATCCACACCTTGCCGCCACGCTTGATGTGCCGGTTGATGGCGATACGCGCGGATTCGATCTGCCGGTTGGTGACGTAGGCGTGCTCCAGTGCCTGGATGCCGTAGTCGCCGAAGCTCACCGACGTGCCGCCGCTGGCGATTCCGCGCTGACGCGGGTGGTGTTGCTTGCGGTGCTTGACTCTGCGGGGAATCAACATGGTTCAGCTCTCCGTACTCTGCGCCTCGACGGCGGGCGTCTCGACAGCCGGCGCCTCAGCCGGCGAGGCAGTTGCCTCTTCGGCGCTCGAGGCGGCGCGGCCGGCCTCGGTGCTGGTCGCCGTCGTGCCCGCGGAGCCGCTACGACGCGGGCGGGTACCCGCCGGACGTTCGCGGCGCGGACGCTCGGCGCCGGCCGTCGGGGCAGCCAGCTCGCGCTTGCCGCCGACGATGTCGCCCTTGTAAATCCAGACCTTCACACCGATGCGGCCGAAGGTGGTCTTGGCCTCGTAGAGGCCGTAGTCGATGTCGGCACGCAGCGTGTGCAGCGGCACCCGACCTTCGCGGTAGAACTCCGAGCGGCTCATCTCCGCGCCGCCGAGGCGGCCCGAGCACTGCACCCGGATGCCCTTGACGTTGGGTTGACGCATCGCCGACTGAATCGCCTTGCGCATCGCGCGGCGGAACGCCACCCGGTTGCTCAGCTGCTCGGCCACACCTTGGGCCACCAACTGTGCTGTCGACTCGGGGTTCTTCACCTCGAGGATGTTCAGCTGGACCTGCTTGCCGGTCAGCTTCTCCAGGTCGGCGCGGATCCGGTCGGCCTCGGTGCCACGGCGACCGATGACGATGCCCGGACGGGCAGTGTGGATATCCACCCGAACCCGGTCGCGGGTGCGCTCGATCTCCACGTCGGCAATGCCGGCGCGCTCCAGGCCGGTCGACAGCAGCTTACGGATCGCCACGTCTTCCTTGATGTAGTCCGCGTACTGCTTGTCGGCGTACCACCGCGACTTCCAGTCGGTCGTGATGCCGAGCCGGAAACCGTGCGGATTGATTTTCTGGCCCACTACTCCGAGCCCTCCTTCGCTTCCGAAGTCGCTTCAGTCCCAGCGGACTTCGCGGCGGATGCCTTCGCTTCAGATGTCTTTTCGGTGGCCGCCTTCTTGGCCGGCGCCTTCTTGGCCGGCGCCTTCTTGGCCGGCGCCGTGCCAGCAGCTTTGCTGGCCTGAGCGCGACGGGCGCGGGTGGCACTCGCGGACTGCGAGCCCCGCCCGTCCTTGCTCGGACGGCTTTCCACGATCACGGTGATGTGGCTGGTGCGCTTACGGATCCGAAACGCGCGGCCCTGGGCGCGCGGGCGGATCCGCTTGGCGGTGGGGCCGCCGTCGGCGTAGACCGTGGCCACCACCAGAGTCGCCGGGTCGAGCCCATTGTTGTTCTGCGCGTTCGCCGCAGCGCTCGCGATGACCTTGGCCACCGGCTCGCTCGCCGCCTGCGGCGCCCAACGCAGGATGTCCAGCGCCTCGGCCACCGACTTGCCGCGAACCAGGTCGATCACCCGGCGCGCCTTGGTCGGCGACACCCGCACGAACCGCGCTATGGCGACCGCCGAAGGATATTCCGTAGCCGTGCTCATCGCCGCTTGGCCTTCCGGTCGTCTTTGATGTGTCCCTTGAAGGTGCGCGTCGGTGCGAACTCACCCAGTTTGTGGCCCACCATCGATTCGGTGACGAACACCGGCACATGCTTGCGACCGTCGTGGACGGCGAACGTGTGACCGATGAAGTCAGGAATGATGGTCGAACGGCGCGACCAGGTCTTGATGACCTGCTTGGTGTTCTTCTCGTTCTGCGTGTCGACCTTCTTGAGCAGATGGTCGTCGACGAACGGACCTTTTTTGAGGCTGCGTGGCATATCTGTTACTCCTGGCTGCCGCTAGCGAGACTTCTTGCCGGTGCGCCGGCGTCGGACGATGAGCTTGTCACTGGGCTTGCTGCCCTTACGGGTACGGCCTTCGGGCTTACCCCACGGGCTGACCGGGTGACGACCACCGGACGTCTTGCCCTCACCACCACCGTGCGGGTGGTCCACCGGGTTCATCACGACACCACGGACGGTGGGGCGCTTGCCCTTCCAACGCATCCGGCCGGCCTTACCCCAGTTGATGTTGGCCTGCTCGGCGTTGCCCACCTCGCCGACGGTGGCACGGCAGCGCACGTCGACGCGACGGATTTCACCGCTGGGCATACGCAGCGAGGCGTACGCGCCTTCCTTGCCCAGCAACTGAATGCTGGATCCCGCCGAGCGAGCCAGTTTGGCCCCACCGCCCGGACGAAGCTCCACGGCGTGCACCAGCGTACCGGCCGGGATGTTGCGCAGCGGCAGGTTGTTACCCGGCTTGATGTCGGCGTTGGCGCCGCACTCCACCACATCGCCTTGGGAAAGTCCCTGCGGCGCAATGATGTAGCGCTTCTCTCCGTCCAAGAAGTGCAGCAGCGCGATGTTCGCGGTGCGGTTCGGGTCGTACTCGATGTGCGCGACCTTCGCATTGACGCCGTCTTTGTCGTTGCGACGGAAGTCGATCACCCGGTAGGCCCGCTTGTGCCCGCCGCCCTTGTGGCGGGTGGTGATGCGCCCGTGCGCGTTACGTCCACCCTTACCGTGCAACGGCTTGATGAGCGACTTCTCCGGAGTCGATCGGGTGATCTCAGCGAAATCGGAGACGCTGGCACCGCGACGACCCGGAGTCGTCGGCTTGTACTTGCGAATTCCCATGTCTGTTAAGTCTCTCTATCCTCGGCTGACTCTGGCTACGCCGTAGCGCCGAACAGTTCGATCGGCTTGCTGCCGGGAGCCAATGTCACGATGGCGCGCTTGGTGCTCTTCCGTTGTCCGTACCCGCTGCGGGTGCGCTTGCGCTTGCCCTGCCGGTTCGCGGTGTTCACCGCGGACACTTTGACCGAAAAGATCTTCTCGATCGCGATCTTGATCTGCGTCTTGTTCGAGTCGGGGTGCACCAGGAACGTGTACACGTTGTCGTCGATCAGACCGTAGGACTTCTCCGAGATGACCGGGGCCAAGATGATGTCGCGGGGGTCAGTGACGGTTGCCATCAGGTGCAAACCTCCTCAGCGCTGCGGGTATTCGCTGCGATGTAAGCATTGAGCGCCTCCACCGAGAACACCACGTCGTCGGCGTGTAGCACGTCGTAGGTGTTCAGCTGGTCCGGTGAGAGGATGTGCACACCGGGCAGGTTGCGCGCACTCTTGGCGCCGGTCTCATCACTACGCCCGATGACCACCAGCACCTGCTTGCGGTCGGTCAGCGTAGCCAGGAAACCCTTGGCGCTCTTGGTCGACGGCGTCTGACCCGACACCAGTTCGGTGATCGCGTGGATGCGGCCGTTGCGTGCCCGGTCCGACAACGCACCGCGCAGCGCGGCGGCGATCATCTTCTTCGGGGTGCGCTGGCTGTAGTCGCGAGGCTGCGGACCATGCACGACGCCACCGCCGGTGAACTGCGGCGCACGTGTCGAACCCTGACGTGCGCGACCAGTTCCCTTCTGCCGGTATGGCTTACGGCCACCACCGCGGACCTCGCCGCGGGTCTTGGTGCTGTGCGTTCCCTGGCGGGCCGCGGCCAGCTGCGCCGTGACGACTTGGTGCATCAGTGCGATGTTCGCCGGCGCATCGAACAACTCGGCCGGAAGCTCGACGGAGCCTTCGGTTTTGCCGGCGGGCGTCTTGACGTCGATCTTGAGTGCCTTCGCGGCGTTATCGGCAGCCATTACTTCTCACCTCGTTTGATCGCGCTGCGGACCACGACGAGTCCGCCCGTGCGGCCAGGCACAGCGCCCTTGATCAGCAGCACGCCGTTCTCGGCATCGACCAAATGCACCAACAAGTTCTGGGTGGTCACCCGGTCGTGCCCCATCCGGCCGGACATCCGGGTGCCCTTGAAAACGCGTGCCGGTGTGGCGCAACCGCCGATGGAACCGGGGCGGCGGTGAACCGCCTGCGCGCCGTGGCTGGCGCCCTGCCCCTTGAAGCCGTGACGCTTCATGGTTCCCGCGAAGCCCTTGCCCTTCGACGTGCCGGTCACGTCGACATAAGTTCCGGCAGCGAAGATTTCGGCCGTCAACTGCTGACCGACCTGGTAGTCGGCCGCGGCAGCCTCGTCGTCGAGACGGAACTCGGCCAGGTGCCGGCGCGGGTTGACCCCGGCGGCGGCGTACTGACCCGCCAGTGGCTTATTGATCTTGCGGGGACTGATCTCGCCGTAGGCCAACTGCACCGCGCTGTACCCGTCAACTTCCGGAGTACGGATGCGGGTCACCACGTTCGGCCCGGCCTTGACCACCGTCACGGGGACGACGCGGTTGTTCTCGTCGAACACCTGCGTCATACCGAGCTTGGTGCCCAGGATGCCCTTTCTCGCCATTGCTCGCAGCTCTCCTACTGGATGTTGACGTCGACGCTGGCAGGCAGATCGATGCGCATCAGCGCGTCAACGGTTTTCGGGGTCGGGTCAAGGATGTCGATCAGGCGCTTGTGGGTGCGCATCTCGAAGTGCTCACGCGAGTCTTTGTACTTGTGCGGTGAGCGAATGACGCAGTACACGTTCTTCTCGGTAGGCAGCGGCACAGGGCCGACCACGCTGGCGCCCGTACGGACAACCGTCTCGACGATCTTGCGCGCCGAGGCGTCAATGGCCTCGTGGTCGTAGGCCTTGAGCCTGATGCGGATCTTTTGTCCCGCCACGCTTCCTCACTCTCCAGGTCGAGACCCGGTTTCCTGCCGATCGCCGATCGCCGATCGGTCTACACCGATCAGGCGCGCGCCCGGTTATTGCGCCGCTGTTTACCTGTCTTGGTTCACCGGCCCCCGCGGTCGGGTGTGTCGCCCTCACGCAGCCTGGTTCGCGACCAATTTTGGCCACGCTCCACATTGGGACCGGATGCGCCCGTGTGGGCGCTGGTCGTGTGCCCGGCCAGGCGCGAACCCGGCTCAAGACAACCTGATCAGTATGCCCTAGATCGCGGTATCGGCCAAATCCTCTCGACCACGTGACGAGCGCACCGCGAGACGGCCCGGCGACATCTTCTTACTTCAAAGTTAGATACGTCGACATGGTGTGCCCGAGCAGCGCATATGCGGCGTGGCAGGCCAGGTGACCAGAGCGGCGGCCAGCACGTCCCCAAGTGCCCGGGCGGACGTTGGCCCGCCCGATTCCACCCAGATCAGCGACGCCGTGGAGGTGGTGGCGTCGGTCACCGTCACCTGCCGCAGTGTCGGCGAGGTCCTGCACGACGACATCACCACCTGGGTCTGGCCGGTCGGCTAACTGCGCGACAGATACGTTCCGTGGCCGCGGCGCACCAGTGCGCCGTCGAACTCGAGTACCTCACACACCAGGCGGTCCTTCTGGTTGCGGTAGTTGATGACAAGAACCGAAGCGCCGCCGTACACCCCGATGACGTCGACGTGAAAGTCGGGTAGGGCCGCCAGTGCGGCATACCAGTAGTCCCGCAACGCCGCTTTGCCGTGCACGACCCCTGCCGAGCCAGGGACTGTTTCGGCCGCGACCGGCGAGGTGAACAGGACATCGTCGTGGAAGTAGGCGAGTACCGCCTCGACGTCCCGGCGGTTCCAGGCCGCTGCCCACTCGTCGGCAAAGCCGTCCGGGTCGGGTGTGCTCACGATTCACTCCCCATCGTTGCCCAGAACGGGCACTGGTGTTCGGTCCCGAAGTCGGTGCCGACCTGACTTCCGCCAGGCCGCAATGACATCCAGAAGTCGTGTGCGGGGTCGCCGTCCTGGGCGGGCCAGTCGGGCAGGCCGGCGGCCTTCGGAGCACCGTTGGTGACGAAGTGGCTCCAGTAGCTCATCATCTGGTCAGACAGCATCTGCTGTGCGTGATCCAGCGGCGGCGCTCCGCCCATGCTGAACAGATATCGCAACTCCAGGGAGTGGCTGGCCCCGACCGGGAACGGCGCATGTCGCAGGAAATCGGGCTCGGGCGCGTGCGGATCGTCGAATTCGTAGCCGTAGACCGGAGCGCTCCGGCTCAGCGATTCGGCGAATCTGTCCGCAGGGCAAGCGAAAACACCGTCGGTTACCGCAGCAGAGTAAGCCAGCGACACGTCCCCGCCATAGCGGTCCGGTGAGTAGTGCGCCTGCACCGCGGCACTGTTGCCGCCGAAAATATCGGCGAGCACATGCGGATACTCACCTGGGCTGACTCCGCGATGGAACTTCGCCGCCCGCAGGGCGGCGAACAGGGTGAACTCGTCGTGGTTGACCCCGATCAGCACCGGAACGTGCGCGGTCCGGTCGGCGACGGATGCCGCCAGTGGACTTGCCGGAAGCATCGGCGTGCCGGTCACTGGACCGGAGAGCGCATCGGAGTCGCCGAGGAAGTAATACCAAGGTGGACGCTCGAGTCGGGTTGCCGGCAGGGCTCGCAGACACCGCGCGGTGGTCGCGGGATTGCGACAACCGGCCGCGATCGCGTAGTCGACGCTCTGCCGTTGGCCGAACGCCAACTCGGCTTGCGCCTGACAGGGCGCGCTCTGGATGATCGCCGCCCGGAACAGTCCAGCCGACCCCGGCGCGATCAGGTGGTCGCACACCGACATGCCCCCGGCGGATTCGCCGGCGATGGTGACCTTTTTCGGGTCGCCGCCGAACGCGGCGATGTTGTCGCGAACCCAGCGCAGCGCGGCCTGCTGATCGGCCAGCCCGTAGTTGCCGACCGTTCCGGGCGGACCGAGTGCCGGATGCGCCAGGAAGCCAAGGGCACCCAACCGGTAGTTGAGCGTGACGACGACGATCTGGCCTCTGGCCGCCAGCCAGCGCGAGTGGTAGATATCGCCGCTGCCGTTGACGAACCCTCCTCCGTGGATCCACACCATCACCGGGCGCTTCTCGCCATGTTGTGCACGCGGCGGAGTCCAGACGTTGAGCGTCAGGCAGTTTTCACTGGTCGGCTTGCCCTCCCCCGGCTTCAGGCCGGTGTCCTGCATACATTGCGGCCCTGCCTTGGTGGCGTCCAACATGCCCGACCATCGTGCGACTGGTCGCGGCAACTGCCACCGCAAGGGCCCCAGCGGCGGCGCCGCGTACGGAATGTTCTGGAACACACGGTAATCCGAGGCAATCTGGCCGCGCACCGATCCCATCGAGGTGCGCACGGCACCGGCGTCCAGCGGGCCCGCGTAGGCCGGTTCCGCCGGGTGCGGCTTGATCGCGGCATCCTGCCCGCATGCCGCCACCAGCAGGGCCGTCATCAACACGACGGCCCAGACTCGTCGACGAGGCGATCGAATGGGCACGTTACGACAGCCTACGGATTATCGGGCACCCGTCATCGGTGGATCCGCGATCGCACCTCCTCGGTGTGTGACACGTGTCAAAAAGAGTTTCGGACAAGCCCGGCCAACGAGAGCACAGACGAGGTCAACAGCATTTTTCGCCGAGCTGCCACCCGAGTTGAAATCCGTTCAGCACAGCGGCGATCCAGAGCTGAGCTCGACGACGTTCGCCGGCGGTCTCACACACCTGCCGATTCGCCACCGGCTTCCTTCGGTGGTTTCGACCGGGCGCGCTGCACATGCAGGAAGCCGTCGACGGCGGCTTGCGCGCACTCGCGATAGTCGAAGTCGGGCAGAGTGGACAGCCGGCCCAGCACCGCCGGTCCGATCAGCAGCGCAATCGCCCGGGTGCGGTCGATCTCCCCCAGCTCTGCGGCGTCCGGGCTGCCGAAGATCGCATCGAAGGGCGCGGCGTACTGCTGGGCGATTCGTTCGCGCAGCGTAGTGATCGCCGGACTGTCGGGTGCGCGGGTCCGTGGCGATTCCGGCAACTGCTCCAGGTCACGCCCTAGCGCCAGCCAGCTCATCGCCATCACCATGCCCGAGCTCTCGGCGATCGACTGCCCGAATGCCGACACCACCGCGATCAGTCGGTCACGCAGGGTCCCGTCGTCGGACGGCATCGGCGCCGGCGGGATCAGACCGCTGAAAGTCGCTGCCAGCAAATCGGTTCCACTCGGGAAATGGCGGTACAAGGTGGCACGCGCAACATTGGCGCCACGCGTGACCGCATCGACGGTCACCGCGCTGGGTCCGCCCGCGCGCAGCAGCGCGGTGGCGGCCGCAAGCAGCCGGGCTCGAGAACGCGCCGGGCGCGGATCGGTCTTATTGGCGATGTGGAGCACCTCCTCGTGTCCAACCTGGACAGCGTACACAAGCGACTACGAGGAGCGTGCGCACGTCAGGTGACGAACTCCGCGGCCCGATGGCCCAGCATGGCGATGCTGGCATGCGGGCCGCGACTGGTGATCGACGGCAGCACCGACCCGTCGATCACCCACAGCCCCTCGACACCGTGCACGCGGCACTGGTGATCGACGACTGCTGCCGGATCCTCCGCGCGACCCATCGGGGCGCTGCAGCATAGATGCTGTGACGTCGACCAGGCCGGATCGCCGAGTTTTGTTGTGGAACCGGCTATTTCACGCGCCAGAGCGCAGCCTGCCTGCAACGCGGCGATATCGGCCGGCTCACTGTCGTAGTGATGCTCGATCATGGGCGGCACCGTCGGGTCGGCCGAGAGCAGCGTGATGCGCCCGCGCGCCCGCGGCCGCATCAGCGCCACCCCGAGATGCGGCCAGTCCGGATGCCCCGGCGTCCCGTCCCCGACCATCGCCACGAAGCCACCGGTATAGGGGCGTATCTCCACGTCGTCCGCGGTACTGAGCACCACTTCCAGCACCGGCCGACCGGTTTCGACCGTCCAGGTGGTCGGCAGCACCCATTCGGGGTGATCGCTGCAGCCCAGCCCGACCGGCAATGGGACGATCACGTCAACCCCGGCAGCACGCAGCATCGCCTCGTCGCCGATACCGGAGAGCATCAGCAGATGGGCGGATTCGATCGCGCCCGCGCAGAGCGCGATGCGATCCGCTGTCACGGTGAGCGGCCCGCCCGGCCCGATGGCGTCCACACCGACAACCCGACCGGCAGCAACGCGCAGGCGAAGCGCGCGCGTCTGAGTCAACAACAACAGGTTGGCACGTTCCAGTGCGGGCAGCAGGTACCCGGCCCCGGGCCCGACGCGCGTTCCGTCGACGATGTTCAACGGGACCGCCCCAACCCCGGGGGGCAGCGAGTCCGCGTCGGCAACGTCGTTAAGATCGGGCAGCCAGCCAAACCCGTACTGCCGTACCGCTTCAACGAAAGTCGCTGTGCTACCGACCATTTCCCGCGTGCGGCGGACCAGGATGGGCCCCGAGTCACCGTGTGCCGGCCCAGTGAAATCCAGATCGGTCTCGATCGCACGAAAGTGCTCCACCACCTCAGACCAGCCCCAGCCCGGGATCCCGAAGCCGTCGAAGTCGCGGCGCAGACCCCGGCAGAAATATCCTCCGTTGACGGCCCCGGATCCGCCGACCGTCGCCCCGCGCATGATCGCCATCTGGCGCACCGGACGGTCGGTGAGCCGGGTCTGATACCGGTGGACCAGCGGGCTCGCCGCGCCGATAGGCAACCGAAGTCCGTCGGCCGCCGCGGCACGCAATGCCGGATCGCTCAGGCCGAGCCCAGCCTCGAGCACCGTTACCGAACGACTGGGATCGGCCGAAAGCCGATTGGCGACAATTGATCCAGCGCTTCCCGCGCCGATGACCAGCACATCGCTGTGCAGCGCAGCTACGGTCAGGAGTCAGATCCGAATCTGCGGCTTGAGCGGACCGATGTTACGTTCCCGCAGCACGCCGTACCACAGCCCCAGCCCGTAGGCCAGGTCGTCGATCCGCTTGAGCACCAGGTACGTCAGCAGCCCGATCGGCGCAGCGTCGTCGTCGGCGGATCGCCGCCGACTGGCCCAGTCCACCACCCCGTCGAGGACGGCAGCCACCACGACGATCCGTCGGCACGAACGGAACAGCAGGGCCGCCAGCAACGCCACCGGCCAATAGTGCCGGCAGATCGCCGACGCCAGCTGCAGGGCCGCCGACCAGAGACTGCGGGCCGCCACCGTCACGACATCCCGCATCTGAGTCTCGGTTCCCCGCATGCTTTTAGCGATACGACGGCCGGTCAGTCCAGCAAAGAAGAGTGAGGCCAGGTAGCCGAAGCTCGACCCGAGCGCCATCAGGATCCAAGCGCTGAGCGCCCAGCCGGAGATCATCAACGGTGCGATTTTGTCCGGATGCCGAACCGACAACGGCGCTGCCGAACCACCGTAGAATGCCTTGCGCGCAATCCAATCCCGCAATTCGGTCCGATGATCGTGTCCCACTTGGGCAATCGGCTCGTAACGAAGGCGGGCGCCGACCTCGACAAGTCGCCAACACAGATCGACATCTTCACCTGACCGCATGGTTTCGTCGAAGCCGCAGATATCGCGCAAAGTCGAAGTGCGACAGATGATTGCGGCACTGGGAACATAGGAAACGCTGGTGTAGGGAATCACCGGAGCTTCGAGCCGACCGAGATCCAGCGACGACCGCACCGCCTCGTAGCGGCCGACCAGGTGGTCGGTCTGGGCGAGTCCGACGATTCGCGGGGCCACCAGCGCCACGGTGGGGTCGCAGAAGTGCCCGAGCAGCGCTTCCAGCCAGCCGCGGCGAGGGACGACGTCAGAGTCGAGGAAGGCGACGTAGTCGGTCTTGCAGGCGGCAAGGCCGGTGTTGCGGGCTGCGGCCGGACCCTTGCTATGCGGGTGCCGCAGAATTTCGATGTCGGGGTGCGCGCCGGCGAAATCCTCCTGCCGGATCATTCGCGACGATCCGTCGTCCACGATGACGATGCGCAATCCACGTAGCGCGGCGACCAGCCGTTGTAAGCCATATACGTTGTTCCGCACCGGAATTACCACAGTCACGTCGCGATGCGACGGGCCGCCGGCAGGGCGCGGGTGCGCCACGGTTGCGTCGAGCAGCGTCCGGGCCAACTCCGCACTCATCGCGTCGCGGACCTTGAGCCGGCCGTCGGCGAGCATGTCCTGAGCGGCGGGCGCCAGCCGCAGCAACCGGGTCGGCGATCCACCCAGCAAAGCCGATCCCTGACCGAGCACCCGCACCCGGCGGTCGACTTGCACAGCAAACCCGTCCGGCAATCGCGCCTGTGTCATCGGCGCCGCTCTCCCCCGCAAGCGGGAGGTACCCCCAGCGCGCCGGCTCTGCCGTCGGCGGCGGGGCTCACGTGAGCATCCCGTCGGCGGCGGGTGTCCACCGCCGGATCCGGCGCAGACAGTCGTCGACCATCTCAGCCAGCATCCGCTCGCCGTCGGCCGCGGTGGCCGACGTCGGGTCGCCCAACACGCCGACAGCGCTGACCGCGGCCACTCCCCCACTGCGCATCGACGGCAGCAAGTCGGTCAGTGGCGCGCTGTTGCCCGGGCGCCACCGGTCGGTGCGCACGTCCGACGGCGAAATATAGAGCAATACCGAAGTTTCGGCGTGTCCGGCATGGGCGTCGCCGCCGGCCACTGCGCATGGACACCACGCCGCATCGCGGCCTTCCCGCCGCAGTAGGCCCACCCCCCGGTTCAGCGCCGCGATGTTGCCGCCGTGGCCGTTGACGAAGAGCAACCGCTGCGCCCAGCAGGTCGCCGACCTGCCGTACTCCACCAGCACGGTTGCCAGGGCCTCGGTGCCGATCGAGACCGTTCCCGGAAAACTCTGGTGCTCGCCGCTGGCCCCGTAGGCGATCGCCGGCGCCGCCAACCACATCAGGTCCGGATCCCCGGACAGCTGTGTTGCGGCAGCACCGGCAACCGCTGTTGCGATTCGAGTGTCGGTGTCCAAGGGCAGGTGCGGCCCGTGCTGCTCGGTTGCGCCGACAGGTATGGCCAGCCCTACTGGCACGCTCTGGAGCTGGCTCGACGTAGAGCCCCCGAGTTCGGGCTGGACTACCACCCGGTGATGGTAGGCCGAATTCATATGCAGTGCATCAGTTGTTGGCGCTATCCAGAGACTTTTTTTCGCCGACCGTTCACCAAAACCGGTCACCACTGCCACGTAAGCCACGCCCGCATCAACATACCCGCTGGTCCCGCGTCCGCGGCGGCTGCGCTCAGCCGCCGTTCGCTCCGAGCCTCCGGGTGAAGCCGTCCGGCACCAGAACGTCCTCGCGCCGGAGATCGTGTACCGAGGCGCGCCCGAGGCCCATCAACGCCGAGTCGATGCCGCCCCGCATAATGTCGAGCACGTTCTCCACGCCCGGCTGTCCGGCCGCGGCCAAACCCCACAGGTAGGCACGTCCGATCATGACAGCGCGGGCGCCCAGCGCGAGCGCCTTGACAACGTCGCTGCCGCGCCGAACGCCGCCGTCCAGCAAAACCTCGACCTGATCGCCGACCGCTTCGGCGACGGCGGGAAGCGCGCGAATTGACGCCGGCGTCCCATCCAGGTTGTTGCCGCCGTGGTTCGACACCGAAATGGCCGAAACACCGGCATCCACAGCCCTTTTCGCGTCGTCGAGCCGCATCACGCCCTTGAGCATGAAGGGTCCGCCCCACAGCTCCCGCAGCCACGCGATGTCGGCCCAGGTCGGCGGTGGCGTCGCCATCCACTCCCCGTACGCCGCGAAGAAGGGTGGACCCTGCTCGCCTCGGCCGGCCAGGTTGGGCACTCGCAGATCCGGTGGGCGCAGTGTCTTGCCGAATCGCCACAGCCACCCCGGTCGGCTGATCACCTCCGGTGACATCCGCAGCATGGTGCGCAGGTTCATCTGCTCGGGGATCTTCGGGCTGCCCCAGTCCCGGCCGTGGGAGAACGACCAGTCGGTGGTCACGATCAGCCCGACCGCACCGGCCTGCCGGGCCCGCTCGACGCGCGCCGCGATCACATCGCGTCCGCCCGACCAGTAGACCTGGAAGAACACCTTCGGGTTGGCGGCGATCACTTCCTCGATCGGCTTGCTGGCGAACGACGACAATCCCATCGCCGTCCCGCGCGCCGCGGCGCCGCGTGCCACGGCCACCTCACCGTCCGGGTCGACGGCCTGCACACCGGTCGGCGAGATGATCACCGGCAGGGAAATCTCCTGTGCCATGACAGTTGTCGCCAGGTCGCGCTTTTCGAGCGCGCCGACGACGTGCGGCGCGAAACCGAGCTCGTCGAACGCCTCGACGTTGTCGGAAACCGTGAGCCCTTTTTCGCTGGCGGCCACCAGCGCCGAATAGGACGACTTGGGCAGGCGCTTCTTGGCGCGTTGCTGCGCGATGGCAACGGTCTCGAACCAGACGTCACGGGCCACGGCTACACCGGACTTTCGTTGCACGGTTTCGCCGGTGCCGTCCGGGGAGGCACCGTCAGCGTCAGCGGTACGGGGCCGCTCTGACGTCGCCCGCGCGAGTGGTCACCGGACGGCCGCGGCTTGTCGCGCTCCCGCGCCAGCGCCGGCATGCCATAGCCCTGGACACACTCCGGGTCGGGACCGTCGAGCGGCAGGCCGGTGAAGAATTTGGCGGCCATGCAGCCGCCCCGGCAGCTGTCGTAGTGCCCACAGCTGCCACAGGCGCCCGCGGACTGCGGCTCGCGCAACTCGCGGAACAACGGAGCGTGTTTCCAAACCTTGTCGAAACCGCCGTCGGACACCACGTTTCCGGCCAGAAATCGATCGTGGATGGCGAACGGGCAGGCGTAGACGTCACCGATCGGGTCGATCAGGCACACCACCCGCCCCGCGCCGCACATGTTCAGCCCGGCCAACGCGCCCGGTTCGCCCAGCCCGGAGAGGTGGAAGAAGGAGTCGCCGGTGAGCACTCGCTCACCCTTGACGACCAGCCAGTCATACAGCTGGACCTGCTGGGCCGCGGTCGGGTGCAGCTCGTCCCAGACGTCCGCGCCGCGACCGGAGGGCCGCAATCGGGTGATACGCAGCGTCGCACCGTATCGGCTTGCCAGCGAGGCGAATTCGTCAAGCTGATCGACGTTGTGGCGGGTCACCACCACCGAGATCTTGGCGTCGGCGAATCCGGCGGCGGCAAGGTTCTCCAACGCTCGGATGGCCATCGCGAAAGAACCGGGACCGCGCACGGCGTCGTTGACCTCGGCGGTGGCTCCGTCCAGCGAGATCTGGACGTCGACGTAGTCGCTGGCCGCCAGCCGGGCCGCCACCTCAGGCGTGATCCGCACACCGTTGGTGGAAAACTTCACCCCGACGTGGTGAGCGGTGGCATAGTCCACCAGTTCCCAAAAGTCCGGCCGCACAGTCGGTTCGCCACCGCCGATGTTGACGTAGAACACCTGCATGCGTTCCAGCTCGTCGATGATGTCCTTGCACTGCTGGGTGGACAGTTCGCGCGGGTCGCGTTTGCCCGACGACGACAGGCAGTGCACGCATGCCAGGTTGCACGCGTAGGTGAGCTCCCAGGTCAGGCAGATGGGTGCGTCAAGTCCGCGTTCGAACTGCTCGATGAGCCGTGGCACCGTCGATGTCATGCTGCCCCCTCGCCCTCGACCCGCACCAGCATCGTGGCGCCGGCCAGCACGCCCAGCGCGTGCACGTAGGGACCCTGCTGCGCATCCTCGATGCCGGCAGCGCGAAGTGCGGCACGGACGTCGGGATGATCGGCCAGTGATTGCACCACCTCGAGGATGACGCGGTTTTTCAGGAACGACAGTTTGCGAGTTCCGAAGTGATACAGCAGCGCACCGAAGTTTTCAGGACGCACGGCGACCTGCGGGTGCAGCCGCCACGCGCGATGGAGATCGAAGTCGGTACGCCCCATGGCGGGGGCGCTCACGGTCAGTAGACCCCGCACATCCCGTCGATGGACACCTCTTCGATCAGCGTCTCGGTGACGAGCTCGGCGTCGTTGACGGTCTCGGTCTGCTGATGCGGCTCCATGAGCATTGCCTTTCATTCGGCTGGGGCTCGACAAGTGGCGTCGATGTGGTCAAGATCTCGGTCAGAATATGGCATCGAGTGCCGAAATGGAAGGGTGGAGTCGATGGCGCCGCAGCAGCAGCCACGGGTCGGCCGCCGTCGGTCCACCACGCCAGAACACATTTCCAGCGTTGCGATCGGACTGTTCGCCGAGCGCGGATTCTCCGAAGTGAGCGTCGACGACGTGGCCCAGGCGGCAGGCATCGCCCGCCGGAGTGTGTTTCGGTACTACGCGTCGAAGAACGCAATTCCATGGGGAGACTTCGACACTCACCTGCAGCACCTGAGCAGGCTACTGAGCGACGTCGACCCGGACATGCCACTCGGCGATGCGTTGCGGGCAGCGTTGCTGTCGTTCAACACATTCGACGAATCCGAAACTGCGCGACACCGGCAGCGGATGCGAGTGATCCTGCAAACTGCCGAGTTGCAAGCGTATTCGATGACGATGTATGCGGGATGGCGTGCGGTGATCGCAGATTTCGTGGCACATCGGACTCAGGTCGCGACCACCGACTTGGGGCCCCAGACAGTCGCCTGGATGATGCTCGGCGTGGCGCTGAGCGCCTACGAGCATTGGCTGGATGACGAATCGGTCTCGTTACCGCAAGCTTTGGGCTATGCCTTTGACCTGGTACAGGCCGGACTGAAGGATTTAGAGCCATGAGCCGACTGCTGCAGACCATCGAGTTACAGGGGCAGGTCTGCGCCGCCATGGGTTCGGCGATGTACGGCAACCTGCTGGCCCTGATAGGTTGCGATATCGAAGCCGACGGCATCTTCGCCAAGATCTTCGTCGGGCACGAAAACGATTCTGGTCGAATGGCTTTGCCGCTGCGACTGCTGGGCGGGTTGCACCGGTTGGCCCTCGACGGCAGCGCCCCGGCGCTGCGCCGCTGGTATCCCAGTGTCGGCGGCCAGTGGAACACCGAGTCGGCGTGGCCCGACATTCTGCAGGCCGCCTCCGACCACGCCGGGTACCTGCGCGCTGCCCTCGACCAGCCGCCGCAGACCAACGAGGTCGGCCGCTCCGCAGCCCTGGTCGGTGGTCTTCTCACACTGACCAGCCGATTCGGTTTGCCGGTTCGGCTTTTCGAGATCGGTTGCAGCGCCGGGCTGAATCTGCGTGCCGACCACTACCGCTATTGCCATCCGGCAGGCGCCTGGGGCCCGGCCGATTCGCCGGTGACCATCGACGACGCCTGGCTCGGTGACCTACCACCCACTGCCGACCTGACCATCGTCGAACGGCACGGATATGACATCGCGCCACTGGACGCCACCGCCAGCACCGGCGAGTTGACGTTGCTGAGCTATGTCTGGCCCGACCAGCAGGCTCGGCTGGACCGGCTGCGCGCCGCGATCAGCGTGGCCCGTCACGTGCCGGCGACGTTGCACCGCCGCAACGCCACCGCGGCGGTGGCTGGGCTCAATCTCGCCGACGGCGCGCTGACCGTGCTGTGGCATTCGATCATGTGGCAATACCTTTCGTTGCCAGAGCAATCGACCATCGAGGCCACCGTCGAGAAGATCGGAGCGCGAGCCACACCCGCGTCGCCGTTCGCGCACCTGACGCTGGAACCGCGCCGGCGGGCGCCCGGGGCCGGCATCGAGTTCGTGGTGGGTGTCCGCTGCTGGCCCGGCGGTGATGACCGACTGCTCGCCGCTTGTTCGCCGCACGGCCCGCCGGTCAGGTGGGAATAGCGACACCGCCGATCGAGCATCACGTTCTCGCTTGTTCCGACCGCCCGTTGGGCTCTGGACGTTCTTGTCGGGGCGGATCCACGACGGATATCGGGTTGGCTCGGCGCGCGACAAGTCGACGTTCGGCCGTGTCGGTCAGCCCAGCACTTCGGAAATCGCCGCGGCGGCAGCGATTTTGGCTCGCGCCTTCATGACCTTGCCGGGCATGCCGGCACCCACGACACCGGCCACCGCACCGTCACGCTCGTAGTAGGCGAGGAACTTGCGGCCGTCGTCCTCGACGACGTGCACGGTGTCGGTGGCCGCGGGTTCGCCCAGGCACTGGATCTTGACGTCGTACTGATCGCTCCAGAAGTACGGGACGACCACACTGGGCGGCGCATCCTGGCCGAGCATTGCGGGCACGACGGCGCGGGCCTGCTCGGCGACGTTGCTCCAATGTTCCACGCGTACTTGGTGTCCGTTCGAATCTCGCCACGACGCGACGTCGCCGATTGCCCACACGTTCGGCGCGCTGGTGCGGCCGGCGGTGTCGCAGATGACACCGTTGTCCACCTCGATACCGCTGCCCGCCAACCAGTCCGTCGCCGGCCACGACCCGATGCCCACCACGACCAGGTCGGCGTTCACCTCGGTACCATCGGTCAACAGCACCGTCTCGACGTGCTTGTCACCGCGCACCTCGGCCACCCCGACAGCGGTACGCACGTCGACCCCCTCGTCACGATGCAGCCGGGCCACCAGTCCGCCGATCTGCGCACCGAGGACCGCCGCCAGGGGTGCGGGTTGCGGCTCGACCAGCACCACGTCGACGCCCAATCCACGCAGACTGGCCGCCACCTCGCAGCCGATGAATCCGGCGCCGACCACCACGGCGCGCCGCGCTTCCGACGCATGCCGGCGCAGAGCGAGACTGTCGTCGAAGGAGCGCAGTACCCGGATGCCCTCGAGGTCGGGGAAAGCCGGAATGCGCCGTGGCACCAGGCCGGTGGCGATGACGAGCTGGTCGTAGCCGAGCGTCGACCCGTCGTCGAGCGTCACGATCTGCGCCTCGGTGTCGACACCGATGGCGGCCGCGCCCAGTCGCAAGGTGATGTTGCGCTCGTCGTAGAACTCTTGTGGTTTGAGCGTCACGTCGTCGACTTCGCTGCGCAGCACCTCTTTGGACAGCGGGGGCCGGTCGTAGGGCAGGTGCACCTCGTCACCGACGATGGTGATCGGACCGGTGAAGTCGGCCCGGCGTAATTGCTCGGCGGTCCGGGTCGCGGCAAGTCCTCCGCCGACGATCAGAATTCCGTTGTCGCCAGGGCTGGTGGTCATTTGGAGTTCATACACGACTGCGGTGGCGAGGAATTGCTCACCCCTGCGCACGTGACCGGTCGATCAGGTTCGACAGCACGACGATGCTCTCACTGCGTTCAACGGCAGCGCTGGTACGAATCCGCTCCAAGGCGTCCTCGAGATGCGCCATGTCGCGAGCCAGCACCCGCAGGATGGCGTCGGCGGTTCCGGTTACCGTTGCGGCGCTGACAACTTCGGGGATGTCGACCCAGGCGCGACGCAATTCGCTCGGGGAGATTCGGCCGTGGCAGAACACCTGGACGTAGGCTTCGGTTTTCCAGCCCACCGCATTGCGGTCGACGACGGTGGTGAATCCGCGGATCACTCCGCGCTCCAGCATCCGGTCGACGCGTCGCTTGACCGCCGGCGGCGACAGTCGCACCCGCTCGCCGATTTCGGCGAATGTCGCCCGCGCGTGCTGAGCCAATTCGGCCAGAATCTGCTCGTCGATGTCGTCCAACCGGTCCATCACCCCTCCAGGTATAACAAATCACCGTATTATGCCATTTGGCGCAATAAAAGCGTTGTGTATACGCAATGACGGGCGATGAGTTGTGCGACAGGATCCCATACCGTGGAACTATGACGACCTTCGCGGATTCCGGGACCGAAACCAGGCGTCACTGCGTCGAACGCAGGGCCACCGTCCGGCGCTACGTGATGACACCGCCGCGGTTCTTCGCGGTCGATTACGCGATCAACCCCTGGATGGACACCACAACCCCGGTCGACGCGGCCACCGCCTTGGCTCAGTGGCAGCATCTGCACGACCTGTACCGTCGGCTCGGACACACCGTCGATCTGGTGGATCCGGTACCCGGTCTGCCGGACATGGTCTTCGCCGCCAACGGCGGGTTGATCATCGACGACACGGCGGCAGTTGCGCGCTTCAAATACGCGGAGCGCAAACAGGAGTCAGTTGCCTACGCTGCGTGGCTGGCAGCGCACGGTTACCCGCCTCGCCAGACTCGCCACACCAACGAAGGCCAAGGAGACCTGCTGCCGATCGGCGGCGACATCCTGGCCGGATACGGTTTCCGCACCGACCTGCGGGCCCACGGCGAAATCGCCGGGATCTTCAACCGGCGGGTCATCAGCCTGGAATTGATCGATCCGCGCTTCTACCACCTCGACACCGCCCTGACCGTGCTGGACGACACCACCATCGCCTACTACCCGCCCGCGTTCAGCTATGTCTCTCGGGCGCACTTGGAGACACTGTTCCCCAACGCAATCCTGGTGGACACCGACGACGCATACGCATTCGGTCTCAATGCCGTCTCGGACGGCCACCACGTCATACACCCGGCCGCGGCCGGCGGCTTCGCGCGGCAATTGGCCGCCGCAGGCTTCGAACCTATCGGTGTCGAGATGCCCGAGCTGCTCAAGGGCGGTGGCTCAGTCAAATGCTGCACGCTGGAGGTGTATTCGTGACACGCGCCGGCGACGATTCGCAGCGCCGCGATGAGAAGGGGCCCGGCCAATGACAACGGTGCACCCCGCCATCGGCCGCGGTGCGCTGACCGAGTCAGCAATCGCGATCGACCAGCGCTCATGCGCGCACAACTATGCGCCACTGCCGGTGGTGGCCGCCGGCGCCCAGGGGTGTTGGATCACCGACGTCGAAGGACACCGCTACCTGGACTGCCTCGCCGCGTATTCGGCGGTGAACTTCGGACACCGCAACCCGGAGATCACCGCGACCGCGCACGCCCAGCTCGACGTCGTCACACTGGTCAGTCGCGCCTTTCACGCCGAACCCCTGGGCCCGTTCTGCGCGGCGCTGGCGACGTTGTGCGGCAAAGACATGGTGCTGCCGATGAACAGCGGGGCCGAGGCGGTCGAGAGCGCGCTCAAGGTGGCCCGCAAATGGGGCGCAGACGTCAAGGGCGCAGCCGCCGACCGAGCCAATATCGTCGTTGCCGACAACAACTTTCACGGCCGGACCATCAGCATTGTCAGCTTCTCGTCGGATCCGGCGGCGCGCACCGGCTTCGGGCCGTTCACCCCGGGCTTTCGTTCGGTGCCGTTCGGGGATGTCGACGCGCTGGCCGACGCGATCGACGAGCACACCGTCGCCGTCCTACTGGAGCCCATCCAAGGCGAGGCCGGCGTGATCGTGCCACCGGATCACTACCTACCCGCGGTGCGTGAAATCTGCACGGCCCGAGACGTTCTCATGATCGCCGACGAGATCCAGTCCGGCCTGGCCCGCACCGGACGCACATTCGCCTGCGACCACTGGAATGTGGTGCCCGACATCTACTTGCTCGGTAAGGCATTGGGCGGCGGCGTGGTACCGCTGTCGGCCGTGGTGGCCGACCGCGACATTCTCGGGGTGCTGCATCCCGGCGAGCACGGCTCGACGTTCGGGGGCAATCCGTTTGCCGCCGCGATTGGCCACACCGTGGTGTCGATGCTGACGCGCGGCGAGTACCAGGAACGCGCAACCCGACTGGGCACGCGGCTGCATTGGCGGCTGCGAGCCTTGATCGGCCACGGCGTGCTGGCGGTGCACGGACGTGGGTTGTGGGCCGGTGTCGACATCGACCCGGCACTCGGAACCGGCAAGCAGTTGAGCCTGCGACTGGCCGAGCGCGGCGTCCTGGTCAAGGACACCCACGGGTCGACGATACGCATCGCACCGCCGCTGGTGATCAAAGCCGACGAAATCGATTGGGCGGTCGACCGATTCGCCGAGACGCTGATCGAGATGGCCGGCTAGTACTTCAGCACGCCCTTGTCGACCGGGATCTGCGCTCCGGTCAGCGTGGCCGAGCCGTCGCCGGCCAGCCACGCCACCACGTCGGAGACTTCGCTCGCAGCCATGAAACCTTTGGGCTGCAGTGGCATTGGGCCGAAGCTGTGGATGTAATGGGGATGCGTTCCGAACACCTGCATCATCAGGTCCGGTTCGACCATCGGCGTGTCGATCGAGTACGGGTGGATGGAATTGACCCGGATGCCGAACTCGGCGAGTTCGATGGCCAACGAGTTGGTCAACCCGACGAGGCCGTGCTTGGACGCCGAGTAGTGCCCGTTACCCGGCGTGGCCTTCAGCCCGGCCGACGAGCTGACCACGACGATGGAGCCGCCGTTGCCGGCTTGGATCATCGCGGGAATCGCCGCGCGCACCGTGTGGAAGGTGCCGGTCAGGTTGACCCCGATGATGGAGTCCCACTGCTCGTCGGTGAGCTCCCACACCCGCCCCCAGCTGAGCACACCCGCGTTGGCGATCAGGACGTCGAGGCGGCCGAATTGCTCGACGCCGTCGGCCACCAACTGCCGCACCGCCGCGTCGTCGCGAATATCGACCGCGCGCGCCAATATCTTTCGACCTTCCGCTTCCACCGCCCGGACGGTCTCGGCCAAGTCCTCGACAGTGGCGGCGGGGTAGCTGATGCTGGCAGACACCGGCGCGCAGATGTCCAGGGCGATGATGTCGGCGCCCTCGCGCGCCAACCGGGCAGCGTGCGCCCGCCCCTGGCCGCGCGCGGCACCGGTGATGAAGGCCACCCGTCCCTGCAAAGTTCCTGACACGACCGCCCCTTTCGCCGACTGTCGATCAGGCTAGCAGCGAAACTGGAACGTGTTCTAATCGCGGGCCGAAGAGCAGGGGTCGGCACCGGTACGTCCTCAAACGCAGAACGGCGCCCACCTTTCCAGGTGAGCGCCGCTGTGCCGTGAAACCTACTTGATGATCTTGGTGACCCGGCCGGCGCCGACGGTACGGCCACCTTCACGGATCGCGAACCGCAGACCGTCGTCCATGGCGACGGGCTGGATCAGCTTGACCGAGATCTCGGTGTTGTCACCGGGCATCACCATCTCGGTGCCCTCCGGCAGCGTCACCACACCGGTCACGTCGGTGGTGCGGAAGTAGAACTGCGGGCGGTAGTTGTTGAAGAACGGCGTGTGCCGGCCGCCCTCGTCCTTGGACAGGATGTAGACGTTGCCCTCGAAGTCGGTGTGCGGCGTGGTGGTACCGGGCTTCACGACGACCTGGCCGCGCTCGACATCCTCACGCTTGATACCGCGCAGCAGCAGACCGACGTTGTCGCCGGCCTGGCCCTGGTCGAGCAGCTTGCGGAACATCTCGACACCGGTGACCGTGGTCTTGGTGCTGGTCGGCTTGATGCCAACGATTTCGACTTCCTCGTTGACGTTGATCACGCCACGCTCGACACGGCCGGTGACCACGGTGCCACGACCGGTGATGGTGAAGACATCCTCGACCGGCATCAGGAACGGCAGCTCGGTCTCGCGGACCGGGTCCGGAATCGACTCGTCGACGGCGTCCATCAGCTCCTCGACGGACTTGACCCACTTCTCGTCGCCCTCGAGTGCCTTCAGTGCCGACACCTTGATGACCGGGGCGTCCTCGTCGAACTCCTGGGCGGCCAGCAGCTCGCGGACCTCGAGCTCGACAAGCTCCAGCAGCTCCTCGTCATCGACCATGTCGGCCTTGTTCAGCGCGACCAGAATGTAGGGCACGCCGACCTGACGGGCCAGCAGCACGTGCTCGCGGGTCTGCGGCATCGGGCCGTCGGTCGCGGCGACCACCAGGATCGCGCCGTCCATCTGGGCGGCGCCGGTGATCATGTTCTTGATGTAGTCCGCGTGACCCGGGGCGTCGACGTGCGCGTAGTGCCGCTTCTCGGTCTGGTACTCCACGTGGGAGATGTTGATCGTGATACCGCGCTGACGCTCTTCGGGCGCGTTGTCGATCTGATCGAACGCACGCGACTCGTTGAGGGTCGGGTACTTGTCATGCAGAACTTTGGTGATAGCCGCGGTCAACGTGGTCTTTCCGTGGTCAACGTGACCGATGGTCCCGATGTTGACGTGCGGCTTCGTCCGCTCGAACTTCGCCTTCGCCACTTCTGTGTCCTCCTGGACTAGTTGGTGCTCGTTACTGGATCTGTTTGTGCTTGTAGGAGTGTTGTTATTTCCGTCGTGCCGCGGTCGTGACCGGGCAAGATTACTCCGCGGCGAATGTCACACTCACTCGCCGGTCGCCTTCGCGATGATCTCCTTCGACACGTTCGCCGGAACTTCGGCGTAGGAGTCGAAGACCATGGAGTAGTTCGCCCGGCCCTGGGTCTTCGACCGTAGGTCGCCGACGTAGCCGAACATCTCCGACAGCGGCACGTGGGCTTTGACCACACGCGCACCGCTGCGTTCCTCCATGGCCTGGATCTGGCCACGGCGGGAGTTCAGGTCGCCGATCACATCACCCATGTAGTCCTCGGGCGTGGTGACCTCGACAGCCATGATGGGCTCCAGGATGACCGGCTGGGCTTGCGCCGCAGCCTTTTTCATCACCTGCGAACCGGCGATCTTGAACGCCATCTCCGAGGAGTCGACGTCGTGGTAGGCGCCGTCGAGCAGCGTCAGCTTCACGTTCACCAGCGGGTAGCCGGCCAACACGCCGTACTGCATGGCATCCTGTGCGCCGGCGTCCACCGACGGGATGTACTCCCGAGGGATGCGGCCACCGGTGACCTTGTTCTCGAACTCGTAGGTCGCGCCGTCTTCGCCGGTGAACGGCTCGAGGCTGACGAGGACCTTCGCGAACTGGCCCGAGCCACCGGTCTGCTTCTTGTGGGTGAACTCGACCTTGTCGACCATGCGCTTGATGGTCTCCTTGTAGGCGACCTGCGGCTTGCCGACGTTGGCCTCGACCTTGAACTCACGGCGCATCCGGTCCACCAGGATGTCCAGGTGCAACTCGCCCATGCCACCGATCACGGTCTGGCCGGTCTCGTTGTCCTGGTGCACCTTGAAGGTGGGGTCCTCTTCGGCGAGCTTCTGGATCGACAGGCTCAACTTCTCCTGGTCGCTCTTGGTCTTGGGCTCGATCGCCACCTCGATGACCGGGTCCGGGAACGTCATCGACTCCAGCACGACCTGGTTGTTCGGGTCGCACAGGGTGTCACCGGTGGTGGTGTCCTTCAGCCCGATCACCGCGTAGATGTGGCCCGCCGAAGCGGTCTCCACCGGGTTCTCCTTGTTGGAGTGCATCTGGAACAGCTTGCCCAGCCGCTCCTTCTTGCCCTTGGTGGCGTTGATGACCTGGCTACCGGAGTCGACCTTGCCCGAGTACACCCGGACGTAGGTCAGCTTGCCGAAGAACGGGTGGGTGGCGACCTTGAACGCCAGCGCCGAGAACGGCTCGTCGGTCGACGGCTTACGGGTGATCTGCACGTCTTCCTTGCCGGGGGCGTGGCCCACGGCGGGCGGCACGTCCAGCGGCGACGGCAGGTAGTCGATGACCGCGTCCAGCATCGGCTGCACACCCTTGTTCTTGAACGCGCTACCACACAGCACCAGGTAGGCCTCGGAGCTGATGGTGAGCTTGCGCAGGGCGCCCTTGATCTCGGCGGTCGTCAGTTCCTCGCCGCCGAAGTGCTTCTCCAGCAGCGTTTCGTCGGTCTCCGCAACAGCCTCGAGCAGCTTGTTGCGGTACTCGTCGGCCTTCTCCTGCAGTTCGGCCGGGATGTCGATGGTCTCGTAGGTCTCGCCGAGCTTCGTCTCGCCCCGCCACACCTTGGCCTTCATCTCGACCAGGTCGACGATGCCCTCGAAGTCGCCCTCGGAGCCGACGGGCAGCTGGATCGGAATGACGTTGGCGCCGAGGCGGTCCTCCATGGTCTTCACCGAGAAGTAGAAATCGGCGCCGATCTTGTCCATCTTGTTGACGAAGCAGATCCGCGGGACGTCGTACTTGTCGGCTTGGCGCCAGACCTGCTCGGACTGCGGCTCGACACCTTCCTTGCCGTCGAACACCGCAACGGCGCCGTCCAGCACGCGCAGGCTGCGCTCCACCTCGACGGTGAAGTCGACGTGCCCGGGGGTGTCGATGATGTTGATCTGGTTGTCGTTCCAGAAGCAGGTGGTGGCCGCGGAGGTGATGGTGATCCCGCGCTCCTGCTCCTGCTCCATCCAGTCCATGGTGGCGGCGCCGTCGTGCACCTCACCGATCTTGTAGCTGATACCGGTGTAGTAGAGGATGCGCTCGGTCGTCGTCGTCTTGCCGGCGTCGATGTGCGCCATGATGCCGATGTTGCGGACCTTGGTCAGGTCGGTCAGCACGTCCTTCTGTGCCACAGAAGTCTTCCCACTCTTTCGATTACTCGGTTGGTTCCCGGTCTCAGCGCCCCGGCTACTTCGCCTTTACAGCCGGGCCCGCCTCTACCAGCGGTAGTGCGCAAATGCGCGGTTTGCCTCGGCCATCTTGTGGGTGTCCTCGCGTCGCTTGACGGCGGCACCCAGGCCGTTGCTGGCATCCAGGATCTCGTTCGCCAGACGCTCGATCATGGTCTTCTCCCGACGCTGCTTGGAGAAGCTGACCAGCCAACGCAGGGCCAGCGTCACCGAGCGCTCCGGACGAACCTCCACCGGCACCTGGTAGGTGGCACCACCGACACGACGGCTACGCACCTCGAGGGCGGGCTTGACGTTGTCCATGGCGCGCTTGAGCGTGACCACCGGGTCGGTGCCGGTCTTGTCGCGAGCCTGTTCCAGCGCACCGTAGACAATGCGTTCGGCCAGCGATTTCTTGCCGTCCAGCAGGACTTTGTTGACCAACTGGGTAACCAGCTGCGACCCGTAGACCGGGTCGTTGACGAGCGGACGCTTAGGCGCGGGCCCCTTGCGCGGCATTAGCTCTTCTCCTTCTTGGCGCCGTAACGGCTGCGAGCCTGCTTGCGGTTCTTGACGCCCTGGGTGTCCAGCGAGCCGCGAATGATCTTGTACCGCACACCCGGCAGGTCCTTCACCCGACCGCCACGCACCAGCACCATCGAGTGCTCCTGCAGGTTGTGACCCTCACCCGGGATGTAGGCGGTGACCTCGATCCCGGTGGTCAGCTTGACGCGCGCGACCTTACGAAGCGCCGAGTTCGGCTTCTTCGGGGTCGTGGTGTACACGCGGGTACAGACCCCGCGGCGCTGCGGGCTGCCCTTGAGGGCCGCGGTCTTGACCTTGGCGACCTTGTCGCGGCGACCCTTGCGGACCAGCTGCTGAATGGTTGGCATCTACCGGCTTCCTACTTCTTCGTTCACTTGCTGTCTGATTCTGCTGCTTCTAAGTCTCTGTAGTTCAGTTACGCCCTTTCGCGGTCCCCCGCGTCCGGGTGTGTCGCACGCGCCCGCGGCGGAATCCATCCGTTGCGTAGTTGGCATGCGAATTGGCCCGGCGTGCGCGTCTTAGGTAAAGCGCCTAAAACCGCCAGGCACGAGCCATCACAATACCCGCCGCTGGCAAGGCAGGTCAAAGCGACGACGTCGACCTCCGATAGTCCAACCTACCGCGCGACGTCAGGGAGCGTCGCGGGCGCCGGACCCGCTCCGCAACTCCATGCCGGCGGCCAGCCGCAGGACCATGTCCGAGAACACCGTATCGGTGTCGATATCGTCCATCACGCCGGTCATCTCCAGCAGCACGAATCCGTGCATCGCCGACCAGAATTCGAGCGACGCATAGAAGGCTTGCTCGAGGTCGAGACCGTAGGACGACAGCACCGCGATCACCGGCGTCGCGGCAGCCCGGGTCGCGGCGGTGTACTCGGGATCGTCGCCGCCGCCCAGCGGCATCCGGGTGAAGGCCGAATAACGGCCGGGGTGGTGATGCGCGTAGCTGCGGTAGGCGCTGGCCATCATCAACACGGCGTCGTCGCGCGCACGGCCCTCGCCGACCCGGTTGAGCATCCCGATGATGTCGTCGATGACCCTGATCCGAACCGTGCGGCGCAGATCCTCCAGGCTGTCGACATGGTTGTACAACGACGGGCCTTTGGTCCCGAGCTGCGTCGCCAGCGCGTTGATGGTCAGGGCGTCCCAACCCTCGCGGTCCAGGAAGGTGAGCGCGGCGTTGACGATGGCCTCGCGGCTCAGCCTGGCCCCGCGGGCTCCGGGCCTCGCCCCGGTGCCCGAGCGACCGGGCGCTGACTCAGGCTCAGCTGGCATGGCGGTCGCCCTTCGGTTGCGTTGACGACGGAATCTAGTTACGGGTCCCCGGAACGAAGAACTCTAGTCTGCCGGTGACGCGAGCACGTAGGCTCTTGCCCAGCAGATCGCGCCATGGCGAGAGGAACCCGCGATGCAATGGTCGACCCCTTTTCGCGTCCTGGCGGCCGCCGCCATCATGATCGCCGTCAGCTCCGCCGCCGGTGCGCCGAGCGGGCACGCCAAGAACGGCGACACCCACATCACCGGCGAGGGAGTCGAGGAGACGGTCGACTGTAACGGCGCCACGCTGCTGGTAGACGGCACCAGGAACACCGTCAACGCCCTGGGGACGTGTTGGGCGGTATCGGTGATGGGCTCGGGCCATACGGTCGTCGCCGACAACGTCGTTCACGACATCACCGTGTACGGGTCCAACGAGTCGGTCTTCTTCAAGAACGGCGACCCGGTCGTCTGGGACCGCGGTCGCGAACTCGGCATGACCAATCGCATCAGCCACGTGGGGAGTTAGTAGTATGCGCCCGAACAACTCTCGACGACTGACCGGGGTCGCGCTGTTGGCGGTGGCGGCGCTCGGGCTGGCCGGCTGTGGGCACAGCGGTAACAACGGCGCGGTTCCCTCTGCCGGCTCGTCGTCGGCGCCGGCTCCGTCGACCAGCAGCACCGGCGCCCAGTTCGACATCGGCAACACGATCAACTACGTATCCACCGGTACGACAACCACTCTCGACTGCGGCGACGGCAAATCGCTCAACGTGGGCGGGTTCAACAACACGCTGACGGTCACAGGCACCTGCGGCACGGTGAGCGTCGGCGGCGGTGACAACAAGATCACCATCGACAAGATCGACAAGAGCGTCAACGTGGTCGGCTCCCACAACGCGATCACCTACAAGAACGGCGAGCCCAAGGTCGAGAACCTGGGCGGCGGCAACACCATCAACAAAGCCGGTTAGCTGCTAAGCGGCAATGCCTTTCGACATTCTCATCAGCGGTGGCGGTATCGCCGGACCGAGCTTGGCCTACTGGCTCACCAGGCACGGCCACGACGTGACGATCGTCGAGCAGGCTCGGGAATTGCGCACCGGCGGGCAGGCCGTCGACTTTCGCGGTCCCGCGCTCACGGTGCTCGAAAGGATGAGTCTGCTCGACAAGGTGAAGGCGGGAGCCACCAGCATGGGCTCGCTCGCACTCGTCGGCTGATGGAGCCCTACGTCGCGCGGTGTCAGAAGAGCGCCGTCGACGCGTTGAATGCCGAGCGCTTCGCGACGGGCCGTCTCGCCCCGCTGCGCAACATCGCTCTGCGGATGCTGCGCATCCCGGTGGTCAGCAAGCTGGTGGCCCGGCAGTCGCTGGCGGTCGCGCGGTCGTTCACGCTGCCGAATTACTGAGCCTTGCCGCCGTGACGTCCCGCGCCGGCGGCGAACCGCCCCGCACCTTCGTTGGCTTCGGCGGCCACTCGCGAAATGCTGTTGAATTCGTAGTCCAGCGCCTCGGATTCGGGCAGGCCCCATTGATTCAGCGCCGACAGCCGGTCCGACCGCAGGCATTGCTGCGGCAGCGCGGCCAGCTCGGCAGCCAACTGCTCGGCGGCTTGGCGCGCCTGACCCTTGGACACAACACGATTGGCCAGCCCGATCGCCAGCGCTTCGGTCGCGTCGACCGCGCGGCCGGTGAGGATCATGTCCATCGCGCGACTCTGCCCGATCAGCCGTGGCAGCCGGATCGTGCCGCCGTCGATCAGGGGTACGCCCCACCGTCGGCAGAAGACCCCGAACACGGCGTCCTCCTCGACGACGCGCAGGTCGCACCAGATCGCCAGCTCCAGACCACCGGCCACCGCGTAGCCACTGACCGCGGCAATAACCGGCTTGGACAACACCATTCGACTCGGCCCCATCGGTCCGGGGCCGGTCCGGTGCACCGCGTTGGCGTCGGGTGTGCCGAATGCTTTCAAATCCGCTCCAGCACAGAAGGTTCCGTGGTCTCCCCACAGTACCGCTACCGATGCGGACTCGTCGCGGTCGAACTCGTCGAACGCCGCGTACAGAGCGGCCGCGGTGGGTCTGTTGACGGCGTTGCGGGCCTCGGGCCGGTTCAGAATGATGGTGGTCACCGGGCCGCGTCGTTCTACCCGTACCGGATCGCTCATGTCGCCTCCACCAGTCGGATGTCGTCGCGCCGCGCGAGCAGTTCGGCGGCGAAGTCGTGGTAAGCGGCACGCAGTGGCGTGCCCGGCCATGTCGAAGGCAGCAACTCGTCGGGCAGCACCGGATCGGTCAGTAGGTGGCGCACCATCCCGGCGGCTGTCACGAACCGGTCGGGCACGTCGGTCGCACCGGCCATGTCGTCAAGGAGTCGCTGGCCGGTGTGCACCCAAGCCGGCAGGTCCCACAGCTGACCGGCCAGCTCGGCAGGGTCCTCGTCGTGAGCCTGCATGATCCGCACCCGCTCGCGGATATCAGCGTCCAGCTCAACCTCGAGATTGTCCGGCCGCAACCAGACGCCTTCGCGTAGCTCGCCGAAACGCTTGTGGCGCAGCGTAGTCCGTAGGGCTGCCCGGGTGCGGGCAGCAGTCCCGACGCTGGTCACGATCAATGTCGTCCAGCCCCCGTGCCACGGCCTCAGCTGGGGCCGCATCGAATCGTCCTGCCGGCGCTGGCGGGCCAGTAGCCGATCGGAGAGCCGGTAACCGTCGGCGGAACGAACCAGGTCACCGGCGCTGACCATACGGGTCAACGCCACCCGCAGCGTGGCTTCCTTGATGCCGAAGTCACTGGTGAGCCGGATCAGCTCGGCCGCACTCGCCCACGCCGGGTGGGCACCGAGCATCACGCTCAGCACCACCGACCGGGCGGGCATGCGGGCCAACGATTTCGGCATGGCGCGAACCCGTCAGACCCCGGAAGCTCGGCGGCCGTAGTCGCCGAACGGTTCGTCGCGGTGCTTGACCGCCTCGCGGAAGCCGTGCTCGACCGCACCGGCCACGAACGCGTGCCCCTCGGGTGTGTGCCGGGCGACGCCGTCGAACACCGTGCTGACCATCCTGCTGGTGGCCACACCCTGTTGCAGCAGAGCAGAATTGAGTGCGAGCTTGACCATGATCAGCTGGTTCACCGGGACGGCCGCGATCCGCTCCACCAGACGCTCGGTGCGCTCGTCAAGGTCTTTCGGATCGGGCGCCTCGACAGCCAGCCCCCATTCGGCGGCTTGCCTGCCGGTAATGCAATCTCCGGTCAGCAGAAGCCGTTTCGCCCGCTGGTCGCCCAGCCGGTGGGCCCACATGCCGGCCGCCGGCACACCCCAGACGCGGGTAGGCGGATAGCCGATCTTGGCATCCGAGGCGGCGATCACCTGATCGGCGTGCAGGGCGATGTCGGTGCCGCCGGCCACGCAGTAGCCGTGGATCTTGACTACCGTGGGCTTGTCGGCGTGCAACAGGCTGGAGAAGCCGCGCACGAAGCGGCTCATCATCTGGTAGTCGATCATCGGGTCCCACGGCTGATCCGGTAAATGGTTGACGCCTTGGGTCTTACCGTCGAGCACGGTGCCGTGATAGGCGCCGGTTCCGCCCGCCGACCCGGTGCGGTCCGCGTAGGCGCTCAGGTCGAAACCCGCGCAGAATCCTTCACCGCGACCCGACACCAGGATGACGTGCACGGCCGGGTCCAGATCGGCGCGTTCGACCAGAGCCGAGAGTTCCAGTGGGGTGTCGGCGATGATCGCGTTGCCCTTGTCGGGCCGGTTGAAGGTGATGCGCGCAACCCGATCGGTGACCTCGTAGGTCATCGTCTTCAAGTTGTCGAAGTCAACCGGTCTGATCGCGTGTGTCATTGGCGCCACTTTCCCCCGCAAGCGGGAGGTGCCCCCACCCCGCCGCTAGCCGTTGACCTGTCGTCGGCGCGTGTCATCCCTTTACTAGAGCACGCTCGATGATCGGCGCGAGATCCAACCCGGCAGGCATGGTTCCGAACGCGCCGCCCCACCGGCCTTCCAGTCGGGTGGCCAGGAACGCCTCGGCAACGGCCGGATGCCCGTGCCGCACCAGCAACGAACCCTGCAGCGCCAGGCAGATGTCTTCGGCGACCTTGCGGGCCCGGTACTGAATCGTCGCCAGGTCGTCTAGCTGTGGGCGCAGTTGGGCGACGTGGCGATCCAACCGGACGTCTCCCCCGGCGCTCTTGCCCAGTTCGTCGAACAGCACCTCGACGCATTCCGGACGAGTTGCCATGGCACGCAACGTATCCAGTGCGCTCACATTGCCCGAGCCTTCCCAGATACCCATCAGCGGGGCCTCGCGGTACAGCCGCGGCATGCCTGATTCCTCGACGTATCCGTTGCCGCCCAAACATTCCATGGCTTCGGCCGCATGCGGTGTCGCCCGCTTGCACACCCAGTACTTGCTGGCGGCCAAGCCGATCCGACGCAGCAGGGTCTCGGTCTCGTCGCCGCGCACCGCGTTGTCGGTGGCACCGGCCATCCGCATCGCAACCATGGTGGCGGCCTCAGCCTCGACGGCAAGGTCGGCCAGCACGTTGCGCATCAACGGCTGGTCGATCAGGTACTCGCCAAATGCCTTGCGGTGCTGGGCATGGTGCACGGCTTGAGTGAGTCCGGTTCGCATGCTGGTGGCGCTGCCCAACGTGCAGTCCAGCCGGGTGAGGTTGACCATCTCGATGATGGTCGGCACGCCGCGGCCTTCCTCGCCGACCAGCCACGCGGTGGCGCCGTCATACTCGACCTCGCTGGACGCGTTGGCGTTGTTGCCGAGTTTGTCCTTGAGGCGCTGCAACCGCATCCGGTTGAGGCTGCCGTCGGGCAGAACCCGGGGCAACAAGAAACAGGACAGCCCACCCGGCGCCTGGGCGAGCACCAGGAAGATGTCGCACATCGGCGCCGAGGTGAACCACTTGTGACCGGTCAGCGAGTAGGTGCCGTCACCGTTGGGGGCCGCCTCGGTGGTGCCGGCACGGACGTCGGAGCCGCCCTGCTTCTCGGTCATCGACATGCCTGCGGTGATACCGGCTTTTGTTGTGGCGAGCTTCATTTCGGGGTCGTACTGGCGGTTGGTGAGCAGCGGCTCGTAGACGGCCGAGAGCTCAGCGTTGAAGCGCAGCGCCGGGACGACGGCATAGGTCATCGAGATCGGGCACATGTGGCCGGGTTCTGCGGTCCACACGCTGGTCTTGGCTGCGCGCACCACGTGCGAGCCGGGGCGGTCGTCGGCCCAGGGTGCCGCATGCAGTCCGTGCTCGACCGCCACGGCCATCAGCTGGTGGTAGGCCGGGTCGTATTCGACCTCGTCGATCCGGTTGCCGTAGCGGTCGTGGGTGCGCAGGATCGGCCGGTTGCGCTGGGCCAGCTCGCCCCAGCGCTGGGTCTGCCGGGCGCCGGAGATCGCCCCGACTGCGGTCACCTCGTCCAGGCCCCACTGCCCGCCCTCGCGGATCAGCGCCTCGACGAGCACCGGAGATGATGCTGGGTTGTGCTCCTCCAACGGCGGCACCTGGTTACTGACGACATGGGTATCTGGCATGGCACCCATATTACAGTTTGTCTACAACTGCACAAGAGGTGTAATGGTCATTGGCGGTGGGCGGCGAAGAACGCCCAGAGCTTGGCGGTGGCGAAGCCGGGCCACTGGTGCCCGCCGTCAGCGACGGTGACCAGCGCGACGCCGCGTCCGTCTGCGCATTCGGCGGTCGAGGTGGTGACCTGGCCGTCGGTGGTCTCGGTGGCCGGCCGGCATTGATCGACCTTGCGCCACAACGCATTCAACTCCGGTACCGCCGGACCGTCGATGTGCGCCAAACCGCGGCCGCGGCCGCCGCCGTAGGGAATGTTCGGATCGGCAGTGCCGTGAACAGCCATCACCGAGATGGGGTGTGGCGACGTGCACTGGTCCAGTTGGGTGCCGGCCACCGGCCCGATCGCCGCGAACAGTGTGGTGTCGCAGGCCAGCGTGTACGACATGATGCCGCCGTTGCTCATGCCGGTGGCGTACACCCGCGCGGGATCGGTGCCGATGTGTTTGGCGACGTCGGCGACGACCGCGCTGATGAATGCGACGTCGTCGATGTGTTCACGGGCCGGTTTGCCGCAGCAGCCGCCGCCGTTGACGTTCCACGCCCGCTTCACACCGTCGGGGTAGACCGCGACGAATTTGGCCGAATCGGCCAATTGGTCCCACCCATAGCTTCTTTCAGCTTGCTCGGCGTTACCGAAGCCGCCGTGCAGCACCACCACCAGGCTCGCCGATGCAGGCAGGCCGGCGGGCTTGTGCAACCGATAGGCCCGATCCTTACCGTCGACGCTGATGGTGTGGATGCTGGCGCCGACGACAAAGCCCGACGGTGGCTTGGGGTGCAGAACCGAACACCCCGCGAGAACGAGCACGACGCCCAGCAGCATCGCGATCCGATGGCGCATGTCAGGCGCCCGTCTTCTCCCGCAGGAAAGCGATGTCGTCTTTACGGCCCGCTTCGGCCGTCTCGCAGATCACCGGCGCATCGGCGGCCTTGACCACCGCGACCAGCAACTCCGGATCGATCTGTCCGGTGCCGAAATTCGCGTGCCGGTCGCGCCCCGATCCGGCCGAGTCCTTGGAGTCGTTGCAGTGCACCAGGTCGATCCGACCGGTGATGGCCCTGATCCGGTCGACCGCGTCGACAAGTCCCTCCCCCGCCGCCCAGGCGTGGCAGGTGTCCAGGCAGAACCCGGCGCCGGCCTCGCCGATGTGATCCCACAACCGGGCGATGGTGTCGAAGTGGCGCGCCATCGCGTGCTCACCACCGGCCGTATTCTCCAGGTAGACAGGGACTTTCGTCTCCAATTGGTCGAGCGCCTTGCGCCAGCGGACGAAGCCCTCGTCGAGGTCGTCGTCCTCGGTGACGTGTCCGCCGTGCACGATGACCGCGACGGCACCGATGTCGGCCGCAGCATCGCAGGTCTGCTGCAGGATCTTGCGCGACGGGATCCGCACCCGGTTGTTCGCCGAGGCGACGTTGATCAGGTACGGGGCGTGCACGTAGATGGGTAGTGCCGCTGCCCTGAGCGCCGCCGCGTCCGCACGCGGTTTCGGGGCCTTCCAGCTCTGCGGGTTACCGAGGAAGATCTGCACGACGTCGGCGTTCTCGGCGGCGGCGGTGGCCAGCGGATCCTGCGGGCTGATGTGTGAACCGATGAGCACGCGGCCAGTCTAGTGAGCACCGCCGGACAGCATCCTGCGAACGTACGGCTGGCCACACACTCGACGACAGCACGCTCGGCGCACGAAAAAGCCCCGGGCGAAACCCGGGGCTTTTTCGATCGTCGAACTACCGATAGTCCGAGTATCCGTAATCGTCCAGCGGAACCGCGGCCCCGGTGGCCTGGCCGAAGTCCGGGCTGTAGTACTGATCCTCGTAGGACGCGATCGTGTACGCCGCGGCCCGTGCCTCTTCGGTCGGCTGCACCTGGATGTTGCGGTACCGATTGATGCCGGTGCCGGCCGGGATCAGCTTTCCGATGATCACGTTCTCCTTCAGACCCTGCAGCTTGTCGCTGCGGCAGTTGATCGCCGCATCGGTCAGCACGCGAGTGGTCTCCTGGAACGACGCCGCGGACAGCCACGAGTCGGTGGCGAGGCTCGCCTTGGTGATACCCATCAGCACCGGGCGACCGGCCGCGGGCTCGTTGCCCTCGGCCACCACCCGACGGTTCTCCGCCTCGAAACTGGCACGCTCGATCAGCGAACCGGGCAGGAACTCCGTGGCACCCGAGTCGATGATGGTCACCCGGCGCAGCATCTGCCGGACGATCACCTCGATGTGCTTGTCGTGGATGGACACACCCTGTGCGCGGTAGACCTCCTGGACCTCCTTGGTCAGGTGGATCTGCACCTCGCGGGGGCCCTGCACGCGCAGCACCTCGTGCGGGTCGGCCGAACCTTCCATCAGCTGCTGGCCCACTTCGACGTGGTCGCCGTCGGCGAGCAGCCGCTCGGAACCGTCCTCGTGCTTGAACACCCGCAGACGCTGCCGCTTCGAGAGCTTCTCGTAGACAACCTCTTCGCCGCCGTCGTCGGGAACGATGGTGATCTTGTAGAAGCGCTCGCTGTCCTCCAGACGAACCCGTCCGGTGACGTCGGCGATCGGGGCCTTGCCGCGCGGCACCCGGGCCTCGAACAGCTCCTGCACCCGGGGCAGACCGCCGGTGATGTCCTCACCGACACCGCCCTGGTGGAAGGTACGCATGGTCAGCTGCGTGCCGGGCTCACCAATCGACTGCGCCGCAACGATACCGACGGCCTCGCCGATGTCGACCAGCTTGCCGGTGGCCATCGAGCGGCCGTAACAGCTGGCACACACGCCGGTACCGGTGGTGCAGGTCAGCACGGAGCGGACCTTGACCTGCGTGACGCCGGCGGCCAACAGCGCCTCGATCTGCGGGTCACCCAGGTCTTCGCCACGGGCGACGATGACGGTGCCCGACTCGTCGGTCGCGTCGGTGCCCAAAGTCCGCGCATAGGCCGAGGTTTCGATGTGCGGGTCACGGATCAACGTGCCGTCGGGCCCAACCTCGGCCAGCTCGACCAGGATGCCACGCTCGGTGCCACAGTCGGTCTCGCGAACGATGACGTCCTGGCTCACGTCGACCAGACGACGGGTCAGGTAGCCCGAGTCAGCGGTCCGAAGTGCGGTATCCGCCAGACCTTTTCGCGCGCCGTGGGTGTTGATGAAGTACTCCAACACGGTCAGGCCCTCACGGAACGACGACTTGATCGGCCGCGGGATGAACTCACCCTTCGGGTTGGTCACCAGGCCCTTCATGCCGGCCAGGGTCCGGGTCTGGGTGAAGTTACCGGTGGCGCCCGACTCGACGATCGTGATGATCGGGTTGTCGGCCGGGTAGTGCTCGCGCAGCGCCTCACCGACCTCGTCGGTGGCTTCCTTCCAGATCTCCACCAAGGCCTCGTTGCGTTCGTCGCGGTTCAACGCGCCACGCTGGAACTGCTTTTCGACCTTGTCGGCCCGTGCTTCATAGGCGTCGAGGATCTCGGCCTTGTTCGGCGGAACCAGCACGTCGGCCATCGAGACGGTGACACCCGATCGGGTGGCCCAGTGGAAGCCGGCATCCTTGAGCTTGTCGACGGTCTGCGCGACCACGATCATCGGGTAACGCTCGGCAAGGTCGTTGATGATCGCAGCCTGCACCTTCTTGTGCATCTGCTTGTCCACGAACGGGTATGCCAGCGGCAACAGCTCGTTGAAGATCACCCGGCCCAGCGTCGTCTCGGCAATCCAGGAATCGCCTGGCCGCCAACCGTTGTGACCGAACCGCTCCGTCTCGATCTCGACGGGCGGACGCAGCTGGGTCAGCCGGATCTTGATCTTGGCGCGCACGCTCAGAGCACCACGGTCCAACGCCATGATGGCTTCGGCCGGTGAGGAGTACACACCGGACTCCGGACGGTCCTTGGCGGCAGGCGTGTATTCGCCCTTGTCGCCCGGGATCTCGGTGGTCAGGAAGTACAACCCGGTCACCATGTCCAGTCGCGGCATGGCCAGCGGGCGACCCGAGGCCGGCGACAGGATGTTGTTACTCGACAGCATCAAGATGCGGGCCTCGGCCTGCGCCTCGGCGCTCAGCGGCAAGTGCACAGCCATCTGGTCGCCGTCGAAGTCGGCGTTGAAGGCCTCACACACCAACGGGTGCAGCTGAATAGCCTTACCCTCCACCAGCTGTGGCTCGAAGGCCTGGATGCCGAGGCGGTGCAGAGTCGGTGCACGGTTCAGCAGCACCGGGTGCTCGGCGATGACCTCTTCGAGGACATCCCACACCTGCGGACGCTGACGCTCCACCATCCGCTTGGCGCTCTTGATGTTCTGCGCGTGGTTGAGGTCCACCAATCGCTTCATCACAAACGGCTTGAACAGCTCGAGAGCCATCAGCTTGGGCAGACCACACTGGTGCAGCTTGAGCTGCGGGCCGACCACGATGACCGAACGGCCCGAGTAGTCGACACGCTTGCCGAGCAGGTTCTGCCGGAACCGACCCTGCTTGCCCTTCAACAGATCCGACAACGACTTGAGCGGACGGTTACCCGGCCCGGTGACCGGACGACCACGACGGCCGTTGTCGAACAACGCGTCGACCGACTCCTGCAGCATCCGCTTCTCGTTGTTGACGATGATCTCGGGCGCACCGAGGTCGATCAGCCTCTTGAGCCGGTTGTTGCGGTTGATCACGCGGCGGTACAGGTCGTTGAGGTCGGAGGTGGCGAAACGACCACCGTCGAGCTGAACCATCGGACGTAGTTCCGGCGGGATCACCGGGACGGCGTTGAGCACCATGCCCATCGGCGAGTTCCGGTTGGTCTGGAAGGCGGCAACCACCTTGAGCCGCTTCAGGGCGCGAAGCTTCTTCTGCCCCTTGCCGTTCTTGATGACGTCACGCAGTATCTCGGCCTCGGCATCGACGTCGAAGATCTCGATCAGCTTCTGGATCGACTCCGCGCCCATGGCGCCGGTGAAGTACTCGCCGTACCGGTCGACCAGCTCACGGTAGAGGTTCTCGTCGACGATCAGCTGCTTGGGAGCCAGTTTGGTGAAGGTGGTCCAGATCTCCTCGAGCCGGTCCAGCTCGCGCTGCGTCCGGTCGCGCAGCTGACGCATTTCACGCTCGCCACCGTCGCGAACCTTGCGCCGCGCATCAGCTTTCGCGCCTTCGGCCTCCAACTCGGCCAGGTCGGCTTCCAGCTTCTGCGCGCGCGCCTCGAGGTCACTGTCGCGCTGGTCCTCGATCGCCTTGCGCTCGACCACCATCTCGGCCTCGAGAGTGGAGAGCTCGTTGTGCCGCATCTCGTCATCGACCGCGGTGATCACGTAAGCGGCGAAGTAGATGATCTTCTCGAGGTCCTTCGGCGCCAGGTCGAGCAGGTAGCCCAGCCGCGAGGGAACGCCCTTGAAGTACCAGATGTGGGTGACCGGTGCGGCCAGTTCAATGTGGCCCATCCGCTCACGGCGCACCTTGGCGCGAGTCACCTCGACGCCACAGCGCTCACAGATGATGCCCTTGAAGCGGACGCGTTTGTACTTGCCGCAGTAGCACTCCCAGTCGCGAGTCGGTCCGAAGATCTTCTCGCAGAACAGGCCGTCCTTCTCCGGCTTCAATGTGCGGTAGTTGATCGTCTCCGGCTTCTTGACTTCGCCGAAGGACCAGTTACGGATGTCCTCCGCCGTGGCCAGGCCGATACGGAGTTCATCGAAGAAGTTGACGTCTAACACGTAACTCCCTTTCCCCTTGCGGGACTAGAAGGCTAAAAATTCTTCGCGCAAGCGCTCAGTACCAATTAGGCGAGATCTTCAACGGACGCAGATTCGTTGCGAGACAGGTTGATTCCCAGGTTCGCAGCAGCCCGCTCCAGATCCTCGTCGTCGCCGTCGCGCATCTCGATCGCCGCGCCGTCGCTGGAGAGCACCTCGACGTTGAGGCACAGCGACTGCAGCTCCTTGAGAAGCACCTTGAACGACTCGGGGATGCCCGGCTCGGGGATGTTCTCGCCCTTGACGATCGCCTCGTAAACCTTGACCCGCCCGACCGTGTCGTCGGACTTGATGGTCAACAGTTCCTGCAGCGTGTACGCGGCACCGTAGGCCTGCATGGCCCAGCACTCCATCTCACCGAACCGCTGACCACCGAACTGCGCCTTACCGCCCAACGGCTGCTGGGTGATCATCGAGTACGGGCCGGTGGACCGGGCGTGGATCTTGTCGTCCACCAAGTGGTGCAGCTTCATGATGTACATGTAGCCAACGGTCACCGGGTACGGGAACGGCTCGCCACTGCGGCCATCGAACAAGTTCGCCTTGCCGTCTGCGTTCACCATCACGTCGCCGTCACGGTTGGGCAGCGTCGAAGCCAACAGGCCCTGCAGCTCCGCTTCCTTGGCACCGTCGAACACCGGCGTGGCCACGATCGAGTCCGGCTGCGACGCGTGCAGGTCTTCGGGCAGGGCGGCCGCCCAGGGCGGCACGCCCTCCCCGACATTGATGTTCCAGCCGGCCTTGGCAACCCACCCGAGGTGGGTCTCCAGGATCTGGCCGATGTTCATCCGTCGCGGCACACCGTGGGTGTTCAAGATGATGTCCACCGGGGTGCCGTCCGGCAGGAACGGCATGTCCTCCTGCGCCAGGATCTTGCCGATGACGCCCTTGTTGCCGTGCCGGCCGGCCAGCTTGTCGCCGTCGGAGATCTTGCGCTTCTGAGCCACGTAAACCCGGACCAGTTCGTTGACACCGGCGGGCAGCTCGTCGTCGTCCTCGCGGGAGAACACCCGGATGCCGATGACCTTGCCGGACTCACCGTGCGGCACCTTCAGCGAGGTGTCGCGGACCTCGCGGGCCTTCTCGCCGAAGATGGCACGCAGCAGCCGCTCCTCCGGGGTCAGCTCGGTCTCACCCTTCGGGGTGACCTTGCCGACCAGGATGTCGCCGTCACGAACCTCGGCGCCGATCCGGACGATGCCGCGCTCGTCGAGGTCAGCCAGCACCTCGTCGGAGACGTTCGGGATGTCCCGGGTGATCTCCTCGGCGCCCAACTTGGTGTCGCGGGCGTCGATCTCGTGCTCCTCGATGTGAATCGAGGTCAACACGTCCTCCTCAACCAGGCGGTTGGACAGGATGATCGCGTCCTCGTAGTTGTGGCCTTCCCACGGCATGATCGCCACCAGCAGGTTCTTGCCCAGCGCCATCTCACCGTTGTCGGTGCACGGCCCGTCGGCGATGACCTGACCGGCCTCGACCCGCTGGCCGCCGTCCACGATCGGACGCTGGTTGGCGCAGGTGCCGTGGTTGGAGCGGGCGAACTTGCGCATCCGGTAGGTGTGCCGGGTGCCGTCGTCGGCCATCACGGTGACGTAGTCGGCAGACACCTCCTCGATCACACCGGCCTTCTCGGCGACGACGACGTCACCGGCGTCGATCGCGGCACGCAACTCCATACCGGTACCCACCAGCGGTGCCTCACTACGCACCAGCGGAACCGCCTGGCGCTGCATGTTGGCACCCATCAGGGCGCGGTTGGCGTCGTCGTGCTCGAGGAACGGAATCATGGCGGTAGCCACCGAGACCATCTGGCGCGGTGAAACGTCCATGTAGTCGACCTCGGCCGACGACACGTTCTCGACCTCGCCACCCTTGCGTCGGACCAGCACGCGGTGCTCGGTGAACCGTCCTTGATCGTCGATCGGCGAGTTGGCCTGGGCGACGACGTGGCGGTCTTCCTCGTCGGCGGTCAGGTAGTGGATCTCGTCGGTGACGACGCCGTCGACCACCTTGCGGTACGGCGTCTCGATGAAACCGAACGGGTTGACCCGCGCGTACACCGACAGCGACCCGATCAGACCGATGTTCGGGCCTTCCGGCGTCTCGATCGGGCACATCCGGCCGTAGTGGCTGGGGTGCACGTCACGGACTTCCAGGCCGGCGCGCTCACGGGACAGACCACCCGGGCCCAGCGCCGACAAGCGGCGCTTGTGGGTCAGACCCGACAGCGGGTTGTTCTGGTCCATGAACTGCGACAGCTGGCTGGTGCCGAAGAACTCCTTGATCGCGGCGACGACCGGCCGGATGTTGATCAGGGTCTGCGGCGTGATCGCCTCGACGTCCTGAGTGGTCATCCGCTCGCGGACCACCCGCTCCATCCGGGACATGCCGACCCGGATCTGGTTCTGGATCAACTCACCGACCGTGCGCAGACGCCGGTTGCCGAAGTGGTCGATGTCGTCGGTCTCCACCGGAACCTCGACGCCGCCGGGGACGGTCATGAACGGGGCCTGGCCACCTTGAGTCGCTTCGTGTAGGCGCACCAGGTACTCGACGGTTGCGACGACGTCCTCTTCGGTCAGCGTGGTCGACGACGTCTCGGCCGGCGTGGCGCTCAGGCCCAGCTTCTTGTTGACCTTGTAGCGACCGACGCGGGCCAGGTCGTAGCGCTTCTCCTTGAAGAACAGGTTCTCCAACAGGGTCTGCGCGGACTCCTTGGTCGGCGGCTCGCCCGGACGCAGCCGGCGGTAGATCTCCAGCAGCGCCTCGTCGGAATTCGCGGTGGGGTCGCGCTCGAGGGTCTGCATCATGATCTCAGAGAAGCCGAAGCGCTCCCGGATCTGCTCGTTGCTCCAGCCCAGCGCTTTGAGTAGCACGGTGACGGCTTGGCGACGCTTGCGGTCGATGCGCACACCGACGGTGTCGCGCTTGTCGATGTCGAACTCCAGCCACGCGCCGCGGCTCGGGATCACCTTGACGCTGTGCAGCACCTTCTCGGTGGACTTGTCGATGGTGTCGTCGAAGTACACACCGGGCGAGCGGACCAGTTGGCTGACCACCACGCGCTCGGTCCCGTTGATGATGAACGTGCCCTTCTCGGTCATCATCGGGAAGTCACCCATGAACACCGTCTGGCTCTTGATCTCGCCGGTGTTGTTGTTGATGAACTCCGCGGTGACGAACAGCGGGGCAGCGTACGTCATGTCTTTGTCTTTGCACTCATCAACCGGGGCCTTGACCTCGTCGAATCGCGGGTCCGAGAAAGACAGCGACATGGAACCCGAGAAGTCCTCGATCGGCGACAGCTCTTCGAGTACCTCTTCGAGACCTCCCTTGGGGTTGGTCTCGCCGCGTTCCAGGGCGCGCTCTCGCCAGCTGTCCTTACCGATCAGCCACTCGAAAGAGTCGGTCTGCACGTCCAGCAGGCCCGGAACCTCGAGAGGTTCGCGCAGCTTGGCGAACGAGACGCGATCAGGAGCACCGGGTACGGAACTATTTGAAGAGGAAGAACTCAGAGAATTTGGTGGATTTTTCTTGCTCTGGCGCGAGACTGCCAAGATGCATTCCTTCCAGCACCTCACGCGACGAGAGATCCGGAAGGCCACCGGAGCAGTTCGCCGCTCTAATTTGTCGGTTCGGCTGGCGGACGGTCTGACCCAATCTCACGCAGGTAGCTAGTTCGCTCGAATCAGCGATAGCTCAAGCTAGAACCACGGTGTCAAGTGGCGAGTGTGAGATGGGCAGGAGGCAGCCAGCGCAACGTCCAACAATAGCGCAGGACGGCGCATTCCTCAACTACCGCGCTCGGGCGTATCGGCGCTGGCTGGCGGCTCTACTTTCCCGTGCATTCATTCTGCCCAACAGAGTGACCCCTCCGGAGCCTGCCGTCAAGAGTTGACGCGCCAAGTTTGTGGACTAAAGCCTTCCGGGTTCCGGCGGGGCGTGCCGGGGGCCGGTCAGTAATCCCGCTGACCGTGAAGCGACGCGGTGGGCGCGTCATCGCTCCGGTAGGCGGACTCGTGCGCCACCCCCGAGCGCTCGAGGTCCTCGCGGATCGCTCGCTGGGCGGCCGCGGGCAGCGTGTGCAGGATTTCGCGGACCCGGGCCTGACGCCGGCCGATCGCCTTGCGCTCCGGCATGCCCGGTGATGTGGTCAGCTGCGGCGGCACGCCCTCGACTTCCTCGACACCGCCGTGGTGTTGACCGGCTTCAAGCATGGCCTGCTCCTCAGCCATCTGCGCCTCGTCCTTCTCCTCGGACATGCCGATCGGACCGATACGGCGACCGTTGAGGAACTGTTTGACGACGGGCTCGTCACTGGTCAGCAGCACTTCACGGGGCCCGAACATGACCAGATGCTTGCGGAACAGCATGCCGATGTTGTCCGGCACGGTGCGGACGATGTTGATGTTGTGCGTCACGATCAGGATGGTCGCGTCGATCTGCGCGTTTATGTCGATCAGCAACTGGCTCAGGTAGGCGGTACGGACCGGGTCCAGACCGGAGTCGGGCTCGTCGACCAGGATGATCTGCGGGTCGAGCACCAGGGCGCGGGCTAGACCGGCGCGCTTTCGCATACCGCCGGAGATCTCACCAGGAAACTTCAGTCCGTCATCGGCCAGGCCGACGATGGACAGCTTCTCCATGACGATGTCACGGATCTCGCTTTCCTTTTTCTTGGTGTGTTCCCGTAGCGGGAAGGCGGTGTTGTCAAAGAGGTTCATCGAACCGAACAGTGCGCCGTCCTGGAACAGGACACCGAACAGCGTGCGGATCTCGTAGAGCTCCTTGGCCGAGCATTCGGTGATGTCGGTGCCGTCGACGATGATCGAGCCGCGTTCCGGACGCAGCAGGCCGATCAGCGACTTCAAGAACACCGACTTCCCAGTACCGGAAGGGCCCAGCATCACGGTGACCTCACCCGGTGGGATGCTCAGCGTAACGTCCTCCCAGATCTTGGATTTACCGAAGGACTTTGTCAGCCCCTCCACGTCAATCTGTGCACCCATGCGGGATCCTTCCCCAGACGTTGCTTATCGCCACATGCGCGCAGGCTTGTGTCTTGAGTCACTGTAGCGCACAGGTAGATGAGGAGTGGGCTACTGCAACCATTATCGGGAATTCGCCGCGGGCGGTGTTTCGGTCAGTCCCGCGGCGCCCAGTTGCCGTGGAATCCCATCGGCACACGCTGCGGCAAGTGGACGGTAGCCATCGATTCGCAGGTTTGGGCGTCGAGCAACACCAACTGGCCCTCGTCATGTCCCCGGTGGTGGCCGTAGCCGATCAGGACGCCGTCATCCTCGGCCGGGTTCGCCGACTCGCCGGGCCGCGGGATGAAGGACATCTCGCCGATCAGCACCTCGGGGTCGATCGGAGCGACCAGGCTCGATCCGGTGGCGAAGTCATGCTTGTAGAGCGCCGACCGCATTTTCGATCTGCCCTGGTCCACGAAGCCGCCGTCGATGCCGACGGTGTAGCCGAAACGGTGCCTGCTGCCCAACACTGTTTCGTTGATGCGGGGGAATTCCTGCGAGCGGTCGTCGAGACGTTCGCTGCTGACCGCTCCGGTGGCCAGGTTGACCACCCACCGGTCCAGCGTGGGCCTGGTGTCGCCGGGACCGCGGCAGACTCCCCCAGCGTTGCGCGCACAGCCGCGCTTCGCACCCAGCGGTTGCGGTACCAGCCGGCCTTGCCGCCCCGCAGCGACACACCGTGAACCATGCCGTCGCCGGTGAACCAGTGATAGGTGGCCGGGTCGACGTCGGCAACCGGGTTGGGCCCGTTGCGCAGGTAGCGGCCATCCAGGAAGTCGGGAATGTGGCCGGTGACCGGCAGGTCAGTGGCGGTCACCTCGGCGCTGACCGGAGCGAGGAAGTCGTCCAGGTAAGGATTTGCTGGTGCAGCGCTGACGGCATTGTCCACTTCAGCCTCCCAGCTGCGATAATATCGATATACCATTGTTATACCGATGCGGTGGGTGGTGTGTCAAGATGTCTATCGATGTCCCCCGCAATCCCGAGGCCCGACCGCAACGTGCGCGACGAGTTGCTGCGCGTTGCCGTCGACATCCTCAATCAGGACGGCCCAGACGGATTGCAGACCCGCAAGATCGCCAGCGCCGCCGGGACGTCGACCATGGCGGTGTACACCTACTTCGGTGGCATGCCCGGACTGATCGCCGCAGTTGCCGAGGAGGGTCTACGCCAGTTCGATGTCGCGATGACGATGCCGTCGACGTCGGACCCGGTCGCCGATCTGATGGCTACCGGAATCGCCTACCGGCGCTACGCGATCGAGCGGCCACACATGTATCGACTGATGTTCGGCAGCACCAGCGCGCACGGCATCAACGCGCCGGCGCACAACGTCCTCACGCTGACCCTGGCCGAGATCAACGACCACTACCCCAGCTTCGCCCACGTCGTGCGGGGCGTGCACCGGGCCATGCAGGCCGGGCGCATCGACGGCTCGCCCGACGACGACGCCGTTGTGATGGCCACCGCCGCGCAGTTCTGGGCGGCGATTCACGGCTTCGTCATGCTCGAGCTGGCCGGCTCCTACGGCCCGCAAGGCAGTGCCGTCGGACCGGTGCTGGCTGCATTGACAGCGAACTTACTTGTTGCGCTGGGTGATTCACCAGAGCTGGTGCGCAAGTCGCAACTGGCGTCGGTCCAGCGATAGAGACACGAAACCCCCGGAACCCGCCGTTCGGGGCGGATTCCGGGGGATTTCGTACGTCGACTACTTGACGGTGACGGTGGCGCCGGCGGCCTCGAGCTTGCTCTTGGCCTCGTCGGCGGCCTCCTTGGGGGCCTTCTCCAGAACTGCCTTCGGCGCGCCGTCGACGAGGTCCTTGGCCTCTTTGAGGCCCAGACCCGAGACGATCTCGCGCACAACCTTGATGACGCCGATCTTCTTGTCACCGGCGGACTCGAGGATGACGTCGAACTCCGACTGCTCCTCGGCGGCCTCGGCGGGCGCGCCACCGGCGGCGGGGCCGGCGGCCGCCATTGCGACCGGAGCGGGCGCGGTGACCTCGAAGGTCTCTTCGAACTTCTTCACGAACTCCGAGAGCTCCAGCAGGGTGAGTTCCTTGAAGGCGTCGAGCAGTTCGTCGGTGGAGAGCTTGGACATGGTGTGGGTCCTTCCTAGGTGTTACGGGGTTATTCGGTGGTTTCGGCGGGTGTTTCGGTTGGCTCCGCTGCTGCAGCCGGCGCGTCGGCAGCTTCGGCCGGGGCCGCAGGCTCTTCTGCGGCTCGCTTTTCTTGCAGTGCGAACGCGAGCCTGGCCATCTGCGAGGCGGGCGCGTTGAACAGCCCGGCCGCCTTGGACAGATTGGCCTTCATCGCTCCGGCCAGCTTGGCCAACAGGACCTCGCGCGACTCCAGGTCGGCGATGCGCTCGACTTCGGCCACGGTCAGCGCGCGGCCGTCCATGTAGCCGCCCTTGATGACCAGCGCCTTGTGGTCCTTGGCGAACTTCTTGATCGCCTTGGCGGCGTCGACGGCCTCACCGCTGACAAACGCGATCGCGGTCGGCCCGACGAACAGATCGTCGAGGCCTTCCACGCCCGCTTCCGACGCAGCGCGCTTGATCAGCGTGTTCTTGGCGACCGAGTAGGTCGCGGAACCAGCCAACGAGCGACGCAACTCGGCCAGGTTGGCGACCGTCAAACCGCGATAATCGGTGATCACGGTCGCCGTTGAGCTCTTGAACTGCTCAGCGATATCTGCAACGGCGGTGGCCTTTCCAGCCTGTGCCATGCATTCCTCCTTGGGTTCTGGGTCGTCGTGCGACGACCCGCCGCGGCCCGAAAACGACGAACGCCCCGCCGCAGGATGCGGTCGGGGCGTGGATGCCTCGTCCTCCTGCGTGGGCCGCCGGGCACATAACACTTTCGTGCGAGCCCGGACCTTCAACCGATTGCTCGGTGACCTACGGTCTTCGGTGGATCGACGCCAACCATACAGTGCGTGCCGCCGGTCAGCCAAAACGACGAGTCAGCGCAGTCACAGCTCGGGGGTGGGAGTCGATGTGCCCGCCTTCGAGCGAATTGCCGCGGTCCTCAGCGCCAACTCACGCTGACGAATCCGGTGCTCGGTGCCGCGCGGTAATTCACCCGGACCGTAGACCCCGCGACCGATGTGGCGGACTCGCCCACGCCGGCATTCCCACCGCAACGCGTCCGACACCGACTTGTTCGCCGGGCTGCCGGCGGTGAATCCGTGGCAGGCCAGCGCGTCGACGAGCTCTCCGATGGTGGACCGGCCGTGTCTGGCCAGGTGCATCGTCAGGACGTAACGCAACTCGATACCGCACAGCGTGTACACCGACCGAACCTCGCATGCCGGTACGACATCGCCCGCCACTATCGCCCGCCATTATCGCCCGCCATTATCGCCCGCCAAATCGCTCGAAGGCGGGCACAGCGACACCTGGCGAGGATCGGTGACTCAGGTGGCTCATGAGACCAATGCCGCGGCCCCGATCAATCCGGCGTCGCCGCCGAGAACTGCCGGCACCACCCGCATGCCGCGGATAAAGCTCAGCCCCGCGTAGTCGGCCAAAGCCACCCGGAGCGGATCGAACAGCAACGGACCGGCTCGCGCCACCCCCCCGCCGATAACGACCAGGTCGAGGTCGCATACAGCGCCGACCGAGGCGATCATTGCGGCCAGCGCCGTCGCGCCCCGGTCAAACGCCTTCAGCGCCACCGGCTGACCGGCCCCGGCCGCGGCGGCCAGCGCCACGGCGTCGGCGTCCGGCGGCCCGTCCCAGCCGTTGGCCAGCGCCCACCGCGTCATCCACGGCCCGGCTGCGACGGTCTCGACGCAGCCGTGGCCACCGCACGCGCAGCGTTGCCCGCCGGGCTCGACGACGACGTGGCCGACGTGACCCGCGTTGCCGGTCCGTCCGTGATACGGCTTGCCGTCGAGCACCAGCCCACCACCCACACCGGTCGAGACCACCATGCCGAGCATGAAGCGGGCGCCGCCGCCGGCGCCCCGCCAATGCTCACCGAGGGCCATGCACACCCCGTCTCCGGCCAGTTGCACCGGCACGCCCGGCATCACGGCCGCGACTCGGTCGCGCAATGGAAACCCTTGCCACGAAGGGATATTGATCGGGGTGACGGTGCCCGCGACAGCGTCGACGGGACCGGCGCATCCGATGCCGACCGCCCGGATCGCGCCCTTGGCGGCCTCGGCCGCATCGGCGATCATGCGATCGAGCACATCCCAGACACGTTCTGCATCATGGCCTTTAGGGGTCGCCGCCACGACCGTGTGCACCAATTCGCCGGCCGGGTCGACCAGCCCGACGGCGATCTTGGTGCCGCCGATATCGAGGGCCAGGTTCAGCACCGTTCAGTGCCGATGGGTGTTGTCGGGTTGACGCGGGTCGCCGGGGTGCTCGTAGCCGTGGGCGAGCTGCACGAGCGCGGCGCGACGTTGGTCGAGCCAGATCCGGAAGGCCCGTCGTCGAGCGGCGCCCCGCAGGTGGTCGGCGATCGTCGCACGTACCGCGGCGAGCGGCGGGACGGTCGTCGCCGGGGTCCGCCAGCCGTGGTGGTCGTGCTGCGAACCGGCGAATCGCAACGGGTTGCGCTCGTGATAGGCAGCGATCTCGGCGTCGCTGACGTCGACGTCGGAGGTGATGCGGGCGAATAGCGCCCGCGCGCGAGGGTCGGCCAGCACCGCGGCGGCGATGCTGCCCATCTCCAGCCGGGCGGTGATGTCGGGCACCAGCTCGTCCTCGCCCGGGGCATTGTCAGCGCACCCGCCCCTGGCCGCGGCCTCGACGGCGATCACGCGTTCGGTCACGATCAGCTGGGTGAGCCAACGCCGCAGTTGCCTGCCCGCGCTGGTGCCAGCGGCGGGTAGCGCGCAGGCCAGCGCACCGCCGCGCAGTTGCGCCTCCCGCGCATCGACTTCGCCGACCGGCACCGCAACGCCGTCGACGAACCCAACGGCGCCGGGCGCATGCAGAGGAGTCATCGCACGGTCACCTTGACGGCCGGCGAGTAGACCAGTCGGCCGGCGCAGCCGATCCGGATCAACGCCCACCACTGGCCGGGCGCGATCCACGCGGGCGGGTGCACGTCGAAGCTGACGTCGACGGCGGCGCGGGCCGGTAACACCGCACCCAGCGCCGCCGGGCCGATCCACTCCCACGTACCCCAGGGGCTGATCAGATGCGCCTCGAGGCTCAGCTCAGCGCCTGCCCCGGAACCGACCGTGGCGCTCAACCGGGTCGAATCACCAGCAGCGACAACGATATCCGTGGGTTCGCGGGTCAGCTGGAGCAGCCCACCGCCGTCGGCCCCGCCCACCGAGACCAGCGCGACATCCTCGACCACCTGACGCCAGGCGGCCGGGACGGCGGCATCGGTGACCGCCAGCTGCGCCCGCACCGGGTACCCGCCGGGCTCGACGTCCTCGGGCATCGAGACGACGATGTCGGCTTCCAGATACTCGCCGGCCGGCAGTGCGAAGGGCAACTCGGCCGGGCCGGCCGACCAGCCCGGCGGGCAGACCAGCGACACCGTCCCGGCCAGCGACGCATCGGTGCTGTCGCTGGCCAAGGTCAGGCGAAATGACAACTCCGAACCCGGCTCTGCGGTGAGCTGGTGCGGGTGCAGGTACGCGACGGCGGGCAGCCCACCCAACGGCGCCGGCCCGCGGTTGTGCTGCCAGTAACGCGCGTACAGCGGCTGCGCGATCTCGGCATTCGGTGCCAACACGGCATTGTCGGCATCCAGCAGCCGCGGCAGGTCTAATCGCGCGAGCGCGGTGCCGATCTGGTAGCCGTGCAATGCCGTCACGTGGTGGCGGCCCTGCGGCCGCTCCAACAGATCGGCCGACCGCAGCTCGGATACCGTCCCCAGCGGCGAACGCACAGCGACTTTGGCTTCGCCGCCGCGGGTCTCGACCAGCCGGATCGCAACCGAAGTCGTGTCGACACGCTCGGCGCTACCGTGGGCCAGCGGGTTGCCGGCGGCCTTGAGTGCGCCCAGTTGCACCGCGCCGGCGGGTTCCACCTGCAGCAGTGAGCCGGTCGCGGGCAACCCGCCCAGCGAACCCGACGACGTCACGGGCAGCAACGGGTGGGAGAACTCGGCGCTCCGCTCGGGTACCCCGGCGTGCCGCCAATCACCGCCACCGCATACCAGCGCATAGTCGAAAGTGTGGGTCCAGTGCTGTAATTGGAAGTTGGAGCCGTCCGGCGCGGTGCGGCGCGGCTCGTCGATCCAGATGCCGGACGGCCAGCCCGTGCACGATCGCATCAGCGCGGTGTGCAGGGTGCCGTCGGTCTCGACGGCGAAGCTGGGCACGCCGCGATTGCACAGCGCTACCGTGCGCGATTCGAAGTCCGGCAGGCCCGACGGGGCGTGCTGTTTGACGACGATCTCGGCATCGGTCAGGTCGTCGACCACCGACGCGATCGCCTCGGCGAGATGGGCGGCGTCACGCCCGGCGAGCACCAGTACCGGCAGCGCCCGCGCATCCCGAAGGTCGGCATCGGGAGTCCAGACATCGGCCAACGGGGTAGCCGCGGGCACCCACACCCTGGCGCAGCCGGTGTCGGCCAGCTGGCGTTCGAGTTCGCGGGCATAAGCCGGATCGGCGGCCGCCAGCACCGATGCGGTGAAGGAGCTGCGGTCCAGGGCAATACGGGTATCGGGCAGGTTGGAGTCGACGCCGAGCAGCCCGTACCGCGGCCGGTCTGCGCTGCTGCAGGTCGCCGTGACCCCGGCCCGCACCAGCGCGACCACCAGGTCGCGCGCCAGCCGGCCACCCAACGCGCCGGTCGGTGCGACGACCTCGGCAACCGACACCGCGCGCACGCCGTCGCCGACCCGGACCCGCGCCGCCGACGACAGTCCGAACCAGCCGTAGGCGGGGTTGTCCAGCGTCCACGGATGCTCGGCGGTGTCCACGGACTGAGAGTCCGTATGAGCAGGGTGCAGCAGCGCAAAACCACGACCTACCACGGCGTTGCCGACTTCGCTGACCGGCATCGCACCGGGCACCGGGCACGGCCAGCGCAGTCGCAACAGCTGGTCTTCCCCGACGAAGTCGTCGATGGTGGTGGCGCAGTCGACCCGGTCGACGCCGCGCCACAGCGTCAGCGTCTGGGTGTAGCGCAGCACGTCGCCGATCCGGCCACGGACAACCAGCCGTCGCCCCAACGAGCTGCGGTAGGCCTGCACATCCGCCGCCGACTCCGACGAGCCGACCACCGGCCCCTTGGGCAGCAGATGCCAGGGACCTTCGCCGCCGGTCGGATGCGCCGGATATTCCTGGTAGACCGCCAACTCGTTGCCGACTCGGCCGTCGGCGATCAGCTGTCGGCCGTCGCGGACCAGCGAGACCACTCCCCCGCCCCGCGACGGGTCGACCGCCAACCGATAGTGTTCGTTGGCAATCTCGTTGCCCTCCAACGACTCCCAGCCAGCAGAACCTTCCCCGGCAACCACGCGATAGGAACGCCAACCCAGCGACGGCACATCGCGGGTCAGCCAGCTGACCGACGTCCCGCCGTGCTCGACCACCGCGGGCAGCGCGACACCGTGGTGATCCAGCACCTTGACGCTGGCACCGAGGGGTTCCTCGAATCGCGCGGTGACGATATCGGTCCGACTGTGCGCCAACGTGTTCCACACGACAACGTCGCCGTCCACCGCGCTGGACAGCAGCGCCAGCGAGTTGTCCCGGGCCGCCCGGCCCAGCTCCCACGCGTCCCGCCAGCCGGTCAGCAGGTCGAGATAGACCTGATCGGATTCCGAGCCGGTGATCGCGTCGTGGTGCGCGCCATAGGCCAACTGCACCCACGCTTTGGCCAGCGCCGCCTGCGGATAGTCCGCGCCGCCGACCAGACCGGCGAATACCGCGAACTTCTCGGCATCCAGCACCGCGTCCTCGGCGGCCCGGTTGGCCTGCTTGGTGTCGATGAACGACACGTCCTTACCGGTGTAGATCGGGTTCATGTCGCGGGTCTGCGGCGAGGGCGCCTCATCGCGCTCGTCCAACTCGGCACGCACGGCGGCGAAGAATTCGCGCGGCAGCGCGCAGACGAAGCGCGGCCAGGTATAGCGCGTGGCCCAGTCGCGATGAATCTCGGTGACCCACTTGTTCGGTGGCGTGTAGTCGGTGCCGACCGGCAGCAACACGTTGCGGGTCAGCGCGACCTTCTTCAGCTCTGCGAACAACTCGACGCAGGCCCGCTCGGCCTCGGCCACGGTGGTCGACTCGTCCATCCACCAGCCTGCCGAATAGTGCGCGGGCATGTAGTGCGTGAGCAGCCCGCGGCCCGACGGCGAAATCCACTCGAACTCGCTGCTGAACTGCATGCCCGAGACGCCACCCTCGCTGTGCATCGGGCCCCACTGGTGGTGCGGCCCGCGGGCCCACGAAGTCGAGGTCAGCCCGGCATCAGCGGCCATGCCGGGAAACTGCGGGTCGTGACCGAACACGTCGAGCTGCCAAGCGGTTTCGGGGCGACCACCCAGCACGTCCCGCTGAAAGCCGATGCCGTGCACGAAGTTACGGATAGTCGTCTCGGGGCTGGTGAGGTTGGTGTTCGGTTCGTTATAGGTGCCGCCCATGATCTCCACCCGGCCCTGTCGCATCAGCCGACGCAGGTCGGCGCGGTCTTCGGGATGGGTGTCCCAGTAGGGCTTGAGGTAGTCCACCTCGGCGAGGACGAATTTGTACTCGGGCTCACGGCGGGCCATCTCCAGATGCGCGTGGACCAGCTCGAACGCGTTGGTCTGCCGGGCTTTTCCGGGTGGGTCCTCGGTCCAGAGGCTCGTGTAGGCACCTTGGGTGTTCCACCACACCGGGTCGTAGTGGAAGTGGCTGATCATGAACATCGTCCAGCCCGACTCGGCGACCACGAAGTCGAAGTCGAAGTCGAAGGAACTATGGGTCGCGCCCGCAACGTCGACCGAAGCGGGTCGCCGTTCACCGACCACCGGGTGCTCGACCACGACCGGCACCTCGACGACACCGCGACCCGACGCCGAACCACTGAGCCCGTCGCCGTGGATACGAACCTGCACCGGCTCACCGGACCCCTCGAGCGTCACCCGAACCAATTGCACCGGCGCGTCCGCCGGGCCCACGAAAAGTTCTGTCGACTCCGCCGAAAGAACCCGCATTCCCGCACCCTACGACGTCGAGGGGGCACCGGGGTGGAAGGCTTGCTACCCGTCCAGGAGAAAGGACCGCCGATGCCCGCTCTCGCTTCACCCGTCGCTGACGAACGCAGCGCCCTACGCGAGTACCTCGCCTACCACCAGAGCGCGTTTTTCGCGGTGGCCTACGGCCTGACCGACGAGCAGGCCCGCTCGTGCCCAACCGTCAGCGAGCTGTCGATCGGCGGGTTGGTCAAGCACTGCACCGCCATGCAACACACCTGGATGTCGCGGGTCGCTGCCGCACCGGACGCCCCGCCGCGCGATCCCCGGCCGTTCGAGGAGATCGCCGAGGACTTCGCCGACCAGCACGTCATGCGGCCCGGCGAGACGCTGGACGGGCTGCTCGAGGCGTTCAAGGCTGAGAGCGCCAAGGCGCTGCGACTGGTCGAGACGGCCGATCTGGCGGCGAAAGTACCAGTGCCGCAGGATATGCCGTGGCTACCGAAAGGCCTCAGGGACTGGTCGGTACGCTGGGTGATCCTGCACGTGATCAACGAGCTGACCCGGCACAGCGGCCATGCCGACATCATCCGCGAAAGCATCGACGGCGCCACCATGTACGAGCTGCTCGCCGCCCTGGAAGGCTGGTCGATCGACGGCTGGGTGCAGCCCTGGACGCCGCGCAAGGCGCCGTCAAGCGGCCCTTGACCTGCGAGATTCGGTAACGAACTGGCAATTTGAGAGACTGCAGCAATGAGTTCCAACAACCACCGCGGGGTTGCCAGGCTCGACCGGGTACCGCTACCGGTCGAGGCGGCGCGCATCGGCGTGACCGGTTGGCAGCTCACCCGCACCGCAGCCCGCATCCTGACCAAACTGCCCGGTAAGGGCCCGCTGCAGCAGAAGGTCATCAAGCAACTCCCGCAGACCTTCGCCGACCTGGGCCCGACCTACGTCAAGTTCGGCCAGATCATCGCCTCCAGCCCCGGCGCATTCGGCGAGCAGCTGTCCCGCGAGTTCCGCGGCTTGCTTGACCGGGTGCCGCCGGCCGACAACGACGCCGTGCACAAGCTGCTCGCCGAGGAACTCGGCGGCAAGCCATCGGATTTGTTCGCCCATTTCGAAGAACACCCGTTCGCCTCGGCGTCGATCGCCCAGGTGCACTACGCCACCCTGCACAGCGGCGAGGAGGTCGTCGTCAAAATCCAGCGGCCGGGTATCCGCCGCCGGGTGGCCGCCGACCTGCAGATCCTCCAGCGTTTCGCGCAGGCCGTCGAGCTGGCCAAGCTGGGCCGCCGGCTGTCGGCGCAGGACGTCGTCGCGGACTTCTCCGACAACCTCGCCGAGGAGCTCAGCTTCCGTCTCGAGGCGCAGTCGATGGAGGCCTGGGTCTCCCATCTCAACCCGTCGCCGCTCGGCCGCAACATCCGGGTGCCCCAGGTGTACTGGGACCTGACCTCGGAGCGGGTGCTGACGATGGAGCGGGTGCAGGGAATCCGCATCGACGACGTGGCCGCGATCCGCAAGGCCGGCTTCGACGGCACCGAGCTGGTCAAGGCGCTGCTGTTCAGCCTCTTCGAAGGCGGTCTGCGGCACGGCCTGTTCCACGGCGACCTGCACGCCGGCAACCTCTATGTCGACGACAAGGGCCGGATCGTGTTCTTCGACTTCGGCATCATGGGCCGCATCGACCCGCGGACCCGCTGGCTGCTGCGCGAGCTGGTGCACGCGCTGCTGGTGAAGAAGGACCACGCCGCGGCCGGCAAGATCGTCGTGCTGATGGGCGCCGTCGGCACCATGCGACCGGAAGCCGAGGCCGCGAAGGACCTCGAGAAATTCGCCACCCCGCTGACCATGTCGACCCTCGGCGAGCTGTCCTATGCCGACATCGGCAAGCAGCTGTCCACGCTGGCCGATGCCTACGACGTCAAGCTGCCGCGTGAGCTGGTGCTGATCGGCAAGCAGTTCCTCTACGTGGAGCGCTACATGAAGCTGCTGGCCCCGAAGTGGCAGATGATGTCCGATCCGCAGCTCACCGGTTACTTCGCCAACTTCATGGTCGAGGTGGCCCGCGAGCACAACGAATCCGACCTAGAAGTTTAAGAGGGTCTCACCACTATGCAAATCCGCACCGGCACAGCACGTTCGGGCGATGTGGAGATCTACTACGAAGACATCGGCGAACCGAGCGACCCGGCTGTCCTGCTGATCATGGGACTGGGCTCGCAGCTGCTGCTCTGGCGCGACGGGTTCTGCGAGAAGCTGGTCGCCCAGGGTCTGCGGGTGATCCGCTACGACAACCGCGACGTCGGGCTGTCCAGCAAGACCGAGCGCCGCAGCAGCGGCGGGGCGATGATCCCGAACATGGTCAGGTTTTTCCTGGGCATTCCCGGCAAGGCCGACTACCGGCTCGAAGACATGGCCGACGACGCCGCCGCGATCCTCGACCATATCGAGATCGACAAAGCCCACATCGTCGGCGCCTCGATGGGCGGCATGATCGCCCAGATCTTCGCCGCACGATTCAGGCAGCGCACCCGCTCGCTGGCGGTGATCTTCTCCAGCAACAACCGGCCGTTCCTGCCACCGCCACACCCACGGGCACTGTTGGCGGTGCTGCGGGGGCCGTCGCCCAATTCGCCGATCGAGGTGATCGCCGATTACTCGGTGAAGGTCTGGCGGATTATCGGCAGCCCGCAATACCCGGCTCCCAAGCAGCGGTTGCGTGCCGAAGCCATCCAGGGCTACCAACGCTGCTACTACCCGTGGGGAACGGCCCGGCATTTCAGCGCAATCGTCGCCAGCGGCAGCCTGGCCCACTACGACCGCGAGATCACCGCACCCACCGTTGTGCTGCACGGCACGGCCGACAAGCTGCAGCGGCCGTTCGGCGGCCGGGTGGTGGCCCGCACAATCCCGGGCGCTCGGCTGCGGTTGTTCGACGGCATGGGCCACGACTTGCCCGAAGAGCTGTGGGACGACATCACCGGCGAGCTGATCACCACGTTTGCGCAAGCCTGAGTCGGGATTTTTGCGATTCGGTCCGACCAGGCCACGTCGATTAGACTGACCGGTGGATCGCCGGGGGCGGCAGCCAATCCAACGCGGGTGAGCCCAACGAAAATTCCAGGAAGGCGCGTACGCGATGACCGAAAAGCTCAGGCCGCATTTCGAAGACGTCCAGGCTCACTATGACCTGTCCGACGAATTCTTTGCACTCTTCCTCGACCCGAGCCAAACCTACAGCTGCGCGTACTTCGAGAAAGATGACTACACGCTGGAGCAGGCGCAGCAGGCCAAGGTCGACCTGGCCCTGGGCAAGCTCGGTCTGCAACCCGGGATGACGCTGCTGGACGTCGGCTGCGGCTGGGGCAGCACCATGCGCCGCGCCGTCGAAAAGTACGACGTGAACGTGATCGGGCTGACGCTGTCCAAGAACCAGGCCGGATATGCCCAACAGACGCTGGACGCGATGGACAGCCCCCGCAGCAAGGAAGTCCGCCTGGCCGGCTGGGAAGAGTTCAACGAGCCGGTGGACCGGATCGTGTCGATCGGCGCGTTCGAGCACTTCGGCCACGACCGTTACGACGACTTCTTCACAATGGCCCACGACTCGCTGCCCGATGACGGGGTGATGCTGTTGCACACGATCACCGGCCTGACCCCGGCGCAGATGACCGAGCGCGGCATGCCGTTGACCTTCGAGCTGGCCCGGTTCATGAAGTTCATCGTCGACGAGATTTTCCCCGGCGGCCGGTTGCCGTCGATCGAGATGGTCGAAGAGCACTCTGCCAAGGGCGGCTTCACGCTGACCCGCCGGCAGTCGCTGCAGCCGCACTACGCTCGGACTCTGGACTGCTGGTCCGCCGCACTGGAGGCGCACAAAGACGAAGCAATCGAGATCCAGTCACAAGAGATGTACGACCGCTACATGCATTACCTGACCGGTTGTGCAAAGGCGTTTCGGGTCGGATACATCGACGTCAACCAGTTCACGCTGGCGAAATAGCCGCCGCGCGCACGATAAACACCGGTGATGTGCTTCGACGCCTGGCGGAGCCGGGTATCGTTCTCTCGCAACCTGGGGTGCAGTCGTACTCCAGGCAGTAGGAAAGGGTAAACAGACGCTGATGCCTGAGAACCAAGACGGATTGATCCAGACACGGACGCGCCCAGAGGACATCCAAGCGCACTACGACCTCTCAGACGACTTCTTCGGACTGTTCCAGGACCCGACTCGGACGTACAGCAGCGCCTACTTCACCAGCGATGACCAGTCGCTGGAGGAAGCCCAGATCGCCAAGGTCGACCTGAACCTCGATCAACTGGACCTCAAGCCCGGCATGACCCTGCTCGACATCGGCTGCGGTTGGGGCACCACCATGCGCCGCGCCGTCGAGAAATACGACGTCAACGTCATCGGCCTGACACTGTCGAAAAACCAGCACGCCCGCGCCCAGCAGGTCCTGGACGGCCTCGACACCGACCGCTCCCGCACGGTGCTGTTGCACGGTTGGGAAGACTTCCACCAGCCGGTCGATCGAATCGTGTCCATCGAGGCGTTCGAGCACTTCGGTTTCGAGAATTACGACCATTTTTTCAAGAACACGTTCAACATCATGCCCGAGGACGGGCGGATGACCGTGCAGAGCAGCGTCGCCTACCACCCCTATGACCTGAACGCGCGTGGCAAGAAAGTCACCTTCGAGACGGCGCGATTCATCAAGTTCATGCTCACCGAGATCTTCCCCGGGGGTCGCCTACCTTCCACCGGCATGATGGTCGAGCACGGCGAGAAGGCGGGCTTCGTTGTGCCCGAACCTATTTCGCTGCGCAACAGCTACATCAAGACCCTGCACATGTGGGGTGACGCGCTGGAGGCCAACAAGGACAAGGCCATCGAGATCCAGTCCGAAGAGGTCTACGAGCGCTACATCAAGTACCTGCGCGGCTGCGAGCACTACTTCGCCGAGGAGATGCTGGACGTCAGCCTGGTCACCTACCTGAAGCCGGGCGCGGCCGCCTAGATTTTCTTGCTGCCCAGTTCGCCGCTGAGATACAGCGCCCGGCACGCCTGACGCGCGAGCTTTCCGCTGGTGGTTCGCGGGATGACACCCGCCGCAACCAATAGCAACTCTGCCAGCGGCAAGCTGTGCCGACGGGATACCGCCGCGCGGATGTCATCGATCACTGGCTGCAGATCACCACGGCCGGCCCCCGGTGCTCGTTCGGCGACGATCACGACGCGCTCGCCAACCTCATCGGCGGAGGCTCCCGGCACCTCGTGGGCCGGCACCGAAAACGCTGCGACGTAACCTGATCGCACTTTCGGCGACGCCTCGGCCGTGGTGATTTCGACGTCTTGCGGATAATGGTTGCGGCCGTCGACGATGATCAGATCTTTGATCCGGCCGGTGATGTAGAGCTCACCGTCGAGGTAGACGCCGAGATCCCCGGTCCGCAACCAGGTGGCGTTACTCGGGGCCCCGTCGGCGTGGCTGCCGACGGACAGTCGGCGTTGCAGCTTGTTGCCGAACACCCGCTCGGTTTCCTCGGGCCGGGCCCAATAACCTTGGCCGATGTTGTTGCCGTGCAACCAGATTTCGCCGACCTCGCCGTCAGCGAGTTCCGTCTCGGTCTCGGTGTCGACGATGACGCCCCACTGGCTGCGGGCAATCCGGCCGCAGGAGACCTGCGGGATGGTGTTGGGAGCGTCGCGCGAAACAACAACCGCGTGCCCCGCGCTCAACTGTTCCCGGTCCAGGTAGACCACGCTCGGCGCGGCGGCGAGGTCAATCGTCGAGACGAACAGCGTCGCCTCGGCCATTCCGTACGACGGCTTGATCGCCGTGCTCGGCAGCCCAAACGGGGCGAACGCCACGTTGAATTTCTCGATGGAAGCGATCCGCACCGGCTCGGAGCCGTTGATCAGCGACACCACATTGGTCAGGTCGAGTTCCTCGCCGGGATCAGGACGGCCGCGCTCGACGGCCAGCTCGAACGCGAAGTTCGGGGCCGCGGCGAACGTCGGGCCGTGCTTGGACTCCGCCGCCAGCTGGCGAATCCAGCGCTGCGGCCGGCGGACGAACGATACCGGCGACATGAGCGTGACCTGCGTGCCGAACACCGCCACACACACGATCATCAGCAGGCCCATGTCGTGATACAGCGGCAGCCAGCTGACGCTGCGGATGTCCCAGTCGATCCCGGTCGAGATCACCATCTGCAGCACGTTGGTGCCGATCGCGCGGTGGGTGATCTGCACGCCGACCGGGGATCTGGTGGACCCCGAGGTGTACTGCAAGTAGGCGACGTCGTCGGTGTCCAGGTGAACCGGGGTGAACGTGGCGCCCACCGAGTCGGGAACGTCGTCGATCGCGATGACCCGCGGTCTGCCGGCACGCGGCAACGAGCGGACAAACTCCAGCACTGCCGCGGCCGCGGCGGTTGTGGTCAACACCACCGACGGTTTGGCGTCGCGCAGCACCGCGTCGAGGCGCTCGGCGTGCCCCGGAAGCTCCGGCGCGAACAGCGGCACGGCGATGTCGCCGGCCTTGATCGCGGCGAAGAAGCCGATGATGTAGTCGATGCCCTGCGGGGCCAAGATCGCGACCCGATCACCCTTGGTGGTGATCTGCTGCAGACGAGCACCGACGGCCCGCAGCCGGGTACCCAACTCCCCCCAGGTCAGCTCGATCATCTTGCCGTCGGCGTCGTGGGAGTAGTCCAGGTAGCGGTACGCGATGGCATCACCAATGTCATCGATATGGCGGTCCAGAAAGGACACCAGATTGACGCCCTCCGGCAGGACGATTTCGCCATCCGCGTCGAGGTAGTCAGTCAACTCCGGCCGGCTCAGCCGACTGCCGTCGCTTTCCCAGGCACCGAGCATGAGGAGATTCTAAGAGGTAGCGGTGCTGTTGACCGCTAACGACGGCCGGTGTCCCGCACCGCGCGCCTACTCGTCGGCGAAGTTACGGGTGACCCCCGGGTCGACCGGAATGCCTGGTCCAGTGGTTGTCGACACCGTGATCTTCTTCAGGTAACGACCCTTCGACGACGACGGCTTGTGCCGCAGCACCTCGTCGATCGCGGCGCCGTAGTTCTCCGCAAGCTGCTTGGTGTCGAAGGACGCCTTGCCGATGACGAAGTGCAGGTTGGCCTGCTTGTCGACGCGGAAGTTGATCTTGCCGCCCCTGATGTCGGACACCGCCTTGGTGATGTCCGGGGTGACCGTGCCGGTCTTGGGGTTCGGCATCAGGCCGCGCGGCCCGAGGATGCGGGCGATCCGGCCGACCTTGGCCATCTGGTCGGGGGTCGCGATCGCCGCGTCGAAGTCCAAAAACCCGCCCTGGATCTTCTCGATCAGGTCGTCGCCGCCGACGACGTCGGCGCCGGCCGCGGTGGCCTCTTCGGCTTTCTCACCGACCGCGAAAACCGCCACCCGGACGGTCTTACCGGTGCCGTGCGGGAGGTTGACCGTGCCGCGGACCATCTGGTCGGCCTTGCGCGGGTCGACCCCGAGCCGGATGGCGACCTCGACGGTCGCGTCCTGCTTCGTCGACGACGTCTCCTTGGCCAGCTTCGCAGCCTGCAACGGGGTGTAGAGGTTGTCGCGGTCGACCTTCTCGAGGGCCGCGCGATATGCCTTGCTGTTCTTGCTCATTCGTTCATCCAATCGGGTGTTGGGTTGTGGTTGGCGGGCCGGAGCTGGCCCTCCCACGTGACTGCATTCGTCGGACTCCTCAGCGGGACCACCCGCAATTTCGCCCGACTGGAACCGTCTATACGACGGTGATCCCCATCGACCGGGCTGTCCCGGCGATGATCTTGGCGGCTGCGTCGATGTCGTTGGCGTTGAGATCGGCCTTCTTGGTCTCGGCGATCTCGCGGACCTGGTCCCAGGTGACCTGGGCGACCTTGTCCTTGTGCGGCTCGGCCGAGCCCTTGGCCACCTTGGCGGCCTTGAGCAGCAGGCGGGCAGCCGGCGGCGTCTTCAGCGCGAAGGTGAAGCTGCGGTCCTCGTAGACGGTGATCTCGACCGGGATGACATTGCCGCGCTGGGCGTCCGTCGCGGCGTTGTACGCCTTGCAGAATTCCATGATGTTGACGCCGTGCTGGCCGAGCGCCGGACCGACCGGCGGAGCCGGGTTGGCTTCCCCGGCCTTGATCTGCAGCTTGATCAGCCCGGCGACCTTCTTTTTCTTCGGGGCCATGAGTGTTGGTGTTCCTTCCGCTTAAGTCTTTGCAGCCAAATAATCTGTGCAGCCAAATAATTCTGTGCAGCTAAATCTTCGAGACCTGGGTGAAGCCCAGTTCCACAGGTGTTTCGCGGCCGAAGATGGACACCAGAACCTTGAGTTTCTGCTGCTCGGCGTTGACCTCGTTGATCGTCGCCGGCAGCGTGGCGAACGGCCCGTCCATGACGGTGACCGACTCGCCGACCTCGTAGTCCACCTCGACCACGGCACGTTCCAGACCGCCGTCGGCAACCGCGGTCGAAGTGCCCGCGGCGCCCTTGGCGGGCTTTTTGGCGGCACCCTGCGGGAGCAGGAACTTCACCACGTCGTTGAGCGTGAGCGCCGACGGCTTCGAGGTTGCACCGACGAAACCGGTGACGCCCGGGGTGTTGCGCACCGTGCTCCACGACTCGTCGGTCAAGTCCATCCGCACCAGGATGTAGCCCGGCAGCACCTTGCGGTTGACCTGCTTGCGCTGGCCGTTCTTGATCTCGGTGACCTCTTCGGTGGGCACTTCCACCTGGAAGATGTAGTCGCCGACGTCCAAGTTCTGCACCCGGGTCTCGAGGTTGGCCTTCACCTTGTTCTCGTAGCCCGCGTAGGAGTGGATGACGTACCAGTCGCCGGGTTTGGAGCGCAGCTCGGCCTTCAGCGCGGCGGCCGGGTCGACGTCCTCGTCCTGCGCCGGTTCCTCGGGCGCGGCAATCGCCTCGGCGGCCTCTTCGACGGACGTTTCATCGGCGGCCGTCTCGGCTGCGTCGTCGTCGGTGACCTCGTGCAGCGCGGCTTCGATGTCGACCGTCTCACCCACCGGCTGATCGCCGTCGGAGGTAGTCACGGTTTTCTGGGTCCTTCCTATATTTCAGCGCTTGGTGGCCGTGCAAAAGCTCAGCCGAACACCATCAGCACTAGCTTGGCCAAGCCCAGGTCCACCAGGCCGATCAACGTCACCATGAACACCAGGAACGCCAACACCACCGTGGTGTACGAGCTCATCTGTTTGCGGTTGGGCCAGATGACCTTGCGCAGCTCTCCAACGACCTGCTTCAGGTAGGTGAGGACGACGACGAACGGGTTGCTCGACGGGTCACCGGACTTCGCCTTCTTGGCCTTCTTCGCCTTCTTGGCCTTGGTGTCGCTGTCATCGGCGTCGCTGTCGGTGAGCTCGACGGCGCCCGATGCCTGATCGGCATCTGCGCGCTGACGGGACCGCTTACCGGTGGGCCGCTGCGGACGCGTCACGACAGCCGTCCGACCACCGTGCGCGTCGTCGGTTCCATTGCCGTCGGCTGCGGCGTCGTCATCGACGCGTTCGTCGCTCACGGCATGCTCCTTCGTTCACTCGTGTGCATCGCAGGGGCGACAGGACTTGAACCTGCAACCTGCGGTTTTGGAGACCGCTGCTCTGCCAATTGAGCTACGCCCCTTTGCTGGTTGGCAGGCCAACCTGCGCGTGTCCGGGGCCTTCGGCGGAGGCGCGCTTCGCCCAACTTACGGAAAAACACGCTGATACTGGGAAAACCCCGAGGTCCGAGTGTACATCGGAGCGGGTGTCAGGTACTAATCACGCCGTCCTGACGATTTGGCCGGTCTCTTTGTCCCATTTGAGGTTGATCGAGTCGTCGCCTTCGTGACCCATCACCGTCGTGTAAGCCTCCAGCACGAGCTCGCCGTCTTGGTTGGTGCAGGTGTTTTTGGTGACGACGATGTCGGCGCCGAACCGCTCGACGACGGACTCGACGACCATCCGGGCGTGGAGTACGTCGCCGACCTTGATCGGCTTGTGGTAAACGAACCGCTGGTCGACCTGGACGATCTGCATGGTGTCGTAACCGGTGTCGACCTTGCGCATGAAATCCGCCTGGACCAGCTGTCCGAAGATGGTCGAGAAGGTCAGCGGCGCGACGAGGCAGTCGTACCCCTGTTCGGCGGCCGCGTTTTCGTCGAGGGAGGCCGGGTCATCGGCCTTGACTGCTTTGGCGAATTCGCGAACCTTTTCCCGGCCGACCACGTAGCTGTCCGGGTAGTCCCAGACCATGCCCAGGATGTCGCTGTTGATTGCCACGCTTACGCCAACTTCGCCGTGGCGATCGCCCGGCCGAAGATCTTCTTGCCGCCGGCGGTGGCCGTCAGCGCGATCGTCACCGACTTGCTTTCGGGATCAACGGATTTGACCCGGCCACCGAACACGACCTCGGCGCCCTTGCCATCGTTGGGCACCGGCACCACCGCGGTGAACCGCACGTTGTATTCGGTCACCGCGCCGGGGTCGCCGACCCAGGAGGTGACGAAGCCGCCGCCCAAGCCCATGGTCAACATGCCGTGGGCGATCGCAGTGTCGAGCCCGACTACCTTGGCGATCTCGTCGTCCCAGTGAATCGGGTTGAGGTCGCCGGAGACGCCCGCATAGTTGACCAGGTCCTGACGGGTCAGCGGGTAGATCTTCTCCGGGAGTTGGTCGCCCACCTTTACCGAATCGAAGTCACGCAGTGGCATCTGTGAAGCCCCCTTCTCCCTCTTCATCTGCACGACCAGCCAAGGTCGTGTAGGTCTCCTGGACAATCTCACCCGTGTCGTTGGTGATCGTCTGCCTGGTAATGATGATGTCAGTACCGTGAGCGCGCCGAACCGATTCGATCTCCACGTCGCAGAAAAGTCGATCGCCCACTGTGATCGGCGCGAAGAACTTCAGCGACTGGTCGATATGCACCACCTGGGCGTCGTTGGTGGCGATGTTGGCCCATTCGTAGAACGCGGCGACGGCCCGATAGCCGAAAACCGAGATGAAGGTCAGCGGCGCGATCAGGCCGTCGTAGCCGAGCTCCGCTGCTGCGCTCTCTTCCCAGTACGGTGGGTCGTCATTCTTGACGGCGACCGCGTACTCACGGATCTTCTCCCGCTCGACGACGTAGTGGTCGGGGTAGCGGAAACGCTTACCGACGGCGTTTTGGCCCAGCGACATGACTTGTGAATGTACCTAGTCCGTCTGAGGAGATAGCTGGCGGCAGCCCGTCAGCGTGTCTCGCGGTGCGCCTCGTGCTTGCCGCAGTTGGGGCAGAACTTCTTCAGCTCCAACCGGTCCGGGTCGTTACGGCGGTTCTTTTTGGTGATGTAGTTGCGGTGCTTGCACACCTCGCAGGCCAAGGTGATCTTGGGCCGTACGTCGGTACTGGAGGCCACGTCGATTCTTCTTTCCGGTTTTCGTTGTTGTCTTGTAGCGATGGCCGGACTTGAACCGGCGACCTAACGATTATGAGTCGTTCGCTCTAACCAACTGAGCTACACCGCCTCGCTGCACGCCACCTGCCTGCTCGGCGTCCGCCGAGCCCCCTAACGGAATCGAACCGTTGACCTTTTCCTTACCATGGAAACGCTCTACCGACTGAGCTAAGGGGGCCGCACCCGACATGACCGTTCCGGTCATGCCTCGGGCCTAAAAGAGAGTACAGGCTGGTCCAAGGGGGCACCAAACGGTGAGGTTTACCGCCTGTCGCAGGCCCGCTTAGGCTGTGCCAGTGCCCGACTCTTCTGCTGGAGACCAGCTGTACTTTCGCCAACTGCTCGCCGGCCGCGACTTCGCCCGCGGCGATGGCATCGCGGCGCAGATGCGTAACTTCGCCTACCTGATCGGCGACCGGCAGACCGGTGACTGCGTCGTAGTCGACCCCGCGTACGCGGCCGGCGACCTGGTCGACACGCTGGAGGCCGACGGCATGCACCTGTCCGGCGTCCTGGTCACTCACCACCACCCCGACCATGTCGGCGGCTCGATGATGGGCTTCGAGCTCAACGGGCTAGCCGAGTTGCTCGAGCGGGTCAGTGTCCCCGTCCACGTCAATTCCGAAGAGGCGCTGTATGTTTCGCGTGTCACCGGGATCCCGGTCAGCGATCTCACCGGACACCACAACGGTGACAAAGTCAGCGTCGGCGACATCGACATCGAACTGCTGCACACGCCCGGCCACACGCCGGGCAGCCAGTGTTTCTTGCTCGACGGACGGTTGGTCGCCGGTGACACGCTCTTTCTGGAAGGCTGCGGTCGTACCGATTTTCCCGGTGGGGATTCCGACGAGATATTTCGCAGCCTGCAAAAACTTGCACAGTTACCGGGTGATCCGACAGTATTTCCCGGCCACTGGTATTCCGAGCGGCCGAGCGCCTCGTTGTCGGAGGTCAAGCGGTCAAATTATGTCTACCGAGTCACTAACCTGGAACAGTGGCGAACGCTGATGGGTGGATAGCAGCAGGCGATACGCACTCTCCAGCGAATTTTCACGCGGCCGATCGGGTGATGTAGGGGGAAGCGATGGGTTCTTCGACGGAATGGATCCGCGATCGGTGGCATGAGGCAGCGGGTACCGACTCCGCTACCTGGTTGGCGTGGGGGGTGTGGGCATTGCTCGCGCTCGGCGTTGTCGCGCTCGCCTACGCCGCTGTCCACATCCGCAGGACTCAGCGGCTGGCGTCGGAAGAAAGCCGCCCGCACGTCGGTATGTTCATGGAGCCGCACGCCGTCGACTGGCACGTGATCGAGTTGGTCGTGCGCAACTTCGGCAAGACATCCGCCTACGACGTCTCGTTCACGTTTCCGCACCCGCCGACCGTCGCCGAATACGAGAACGCCACCGACGGCTACGCCGATGTCGTCGATCTGCAACTGCCCCGCCAGCTGCCGACGCTGGCCCCCGGCCAGGAATGGCGCACGGTGTGGGACTCCGCACTCGACCGCGCCGAGCTCGGCGAGGGCATCGAGTCGCGTTTCCCCGGCACCGTGACCTACTACGATCGCGCCGAAATCCCCCGCGGCTGGAAGTTCTGGCAGTCCCGTCGGCGTGCGCTGCAGACCAAGGTTGTACTCGACTGGGCGTCACTGCCGCCGGTGCAGCGCATCGAGCTGATGACCAACCACGACCTGGGCAAGCGAGAGAAGCAGAAGTTGGAGCTGCTGCGCAGCCTGCTGACCTACTTCCATTACGCCACCAAGGAGTCTCGCGCGGACGTGTTGCGCACCGAGATCGAGCGGATGAACCGGGCGGTCGACGAGACCAAGGACCGGTGGCGCACCCGACAGATCGAGGCGCCACCGACCGACGTCAATTTGCGCTGGGGTAACGCCCAAGAGGCACTCGGCAGACACCGCGGCGAACGGGTCTAGCGACAGCGGTGGGTGGCCGGTCTGATTCAATCGCTGCTATGAGCGGTTCAGTCACCTATCGTCTCGACGATTCCATCGCGTTCATCACCATGGACGACGGCAAAGCCAACGTCCTCGGACCCACAATGCAGCAGGCGTTGCAGGAGTCCCTCGACCACGCCGACCGCGACAACGCCCGCGCTGTCGTGATCGCCGGAAACGACCGGGTTTTCAGCGGCGGATTCGACCTGAAGATCTTCAATTCCGGTGACGTCGCGGCTTCGGTCGACATGCTCAAGGGCGGCTTCGAGCTGTCTCACCGGCTGCTGTCGTACCCCAAGCCGGTGGTGATGGCCTGCACCGGTCACGCGATTGCGATGGGTGCCTTCTTGCTGGCGAGCGGCGATCATCGCATTGCCGCGCCCGGCTACAACATTCAGGCCAACGAGGTCGCGATCGGTATGACGATCCCTCACGCGGCGCTGGAAGTGATGAAGCTGCGTCTGACGCACGCGGCATTCCAGCAGTCCGCCGGGCTGGCGAAAATCTTCTTCGGCGAGACCGCGATAGCCTCCGGATGGGTCGACGAAATCGTGCTGCCCGACATGGTGCTCAGCCGCGCCGAGGAAGCAGCGCGGGACTTCGCCGCCCTCAAGCAGCACGCCCATCTCGCGACGAAGCTGCGCACCCGAGCCGAAGCCCTCGCCGGCATTCGCGCCGGAATCGACAACATGGCAGCCGAATTCGAGGGCTGACTGCCTAGCCGCCCGGCCGACGGTATCGCTCGAGATACTCGTTCCAGTTCCACGTCGACAAGAACGCGATCGCCGCGTTGTAGCCGTTCTGATAGAGCTCTTGCTTCTGCTTGTCCTTGATGCCGAAGTCGAGAAATCCGACTTTCGACGAGTCGACGCGGATCGCCCGTGAGGCGACCCAGGGCTGGCTCAGGTGGGCCTGGTCGCGACCGACGATCATCGTGGTGATCAACGCTTCGATCAGCGGCGGACCACCGAAGAGCCAATTGACCGGTGTCAGAGACGGAATCACCTTGTCGTTGCCCTGTGGAAGGTTGGGCAGCAGCGTGACTCCGAAGGTGGGCCAGCGCGGCAGCCCGCCGTCGCGCCGGTCGAACGTGTCGATCGGGAAGTTCGACAGCATGCCGCCGTCGACAAGCGTCGAGGTCAAGCCGCTGGTGCCGGTCAACGTGGTGGTCCGGAAAAAGAACGGGATCGACATCGAGGCGCGCACCGCGTCAGCAACCGGTTGCTCGTCCGGATCCAGGCCATAGAGCCTGCGGTAGTCCCACGGAAACCGGACCAACTGGCCTAATGTCACGTCGGTCGCGGTGACCACCAACCGGTAGCGTTGTTCCGGCGGCAGGCTCGGGGCGTCGATGGCCAAGTCGCCGAACGTGCGCACACCGAGATTGGCCAGCTCGGAGCGAATCCAGTCATGCGCGAAATCGCCTTTGTAAATCCCGGTTTCGGTCACGACGCCCCACGCCGGGCCGAGCAGTGGGATACCGGTGATCCGCGTCGGGTCGAGGAATTTCTTGTACGGCAGCGCCATGGTCAGCCGCTCGACGTCCTCGGGGCCCAGCTGGTCGGCACCGGCCGCCAGAATCGCGCCGACGACCGAACCGGCCGAGGTGCCGGCGACCCGCTGAATCGCGTAACCGGCCTCCAGCAGCGCCACGACGGCGCCGGAAAGGCCGATGCCCTTGACGCCGCCACCGGAGAGGACGAGGTCCGCCTTGAGTTCGGAAGTCATCACTCCACGCTAACGACTGGGACGATCAGCGCCATCACCGCCTCGTAGCGCTGCGTGACGTCGTCGCGGTCAGACGCGTCGGGGACGGTGGCGAGGTTCGACCGCTGGATCGCCTCCGCCTGCCGGATCAACGCCGTCCGGCGTCGTCTGTCCGGCACTTGTTCGATCACCTTCGCGATCGCGTCGAGTTGCCGAATCATGATGGCGGGCATGCCAATTGCAGCCTGCCGGATCGTGTCGAAGGTTCGCTCGACAAGTCGGTCGAAGCTACCGAACTGCGTCGAGGCCAGGGTCAGCGCCACGATGGTGATCGAGAAAACGATGCCGACCACGGTGATGATCGCTGCGGCGACGGTGGCCAGCAGGACCCGCGCCACGTCGGCGGTGCCGCTGAGCACCCAGGTGGGCAGCGTGATCAGCCCGTCGTAGGCCAAACGGTCGACGGTGTAGGTCATGCCGAAAAGCACCGCGATCAGGGCGGTTTCGAGTACCGGAACCAGCCACAGGTTGGTACGCAGCGCTTCGCGGCGCCAATCGGCCTCAGTGTAGGGACCGCGCATTCGACAAGACGATAGGCGCAGACTCAGCGCTGCGCCGATCTCTTGACGGATTCTTTACGGCTGCGCTGAAACCCATTCGTATGGAAGGAATTTACCGTCGAACGTCACCACGACGCGGTCACCGGACGGGTGCGGCTTCTTCTGGATGTCGACGCTGAAGTTGATCGCGCTCATGATGCCATCGCCAAAGTTCTCATGGATCAGTTCCTTGAGCGCCGGGCCATAGACCTGCACCGCCTCGTAAAAGCGGTAGATGGTCGGGTCGGTGGGCACCGCGGTCGGCAGACCACCCCGCGTCGGCACTGCAGCCAGCACCGGGATCGCCGACTTGTCGAGGCCGAGCAGTTCGACCAGCACCCGGCCCACCTCAGCGGGGATCGGGTGCTGGCCGAGTAGTGCCGATGTGGTCCACACGACCGGCTTGTCGACTGCGTCGGCCAGTTGCTGCCAAGTCAGGCCTTTGCTCAGGCGGGCGAGCACGATCTGTTCGGTGATCTCGTTGCGGTTCATAAAGAACAGCATGCTGCAGGCTTGCCTGGCGTCAGCCAGCGGTGTGTGCGATCAACACGTCGATTTTGGCGCGGCTGGCCACTGCTCCAGGTATCGAGAACACCCGCCCGATGATCGCCGCGCCGGTGTCCAGCCCGACGTTGCCGACGACCAGCAGGTCGGCACCGACGTCGTTCGCAAGATCCACCAATGCATGAACCGGATCGCCCTGGACCGGCCGATCCTCGATCTGGGTGGCGCCTGCTGCCCGTGCCCGGTCGTGGGCATCGTGCAGCAGCGCGTACACCGGCGCGCTACCGGTGACCTTGTAGGCCTCGTGGCCGAGGACGTCGGCGGCTCGGGGGTCGTCCTTCTCGGGCAGGTAGCCCGTCGCGATGATGAGTTTCGCGTCGGACTCGGCGGCGATCCTGGCGGCACGCTCGACCGCGCGCAGTGACGATTCCGAGCCGTCAGTCCCCACCAACACAGTCTTGTAGGAAGTCATGCGCCCTCCGCAGCGTCGATGGCAGCGTTCTTGCAAGACCGTAACGCGGCCGGACTCACGTGCCCGTGGTTTCCGCAGAAATGCTTCCGGTCCTGCGTTATTGCGTACCGTGATGTCGTGGCCGCCATTGCCCGCACCCGGACTATCGCAGCAGACCCGCAAGCCGTCTGGGATACGCTCGCCGACTTCGGATCGATCAGCGGGTGGGCGGACAACATCGACCACTCCTGCATCCTCAATCGGCGCGACGAGCCGCTCGGCACCACCCGGCGGGTACAGATCGGCCGCAACGCATTGCTGGAGACGATCACAGAGTTCGACGCCCTGCGTGCGTTGGCTTACGACGTCGACGGTTTACCACGGCGGGTTCGCCGGTTCACCAACCGCTGGAGCCTGCGGTCTTCTGGCAACGGCACCGTCGTGGTTTTGACCAGCACGGTCCATATCGGTTCTGGCCCGATGCAGACGCTCGCCGAACACGCGGTGTGCCATTTTCAGGCCAGGCAGTCCGACATCATGCTCGCCGGCCTCGCGCAGCGATGGGAGAACTCTGGTGACTGATCAGCCCGACGTCGTCATTCTGATGACCGACGAGGAACGCGCGATCCCGCCGTACGAGTCGCCCGCGGTACTCGCGTGGCGCGATCGAATACTGCAGGGCCGCAAGTGGTTCGACGGGCACGGCGTTAGCTTTACCCGGCACTACACCGGTTCGCTGGCCTGTGCGCCCAGTCGTCCGACGATTTTCACCGGGCACTACCCCGACCTGCACGGGGTCACCCAGACCGACGGCCTCGGCAAGATGCCCGACGATTCACGGATGCGTTGGCTGCGCCGGGGCGAGGTGCCGACGATGGGCAACTGGTTCCGCGCGGCCGGCTACGACACCCACTACGACGGCAAATGGCATATCTCGCACGCCGATCTGCACGATGCCGACGGCACCGTCGCGCCGACCAACGACGCCAACGGTGTCGTCGACCATGCTGCGGTGCAGCGGTATCTCGACGCCGATCCGCTTGGGCCGTTCGGCTTCTCGGGGTGGGTCGGCCCGGAGCCGCATGGCGCGCTGCCGGGTAATGCCGGGTTGCGCCGCGACCCGTTGGTCGCCGATCGCGTCGTGACGTGGTTGAACGACCGGTATGCGCGGCGACGCGCCGGCGATCCCGCCGCTTTGCGCCCCTTTCTGTTGGTGGCCAGCTTCGTCAACCCGCACGACATCGTGCTGTTCCCGGGCTGGCTGCGGCGCAGCCCGATCACGCCGTCACCGCTGGATCCACCGCACGTGCCGGCGGCGCCCACCGCCGAAGAGGACTTGGCTTCCAAGCCGGCCGCGCAGATCGCGTTCCGGGAGGCCTACGCCACCGGCTACGGACCGGCGCCGGTGATCGAGCGGGCGTATCGCGGCAATGCGCAGCGTTACCGGGACCTGTACTACCGACTGCACGCCGAGGTCGACGGGCCGATCGACCGGGTGCGCCGCGCGGTCACCGAGGGCGGGTCGGACAACGCGGTACTGGTACGCACGTCTGATCACGGCGATTTACTTGGGGCGCATGGTGGTTTGCACCAGAAGTGGTTCAACCTCTACGACGAGGCGACCCGGGTGCCGTTCGTGATCGCCCGCATCGGAGCCGGCGCAACGTCCGCGCGCCAGGTTTCCGCGCCGACGTCGCATGTCGACCTGCTGCCGACGCTGCTTGCCGCCGCGGGTGTCGACGTCTCCGCTGTGGCGGGCAGTTTGGCCGGGTCGTTCTCCGAGGTGCATCCGCTGCCGGGTCAGAACCTGATGCCGGTGGTCGACGGCGGACCGGCCGACGACGATCGTGCGGTCTACATCATGACCCGCGACAACATCCTCGAAGGCGACACCGGCGCCTCGGGCGTGGCCCGACGGTTACGGCGGACATCGAATCCACCTGGACCGCTGCGTATTCGGGTGCCCGCTCACGTCGGGTCGAACTTCGAGGGCTTGGTGGTTCGCGTCGATGGCCGACTGTGGAAGCTGGTGCGCACGTTCGACGATCCAGCGACCTGGACCGAACCCGGTGTGCGTCATCTGGCAGCGAACGGGCTTGGCGGTGAGGCGTATCGGATGAGCCCGCTGGACGACCAGTGGGAGCTCTACGACCTCACCGACGACCCCGTCGAGGCCGACAACCGGTGGACCGATCCGGGCTTGCACGAGCTACGCCAGCAGCTGCGGACACAACTCAAGCACGCGCGAGCGCACTCCATCCCGGAGCGAAACCAGCCCTGGCCGTACGCCGCTCGGTATCGCCGATGACCGCCCATTGCGGTACGCCCTGACGGTACCTAGTGTCATCCGCCGGAAATTCGTTATCTAATCGTGTCTTACGGCTATGGCGTGGTTATCACACGAATAGTGTTGTTGTGCAGCATAATTGGGTGTATGACGAAGGTGGGACGGCCGAAG